>OGCQ01000099.1_pt1 | contig 164344 bp, 157 predicted proteins | sample 1570161 | NCBI WGS metagenome assembly OGCQ01 (sample SAMEA4384402, study PRJEB24528) | human gut metagenome
ACCTGTTTGAAGGGCGCTACTCCCCGACATGGATCGACGGCAAAAAGCACGCGCGAAATGTGTATGCGCATACGCGCGAGGAATGCGAGGAGAAGCTGAAGGTGCTGATCGCGGAGATGAAAGCGGAGCTGGCGGAGTTGAAACGGCAGAAAGGCGACAGGCATTGACCGAATAAACCGAACACAGCCGCCCGGTGTTGGGCGGCTGCGATTGTGTTTTGGGCGCAGGTTTGCTATAATGAAATTAACTGAAATTTGTGAGGATAAACATGACGATAGAGATCAAAGAAAAACTGACCGGCTCGATTCTTGATATTGGCGGCGGTGGCGAAGCCGTGATTGGACAGATTTACAAAGACAGAGTCACCGCAATCGATAACTGCAAGGAAGAATTGGAAGAAGCTCCAGACTGCTGTTCAAAGCAGCTTATGGACGCAACAGAATTATCGTTTCCGGATGATTCATTTGATAATGTGACTTTTTTCTATACGCTGATGTACATGACGGCTGAAGAACAGCAGAAATCCATTTGTGAGGCAGCACGTGTCCTCAGAGTAGGAAAACAGATGTATATCTGGGACTGTGACATTCGTTCTGCTTATCCGGAACCTTTTATGATCGATTTGGATATCAGGGGCGGCAACAACAAACTCCATACGACCTATGGGATCGTCAAGAAGGATACACAGTCTTCGGATTCTGTCGTCCGACTTTTGGAAAGCGCTGGCCTCAAAATTGAATCCTTACAGGCAAAAGACGGGCAGTTCCATATTCAGTGCAGAAAAGACTAAGAGGAGGTAATCTATGGCGCGGGCAAGGTATCAGGTGCTGGTCATTCCCTATTGCATCATGGACGGGCAGGCAAGATTCTGCGTATTCAGAAGAAATGATCTGGATATCTGGCAGTTCATCGCAGGCGGTGGAGAGGATGAAGATGCCTCCATCCTCGAATCTGCGAAGCGGGAAGCCTTTGAAGAAGCGGGCATCCCCGTCACGTGCGACTATTCGCCGCTCGACACCTGCTGCAGCATACCGGCCAGCTGCTTCGCGGATGCGGAAGCACTGTGGGGCAAGCAATGCTTTGTCGTTCCCGAATATGCCTTTGCGGTAAAGGTCAAAAACACTTCCCTGCACTTATCCCATGAACACACCGAGTATGGATGGATGGAGTATACATGCGCCCATGCAATGGTGAAATATGACAGCAACCGGACCGCGCTTTGGGAACTGAACCGGCGCACAGAGCTTGGATTATTAAAATAGAAACGTCCGAGGTTATTGATTATTCAGACAAATCAGAATTTATGGAGATATGTGATGCGTGGCTGCGAATGGTGTGATTATAAAGAAACTGAGTGGTTGCTATATCAGTCATTATATTGGTCTGTCTATCTGGCGGACAGACAGGATTATATCGGCAGATGTATTCTGGTGTTGAATCGGCATTGCGGCAGCCTTTCAGAATTGGATATTTCTGAGTGGACGGAACTGAAAACCATGATAGATCGATTGGAACGGCTCTATAAAGAGGTATTAGGCGCCGAATTATGCAATTGGAGTTGTCTGCTAAATGACTTTTACAAAGAAGCAGTCCCAAACCCGCATTTACATATCCATGTGCGGCCACGATATAAAAATACCGTTGTAATCAACGATCACGCATACACAGATACAGAATTTGCGCATCACTATGCTTTGAAAAAAGAGAGCGTATTACTTGATGATGACAGAAAAATATTGTACGCACTTATGAAGAAACATTTTGTTTTATAAATTCAGATTGATCGAAAATCGACGCAGCCGTCCGGAATGCTCCGGGTGGCTGCGCTTGCGCTTTGGCAGATCGTTTGCTATAATGAAACAAATCAGGATTTACGGAGGTGTTTATATGATATTCCTAAAGGCATTGGCCGTAGTGCTGGGACTGGCGTTTCTTCTGTTTGGATACTTCATTTATTTCAAAAAGAAATATAATCTCATCAACGGTTTTGAGGCAGACTTTCAAGATGGTCGGAAGAATGAAGCATATGCAAAGAGAGTCGGACTGGTAGAGTTTGTTGTTGGTATTGCTCTACTAATCGCAGGCGTTGCACTTATTTTATTTGCCTGACAAATTCTGGCTCATCGAATCCGCAGCGCAAATCCTGCGCCGCAATAATCAAAGAATAACTTTTTGAAAAAATCGAACAATTTACATATGAAACCCGCTGAAATCTTATGATTTCAGCGGGTTTTCTGGTCCGAGTGACTGGTTTCGAACCAGCGGCCTCGTGGTCCCAAACCACGCGCTCTACCATCTGAGCTACACCCGGTTATGAAATTGAAAGTCTAAGCTGTCTGTAGTCAGCCATGTGGTCAAAGGCGGTTTTTCAGGTGATTCCGGAAATTGCGGAAAACCCGCAAACGCCTGTGTGTCAAGGGGTTCGGGCATTTTGACTCCGGCAGGTCGGATGAACGCTGCCACGCTCCCAAACCACGCGCTCTACCATCTGAGCTACACCCGGTTATGAAATTGGGAAGCGGGGCTGACCCGGAAATTTGCGGGATTATTATAACGGATATGGCGGGAAAAAGCAAGGGAAAGATTCGTGGGGAGAATTTTCAACCCCCTGGGGGGCTTCCGTTAGGCGGTGCGGTCGGGTATAATGTGGGCAAAGATTTCAGTGAAGGAGTTTCCCGATGAAAAAAACAATTTCCGCGAAAAATCTGGCGTTCTGTGCGCTCTGCATTGCGCTGTGCGTTGTGCTGCCGATGGCGTTTCATGCGATCGCGAACGCCGGCCCGATCTTCCTGCCGATGCACATTCCCGTGCTGCTGTGCGGGCTGGCCTGCGGGTGGCCGTATGGCCTTGTCTGCGGACTGCTGGGTCCGGTGCTGTCCGGCGTACTGACGGGTATGCCCTCCCCTGCCGTGCTGCCCGGCATGATGGTCGAATGCGGCGTATATGGGCTGGTCAGCGGTCTGATGATGCAGGCCGTTCACACGAAAAAGCTGTATGCCGACCTGTATATCAGCCAAATCACGGCAATGCTGCTGGGCAGAATCCTGTCCGGCGTGTGCAAGGCGCTGATCTTCGCACCCGCGACGTTTACGGTCGCGGCATGGGCGACAACGTCGTTTGTGACCGGCCTGCCCGGCATTGTGATCCAGCTCGTGCTGCTGCCGACGCTCGTTGTCGCGCTGACGAAGGCGCGGCTGCTGCGGGTACGGTACGCATAAGGGGTGTCTGCGATGGAACAGCAGGCTGTCATCGATTTTTTTGACCAAGCCGCCGCTGGCTGGGACGCACAGCTGGTGCGCAATGAGGCGGTGATCAGGCAGATCCTGGACAACGCCGGAATCCGCCCCGGCGTGTCGGTGCTGGACGTTGCCTGCGGAACAGGCGTTCTGATCCCGGATTATCTGGAACGCGGCGCGGCACAGATCACGGCCATTGACATTGCACCGGAAATGGCGCGCATCGCGCGCGAAAAATTCCCGCAGGAGAACGTAACTGTGCTCTGCGGCGACGCGGCGCAGACGCACTTCCCTTCCCCGTTTGACTGCATCGTGATCTACAACGCGTTTCCGCATTTTCCGGAGCCGGAGCGGCTGATCTCCCATCTGGCCGGGCTGCTCACGCCCGGCGGAACGCTGACGGTGGCGCACGGGTTTTCGCGCAAGGCGCTCGACGCGCACCATGCGAAGACGGCGCGCAGCGTCTCCAACGGTCTGCTGCCGGTCGAGGCGCTGGCCGGGCTGTTTGCAAAGCATCTGACCGTCACAGTGCAGATCTCCAACGATGAAATGTATCAGGTCGTGGGTCAGTGCTGTTAATTCCCGAATCGATGAAACGCCGGAGGGCTCTCCTTTGGGAGGCCTCCGGCGTTTTTTTGCTCTGATTCAGCTTTTCAGCTTCCACACGGGGCTGCTCAGGGCGGCTTGATGTGCGCCGCCTGCGCCTGTTCCGGCATTCCGTATAAAATCTGATTGACTTTTTCCGTCTGCCGTAGGAAAATGGGGGCGGAAATCAAAAAAGGAGGTGCCTGATATGAGCAGACAGGAGGCGCTGCAGCAGTTCCGGCAGGCGCTGAAGGCCGGGCAGAAATGCTACCGCGAGTGCGTGCACCGCGGACGCTATCCGTATCCGCAGGTGCTCGAGGAACGGCTGCGCGGCTGCGCGGTCGCGGGCCGCGTCGATCTCGGCGTACTGGACATTCCCATCGCGCAGATCATCGGCACAAATACGGCGGGGCGGCAGGCGGCGTTTGCCGCGAATTTCATGCCGCTTCTGGATCTTGGGACGGAGTTTGCAAGCAAGTGGGTCGCGCTCTGCGAGGCGCACCTGGGCGACACGGGCATCACGGATCCCATCCGTTGCTTTGAATATATGGGCTGCTTCTACGTGCAGGAGGGCAACAAGCGCGTCAGCGTTCTCAAAAGCTTTGAGGCGCCGACCATCCGCGCGTATGTCACGCGCGTTCTGCCGGTCTATTCCGACGATCCGGCTGTGCGGGTCTATTATGAATTTCTGCACTTTTACGGGCTGTGCGGCCTGTATCAGGTGCATTTCAACCGCGTCGGCGACTATCCCAAGCTGCAGGCCGCGCTGGGCTTTGACGCCGACCACATCTGGTCGGACCGGGAAAAGCGTGCGTTTCTGACCGCGTTCTATACCTTCCGCACAGCCTATTACAAGCTCAGCCAGGAGCCGCCCGTCACGACGGCGGAAGCGCTTCTGGTGTGGCTGCACACGTATACGCTGGGCGATCTGCGCGTGCTGGGGCCTGCGGAGCTGGAAAAATCCATTCGCGCGGTCTGGACAGAGCTGACCGCCTACGCGCGGGGCGGAAAGATCGAGATGCAGACCGACGCGGAGCCGGAAGCATCCGGCTCCGGGCTTCTCGGGCTGCTGGCCGGGCGGATGATCCCCGGCGGGACGCTCCGCGCGGCGTTCGTACATGAATGCGCGCCGGAGAAAAGCCCGTGGATCCGGGAGCATGACAAGGGGCGGCAGCAGCTCGAGCAGGCGCTCGGCGACGCCGTCTCGGTCAGGACCTATCTTGCGGCGGACTACCCCTGCACCGAGGACGCACTGGAGCAGGCCGTCTCTGACGGCGCGCAAGTCATTTTCACGACGACCGTGCCGCTGATCTTCGCCTGCCGCAAGCTTGCGCCCAAATATCCGGGCGTCCGCTTTCTCAACTGCTCAGTCGATATGCCGTATCCCGGCGTGCGGACGTATTACGGCCGTATTTACGAGGCGAAATTTCTGCTCGGCGCGATCGCAGGCGCACTGGCGGAGGATAGCCGCATCGGCTATGTCGCCGACGGGCCGATCTTCGGCACGCCTGCGGCCATCAATGCCTTTGCGCTCGGCGCGCAGCTGACGAACCCACGCGCCGAGATCGAGCTGCGCTGGTCGTGCTGTGAAGCCTCGCCTGCGGCGCGTCTCGCGGAAGAGGGGCTGCGCGTGATCTGCGCGCGCGATCTGCCCGGCTCGGGCGACAGCCCGGACTGGCGCGGGCTGTGTCTGGTGCGGGAAGCAGGGCCGGTCTGCGCGGCGCTTCCGGTGTGGAACTGGGGCGAGGTCTATATCCGGCTGGCGCGCAGCATCCTGCGCGGCGGCTGGGACGAGCTGAGCGCGGTGGCCGCCGTCAATTACTGGTGGGGCTTTGCAAGCGGCGCGGTGGACGTGCAGCTCATGGAATCGCTGCCGGACGGCCCGCGTGAGCTGGTGCGCCTGCTGCGCGCCGCGCTGACCCACGGTGAGCTTGCGCCGTTCCACCGGCGCATCGCCGACCAGACGGGCGCGGTGCAAAATGACGGCGAACGCTGGCTTGCGCCGGAGGAAGTTTTACACATGGACTGGCTGTGCGCCAATGTGCGCGGCAGCATCCCGCAGTATGACGAGCTGCTGCCGATGGCAAGGCCGATGGTGCGTCTGCTGGGACTGTACCGCGAGACGCTCCAGCCGGAGAAAAGGGGGCCGCTGCTTTGAAGCTTCTGCTGCTTGCCGATAAGGAAAGCCCCTATTTTTGGGACTATTATCAGCCGGGACGGCTGCGCGAATACGATCTGATGCTCTCCTGCGGCGATCTGAAGGCGGAGTATCTGTCATTTCTGGCGACACTTGGCCGCGCGCCGCTTTATTATGTGCGCGGCAATCACGACGGCAATTATGACCGCCGCCCGCCGGAGGGCTGCGACTGCATTGAGGACAAGCTGATCATCTTTAACGGTCTGCGCATCGCCGGGCTTGGCGGCAGCCGCCTGTACTCAGGCGGAAAGGACCAGTATTCCGAGCGTGAGATGAAAAACCGCATCTGGAAGCTCGGCTGGCAGATCCGCCGGGCGGGCGGCGTGGACATCGTGCTGGCGCACGCCCCGGTGCGGGGCTTCGGCGACGGGGACGATTACGCGCACATGGGCTTTGAGGCGTTTTTGCCGCTGCTCGACCGGTATAAGCCCCGCTATCTCATCCACGGCCATGTGCACATGGAATATGGCCGCGATATCGCCCGCGTGCTCCGGCGCGGGGACACGACGATCATCAACGCCTATGAGCGCTATACGCTGGAGGTATAATATATGGAATATCCAAAGGTCTGCCTGCGGCGCGGCGAGGAAGGCGGCGTTCTGAAGGGGCAGAGACTGATCTATGACAATGAGCTGGACTGGGCGGACGATATCTGCACGGACGGATGCGTCGTCGACGTGCTGGACAGCCGGCAGCGCTTTGCCGCGCGCGGGTTTTTCAATTCGAACTCCCGGCTGGCCGTCCGCGTTCTGACGCGGGACGAGGCAGAGCCGATCGACCGCGCGTTTTTTGCCCGCCGGATCGAGGCGGCGTGGCACACGCGGCAGACGCTGGGTTTTTCCGATTCCTGCCGCGTCGTCTTCGGCGAGTCCGATGGGCTGCCGGGGCTGACAGTCGATAAATTCGCGGACTGCCTGTCCTTCCAGATCGCCTGTCTGGGGCTGGAGCAATGGAAACCGGAACTGGTTTCCATTCTGGCGGAGCTTTTCACCCCGCGCGGCATTTACGAGCGCGACGATCTGCCCGTGCGCGAAAAAGAGGGGCTTCCGCTCATCAAGACGTGCGTTTACGGCGAAGTCCCCGAGGAGCTTGTGATCCGGGAGCACGACGCGCGCATGCTCGTCTCCATCGCAAACGGCCAGAAGACCGGGCATTTTCTCGACCAGCAGGAAAACCGGGGCCGGTTAAAGCCCTACGCGCCCGGACAGGACGTGCTCGACCTGTGCTGCTGCACGGGCGGGTTTTCCATCCACGCCGCGCTCTACGGCGCGAAAAGCGTCGAGGCGGTCGACGTGTCCGAGGACGCGCTGGCGCTCGTGCGGCGCAACGCGGCGCTCAACGGTGTGCAGGATATCGTCACGACCACCTGCGCAAACGTCTTTGACCTCGCGCGGCAGTACGTGCGCGAGGGACGGCAGTACGGCCTTGTCGTCTGCGACCCGCCCGCATTCGCCAAGAGCCGCAAGGCGCTGGAAAACGCGTACCGGGGCTATAAAGAACTCAACCTGCAGTGCATGAAGCTTGTCAGGCCCGGCGGGTATCTTGTCTCGTGCTCGTGCAGCCAGTTCATGACGCCGGAGCTGTTTCTCAAAATGCTCCGCGAGGCCGCGCAGGACGCGGGCCGCGACGCAAGGCTGCTTGAACCGCTCATCCAGTCCCGCGACCACCCCGCAAGCCTCGCCTCCGAGCAGTCGCTGTACCTCAAGGGAGATATTTTGCAGATTTTATAAGTGAATATGCAGGCAAAAGCCGCTCCCACCACGTGCGGGTGGGAGCGGCTTTTTTATTCTGGCGCGAGCCCGTCCTGCCGGCAGAAGGCCAGCGCGGTGTCTACGCTGCCGATGCGGTATCCGGCGCAGGCATAGCGGACACGGCGCGGGCCGCTGCACAGCAGCAGAAGCGGCAGGCGGTCCGGCTCCACATAGGCGCTGCGCGCCGCAGGCTCCGCAGAGTCCGCCGTGAACCAGACCTCCGCCCGCGCAAGGGCGGCAAGCGCGGCCTGCAGCTTTTCGTTTTGAAGCGCCTGTCTGCCGCGCAGGAGAAACACCAGACGCAGCGGCAGCCGTGCAAGCTGCGCCCGGCTGCTCAGCAGCTCGTTCAGCAGATGCTCCGTCGGTTCCCGCCCCTCCTCCAGCCACATCAGAAGAGACTGTGTCCGTGTCAGCTCCGCCGCTGCGGCCTGATGGCCGTCCGGCGCTTCGGCCTGAAAGTTGGCCAGTGTGAAATCCACGGCCTGCTCCGCAAGCGAGACTGCCTGCTTTTGCAGCTGCACGCAGGCTTCCTGTTCCGCCTCCAGCCGCAGCTCCATGCGCATGGCGTGCAGGTCGCCGTTCGGGAGGCGGCTGTCCGTGATCACACGGTAAACGCCCGGGGATAGCGAAAGCGTCAGCCGGGCGCCGTCCCATTGGCCGGGAACCGCCATCGGCTGCCACGCGCCATTCTCAAACGCCGAGAGGCCGAAATCCGCCCCCGGCTGCCACGTCTGGCCCGGCTGCTTCTGAAGCTGCAATCGCGCGTTGGCCGTCCGGCCAGCCTCCGGCGAGAAAAACTGCCCGTCAAGCGCATACTCCGCCGCGCCGCCGGCAGGGTTCAGCCGCGCCGGGATGCCGAGCGTGCGGCAGATTGCGACGAACAACAGCCGCTGGGACGGCAGATCCGCGCAGCGCAGGCGCATTGCCCCGGCGGGCAGCGTCACGAGCTGCCGGTATTCCGTCTGCGGCGCCTGCCGGATCGATTCCCGGATCCAGCGCCAGAGCACGTCCGGCGCTTCGCGAAATTCCCGCTTCCGCGCCTCCGGGAAGCTGTCCGCCAGCGTCCTTCGCCAGCAGGACAGCGGTTCTGTCCCGATGCGCGGGCAGAGAAGATATTGTATGGAAAATTCGTCCGACGGCGAAACGCCGCCCGCGTCCAGCGCCTCGCGCAGAACGGCGGGCCGGACATCGCGCAGGTCCTTCTCCCCCAGCGTCTGCAAAAGCGCAAGCTTCCGCGGCGCGGGATACGCCGGATCCTCCAGCAGCTCTGCCAGCGCTGCAAAGTTCCCGCAGGCTGCGCACAAAATTGCCTCCGCCTGCGCACCGTACCCGAACCGCTCCCGCAGCGCACGTATCCGCGCCGCGTCATACGCCGCTTCCAGCCGGAGGCGGCGCTTTTCATCTGCCGCAGCCTGCTTTTCCGTCGCTGCCGCCCGCTGTGCGGGCGTTGGGGCACTTCTCTCAGGCAGGCGCTCCTTCGGCGCATGGAGTGTAAAGCTCGTCCAGCGCCCGGCGGGTGCTTCCGGCTCTGCCAGTGTCAGCTCCAGCGGCTCCTCCTGTGAGGCCGGGCAGAGCGTCTCCCGGCAGAGGCCGTTTTTCCGGGCCTGCACGATCAGATCGCCGTATCCGCAGCGCAGCCGCGCCATTCCGTCCGCATCCGTCCGAATGACCGCAGCCGGAAAGACCTCCGACGCGTTGAGAATGCCGAACGTGACCTCCGCACCGGTGGCGGGCCGCCCGTCCTTCTCCCGCACCCGCACTGCCAGCAGGCGCACGGGCGCATAGCGGGCGGTCTGGTTCAGGAACGTCACCGCGCCGTCGACCGAAATGATCTCCTCGTCCGCCGCAGGCGTTCCAAAGCAGCGGCTGTGCACGAGCAGAGCGCGGCTCGCCGCGCCGGTGAACCAGCCGCGATCCAGCGCTTCCTCCGGCTCACACGCGCCGAAAAAGTGCCACGCGCCGCCGCAGTACGCCTCGACCCACGCGTGATTGTCGTCGCAGTGCGCCCAGCGCGGCGTATAGACCTGCCGGGCCGGGATCCCGGCTGCGCGCAGCACGTTGACCGCGAACGTGGATTCTTCCCCGCAGCGGCCAAAGCCGGAGCGCCATGCACCGAGGGCGCTGATCGTCCGCTCGTCCGTCGCGCGGTAGCAGACCTGCTCCGCGTTCCATTCATTGATCGCCAGAATGGCCTCGCGCGCGGAAAGCCCTTCGATCCGCCCCCGAATCTGCGCGTAGAAAAAGCCTCGGCAGTCGCAAAGCTCCTCCTCGTTTACGCGCGGATGGAGCACGTAATTCAGAAACAACGGCTCCGGCAGTTCCCGTGCGAGGGGCGACTGCTCCCGCAGGCGCAGCGCGTGCTCCGCGCAGGCGCGGAACAGGGAAAATTCATAATTGGCCCAGTCGCTGGCGGGACTTGCGGAATAGCACCATCTGGTCAGCAGCGCACAGTCCGGCGAAAGCGCCGAAAGCTGCCGCTCCAGCCAGCTTTGCGCCCCGTCGCCTATCGCCGCGAAGCGAAACGCGAGGCGCTGCTCCATCCGCTGCTGTTCGCCGTCTGACAGTCTCATTGTCCCGCTCCCGCCGCAAGACTGTGGACGATCTGTGCGCAGGCGCGGAATTCCTCCTCGTCCGTTTGCCAGAGCTCATACTCCGAAAGCGACGGCAGGCCCATCGCCACAGTCTGCTTCCGGTAGCGCATTCCGCTGTCCAGCACGCCCTTGCGGCCGGTCGTGTGGAAGACCACGATGCCGGTTTTGTCGTGGATCTCCTGAATGTTCCATTTTTTTACGCCGCAGCCCGCCATGATATCGATCCTGTCGTCCGCTTTTTCAAAAAGCTCCCGCAGCAGCTCCGCACCGGTCAGCGGATCCTTCTGCTGCCCGGAGGTGAGGATCGTCTTACAGCCCAGACGGATGGCGTCCTCCATGGCCGCAAACGGGTCGCGCGTCATATCGAACGCGCGGTGCAGCGTCACGTCCATATTGCCCGCGCAGTTCATCAGCCGCCGCATTGCGTCCAGATCCAGATCGCCGTCCGGCGTCAGCGCGCCGATCACAACGCCGTTCGCGCCAAGCTCACGGTACATCTGGATCTCCTCGCACATCTGCTCCAGCTCTTCTTTGCTGTAAAGAAAATCTCCGAAGCGGGGACGGATCAGGATATTGGTTTTGACCGGAATATCGCGCTGCACCTGCCGGAACAGCGCCGTGGACGGCGTGGTGCCGCCGATAACAAGATGCGCGCACAGCTCCAGACGGTCCGCGCCGCCGCGATACGCCGCCCGGCAGGAGGCGTAGGAATCTACGCAGGCTTCGATCAGGGGTGTGTTCATGCAGGTTCCTCCTCAGATGTTTCAAACAGAATTTGTGCCAGATGATAGAGCGTACTCACGGCGGTGCCGGTCGCGCCGGGGACCTGATGCTGCCAGACAATGCCCGTGTTGTCCGCCGTCCCGGCGATGTCCAGATGCAGCCAGGGACGTCCCGTCGTGAATTTTTTCAGGAACAGGCCCGCCGTGATCGCGCCGCAGCCGTCCTTGCTGGTGTTGCGGACATCGGCATAGTCGCTCTCGATCAGCGTCTCGTATTCCGCGTCGTCCGGCATCCGCCAGAATTTCTCGCCGGAGCGCTCCGCCGCACACAAGAGGCAATCGTAAAAGCCGTTATCGCTCGCCATCACGCCGGTCGTCACGAAACCGAGCATCGCACAGATCGCGCCGGTCAGCGTGGCGATATCCACAAGATGCGTGCAGCCCTCCCGCTCTGCGGCCCACGCAAGGCCGTCGGCGAGGATCAGCCGCCCCTCCGCGTCCGAATTCAGAATCTCGATCGTCTTGCCGGAAAAGCTGGTGATGACGTCGCCCGGTACCATGCTCGAATCGGAGATCCGGTTCTCGCAGACCGGCACGACGACCGTGACATTGACCGGCACGCCGTTCGCCGCCAGCGCCCGCAGCGCTGCGGCAGCCGCCGCTCCGCCCGCCATATCGCCCTTGATCCCCGCCATCGACGAAGCAGGCTTCAGGCAGTAGCCGCCTGTATCCACCGTCACGCCCTTGCCGACAAAACCGAGCCGCCTGCCGCAGTCCGGTGCGCCGGTATAGCGCAGCACGACCATCGCCGGGGCGTATGCACTGCTGTCGCCAACGGTCAGAAGTCCCCGCAGACCGAGCCGCTCCAGCGCCTGCCGGTCATAGAGCTCTGCCTCAATTGGCAGACCATCCGCCATGTCCTTCAGCTTTTGCGCCAGCATCTCGGGTCTGAGCAGATTCGCCGGGCAGTTCACCAGATCACGCGTTTCCATGATCGACCGCGCCAGCTGCCATGCCTTCTGCACCTGCTCGCCTTCCGCGTCCGCGCCGGGAAAGCTGCACGCCAGCTCCGGCTCCCAGCGGCCAGACAGCGCGAATTTTTTCCGGTACGCGCCGCCGCAGACGCCCTCTGCCGCAGCAAAAAGGCCGTTCTGCCCAAGCTCTGACGCGGGGCCGAGGTCAAAGGCGCAGGCGGTGCAGTCCAGCTCCAGCGCCGTTTTGACCGCCTTGCCGTAAAGCTCCTTGCAGGCCAGCACGTCCCGGCGTTCACCGCGTCCGACGCGGATGGTATACGTTCCGTCCTCGCGGCAGATATATCTTGTTTTCAGATACGCCTCGTCCGTAAACACGGCGTTCGCCCGGCACTGCCGTTCGATTTGTTTTTCCATATGCAGCCTCCTGCTTTGTCTGTTCTGTCCTCTATTATGCAGGATGCGCCCGGCAAAATCAAGCGCCGGAGAAGGCTTCTGCCCTCTCCGGCGCTGTTTGCATTCGGGTTTATTTCCACCCGAAGGTGACCATGCCGTAAATATAGATGAAGATGATCGCAGCCGGGACGAGATAGCGGAAGATGGGCTTCATCCAGGCCTTGACCTTCCAGCCCTTGCCCGCGTTGGCCTCGGCGAGGAAATTGTCCCAGCCCCAGCCGAATTTATTGCAGCAGTAGAGCGCGAAGACGAGCGAGCCGAGCGGCAGGATGTTGTTGGAGACGAGGAAGTCCCAGAAATCGAGCCATGCGCTGCCGTCCGCAAACGGCTGGAACTTGAACACGCTGTAGCCCAACGCCGTGGTCAGGGCAAGCACGAACACGCCCGCACCGCAGACCAGACAGCCAAGAGGCCGCTTCCAGCCGGTCATCTCGCGCACCATGGCGAGAATGTTCTCGCAGACAGCCAGAACCGTGGACATGGCGGCGAAGACCATGAACAGGAAGAACAGCGAGCCCCACCAGCGGCCACCCGCCATGTGGTTGAAGACGGTAGCCATGGTGTCGAACAGCAGGCTCGGGCCCGCGTTGACCTCCAGCCCGTAGGTATAGCAGGCTGGGAACATAATGAGGCCCGCGACGATGGCGACAAACGTATCGAGCACGATGACGTTCGCCGATTCGCCGAGCAGCGACTGCTCTTTTCCGATATAGCTGCCGAAGATCGCCATGGAGCCCATGCCGACGGACAGCGTGAAGAACGCCTGATTCATCGCGCCGACGATGACCGTGCCGGTGATCTTGGAGAAATCGGGGACGAGATAGAATTTCAGACCCTCTGCCGCGCCGGAGAGCGTTGCGCTGTGGACCGCCAGCACGACCATCAGCACCATCAGAAGCGTCATCATATATTTCGTGATGCGCTCCAGACCGCCCTGGAGATTAAAGCACAGAATGCCGAAGGCCACAATGACCGTCACGGCCAGATACGTCACATTGACGCCGGGATTGGTGATCATGGTGACGAAGCCGAGGTCTTCCGTCCGGCCGGTCAGGAATCTGACGAAGTAATAGATGATCCAGCCGGTGACGACGGTATAGAACGCCATGAGGGCAATATTGCCGAAAAAGGCGACATAGCCGTGGAGGTGCCACTTCTGGCCCTTGCGTTCAAGCTTCTGATACATGTGGATGGGGCTGGCCTGCGCCGCGCGGCCCACGGCGAATTCCATCGTCATGACCGGCAGGCCCAGAAGCAGCAGGCAGAGGATATAGATGAGGACGAAGCCGCCTCCGCCGTACTGGCCGCACATCCACGGGAATTTCCATACGTTTCCGCAGCCGATGGCGCAGCCTGCCGACAGCAGGATAAAGCCCAGCCGGGAACCCAAGCGTTCTCTTTCCATTTGAGTCTCTCTTTCCGTTTTTCGTTTTAATAGGCAAATGCTTTAAATTGCTACTTTGAAGTTATAGCAGACTTGGGCTGGAAAGTCAAGGCTATGCGCGCGATTTGCGTACATTTGCCGTTCAGAAACGGACAGATTGCAAACGGCACGGCGCATATTCCCACGCTTTCGTCAAAATGCCGTCGGTGCTTGACAAGCGGGAAAAGCTGTGCTAAAAGTAAATCTTCCGGTATCTGAACCGGGCAGAAAAGAGGTTTTTCCTATGGATTGCGCACAGCGCGCCGAGCGGCGCAGGGTGTTTCTTGCCGGTGTCCGCGACGGCGTTCCCATTGGGCTTGGGTATCTGGCCGTGGCGTTTTCTCTTGGCATTGCGGCCCGAAACGCCGGGCTGAACGCGTTTCAGGGCTTTCTCATCAGCCTGCTCAATAACGCCTCCGCGGGCGAATACGCAGCCTTCACGGTCATTGCCGCGGACAGCGGCTTTCTGGAAATGGCGCTCATCACGCTCATTACCAACGCGCGTTACCTGCTCATGAGCTGCTCGCTCAGCCAGAAATTTTCGCCCGATACGCCGCTGTACCACCGGCTGCTCGTCGGCTACGACGTGACGGACGAGCTGTTCGGCATCGCCATTGCGCGGCCCGGTTATCTCGACCCGTTCTATTCCTACGGCGCGTTCCTGCCTGCCATCCCCGGCTGGGCCATCGGCACGGCGCTGGGCGTCACGGCCGGGAGCATCCTGCCCGCGCGTCTGGTCAGCGCGCTTTCCGTCGCGCTGTTCGGGATGTTTTTGGCGATCATCATTCCGCCGTCGAAGAAAAACCCGGTCGTGCTCGGCTGTGTGGCGGTGAGCTTCGCGGCAAGCTGGCTGTGCACCGTTCTGCCTTACGTCAAGACACTGTCCGAGGGCACGCGGACGATTTTGCTGACGATTTTAATTGCGTCGGCAGCGGCGCTGCTCTTCCCGGTGAAGGACGCGCCGGAGCAGAAGGAGGGAAGTCAGGATGAACGGTAAAATTTATCTGTATATTCTGGTCTGCGCTGCCGTGTCGTTCCTCATCCGGGAGCTGCCGCTGACGCTCATCCGCAGGCCCATCAAAAGCCGCTTCCTGCGCTCGTTTTTGTTCTACGTGCCGTATGTGACACTGGCCGTCATGACCTTCCCGTCCATTGTAAACGCCACAAGTTCCCCCATCGCGGGCCTTGCCGCGCTGGTGCTGGGCATCGCCGCCGCATGGCTCGGCGCAAATCTGCTTCAGGTCGCCGTCGGCTGCTGCGCGGTCGTGCTGGTACTGGAGTTTTTCCTGATATAAGCGCATAAACGCCGCGCCCGGCCGGGCGCGGCGTTCTGTGCGTTTTGGGCAGCTTCAGCGGTCGATCCCCACGAGAAGCACGGAAATATTGTCCTTCCCGCCGCGCTGCATCGCCAGCTGGTACAATGCGGCGGCGCAGGCCGGCGCTGCTGTCTGACTGCGCAGGAGCGCGCAGAGGTCTTCCTCCTCCAGCATATCGGTCAGTCCGTCGCTGCAGAGCAGGAAGCGGTCGCCGGGCCTCACGGGAAGCTGGACCGTATGCGGCTGTATGATCAGCTCGTCCGGGAAAATTCCGAGGTGCTGCGTCAGCCGGTGGCGCTCCGGATGGGTTTTCGCCTCCGCAGGCTCGATGATGCCGAGCGCGATCAGGCGCTGCACCGCCGTATGGTCCTCGCTCAGCCGCGACAGGCAGCTGTCCCGGTACAGATAGCACCGGCTGTCGCCGATATTGGCGGCATACGCCTCGCCGTCTGCGAGAAGCAGCGTCGTCAGTGTCGCGCCGGAGCGCTTTCCGATTTTCCCGATCTGGTCGCAGATGGCGCGGTTTCCCGCGTCATACGCCTGCAAAACCGCCTCCGGCGACCAGCATTTTTTCGGCGGAAGCGCCTCCAGCGCGGCCTGCGCGGCCTGCGCCCCCTGCGCCTGCCCGCCCATTCCGTCTGCCACGGCGAAAAGGCCCTGCTTTCTCCCGGTTCCGTCCGTCTGCGCGTACCCGCCGCCGCAGATCGTGCCGTTCAGATAGATCCGATCCTGATTTTCCTTTCGCACCCGCCCTGTCGCGCAGACGGCGGCATAGCTGTATTTCATCCGTTGATCCATCCTTCCTTCTGCAGCTGCTGGATCAGACTTTGCAGCTGCTGATAGTATGTCGCGTCGTCGTCGCTGCGCAGCAGCTGCCCGGCTGTCTCGTAGGCCTCGACGGCGGCGGAATAGTCGCGCGCGGACTGTTCCTTCCGGTTTTCCAGCGTGATATACAGCATGGCGCGGAACGCGTAGGGTTCATAATCCTTCGGATACTGCGCGGCATAGGCATCCAGCGTCTGCTCCGCCAGATCGTATTCCTGTAATTCATAATAGATCGTATACAGGTTGCTGTAGAGATAGCTTTTCGTCACGCCAAGCTCCAGCACGCGGTTGAAGCACTCCCCGGCCTTGCGCAGGTAGCTCTGCGGAACGGAGGGGTCGGTGTGGTACGCCTCGAAATAGGCCAGCGCCAGCATCTCCCAGATCGTCGAGTCATAGCGCAGGCCGTAGGTTTCGATCCCGTTCGCCAGAACCTCGACGGCCTTTGTCGCGGGGTTTCCGATCGGGGAGCTTCCCGTCCGGACCAGCGCCGCGCAATCGCGGTAGACCTCCGCCAAGGAGCGCAGCGCCCGCTTTTGCAGCGCGATATCCTGCGTCTGATTCAGCACCGCCTGAAAGCCGCTTTCCGCGTCCAGATATTCCTTTTTCGCGTAGTCGATCTCCGCCTGTACGTAGTCAGTCACGTCGCCGCTTGCGCCTGCCGCGTACATCTGCGACAGGATCTCGTCCGCCGCATCGATATCGCCCAGCCGTCCGAGGGAAACCGCGTAATCGCGCTGGGCATTGACGGTGATATCGCCTCCGGCGGTGCTCAGCCGGAAGAACGAGGCCGCGGCGGCATAGTCATCGCATTCAAAATACGCCGCGCCCAGAATTTCGCTCAGCTGGCTCTGCGCCTCGATATCGTAAGCCTTTCCAAGCCCCAGCTCGTCCTCGATATAGGAAATGCAGCGTTCATAGTCCTGCGCGCAGTAGAGCGCGTAGGCGTAGGAAATATAAGGTGCAGACTCCTCCGGGTAGAGCGCCTGCGCCTGCTCGAAGCATCCCAGCGCCTGCTCCGGGTCCGTTTCGCACAGCTGCGTTCCCTGCTCCATCAGAGCCTCGTACTGATTCTGCTGCTCCTGTACCTGTGCCTGCTGCGCGGCGGCAAGCTGCGCCTGCTTTTCCTGCCGCGTGTGCAAAAGCAGCAGACTGCCCGCCGCGATCGCCGCACCGGCGACAAGCACCAGCACCCAGACAAGCCCCCGGTGGGCTTTCTTTTTTTCCTTCCGCACGGGAGCCGGACTGCCCCCGCCGGAGGCGTCGAAGACGCCCTGCGTTCTGTTTGTGCCGGATGTGCGCTGCGGCCGGTCAGAAAACACCGCATTCGTTTTGCCCGCAGTTCCCGCCGCACCGGAGGACTTCCCCGACGCGTAGCGGCTCGGGTCGATCTGCAGCTCGTCGCCGTTCGGGTAGATGAGCGCCGCGTCCTGCGCCTCGTAGGAGATCGCTTCCAGCTCCTGCCGCAGCTGCTGGGGGCTGGAATAGCGGTCCTTCGGGTCAAACGCGCAGGCCTTCAGGACGATCTCGCCGAGGCGGCCTTCGCCGTAAAATGGTCTTGGCAGCGGTTCGCCGGACACGCGTCTGGCCAGCGCCTGCTCACGGTTGTCATAGGTAATTGCCTCCGGCGGCTGCGGGAGGAACGGGCCGCGATTCTTGTTCAGCATCCGGTACAGCACCAGTCCGAGCGAATACGTGTCGACGCTGAAGCCATATTTCTTTCCAATGTAGACCTCCGGGGCCATGTAACTATACGTGCCCTTCTTGGACAGGCCGGAGGTCGTGCGTTCGATCGTCCGCGCGATGCCGAAATCGCCGAGCTTATAGTCCCCGTTGTCGGAAATAAAAATGTTTTCCGGCTTGATGTCGCGGTGGATGATGTTGTACCGCTGGCAAAGCTCCAGCGCCTTGCAGATGTCGATGCCGAGCTTGATAATATCCCGCCGCGCCATCGGGTGCTGATAGACATACGGCAGCAGCGGGTGCAGCAACTCCATGCGGATCAGAATGTCCCAGCCGATGCCGTCGGGGTGCCGGAGGACGGCGTGATCCTCATAGCTGACAATATTGCCGGTGCCTTTGAGCCTTGACATGATGGCGCACTCGCGGCCGATGTCCTCCACGACGCTGTAAAAATACTGCTTTGCCTGCGGCGGCGTCATGCCCTCGTCCAGCACGCTCTGCAATTCTTTCCCGCTCTGCGGGACGGTAATGACCTTCAGCGCAGCTTTGTAAACGCCGCCGAAGTCCTCCCGCTGGATCTCATAGACCGTCCCATAGCTCCCCTGCCCCAGCTCCCGGCAGATTTTCCATTTGTCAAACACAATGGAGCCGATCTCATATGTAGACATAGTTTGTTCTCCGTTTCTTTTTGTTACTCTACCGGCGTTCCGTCAGCGTTGTAATCTACCCATTCCCCCACATCATTCAGTTCCCAATAATTTAGTAATTCGTCATCTGCACTGTACGTTTCCTGTCTTGTCTTAGTTCCATTGACATCCCATTCGTATAAAGTATATCTATTAAGTGTGCCATCTGGATCATGGTTTTCCGACTTTAAGCAGTTTCCATTTGAGTCGTATTCATAGAGAATATAGCCGCTCAAAGTGTCCTCCGAATCATACATTTCCATTTTGATCTGATTTCCATCCGAATCATACTCATAAAGAGTGTACCCAGATAAATCTTCGTTATCATCATAGCCTTCCATTCGAATCAGATTGCCTGCTTGATCATATTCGTTGACGTACCATAGTGTCCCACCTATGTATACTTCCGACTGCACCATGTTGCCTGCATCATCATATTCAGTTATCCACGTCTGCGTCAATCTTCCATCCGTATATATTTCCCGTTTTACCTCATTTCCATCAGAATCAAGCTCATACGCAAAATAGATCATTCCGGTATCGCCATCATACTGTTCTACTCTTTTTAGATACCCTGTCACATCATATTCTTTCAGTACATATTCTTGAAGCGTACCATCCGAATTGTACAGTTCCCGTTTTGTACAATTGCCATTCGAATCGTATTCATTCTGTTCATACTCTTGAAGCGTGCCATCTGAATTGCACAGTTTCGATTTTGTCAAGTTACCATTCGAATCGTATTCAGTCAGTCGGTACTCTTGAAGTGTACCATTCGAATTGTACAGTTCCCATTTTGTGCAGTTGCCATTTGGGTCGTATTCTTTTCGGTAATACTCTTGAAGTGTGCCAGCTGAATCATAGACTTCCACTTTTATTCCATTTCCGCTCGAATCATATTCAATCTTAGCAAAGCTGCGCAGCGTACCATCCGGATCGTAGTACTCTTCCAATATTCTGTTCCCTTTTGAATCGTATTCGTACTGGTCATACCCATAAATCGTGCCATCTGAATTGTATATTTCATTTCGTATGTTATTTCCCGCTGTGTCAAATATATCAGTTGCAATATGTTCTCCATGACCGTAGGTTTCAACCCGATAACCAGTTAGTCTTCCGTTCTCATAAATCTTTTCCAGCGTACCAGCGTCTTCAAATTCCTGCAATGCTTCTGGAATCGGCTGCGGCTCAAATATATTATGGATAAAACTATAATACGGGTCTGGAAGTATCCCAGTTACGTACAGCACCGCCGGTATAAGCAGGCATATCGCGCATATTCCAATGATGACGCGGCCTTTTTTCTTCCGCTTCTTTTTCGTGCTGGTTCGCTTCGGCTTTTCCGCGTCAAAGGCGGACTGGGTGCGGTCTTCGGCGGTTGTCTCAACTTTTGTGCGGAAGCTGTCAGAAAAGACGCCCTGCGTTGCACTCGCTGATTTGGACGTGCTAGTGCCGAATGCCGCCGCATATCGCGCGGAAGCATACGACTCACGATCCATCGTCAGCTCGTCGCCGTCGGGGTAGATGACGGCTGCGTCTGTCTGGGTGTACAGGATAGTTTCCAGCTCCTGCCGAAGCTGCTGGGGGCTGGAATAGCGGTCCTTGGGGTCAAATGCGCAGGCCTTCAGGACGATCTCGCCGAGGCGGCCTTCGCCGTAGAACGGGCGCGGCAGCGGTTCGCCGGACATCCGTCTGGCCAGCGCCTGCTCGCGGCTGCTGAACGTGATCGCCTCCGGCGGCTGTGGGAGAAATGGACCGCGGTTTTTATTCAGCATCCGGTACAGCACCAGTCCGAGCGAATATGTATCAACGCTGAAGCCGTATTCCTTCCCGGCATAAACCTCCGGGGCCATGTAGCTGTACGTGCCCTTCTTGGACAGGCCGGAGCTTGTCCGTTCGATCGTCCGCGCGATGCCGAAATCGCCGAGCTTATAATCCCCGTTGTCGGAAATAAAAATGTTTTCCGGCTTGATGTCGCGGTGAATCACGTTGTAGCGCTGGCAGAGCTCCAGCGCCTTGCAGATATCGATGCCGAGCTTGATAATATCGCGCCGCGCCATCGGATGCTGGTAAACATACGGCAGCAGCGGGTGCAGCAGCTCCATGCGGATGAGAATGTCCCAGCCGATGCCGTCGGGGTGCTCCAGCACGCGCAGGTCCTCGCAGCTGACGACGTTTGCCGTACCCTTGAGCTTGAACATGATGGAAAACTCGTGCATAAGCTCCTCGACGATGCCGTGAAAATATGCCTCGGCCTGCGAAACGCTCATACCCTCGGAAATCACGCTCCGGACCTCCGCGCTGCTCTGCGGGACCGTGATCACCTTCAGCGCCGCCCGGTACGTCTGCCCGAACTCGCTGCGCTCGATTTCAAAAACTCTGCCATAGCTGCCTTCGCCAAGCAGCCGCGTTATATTCCAGCCATCCAAAACAGCCGCATCAACTGAATATTCCATATTTCTCCTCTGTTTTTCCACACTTATCTTATCGGTCTTTTGCTCTGCCGTCACGCACTTTCAAAAAAAGCCAATCGAAAATCAGTCTCTTATGCAGGACTATCTTCCACTTTCAGCCCCACATAATGCACAACTCCACCTTCAACGTAAACCGTTGCTGTCTGCTCATTGAGTTGATAAGTAAACGTAAAGTCGTCATCACTATACCAATTATACTCCAGCTGTGCACCATTCTTCAGAATCCATTGGAGGGGTACATGGGGCGGCATTTCAGGAAAGCCGAATAATTCCAGTGCCATTTCCGCCGCATCCCCGACCTGCAATGCGCCAAGCGCGACGAAACCAGGTTGGTTTATACAGATGTCGCAGACAGCTCCACCCACGGGTGCAGCAAATAGAAACCCGAATTCATTCTCTTCGTAACCGGCAGGAATTGGCATATCCATACCAAAGCAATTGTACACCGTGTCTTGTGTAGCATCGTTCATCAGGTTGGATTTGGCGTAGGGATATGACGCATAAATGCTCTTGGCTGTTTCAATGCTCGTCTCTCCCAGCACCACGGAATCCACTGTCATTGGGAGCACCAGATCGCGAACCATCGGCCAAAGCTCGTCCTGCAGTTGCGCTGACAACAGTTCCGCTTCCCATTTTTTCAATTTTATCTCCGCATCTGCGTTGGGTTCAAGTTCCAAAGCAACTCGATAGTCTGCCGCAGCCCGCTCCAAATCAACAAGCTTTTCATAGGTGTCGCCACGGCCCAGGAAGGCTTCCGCCCGCTTGGGATCAATCTCAATCGCCGCCGTAAAGGCCAGAATGGCCTCTTCATACTTCCCCTCGGACAGGTAGCGCACGCCGAGGTCATACTTTGCCTGCCAGCCGGGGGCTTCGTCCGCCGGTTCGGCGGCTTCCGGGGCTTTCTGGCACGCGGCAAGCGTCAGCAGCAACAGCGCTGCCAGAAGGATATAAAAGAAGCGTTTCATGTTGATTCTCCTGTTTATACCAGTTTTCCCGTCCGCGCAGGATCACGCGTACCGGATCTCCACGGATTCTATCATGTAATAAAACGGGATCTCGCCGTCGAGATTTACATTCGGGTTGACCCGCAGCTTTGCCAGCGCAGTCATGTATAGGCCATCCATGGGGAAAGAATAGGACAGCTTGAGCACGGCGCTGCCATCCTCCGAGCGTTCGAAGCCGTCCAGCGCCACCTGTACCGCGCCGCGGTCGCCTATGCCGAAATAATAGCATGTATCACTGTCCTTCGGACAATAGCTAGGCACATAATCACGCGGCGGCAACTCTACGACATGTCCATACATCGCATTTGCAACATCCTGCACATTTTGACAGCTATCCATCCGGTAACCTTTGTACATCCAATAATTGACGTCATCGGCATCAAGGTATCCCCTCTGATTGATTTCGTAGTAAAGAATTGCCGTCCAGAATTGATCGGCATTCGTTTCGTCCGGATAGAAAATTCCCTCGCCTGAATGGGTGCTGTTCAGCGCATCAACATAGGCATCTACAATTTTTAGTGCGTTGGTCGACACAACATCAGTGGACAGCGTATCGATATAGGCCAGCAGCGCTCCGGTTTCTTCGCCATTTGATTGTGCCGCACTTGTTTCCGGTTCTTCTCCGCTGTCAACGGCGCGCAACTGCATCTCCAGCTCAAAACGAGCAAGCTCATCGCTTGTCCATTCGACCATCCAGCCGTCCTGCACGCGAATATCAGACGGGAATACATTGAAGCTGTCGTTTTTATAGAGCCAATAGCATTCGCCCAGCAGTTCTGGATTCAAAATCACACTGTAGTTATCATCAAAATAGTCCGGGAAATACGGAAGTCCAGCCTTCTGCATACCTTCGGCATTCTGTCCATAACTGCCGGGCTCATCAATTACGCCGTTCCAATGCCAGCTGCGATACTCCCGAACTGTACTCTCCAGCATATAGATTGCAACATCGCATCCCCACGCGCCAGTCGGAGTGCCGCGATACGTCGCCGCGTTTGCCGCACAGAAGCAGCCCAGCCGTGCATCATAATATATGTAAAAATCCGTTCGACCGCCATCTGTAAATAGCCGAACCTGCCTCTCATCCTGAATTTCCGCATCATCCGAGACCGTATAACGATGCAGCCAAACTTCCCAGTATTCGCTCGCGTCCGCGATCATTGCAAACTGCATCGGCGTTCCATCCGGATTTTCCAGAATAACGCTTCGATAAAGCCGCTCGGTGTCTGCATCATAATTGGTGTTACCGGTGCTGTCAACGGCAGCAGGTAGCTCTGCAACGGCTGAATTCCCCTGAAGGATTTTCCGTTTGAGTTTGTTTTCTTCCCGAACCAGCAGTTCACTCTGCGTCTCACGGAAGCCCCGCGTCAGTACGCGCAAAGCAGAAGCATCATCGCCCTGCTGCGTATAAGCCTCCGCATATTTCAGATAGATAGTTTCCTGTTTCGGGTCAATTTCAATCGCGGCTTCAAAGGCCAGAATGGCCTCCTCATAGTTCCCCTCGGACAAATAGCGCACGCCGAGGTCATATTGGGCCTGCCAGTCGGGTGCTTCGTCCGCCGGGTCAGCTTCCGGTGCTTTTTGACACGCAGCAAGCGTCAGCAGAAGAATTATTGTTAAAAAAACACAAGTGAACTGTTTCATTTTCATTTCTCCTTTTATCATATTCACTGTCCATGCGGCGCGGCATGCAGTGATGAAGCATCACCAAGCACATAAAACTTTCCGCTGCGCGTTTCACATTTTCTGTCTGACATACATATATTCTCGATTTGGAAGCTACCTCTGACGCGAAGTAGATCGTCATTTAAGTTTGCACCATTTGTGCCGTAACTGTGATTTTCCGCCCCATTCTCCAGCCGTCACCACAACATCGCTCCGCTTTACTCCCGGAGCAGCCATTCTGTCTCGGCAGCCTCAAGCTGCTGCAGCGTGTCGGCATCGACAACGCCCGTTTGGGTAAGTGAATGGTTCTTTTGCCAGCGCATCAGCGCCGCTTCCGTAGCCGGGCCAAAATCGCCGTCCACAACCACGCCATCATAGTTCATGACAACCAACATAGCCTGTACATATTTGACGTCCTCTCCCTGGCTGCCGCGCTCCAAGGTGCGCTCCGGGCGGGGATAGAGGCTGCGGTCCGCTCTGGTTTCTGCGGTGATGGTATAGGGGTCGGCGCTGCTTTGGGCCTTTGCCACGTGCGTGATGATCCACCGGCCGCTGCGTTTCTCAAATGAAATGGTCTGAACGGAATCAAAGTAATCTCCAAAACGCATCAGATCACATTCCGCCTCGCAGGTCGTTTCATCGAAGCTGACGATTTTCAGCGTCTGCGGGTCATAGTTAAATACGCCGTATCCGCGTCCGCCGCGAACCAGATACAGACCGCCATTGAATTCCCAAACGTTATCATTCAGCACGTCTGAAACGGTTGCGTAAGCGTTCTGCATAATGCCCAGACTGTCTACGTCCATATAGTCCCGCAGGGTGTTCAGGATCTGCTCCTTGCTGGAATAGTTCGAGATCGGGGAAAAAGAGCGGTACGCCGGATCGATGGCCTCGTCTTCGGCAAGCGTTTGCTCAATATCCGCGCTGTTTCCCTCCGGTACGAGGCGCTTGATCGCTCCGTACTGGCCGTTTTCATAGGAAACAACAGCCATGCATGACGCGCCCCGGAGCTCAACGAAAAACAGTTCATCCTCGACCGCGTTCAGCCACGCCAGATTCTCCTGCAAAAGCGCCAGAAGCTCCTGCTCGCTCAGCTGCGTCTGTTCCGGCTGCTGGCTGGCCTGTGTGGATCCGCGCAGGTACTTTCTGCAATTGTCCGGCGTGTTGGCAAGGAAGCGCAGCACGTATCCGTCGTCGCCTTCTGTGCAGTCGGCAAGGCGCTCGTAAAAAACAGCCTCGGAAACCTCCACGTCGTCGAGATAATATGCCCGATCGCCGGCCAGGTCCTCGGACTTGGCGTAGCTCCAGAAATCATGATGCTCGATCTGCACGCCGTCCCAGCGGACATACTGCAGCTCGTAACCGGCAGACGTGCCGTGGCCCTCATTGACAATGGCTCCCGCCGTGGTGACGCGGACATCGGGATTGATCCAGGTATCGACAAAGCCGTGGTACAGCTCCGTCACCTGATCGTTTTTCCATGTATAGAGCGTATAATCGGTCAGCGCGATCTGCTCAGACTGCCCCTGCGTATCAATTTCGCCGCAGATCAGCTCCGGCGTGCCGTCTTCGTCCAGATCGACAAGCGCAAAGCCCATTGTGCCGTCTGTGCCGAGCAGCGCGGCATAGGCGCGCAGCGCCTCCTGCGGCCAAAGCTCGCAGAGCGCCTGCAAATATCGTTCTTCACCCGTCTCGAGATAACGCGCCTGCAGCCGCTTCGCAAGCTCCTTCCCGGTTCCAAGCGCCCGGCTGCATTCGATCAGACGCGCAAGCACATCCTCGTCCTTTTCGAGCAGCTTTTCATAATAGGACTCCGCCTTTTCATAGTCCTGCGCACCGTAGTACGCATCCGCCGCGCGGCGGTACAGCTCGTCCGTCTCGCTCCCCCACTGCATTGCCGATTCGTAATCCTCCGCAGCGCTGCGGTATGCATCCGTCTGTTCGCTGCCCTGCGCGCTCTGCGCCAGCTCCCAGTACGCGTCGCCTCGCTGCTCATACGCCTGCGCGTTCTTCGGGTCGATCTCGATGGCTGCGGTAAAGGCCAGAATCGCCTCTTCATACCTTCCGTCCGACAGATAGCGCACGCCCAGATCGTACCGGGACTGCCACGTCGGCGCGGACTGCTCCTCAGCGTCAACGGAATGCGCGGAACAGGCGCTCAGCAAGCCGAGCAGCGCCAGCAGGAAACACATCATCTTTATTCTTTTCATACTTTTCTCCATTTTTTCCAAATATCTATAACGCAGACAAAAGGGGCAGCGTGGAAGCACTGCCCCTTTGTAATTCTGTCTTAGTTGAAGCTGCTCTGCATGGTCGCCTTCAGGCCCTGATCCGTGTTCTGCAGCTCGCGGGCCGCCGTATCCATCAGCGTTGCGTAGCCCTCCAGCATTTCAGAGAAGCTTGTGAAGCTGCTCTGCATACTCTCAAACTTTGCAACAAACGCAGCCTGTGCCTCGCCCTTCCAGGTCTCGTTCAGCGCAAGGATCAGCGAGCGCAGCCGCGCCATCGTGTCGTCGTGCTGACTGCGGAGATTGCGGACCTCTGTCGCCTTGGAATTCAATACCTCGGGTGTTACCTGAATCAATGCCATGATCATTTCCTCCTAAATTATTTTATATTTTGTATTTTAAATTAATGGAATTCCTGTCTCAGCTCTTCGCGCTGCTGCTCCAGAAGCTCCTGGAACTCCACGCCTTCCTTATCCTGAAAACCAATGAAATACAGAACGGCGATCTGGTCGTGATTGAACAGGAACATCTTTTGCGGATCCAAAATACCTTCTGGATAGAAGCAGGCGCTGTAGTCCCAAACTTTTTCTGTTCCCATTTGCCGCTGCAGGCGGCCAACGATCATAACCCGTTTATTGCTTTCCTTCAGCAATACGACACTGCCGATCGGCAGCAGTTTTTCCTGACTCATTTTATGTCCTCCTTGTTATTCTACCAAAGCTTAGGAAGTTTGATCTTAAATGATATTTTTCCGCCAACGCCGAGCGCTGCACCAAGCGTGAACTTGAACTCGCCGTCGTCATATCCAACCTCAAAGGAAGCGCCGACCCCAATTTCAGCGGAAACGGTCGCCTCTGCTTTTACTCCAGCAACCGTACCTCCAACCGTACCTTCCACCTCGGCCAAAGACGCGCCTACTTCCGCTTTGCCAAGTACTGAAAGACCGTCGCTGCCATACTTTGCGCCAAAAGCAGCACCGGCATTTGCGTCAAGCAGCTTTACATTTGCGTCGACATAGCCGTTGTACTTCTCCGTACCAATGGTCGTATTATAATCGAATCTGGCGACTGTCGCGCCTGCCTCTGCCTTAACACCGACATTAAACAGATCGAATTTGTCGTCTCCGGTAACGCTGCCATCCATCTCTTCATAAAATGTGTCGCCGCTGGAGAGACTGGCTCCCGTTTTCATGCCTTCCTTTGCTGATGCTTTTTTGCTGCTTTCGAACAGATCCGCCGAGAAGCCTGCACCGGCATGAGCGCTGCCAATGGTCACGCCAGCTACCGTTCCAACCGCGACCGCTCCCCCAATCATGAACGCATCCTTGCCTGTGATTTTTGCGAGATAGGCTTCATATTCGCCGTCCCCCGCTTCATAACCCAGCGCTTTTATATCGACCTCTGTCCCATTTTTCCCGTCATTCGGAATCGAATATTCAAAAACGTTTTTCCCGGATTTTTCTTTTTTCGCAAGCGTGACCCCGTCCTGTGTCGTATTGTTCTGGGAAATACCAAACGCCTGATTCAGCTCACTGACTTTCAGATTCTGGTCGATTCCTTTCAGTCCGACCGCTGTTGCGGCCATACCGGAAACTGCCGATTGCATATCATCGGCAAGATTATTCAGTCCCTTTGCCTGTCGGCCGAGCTTCTGGTCCGTCTGCGTGAAGCGGTCGCTTGCGGCAAGCAGCATCTGCGTCATTGCCTCCAGCTGGGTCTGCTCTGTCGTGCATCTGCGGGAAAGCGCCTCCAGCGACTGTCTGATCTGCTGCGTCGCCGCGATCTGCATATCCAGTCCGTTCAGGACGCTGGAAACATTCACGGCGACCGCGCGCATCGCACCCGACTGCTGTCTCAGCCGTGCCTGCGCCTGCTGGACGACTGCGGATTCAATTTTGATCTGCACCGGCACAACCTCCTTACCATTCGCCGCCTCCGCCGGAGCCCGCCCCGCCTGACGCGGACATGGACGCCTTTGTTCGTGCTTCTGCGGCTTCAAACTCATCTGCGGCCTTGCGGATCGTGTGCGCAAGACGCGACAGCTCATCCTGGATCTTTCGGATCTCGCGCAGCCGGCGCTCGGCTGCCTGATCGTATGTATCGGCGGCTTCTCCGGCCCACACGCCGGCAAGCTGCTGCCGGAGCGCCTGAATGCTCTGCGCGATCTGACTGCATTGCTGCTCGCTCTGTTCAAGCTGTCTTGCCTGCGCACGCGCATTTTCATAATCTATGCGGATCAGGCTCATTTCTGAAGCTCCTTTCCAAGGGTGTGTTTCAGGATGGTTCTATCTTACACTATGTAAAATAATTTGTCAATATGTTAATTCAAATACGTTGTAATATACAAAAACTGGCGCTGCAATTTGTTAAAAACAGCAAATTACTCCAACACAGCGCGGCCCTGCAGGCTTGCGCCGTCCCAGATCCCGCAGGACGCAAGCGTTCTGGACTCCGCAATGGGCGCTCCCTGGTCGTACAGGCGGATCGCAGTGCAGCTGCCGTAAACCTGCGGATACAGGGCGCGGAGCATTTCCAGAACACGCGCATTCACCTCCGCGACCGGCAGGAACGCCGGAAGCTCCACATCCAGCTGCTCGTCTCCGATGGTCAGGGTCACGATCACATTCTGACAGGCCTTCATTGCGGCGCGCCCTCCCGTACCAGCGCACGCAGCGTGCGCCGGATCTGCTCCGGCGTGCTCCTGCGGACGATCCAGTCCTCCGTCTCCTCCTCGCCGGGCTCCAGCCGGAGCAGCATATCGGAATCGTACACAAGACAAAGGCTTTCCAGCGTTCGCGTCTGCAAATGGACCGTGTTCACGCAGCAATAGCCGCACCGCCGTTCCAGACCGGCAAGCAGAAGCGCCGCCGCGTCCTCCGGCATTCCGGCTGCCAGCAGCTCTGCCCGGCCTGCGTCTGTGTCCTTCAGACAGTGCTGCAGCAGCTCGTTTGTAAGGCTCCAGTGCGTCTGCGCCTCAGGGGCTTCCTGCGCTTTGCAGCACTCCATCAGCCTTGCAAGCGCCAGCTCTTCTATTTCCCCGTCCGCAGCTCCGGTCAGGCTTGCCAGCTCGCCATCCTTTGTCAGCTGCGCCCAGCAGCTCCCCTGCCGGTACAATACGACGGACGGCTCCGCCTGTCCGCAGTTGACCGCATCGACAGTCAGATACAAGTCGCATTCCGCACAGATTTCAATGAGCCGCCGCAGATCGCCGCGCACGATCGCCGCGCCTTCAAATTGCCGCGTGATCGCGCCGCTCTGCTCCAGCTCCTCCAGGCAGACTTCATACGCCGCCCGGATCTCCTCGTGATCCATCATCATAAACGGGTCGCGCACGCCAAAAAGATGCTCCGCGCCCAATTCGGACGCCAGCACGACCAGCGCTCTGATCGAGAGCCTGCTCCGCTCCATTTTCTCTGCCTCCTCTATCTCCTCTATTTTTGTACTGCCTTCAGCTTGACCGCATGGCCATCCTGAACCAGATAGCCCATGCCGGCGCCTGCATCCTGTGACGCGGCGCTGTACGCCAGATCGGTCCGGGCAAACATATGCGCCTGCGCGCTTCCGCCAAGCAGAAGGGTCGTTTTTCCGGTCATTTCCATGGTGAAGCGCTCGCCCGAAGCGGACAGCTTTGTAATGTCCGCCGCGTTTCCGCTTACGATCACCGCGACGCGCAGCCCTTTGCCAAGGACCAGAATGCTGGCCAGCCGCCGCAGCGTCTGGTCGTTGATCGAATCGATGCAGCGCTTCAGATCGTCAATGCAGATCAGGATCCACGGCCAGTCCGTGCTCCCAGCGCTCGCGTCCTTTCTTTTCTGCATCTCCGGCATCAGCGCGGCGATCTCACCGTCAAACGCCGCCGCAGCCTGCGCCTGCGCGCCGTGAAATACAATGTGTTTCGCAGGCGCAAGCTTTTCTGCGGCCTGCGCAAAAATGGCCTGAACGGTACTGCTTCCGTCCTGCGCGCAGGAGATCAGCAGAAACTGCTCCTGCGCAAGCGCGGCGAAGCACGGCTGCACGGACTGCTCCGTAAGACCGCAGAGGATCTGCTCCGACGGATATTCCCGCCAGTCCACGACCTCCGGCAGCACCGGGATCGGCGGCGGGCAGGCGCCTGTCCATGCCCCGCGCATCAGCCCGGCAAGCCGCCGGATCTCATTGACGCGGTCGATCTCCCGTTTTCCCGCTGCGGGAAGCGCCGTCTGGAATTCCAGCGGCGGAGTGCTTCTGACCAGACCGCGTCCGGCCAGATTTTCCGGCTCCAGACCGTTCGTTTTGCCGACGATCTGCGCGTAATCGCCGCGGTCCGTCATCCGCAGGCAGACAGCCGCCTTGATGTGCTGGCTGATCCGGTACGGCAGCGCGTTCACCGCGCCAGCGCTGACCAGCAGATACATCCCGCAGGCCGCGCCGTCCCGCACGAGCGTCTGCAAAAAGCCGTCGATATCCGGGTACAGCTCCAGCGCAGGCGCAACGTGATCCAGCAGAAGCACGATCCATGGCAGCTGCTCGCCGGTGGCTTCCCGGTAAGCGTCTATGCTGACGAGGCCCTGTCCGGCAAGCAGCTTCTTCCGGCGGTCCAGCGTGTCGATGAGCATGGTCGTCAGCTTGCTCTGCTTCTGTGCGTCGTCTCCGTCCACGATGCCGCCGACGTGCGGCAGCTCCCGGAACAGCCGGAGGCTCCCGCCGCCGAAGTCCATCAGATAGAGGTGCACCTGCTCCGGAGAATAGCAGAGGGAAAGGGACATGACCGCCGATTGCAGCAGCGTCGTTTTCCCGGTCGCAGGCGCACCGTAGACTGCATAGCTTCCGGATTCCGAGAAGTTCAGCGACATCGGGCGCTGCGACTGCGCCGCAGGATCGTCCAGAAGGCCGATGACGGCCCGCAGGCCCTGCTGCTGCGTTTCCCAATGCGCGCCGTCGAACGCCGCGCAGACGACGTCGCGCAGACGCAGCTGCTCGGGCAGCTTTGCCGTCCAGAGCTGCCGCGCCTTTTCCACGCCGCGCTCCCGGCAATAGCGGTCCAGATAGTCCACGACCGCATTGATCTCCTTTCGTTCGGAGCGGTATCCCGTTGTTTTTTCCGGTTCGTAGCAATGGCGGTTCCCGTACAGGTCCACCACAGCCGTCTGTCCGCCCGTCTGCCCCGCAGCCTCGCGGAACGGCTGATAGGGTGCGCCGCTCCAATAGGACTGGATCTGCTCATAGACCTCGTCCTCGCCCACCTGCACGTAGGCGCGGCCCGGCGTTGTGATCTGCGCCGCGTCGGTATGGTGCAGCATCTCCCGGCTGTCTGCGGCGTTTGCCACCTTCAAACACCAGCGGAAGCGCGTATTCGCGTTCATTTTATCGTCTACAACACCGGCGGGCTTCTGCGTCAGAAGGATCATATGGACACCCAGCGTCCGGCCAACCGCGAACACGCGATTGACCGCCTGCATGAATTCCGGGAACCGGTTCTTGAATTCCGCGAACTCGTCGATCACGATAAACAGATATCCCAGCTGCTCATCCGCCTTGCCCTCGCGCAGCAGCCGTCTGTAATCGGAGATATTGCTGACCTTCCAGCGGTCGAGCAGCTCCTTGCGCCGCGTCAGCTCGTATTCGAGCGCGATGAGGTTCCGGCCGATGCTCGTATCCAGATCGGATATGCGTCCGGCAAGATGCGGCAGATTCTGGAACGGGAGCAGCAGGCCGGTACCCTTAAAGTCGATCAGCACGAAGCTGACCACATCCGGTGGGAAGCGGACTGCCATCGACAGGATCCAGGACTGCACCATTTCGGACTTGCCGGAGCCGGTCGTGCCCGCGACAAGGCCGTGCGGCCCGTGCCGCTTTTCATGAATATCAAACAGGAACGGCGTGCCGTCGCCGCGAACGCCGATCGGGACCGCCATGCTGCGCTCCGGCTCTGCGTTCGCCCAGTTTTTATCCAGTGCCAGCTCCGAGGGCCGCGAAACGTGATAGCCCTGCAGGAACGACACCGAGCGCGGCAGCGCCGGAGCGCCCTTCGCCTCCATGCGGAGCGGCGCCATGCTGCGTGCGAACTGCTCGTACCGGGCCTGCGGCACCTGCTCCGGCTGGAACGGCTGCTTCCGGGACGCGTGCCTGCGCTCAAACAGCACGCCCACTGCTTCCCTGCAGTCCAGAATATCGTGGCATTCCTCCGGGAGCAGATCAATCCGGTCAAACAGGTACAGCACGCTGATGCCAAGCTCCCGGCGGTTTGCCGTCAGAAATTTCATAAACGCGTGCTGCGTGACCGTCTCCGGCGCTGCGCACACGAACAGGTACCACGGCTTTGCACGCGGCGCTGCGCCGAGCCCGGCGTTCTGTCCGGCAGCGGCCCGCGCCGAGAAGACCGGCTCGAGCCGTTCAAGCAGTGCGCGGATCGTTTCGGGCGTGTTTGCGATCAGGCGCGCCGTATGCCCCTCGTCCCAGCAATGCGGCAGCCAGCGGCAGAATTCCCACTGCGCAGTCTCCTCCTGCTCGCAGAGCACGACGATCCGCAGATCGCAGTAGCTGTGATGGGCCGCGGCCTGCACGATCAGATTTTTCCCAAGCGCGACGCAGCGCGCGCGCTTTCCCACAACGCCGCAGGACAGATGCTCACCCAGCGGAACGCAGATCGGGCAGTCCGGAATCATGGCGAACCGCTCCGCGATCTGCGTCGGCTGCTCCGCGAGGACGTCGCTTTCCAGCCGCAGCATCTGCTTCGGCGTCTGAACCGAGAAGCTTGCCGGGAGCGTTCCGCTGCCAACGCGCAGGGAAAGAAAATCCTCGTCGCGGGAGAGCCGCCCCCACAGCTCCCGGTCGACCGCCGCCGCTCTTCGGATGCACACATCCGTCGACGGGGACATATGTGCAAGAACGGTCTGCTGTTCGCTGCGAAGCGCCTCCAGCTCACGGACCTGCTCCTGCAGATACGTGCTGTATGTATCCAGCCGCAGCTGCTGCTGGGAACGGTACTTTTTCTTTTCACCCCGGTAGCGGAGGATCGATACCACCACGCCGATGATGGTCGTGGGGACGCTGAAATACAGCATGGTCATCACATTGGTGACCAGAAGGCACACCGCGACCATCACGATCACGCTGAGCAGCGGCGCAAGCAGGATATTCAGCCAGCTGACATTCGGCTTTCCGCCGATCGTCGGCGGCGCCTGCAGCTCCAGCGTTTTGCAGGGCGTTTCCTCCAGCAGGCGCGGCGACGGCTTAAAGCAGAACGGATACGGATCGTCCGGCGACACCGCCGTCCGCTTTTCGGGCGCAGCGGCCGGCTTCACGCGCACAGCCTTGCTGCTCCACACGAAGAGCCGGTCCCCGCTGACGCGGAGCTGGCAGAAGCCGATCGAGAGCACATCCCCGTCGGCAAGCACGCCGCTTCCGGCAAGGCGCATATTCAAATAGGTGCCGTTCCGGCTTTTGAGATCCTGAAAGCGCCACCGGCCATCCTGATAGAACAGCGCAGTATGCTTTCCGGAGATCTGCTGATCCGCGATCTGGATATCGCAGTCCGCGTTCCGGCCGATTGTGAGCCGTTCCGTCCCGGTCAGCGGCACCGGAACGGCGGCCTTTGTGCGGCACGGGTACGCCGTAAGCGCGAGATGCGCGTCCGGATCCAGAACGAGCGATTTTTCATACGGGAGCTTCTCCTGCCGGAACCCGGCGCCGGACACGGACCAGCTATCCGCGTCCGTTTTGACCGTGATCGTCTTTTTTCCAAGACAGGCAGCGGCAAGCTGGATGGTGCAGCCCGCAGCTTTTCCGATCGTGCACGTTTCGCCTGATTGGAGCTTCGCCTCAAGCAGCCGCTCCCGGTCATAGATGCGTATGATGATCTCCATATCTGCGTCTCCCATCAACCGTTATTGCCTGAATTGATTCAGGTCAGTAAAGGAAAAAATACGCGCCAGCTCGTCCGTATAGATCCCCATCACAGGCAGAAGCTTTGCGGTCTGCGCGTTTTGCAGGAACAGGAACAGCAGAGACAGGAAATTCGTCCAGCTCAGCTCCCGCGACTGATTTTCAATCGAGGAGATCGTCTGCCGCGTAACGCCGATGCAGTCCGCCAGCTGCGTCTGCGACAGGCCGAGCCGTGCGCGCAGCGCCGGAAGATTTTCCGCCATCGCCTGTGTATACTTTTTTCGATCCAGACTCAGAATTCCCAGTGGCTCCATGTAATTGCCTCATTTCCAAAATATCTCTAAATTTATCATACCAAATGGCAGTTAGATTGTCAATTTTCACATCATAAAATCCCGTGTCAGTGCCTCCCGGAGAAGCAGCCGTTCACCAGAACGAGGCTGCCGCAGATTTTTTCATCTGCGGCAGCCTCGTTGTTTTTACGCAATATCGTACTGACTTTTATAGATTTCGTAATAGAAGCCCTTTTTCTCCAGCAGGTCGCGGTGCTTGCCCTGTTCGACGATGCGGCCGTCGCGCAGGACCAGAATGAGGTCGGCGTCGACGATCGTGGACAGGCGGTGGGCGATGATGAAGCACGTCCTGCCGCGCATAAGGCGGTCCATGGCCTTCTGGATGAGAAGCTCTGTGCGCGTGTCGACATTGGACGTCGCCTCGTCGAGGATCAGCAGCTCCCGCTGCGCGAGAAGCGCGCGCGCGATGGTCAGCAGCTGCTTCTGGCCGGAGGAGATGGACGAGGTATCGCTGCCGATGACCGTATCGTAGCCCTGTGGAAGCGTGCGGATAAAGTGGTCACAGTACGCCTCGTCGCAGGCGCGGATGATCTCCTCGCGCGTCGCGTCCGGCTTGCCGAAGGCCACGTTCTCGGCAATCGTGCCGCCGAAGAGCCACGTGTCCTGCAGGACCATGCCGAAGCGGTCGCGCGTGGAGGCGCGGGAATAGTCCGCGATGTCGCGCCCGCTCAGCAGAATACTGCCGGAATCGACGTCATAGAAGCGCATGAGCAGATTTACAATTGTTGTCTTGCCCGCGCCGGTCGGGCCGACGATGGCAACGTGCTGGCCCTTTTCCACGTGCAGGTTCAGATCCTGAATGAGCTCGGTGTCCGGCTCGTAGGAGAAGTCCACATGGCGGAACTCTACGCTGCCGTCTCCGCCTGCGGGAAGCTCCTGTTCGATCGGTGCTTCCTCCGGCAGCTCCAGCAGGTCGACGACGCGCTTTGCAGCTGCCTTGGCCTGCTGCAGCGTGCTCAGGCCGTTGGAGATCTGCTCAAGCGGCTCGGAAAACTGCCGCGCGAACAGCACCAGCGTCACGATCACGCCCACCGGAACGCCCTGCCGCACGATGAGCCAGCCGCCCAGCAGGTTGATGGCGATATACGCCAGCGAATTGGACGCAGCGATGACCGGCTGGACGATGGCGGAGAGATAGGTTGCCTTCGCCTCGGAGACGCGGCGCGCGTCGTTGATCTGCGCGTGGCGCTCGGCGCAGTGCTCCTCGAGGTTATAGGCCTTTGTCGTCGCGTAGTTCGTGTAGGCTTCCTCCACAACGGAATACAGCTCGCCAGACTGCTTGAACATCTGATGGAAATACGTTTCCGAGCGGCCCGCGATCTTGGCCGACAGCCAGATGGAGACCGGCATAAACGCGATCACGGCCAGCGAAAGCTGCCAGTTCTGCAAAAACATCACGACCGCGATGGCCAGGATCTGCAAAAAGCCGCCTGTAATGGTGTCGAGGACGGTATGCAGGGAGCCGCCGATCCGGGACACGTCCTCCGTCATGCGCGAGAGAATATCGCCGACGGGCGTGTGATCGACAAAGCTGACGGGCAGGCGCTGGATTTTGTCGGAGATCTGGATGCGCAGATTGCAGGTAAAATACCGGCTGACGGCGCGGTTGAGCAGCTGCATTTTGCCGTAGCTGATGGCGGCGCGCAGGAGATACACACCGGCCAGCGCCAGAAGCCCCGGCGCGAGCTGCGCCAGCACGGACGCGCTCGTCTCCGGCGCGTCAAAATAATCGATCAGGATCTGCACCAGCGCGCCCATCTGCGTTGGGATGATCAGCGCGCACACAACGAGCGCCAGACTCATGACGACGCCGAGCGCAAGCTGCCAGCGGATGGCCTTCGCGCCCTTCAGCAGCTGGATGAGCGCGTCGGCGGAAACGTGGGTTCTCTGTTCCTGCTTCACTTCGCGTCACCTCCGGTCTGTGAGGCATAGATCTCCTGATAGATCTTGCAGCGGGACAAAAGCTCCGCATGAACGCCGTGGTCGACCAGCCGCCCGCGATCCATGACGAAGATATGATCCGCGTTCATGGCCGAGGTGATGCGCTGGGTGATGACGATCTGGGTCTTGCCCTGAATTTTCTCGTTGAGGCTCCGCCGCAGATTCGCCTCCGTCAAAAAGTCGAGCGCGGAGAAGCTGTCGTCAAAGACATAGATCGGCGCGTCCTTTAAAATGGCGCGCGCGATGCACAGGCGCTGCTTCTGGCCGCCGGAGAGGTTCTTGCCGGACTGCTGGAGCGGATGCTCCAGATGCTCGGGCAGGGAGTTGAGGAAGGGCGTGAGCTGCGCGATATCGGCGGCTTCGAGAATGTCCGTTTCCTCCGCACCGGGACGGCCCATCTCGATGTTGTGCCGGATGGTGCCGGAATACACGGCGGTCTTTTGCAGGACACAGCTGATGTTCTTCCGGATCACGCCCCGGTCGATCTGCGAAGCGCTGACGCCGTCGAAGAGGATCTGTCCTTCGGTCGGCAGACGGAAGGACAGCAGCAGCTGCACGAGCGTACTTTTGCCGCTGCCCGTGCCGCCGATGACGGCGATCTTCTGCCCCGGCAGAATGTGCATACTGACATTCTGCACGGCGGCCTCCGACGCGCCCTCATAGCGGAAGGTCACATGGTCGAGGGCGATTTCGCCCCTGAACGTGTGCTCCGCGCCCTTGGCTGTCTCCTGCATGCCCGTGGCATGGAAGATTTCGCCGATGCGGTCCGCCGCGACCTTGGCGTGCGGCAGCATGACCATCGCGAAGCCGCCCATCAGAACGCCGTTGGCGACAAGCGCCAGATACTGGATGATGGCAAAGATATCGCCGCCGGAGATGGCGTGGCTGCCTGTCTCCATGCGCCAGCCGCCGAGCCATATGATCGCCACGCCCGCAAGATTCACGAGCAGCACGGCTGCCGGACTCAGAAGTCCCATCTGCACGTTGGCGTTGATGATGTTCTCGGCCATGACGTGCGTCGCGTCGGCGATCTTCTGCTGCAGGCTTGCTTCCTTATTAAATGCGCGGATGACGCGGATGCCGTGCAGACGTTCGCGCATGACGTCGTTCTGAATGTCGATGTACTTGTCGGACGTTTCGTGCAGGGGGCCGATCCGTTTGCTGATGGGCCGGACGATCAGAAAGATCGCCGGGACGAACAGCAGCAGGATCAGGCTCATCATCACGTCCTTGCGCAGCGCCAGAATGACGCCGCCGAAAAACAGCACCGGGATCGTAATGAGACTGCCGGAGATCATCGACGCGACCCAGGAGACCGTTCCGATATCGTAGGTCGACCGGGACAGGAGCGCGGCAGCGCCGATGGCGTTGAATTCCTCGAACGTCATGTTGTTGACGAGCGAAAACACGTCCGTGCGCAGGTCGGCGTTGAAGCCCGCGACCACGTCGCAGCTGATCTTCCGCCCGGCCAGAAGCGCGGCAAGGCCAGCCGCCGCAACGGCCAGCATCCACGCGCAGCAGCGCACGATATACGCAAAGTCCGACTGCCGGACGCCGTTATTCAAAATGTCGTTCATGATCGTCGGCAGCAGCAGATCGCACACCGTCGCCGCCGCGACCAGCAGCATCGCCAGCGCAATGCGCCTGCGGTACGGCTTCAGATAAGGCAGGATATCCTTCATGAATGGCTCTCATTCCTCTCTGTAGTTCATTTCCCGGAAGACAGTCCAGATTTTCATTATAGCATGGCAAACAAGCGTTCGCAAGTGTCTTTTTTATTTTAAAGAGCCGAAGCGTTCCTGCTTTCCATGATCTTCAATCTCCGCATTCTTTCGTTATTGTCGTATCTATATTCGTTATTGTCGAAATATCAGCTTGCATTGCAGTCCGGACGATGGTATGATGGCAGTGCTGAAACGGACAGCGGACTGTGCGGCCGCTTGCAGAGCTTGTTCGTTCCAATTCCTCGTCATCCTTTCTGACATCTCCCTTCTGCATCCGCGCCGCACAGCCACAGGACCCCGCCGGGCACTGCCGCCCGGCGGGGTCCTGTGCGTTCGACCATGCGGAAAAGCGCCGCTTTTTGTTTGAAATAGCGAAACACTCTATTGCAATCGCGTCCGGCTGCTGGTATAATGCAAGCAGAAAGGAAGCCTTTCGGCTTTGTTTTCCCGAACGCTGTTTTCTTTGGAGAATAACCATGCGATATAAGAAATTATTTGCCCTTCTGCTGGCGCTGGCGCTTTTGTGCGGAAGCCTGTCCGGCTGCGCGTCTGAGCGGCAGACGGCCCCGGCAGAGCCGACCGTTCCGTTCACCGACTCGCTTGGCCGAACCGTCGACATCCCTGAAACGCTCACGCGCGTGGCCCCCAGCGGTACGGTCGCGTCGATGTTTCTGGCGACCATCGCGCCCGAATATATGACGACCATCAACGCAACGCCGTCGTCCAGCCAGTACAAATATCTCGACCCGCGCCTGATCGATCTGCCGACGACCGGCCAGATGTACGGCAGCAAGTCGACGCTGAATCTGGAATCCATTCTGACCTCCGGCGCGCAGGTCGTGATTGATCTGGGCGACAAAAAGGACAACATGGCCGCCGATCTGGACGCGCTGCAAAGGCAGATCGGGATGCCCGTGATCTTCATCGAGGCAGATCTTCCGCATATGGCCGAGGCATACCGGACGCTCGGAAAAATCCTGAGCGGCAAGGAGGCGCGCGGCGAAGAACTGGCGGCGTTCGTCGACGAGACTGTCTCGCTGGCGGAGGAAAACGCCGCGAAAATTCAGGATTCCGAGCGCATTTCCGTCCTGTACACCTCCGGCTCGTCCGGCCTCAATACAAACGCGAAAGGCTCCATTCAGGCGCAGGTACTCGACCTCATGGGCATTGAAAATGCCGCCGTGGTCGAAGACGTCAGCAATAAGGGCGGCGGCAATCCCATCAATCTCGAACAGCTTTACCGCTTTGACCCGGACGTGATTTTATTTACAGCAGGCAGCACTTACTCGACTGCAGCAGACGACGAGGCGTGGCAGCCGCTGCGCGCGATCGAAGCCGGACGGTATTACGAGATTCCATCCATGCCCTACAACTGGCTTTCCAATCCCCCGAGCCTCAATATGCTGCTGGGCGTATGGTGGCTGGGAAATCTGCTGTATCCGCAGTATTATGCCTATGATATGGTAGAAAAGACACAGGAAATGTTCAGGCTGCTCTGGAATTACGACTTAACTGCGGAGGACGCGCGGGCCATGCTTGCCAATTCCACGCTGAAGGGAGCGTCATGAAACGGCTTCTGACACGGGGCGCGCTGCTGCTCCTGCTGTGCGCGCTGCCGGCCGCTTCCGGCTTCGCGGATGTCAAGGCCGAGGCAGTCTGCCAGCAGGACGTTCTGTTCTGCACGGATGAGGGACTGATGACCGGAACCGGCAGAAATACCTTCTCTCCGGACAGGCCCATGACCCGCGCCATGGTCGTGACTGTCCTCTGGCGTATGGCGGGAAGCCCCGAAGTGACTGAGAAGGCCGCGTTCATCGACGTTGCCTCCGGCAGCTATTATGAAGCAGCCGTTGCCTGGGTCGCCAAGAACGAGATCGCCAGCGGCACGTCCGCCACGACCTTTGAGCCGAACAAGGCCGTCACCCGTGAGCAGCTTGCGAAGTTCCTGTTCAACTACGCCGTCTATCAGGGCATGGACGCCGTGACGCTCTCCGAGAACCTCATCAGCTTTGAGGATCACGTCAGCGTCAGCGGCTACGCCGTTTCCGCCATGCAGTGGGCTGTCGGCCAGGGCCTCATCAACGGCACCGACGGCAAGCTCCTGCCCACCGGCACCGCCACCCGCTGCCAGTTCGCAGCCATCCTGAACCGCTTCACCGCTTCGCAGAGCGAAAAGGCATAAGCATACACCTTTCCTGTCTCCCGGCCGTTTGGCCGGGAGACAATTTTTCTGCGGTTTTCCTTGAAAAGCGGTAAAAAAACGAATATAGTTGATAGGGATAGGACGCACACAAGGCTTCCCTTTGGATGCCGCCATACCATTTTCCGGCGATTTGAACCTGAGGTATTATAATATGAAAATTCTGATCATTGAAGACGAGATCCTGCTTGCGGACTCTCTCCGGGCCATGCTGGAGGGGAAGGGATTTTCCGTCGAGGCGGTGCATGACGGCGAGACGGGGGCGGAATATGCCGAGACGGGCGTATATGATCTGCTCATTCTCGACGTGATGATGCCGGGCATGGACGGCTATCAGGTCGCGCGGCAGGTGCGCGCGAAGCGCTGTGGGACGCCGATTTTGATGCTGACGGCAAAGTCGTCGCTTGAGGACCGCATCGAGGGGCTGAACGCGGGCGCGGATTATTATCTCACGAAGCCCTTTGACGCGCGGGAGCTGCTGGCCTGCGTCGGTGCGTTGCTCCGGCGGCAGGGCGCGGAGGTCAACGCGCTCTCGTTCGGCAACACGACGCTCGATCTGGCGTCCGGGACACTGATCTGCGGGCAGCGGCAGCTGCGGCTGTCCGCGCGGGAATTCGACGTCATGCGGTATCTTTTGCAGACAAAGGGGCAGAATGTGTCCAAGGAGGCCATTTTGTCGAAGGTCTGGGGCTTTGACTCGAACGCAGTGGAGAACCATGTGGAGGTCTACGTCGGCTTCCTGCGCAAAAAGCTTGCGGCCATCGGCTCGAACGTGCGCATTGAGGCCGTGCGGCGGCTGGGCTATCATCTGGAGGTGGGCGAGGTATGCTGAAAAAGCTGCGTCTGAAGATCATTCTTGCGATCGTGCTGGTCGCCGCCGTGATGCTCTGCGCGATCCTCGGCCTTTTCTATACGCTGACGAAGCAGAATCTGCGCACCCAGTCGATCAGCATGATGCAGGCGATCGCGGCCGACCCCTTCGCGCCTGTCCAGCCGGAGCGCGAACCGCAGCAGGTGCGCCTGCCGTATTTCGTGCTGCAGACCGACGCGTTCGGCAATCTGGTCGCCATCGGGTCAAGCGATTACGATCTGACCGACCGGACGTTTCTGCGGATGGTTGCCGCCGCGGCGCAGGCTTCGCAGGACGCCATCGGCGAGATCCCGGAATACAGCCTGCGCTACTGCCGCGTGACCGGCAGCGTGATCTTCGCGGATATTTCCAGCGAGCAGCAGACGCTGCGCACGCTTTTGAAGACCGGCGCGCTGCTCGTCGCGCTCGGCCTGCTTGCCTTTTTCGGCCTTGCGGTGCTGCTGGCGCGCAGTGCGGTCCGGCCAGTGGAGGAAGCGTGGCGGCAGCAGAAGCAGTTTGTCGCCGACGCGTCGCACGAGCTGAAAACGCCGCTGACCGTCATTCTGACAAACACGGAGCTGCTGCAAAGCCCGGATTATGACACGGCGCAGAAGCAGACCTTCCTCTTCGGCATCGACGCCATGGCGAAGCAGATGCGCGCGCTGGTCGAGCGGCTTCTGGAGCTGGCACGGGCCGAAAATGAACAGGCGTCGCGTGCATTCACGCCATGCGATCTCAGTCAGATCACTGAGAGCAGCGCGCTGCTGTTCGAGGCCGCGCTGTTTGAACGCGGTCTGACACTGCAGACGGAATTGGAGCCGGACATCACCGTCAGCGGCGATGAACGTCAGCTCAGCCAGCTCGTGGAGATCTATCTTGACAACGCCCGGAAGTACGCCTCCGGCGGCACGGTCGCCGTCCGGCTGTTCCGGTGCGGGAAGAACCGCTGCCGCCTGTCCGTCTCAAACGAGGGCGAGGCGCTTTCCCCGCAGGCGCTCCGGCAGATCTTCGACCGCTTTTCCCGCGCAGACGCCGCGCGGACGCGCGACGGCAGCTTTGGCCTTGGCCTTTCCATCGCGCAGGCCATCGCGCAGGCGCACGGCGGCAGCGTCTGGGCAGAGAGCGACGGCGGCGTCAACACCTTCTTTGCCGAGCTGCCGGTGCTGTCCGGGCATGAAAAGCGCCAAGAGACGGCAAAAAAGGGTATATGATTTTATGCAGAGCGCCGGTACGCCTCCGGTTGCAAAACGGCGAAAAAGGTGATATATTAGAAATGATATAAATTAGAAGGCGGTACAGCTATGAACACACAGCATTTGCAGTATATCATCGAGATCGAACGCACCCGGTCGATCTCGCAGGCAGCGGAGAACCTGTTTATCGGCCAGCCGAATCTCAGCCGCATCCTGCACGATGTGGAGCAGATGCTGGGCTTCCGCATTTTTGAGCGCTCCACGCGCGGCGTCCGGCCCACGACGCGCGGCACGATCTTTCTGCAGCACGCAAAGTCCATCCTGCGCGAGACGGAGGCCATTGAGGCCCTCGGTCCCAAGCGGGCCGTGGCGAACCGGCTGCGCGTGTGCATCCCGCGCTCGGCGGCCATGCTGGATCTGACGGCGCAGTATCTGGCCGGACTGCCGCAGGCAGAGCCGGTCGACGCGGTCATCCGCGAATGCCACGCGCGCACGGCGCTCGAAACGCTTGCAAGCGGCGAGACGGAGATCGGCGTGATCCGCTTCCGCTCGGAATACCGCGATTATTTTGACGAGCAGACCAGCGCCCGCGGCCTGAGCTTCGAGCTTTTGAGCAAATACCACTACCTCGTCACCATGAACCAGTCACATCCGCTTGCCGGGCGCAGCTCCATTCTGCGCACGGAGCTTGACGGGCTGCCGGAGATCGTTCACGGGGACGTGTTCCGCGTACAGGGCAAGCCGGAGGAGCCGGTGCGGCGGAAGATCTACTGCGTCGACCGTCTGGCGCAGATGACGCTCCTCGAAACAATTCCGAATTCCTATATGCTGGCCCCCGCCATCCCGGAGCACTGCATCCAGCGCTGGAATCTTGTCCAGCTCCCGTGCAGCGACAACCAGAGTTTGTATCTCAACGCGCTGGTATATCATAAGCAATATGCAATGAGCGAGATCGAGGCCGGATTCGTGCAGTTTGTGCGGGAACATAAGGCATTTGTCTGATACTTCCCACAGGAACGGAATTGAACCAACATATCAAAAAGAATATATCTTTGCATAAAAAAGCATTGGTGCTTCCAGCATAATACCGATATAATTTTATCGCAATAACCGATAAAATTATATCGGTATATTTTGTTCGATTCAAATCTGAAATTGGGGGTTTTTGTGTATGAGCAAGATCACTGTTATCGGCGCGGGAAGCGTCGGCTCCACGATTGCGAACGACCTGATGATCCAGGGCACCGCATCTGAGATCGTCCTGATCGACGTCAATAAGCAGAAGGCCTTTGGCGAGGCCATGGATATCTATCAGGGCGCGCCGTTCTGTTCTCCGACGATCGTCCGCTCCGGCGACTATGACGCGGCCTCCGGCTCCGACATTGTCATTATTACCTCGGGTCTTCCCCGCAAGGCCGGACAGAGCCGGCTGGAGCTGGCGCAGGCCAACGTCAACATCATCAAGGACATTGCCCCGCAGATCACGGCTGCCGCGCCGGACGCCATCTATATTATCGTATCGAACCCGGTCGACGTGCTGACGTATGTGTTCCACAAAATTTCCGGCGTTCCCGAGAGCCACATCATCGGCTCCGGCACCATCCTCGACACCAGCCGCCTGCAGTCGACGCTTGCAAAGCGCTTCTGCATCAGCCCGAAGAATGTCCACGCGCACGTCTACGGCGAGCACGGCGATTCCTCCTTCGTGCCCTGGAGCCTTGTGCACATCGCGAACAACCATATTGATTCCTATAAGGAGCATTCCCCCGACTGTGACCGCATCAAGTGGAACCAGGATTACGAGGAGATCGAGCAGTTCGTCAAGACCTCCGGCGCGCAGGTCATCAAGAACAAGGGCGCAACGTTCTATGCCGTCGCGATGTCAGTCTGCCATCTGTGCAAATGTGTGCAGAGCACGGCCGGGACGGCCGTGACCGTCTCGACGATGATGCACGGCGAATACGGCGTGTCCGATGTCTGCCTGTCCACGCTCGCGCTGGTCGACAATCAGGGCGTGCGCGGCAAGATCCTCAATCAACTGACCGACGGCGAGATCGACAAGCTCCGCGCCAGCGCGGAAAAGCTGAAGGAAGTCATCCGTCAGGTCGAGATCTGATATAAAAAAGGAGAAAAAACGATGGAATATCGCGTCGAACACGATTCCATGGGTGAGGTCCGCGTCCCGGCGGACAAATACTGGGGCGCACAGACCGAGCGCAGCCACAACAACTTCCCCATCGGCGTCGGCATCGAGACGATGCCCGCCGAGATCATCCATGCCTTCGGCATTCTCAAAAAGGCTGCTGCGCGCGCCAACCGCGCCCTGCGTCCTGAGAAAATGACCGAAGAAAAGCTTGCCGCCATCGAGCAGGCGGCGGACGAGGTCATTTCCGGCCAGCTTCTGGACAATTTCCCGCTCGTCGTCTGGCAGACCGGCTCCGGCACACAGTCGAACATGAACAGCAACGAGGTTATTGCCAACCGCGGCAATGAAATTGCGGGCAAAAAGCTGCTGCACCCGAACGATGATATCAATATGTCGCAGTCGTCCAACGACACATTCCCGACGGCCATGCACATCGCGGCGGTCTGCGCGCTTGAGGACAAGGTCATCCCCGCCATCGACACGCTGGTAACAACGTTCCGCCGTCTGGAGGCGGAAAACGAGGGCGTCGTCAAATCCGGCCGGACGCATCTGCAGGACGCCACCCCCATCTCCTTCCCGCAGGAGATCTCCGGCTGGAGATCGAGCCTGGAACGGGATAAGGAACTGCTGCTCCTGGCCGTGAAGCCGCTCAAAGAGCTGGCGCTCGGCGGCACCGCCGTCGGCACGGGCCTCAACACGCCGAAGGGCTTTGACACAGCGGTCGCCGCTGAAATTGCGAAGCTCACCGGCAAGGACTTCAAAACGGCAGAGAACAAATTCCACGCGCTGACCAGCAAGGACGAGATCGTCTTCGCGCACGGCGCACTCAAGGCGCTGGCCGCCGATATGATGAAAATCGCGAACGACGTGCGCTGGCTGGCCTCCGGCCCGCGGGACGGCCTCGGCGAGATCTTCATTCCCGAAAACGAGCCTGGCTCGTCCATCATGCCCGGCAAGGTCAACCCAACCCAGTGCGAGGCCGTTACGATGGTCGCCGTGCAGGTCATGGGCAACGATGTGGCCGTGTCCATGGCCGCGTCGCAGGGCAATTTCGAGCTGAACGTGTTCATGCCGGTCTGCATCTATAATTTCCTACAGTCGGCACGTCTGCTGGCCGAGTCCATCGTGTCGTTCAACGACCGCTGCGCCTGCGGCATCCGCGCCAACCGCGAGAAGATGGAGCACAATCTGCACAACTCCCTCATGCTCGTCACGGCACTGAACCCGTACATCGGCTATGAAAACGCGGCGAAGACGGCTAAAAAAGCCTACAAGGAAAACATCTCCCTCAAGGAAGCCTGCGTGAGCCTCGGCTTTTTGACGGCGGAGCGCTTCGACGAGGTGTTCCACCCGGAGAACATGATCTGACGGGAGGACACGCAATGAATTACAGCTATTTCCCCGGCTGCACGCTCAGGACAAAGGGCGCGCAGCTGGACAGAGCCGGACGGCGCGCAGCGGAGAAGCTCGGCTTTTCGCTGTGCGAGATCCCGGAGTGGCAGTGCTGCGGCGCGGTGTATCCGCAGGCAAACGATGAAATTGCCACACGGCTTTCCTCCGTCCGGGCGCTCATGGCCGCGCGTGACGCGGGCCAGCCGCTGGTGTCCCTCTGTTCTGCCTGTCATCACGTTTTGAAGCGCGTGAACGGCGATATGCAGCACAATGAGGACATCCGCGTCAAGGTCAACAATTACTTAAAGCCGGAAACGCCCTACGAGGGTGAGACAAGGGTTCTGCACTATCTCGAAGTCCTGCGCGACGAGATCGGCTGGGATGCAGTCAAGGCGGCTGTCGTAAAGCCGCTTACAGGCAGAAAGATCGGCGCGTATTACGGCTGCATGCTCCTGCGGCCCAGCCGCGAGATGCAGTTTGACGACCCGGAGAACCCGAAAATGCTGGAGGACTTCATCCGGGCCATCGGCGCGGAGCCTGTTCTTTACGCACAGCGCAATGAATGCTGCGGCGGCTATATGGCGGTCGAGAACAGGTCCTACGCCGCAAAGCAGGCACAGAAGATCATGGACAACGCAAAGGCGCAGGGCGCGGAGCTTCTGATCACGGCCTGTCCCCTGTGCAGCTACAATCTGCTGCACAACACGGACGGCGCGCTGCCTGTCGTTTATTTCACGGAGCTTCTGGCCGAAGCGCTTGGCTGCGGGGAGGAGGACGCATGAACAACCAGAACATGATCGAAACCGTCACCCGCATTTCCGGCGTAAACCCCAGAAAGTGTATGCGCTGCGGCAAATGCTCGGCGAGCTGTCCGGCGTATGACGAGATGGAATACCATCCGCATCAGTTTGTCTCCATGGTCGAAAACGGCCGGATCGAGGAGCTGCTTTCCTCGAAGGGCATCTACACCTGCCTGAGCTGCTTTGCCTGTGTCGAGCGCTGTCCCCGAAACATGGAGCCGGCGAAGCTCATCGAGGCTGTGCGCAATGCCGTGCAGCGCCAGCAGGGCATGGATCACCTGAAGCCCGAACGCATCCCGGAGATTCTTGACGAGGAGCTGCCGCAGCAGGCGATTGCCGCGGCGTTCCGCAAATATAAAAAGTAAGGAGGGAACGCAATGCAGAGAATCGGCGTATTCGTATGCTGGTGCGGCAGCAACATTGCCGCGACCGTCGACGTGGAACGCGTCTCGCAGGCTCTTTCAAAGGAACCCGGCGTTGTTTTCTCCACAAATTATCAGTATATGTGTTCCCAGACCGGGCAGCAGATGATTCAGGACAAGATCCATGAATACGGTCTGACCGGCGTGGTCATCTGTTCCTGCTCGCCCAGAATGCACGAGCAGACGTTCCGCAAGACCTGCGAAAAGGCGGGGCTGAACCCCTATATGGTCGAGATTGCGAACATCCGTGAGCAGTGCTCCTGGATCCACAAGGACAAGGAAGCGGGCACGGAAAAGGCCATCATTCTGGGCCGCGCCGCCATCGCCAAGGTGCATCTGAACGCGCCTCTGACCGCAGGTTCCAGCCCGGTCACCAAGCGCGCGCTCGTCATCGGCGGCGGCATCGCGGGCATCCAGACGGCGCTGGACATTGCCGAGGCGGGCTTTGAGGTCGATATCGTCGAAAAGCAGCCGACCATCGGCGGCAAGATGACCCAGATCGACAAGACGTTCCCGACACTCGACTGCGCGGCGTGCATCCTGACACCGAAAATGGTCGACTGCGCGCAGAACGAAAAAATCCACATCTATTCCTATTCCGAGGTCGAATCCGTCGGCGGCTTCGTCGGCAACTTCCATGTGAAAATCCGCCGCAAGGCGCGCTTTGTGAAGGAGGACGTCTGCACCGGCTGCGGTCTGTGCACGGAAAAGTGTCCGCAGAAGAAGGTACCGAACGAGTTTAACCTCGGCATGGACAATCGCCGCGCGATCTATATCCCGTTTGCGCAGGCCGTGCCGAAGGTCGCGACCATCGATCCCAACTACTGCAATATGCTCAAAAACGGCAAGTGCGGCGTGTGCGCGAAGGTCTGTTCCGCCGGGGCAATCGATTACAAGCAGACCGACACGTTCATTGAACAGGAATACGGTGCCATCGTCGCCGCGACGGGCTTCAACCCCATCGATCTTTCCAAATTCGACGAATTTGCCTACAGCCAGAGTCCGGACGTGGTGTCCAGCCTCGAGTTTGAGCGCCTGATGAACGCTGCCGGTCCCACGAGCGGCACGCTCCTGCGCCCGTCCGACGGGACACATCCGAAGACCATCGTCTTCGTCCAGTGCGTCGGCTCCCGCTGCGACGGTGCGGAGAAGGGCAAGCCCTACTGCTCCAAGATCTGCTGTATGTACACGGCGAAGCACGCCATGCTCTGCCGCGAAAAATACCCGGATACGGATGTGTATGTGTTCTACATCGACGTGCGCACCCCCGGCAAGAACTTTGACGAGTTCTATCGCAGAGCCGTCGAGCAGTACGGCGTACATTACATCAAGGGCATGGTCGGCAAGGTCACGCCCGAAAACGGCAAGCTGAAGGTGCAGGCCTCCGATCTGCTGGACAACCGGCAGCTGCATATCGACGCTGACATGGTCGTGCTGGCTGCCGCCATCGAGCCGGATAAGTCCGCGCGGCCGCTGGCCACGATGCTGACCGCCTCCATGGACACGAACGACTTCTTCACCGAGGCCCACCCGAAGCTCCGCCCGGTCGAAAGCCCGACGGCAGGCGTGTTCCTGTCCGGTATGTGCCAGGGGCCGAAGGATATCCCGGAGACGGTCGCACAGGCGTCCGCCGCTGCGGCGAAGGTCATCGGGCTTCTGTGCAAGGACTCGCTGACGTGCAACCCGTGCGTGGCGCAGCCGGATGAGATGATGTGCAACGGCTGCTCCAACTGCGAAAAGGTCTGCCCGTATGGCGCGATCACGTACATTGACAAGGAATTCAGAGGCCCGAACCGCACGACGCTCGTGCGGCGCGTCGCGCAGGTCAACCCGGCAGTCTGTCAGGGCTGCGGCGCGTGCACCGTCGCGTGTATGTCCGGCGCGATGGATCTCAAGGGCTTCTCCAACCGGCAAATCATTGCGGAGGTGGATGCGATATGCAGGTAAACGGCTCCTGGACGCCCACGATCGTGGCGTTCTGCTGCAACTGGTGCTCCTACGCGGGCGCCGATCTTTCCGGCACGAACCGGCTGAGCTACCCGGCCAATGTGAAGATCATCCGCATTCCGTGCTCCTGCCGGTTAAACCCGATGTTTATTCTCCGCGCGTTCCAGCGCGGGGCCGACGGCGTGATCCTCTGCGGCTGCCATCCCGGCGACTGCCATTACACGACCGGCAACTATTATGCCCGGCGGCGCATGACGCTCCTGTTCTCCATGCTGGACTTTCTCGGCATCGAGCGTGAGCGCACGCGCGTGGAATGGGTCTCGGCAGCGGAGGGCGCGAAGTTCGCCAAAACCATGAACGAATTCGCCGAGACGATCACGAAGCTCGGCGAGAACCGCAGACTGGAGGATCTGAGATGCAAAGAGTAAAGGAAAAAGCGATCCAGCTGCTGCAAGATCAGATTGTTGACCGCGTCATCGGCTGGCGCGCGGGCGAATTCTTCTATGATCTGACACCGTCCGTATTCACGAGCGTGGAAGATATCGAGAAAAATTTCGTCTGGAGCGTCTTCTCCGGCGCGAATCTGTCCAAATATCTCATCGCGGAATCCCGCAAGGGCGGCAAGGCCGCCGCGTTCCTGAAGCCCTGCGACAGCTATTCGTTTGTCCAGCTTCTAAAGGAGCACCGCATCCTGCGCGAGACGGTCTACGCCGTCGGCGTACAGTGCGGCGGGATGTGCGACATGGAGGCTATCAAGGAGCAGGGCCTTGCCGGTGTCACAGCAGTGACGGAGGATGGCGAAGCTCTTTGCGTTTCCACGATCTACGGCGAGGAAACGATCAAAAAGGCCGATGCGCTGCTGCTCAAGTGCAAGACCTGCAAGAGTAAAAAGATCGTCTGCTATGACGAGCTGCTTGGCGAGCAGGGCGAGGAAAACGTGGACTGCGGCCGGTTCGACGAGGTTCAAAAGCTCGAAGCCATGACCCCCGAGGAGCGCTACGCGTTCTGGCGCGGCGAGCTGTCGCGCTGCATCCGCTGCAACGCGTGCCGCAACGTCTGTCCCGCGTGCTCGTGCGAAAAGTGCGTGTTCGACAACCACGATTCTGGCTTTGAGAACAAGGCCATCGCCGATTCGTTCGAGGAAAATATGTTCCACATCATCCGGGCCTTCCACGTCGTCTCCCGCTGCACCGACTGCGGCGAATGCTCCCGCGTCTGTCCGCAGCATATCCCGCTGCATTTGCTCAACCGTAAGTTCATCAAGGACATCAACGAGCTTTACGGCGACTATCAGGCCGGCGCCGATTTTGACTCCCGCCCGCCGCTCATGGATTTCCGCAAGGACGACTGTGAGCCGTCCGTCGTCTATGAAAGAGGAGGTGCGCAATGAAACAGCTTCCCCTCTCTAAGCTTCAAAGCCTGTTTGCCGCCGTGTCGGCAGCACAGAAGCTCTATATTCCGGCGGACGACGCCGCCGGTCAGGCCAGCTTCACCGTCTGGCAGAAGGGTATAGCGCTTACCAAGAAGCTCAATACCGTCCGCTCGGCCAAGGATCTGTTTTTCCCGCAGGTGGAAAACCTCGTCGGCTTCCGCGTGACGGGCAGGCAGCTTGATCTGGTCGAAACGCGCGACCCGGCGGAGCCGTTCGTCCTGTTCGGCGTGCGCGCGTGCGACGCAAGAAGCTTTGAAATTCTCGACCGCGTCTTCCTTTCCGAACCGCAGGACACCTATTACGCCGCCCGCCGCGCACACGGCACCGTCGTGACGCTGGCCTGCACCCGCCCCGAGGAAACGTGCTTCTGTCCGGCCTTCGGCATCGATCCTGCGGCTCCGCAGGGCGATATCAGCTGCTGGATCGAGGACGAAACGCTCTTCTGGCAGGCCAACACGGAAAAGGGCGAAGCGCTGACCGCGAACCTTCCCATGCTGGAGGATACGGACGGTGCGGCAGTCGCGGCCCAGCAGGAAAAAACGCGTGCGCTTCTCAAAAAGCTCCCGCTGGCCGGGCTCGATCTGTCCGCCGTGGGCGCAGGCAAAACGAAAGCGCTCTTCGACCGCCCGGAATGGAAGCAGCTGTCCGAAAGCTGCCTCGGCTGCGGCACGTGCACCTTCGTCTGCCCGACGTGCCAGTGCTATGACATCAAGGAATTCGACTCCGGCAGGCTCGTCCGCCGCTTCCGCTGCTGGGACAGCTGTATGTACTCGGATTTCACGAAGATGTCCGCCGGTCAGCCGCGCCCGACGCAGCTCGAGCGCTTCCGGCAGCGCTTTATGCACAAGCTGGTCTATTTCCCGGATAATAACGACGGGTGCTTCGGCTGCGTCGGCTGCGGCCGCTGCCTTGCCAAGTGCCCCATCCATATGAACATCGTCAAAGTCATCAAAACACTTGGGGAGGAACACGCATGAGAAACGATCCGCTGATCCCCAATATCGCCGTCGTCACGGATATCCGCGTCGACACGCCGGACGTCAAGACCTTCCGCGTCGTCGGCCTTGACGGCAAAAAGCCCTTCGTCCATATCCCCGGCCAGTGCGCCATGCTCTCCGTGCCGGGCGTCGGCGAGGCGCTGTTCTCCATCACGTCCAGTCCCACGCTGGAGGAATATGTGGAGTTTTCCATTAAAAAATGCGGCTGCGTGACCGAATGGCTCCACGCCATGGAGCCCGGCCAGCAGATCACCGTCCGTGGCCCCTACGGCAACGGCTTCCCAGTCGACACCGCGTTCGCGGGCAAGGATCTGCTGTTCATCGCGGGCGGCATCGGTCTGGCCCCGCTGCATTCCGTTATCAACTACTGCCGTCACTACCGTGACCGCTACGGCAAGATCGACATCGTCTACGGCTCCCGCTCGAAGGACGATCTGGTCGACTATCCGGAGATCGAAAACGTCTGGTGCAGGGAGGACGGCATCAACGTCCATCTGACCATCGACCGCGAGCAGCCGGACTGGGACGGCCACGTCGGCTTCGTGCCGAACTACGTCAAGGAGCTCGGCTTCACGACCGACAAGACCGTCGTGATGTGCGGCCCCCCCATCATGATCAAGTTTACGCTTGCTGGCCTGATGGAGCTCGGCTTTGCCCGCGAGCAGGTCTATACCACGATGGAGCTCAAGATGAAATGCGGCCTCGGCAAATGCGGCCGCTGCAACATCGGCGACAAATACGTCTGCAAGGACGGCCCGGTGTTCCGCTTCGACCAGCTCGACGAGCTGCCGAATGAGTATTAAAGGAGAACAGGTATGGAAAATATGGTGACGGTTTTCCTGTTCGGCAAAAAATATGAGGTGCCGGACAGTCTGACCATCATGGAAGCGATGGAATATTCCGGCTATCAGCTCGTGCGCGGCTGCGGCTGCCGCAACGGCTTCTGCGGTGCGTGCGCGACGATCTACCGCATCGCGGGCGACCGCGAATTAAAGGCCTGTCTGGCCTGCTCGACGCGCGTGGAGAACAATATGTATGTCGCGACGCTTCCGTTCTTCCCACTGGTCAAGGAAGTCTACGACATGGAAAAGCTGAAGCCCACACAGACGGTCATGATGCAGCTGTACCCCGAGATCTACGCCTGCGTCGGCTGCAACGCCTGCACAAAGGCGTGCACGCAGGGTCTGAACGTCATGCAGTACATTGCCTATGCCCAGCGCGGCGAATTTGACAAGTGCGCCGAGGAGTCCTTCGACTGCGTCATGTGCGGCGTGTGCTCGTCCCGCTGTCCGGCTGGCATCTCCCACCCGCAGGTCGCGATGCTGGCCCGCCGTCTGAACGGCAAGTACATCGCCCCGCACTGTGAGCATCTGGATGCGCGCGTGCAGGAGGTCAAGGACGGCAAATTCGAAGCGCTCATCGAAAGCCTCATGGAAAAGCCGCTGGACGCGATCAAAGAGCTGTATAACCACCGCGAGATTGAAAAGTAAGGAGGACGCATATCATGTATCAGGACTCTAACATGCTGGCCTCCATCCGCAAGGTGGAAGCGGCCCGCGAAGAAAACGCGAAGCTGGACCCCCGCCGCATGACGGCGGAGGAAAAGGAAACGCTGCTGAAGAAATTCCATCCCGACTACCGCGCCGAGCAGTTCACCGAGCTGCGCTTCGGCCCCAATCAGGGCCAGAAGGTCCCGCTGGAGCTGGCGGAGCTGCTGGAGGGCGAATCGCGTATCCTGCACGAGACATTTGATCTGACGAAGCCCGACTATGAGACGGACGTTCTCATCATCGGCGGCGGCGGCGCAGGCTGCTCCGCAGCCATTGAGGCCGATAATGCGGGCGCGAAGGTCATGGTCGTCACGAAGCTCCGCATGGGCGACGCGAACACCATGATGGCCGAGGGCGGCATTCAGGCTGCCGACAAGCCGAACGATTCCCCTGCCCAGCACTTCCTCGACGCCTACGGCGGCGGTCATTTTGCCGCGCAGAAGGATCTTCTGTATAAACTCGTCATGGACGCGCCGGAGGCTATTCAGTGGCTGTCCGGGCTCGGTGTGGAGTTTGACAAGGCGCCCGACGGCACCATGATCACCACCCACGGCGGCGGTACGTCCCGCAAGCGTATGCACGCAGCCAAGGACTATTCCGGCGCCGAGATCATGCGCACGCTGCGCGACGAAGTCCTCAACCGCGGCATTCCCGTCGTTGACTTTACCTCCGCCGTCGAACTCATCAAGGATGAAAACGGCCATTGCGCAGGCGCGGTGCTTTTGAACATGGAGACGAAGGAACTGCTGGTTGCGAAGGCGAAAACCGTCATTCTCGCCACCGGCGGCGCAGGGCGGCTCCACTATCAGGGCTTCCCCACCTCGAACCACTACGGTGCAACAGCCGACGGCCTTGTGCTCGGCTACCGCGCGGGCGCGAAGCTGCTTTATCCCGATACACTTCAGTACCACCCCACAGGCGCGGCCTATCCCGCGCAGATCTACGGCGCGCTGGTCACGGAAAAGGTGCGCTCTGTCGGCGCAATGCTCGTGAACGCGGACGGTGAGGTGTTCATGAACCCGCTCGAAACGCGCGACGTGGCCGCTGCCTCCATCATCCGTGAATGCACCGAGCGCGGTAAGGGCGTCAAGACTCCCGCCGGGCAGGCCGTCTGGCTCGACACGCCGATGATCGAGCTGAAAAACGGCGCGGGCACGATTGAAAAGCGCATCCCGGCCATGATGCGCATGTTCGCAAAGCACGGCATCGATATCCGCAAGGAGCCGATCCTGGTCTATCCGACGCTGCACTATCAGAACGGCGGTCTGCACATCACGGCAGACGGCCAGACGGATGTGGAAAACCTGTTTGCTGCTGGCGAGGTCGTGGGCGGCATCCACGGGCGCAACCGCCTGATGGGCAACAGCCTGCTCGACGTCATCGTTTTTGGCCGCAACGCGGGTCAGCACGCCGCCGAGAAGGCGAAGTCCGTATCCGTCGGCACGCTGACGCTGGACCACGTGGCCGCGTTTGAGGCCGAAAAGCAGCAGGCCGGTGTGGCGGATCACCGCCTTTCCCCGCAGCTGCTGCCGGACTACGCCAGAAAAATCCATCCCGCAGAAAAATAAGGAGAAATAGAGGAGAAATGAGATGAGTGCAACCATCAATGCCGCGAATTTTCTGATGCTTTCCGTATTCGGAATCGCGGCAGTCGGGTATCTGCTTGGGCGCATCACCATTAAGGGCATCAGCCTCGGCACGGCAGGCGTTTTCGTGATCGCGCTGATTTACGGCGCGTTCTCCGGAACGCACTTCAATTCCAAATTTGTCATTGAAGAGATCAACTACGCCTCGCAGGCGCTGAAGATCATCGAAAATCTGGGCCTTGTGTTCTTCGTGACCTCGGTCGGCTTTATCGCGGGCCCGAACTTCTTCAAGAACATGAAGCACAACTTCAAGTCCTATGTGCTGCTCGGCGTCGTGATCATTCTTTCCGGCGGCATTACGGCAGTTTTGTGTCTGCTCGTCGGCCGTGCGATTGAAGCCGGGCAGCCGGGCTACGACCCAAATCAGCTTACGGCTATGATCTCCGGCCTGCTCGCGGGCAGTCTGACCTCGACTCCGGCGTTCTCGGCAACCAAAGAGGCTGTTGCAGCCCAGTATCAGGACGCGGTCACGGTCGGCTACGGCATTGCGTATCTGTTCGGCGTCATCGGCGTTGTGCTGTTCGTGCAGCTGATGCCGCGCGTCGTCCACGCGGATCTGGACGAGGAGCGCAGAAAAATTACACACGTAGAGACAGGCGATGTCGCTAAATTCAAGGGCAAGCTGCTGGAATTTGACGATTTCGGCTTCACGCCCTTCGCCGTCGCCGCCGTGTTTGGCATTCTGCTTGGCTCGGTGAAGTTCTTCAACTTCTTCTCGCTCACCACAACGGGCGGCGCGCTGCTCGTCTCGCTGGTGTTCGGCCACTTCGGCCACATCGGCCGCGCCGATCTCATGCCGAGCAAGAAGGTGCTCGAAACGTTCCGGGAGCTTGGCCTCATGGTCTTCCTCATCGGCGCAGGCGTTTCCGGCGGCATGAGCTTCGTGCGGTATTTCAAGCCCATCTATTTCGTCTACGGCATTTTCATGACGCTTCTGCCGATGGTCGTGGGCTATATCGTGGCAAAGCACGTGCTGAAGATGAACCTGCTGAACATTCTCGGCTCCATCACCGGCGGCATGACCTCCACGCCCGCCCTCGGCACGCTCATCCATGTCGCAGGCACGAGCAACGTCGCCTCCGCCTACGCCGCGACCTACCCCATCGCCCTGATCGCCGTCGTTCTCGTCTCGCAGCTGCTTGTACGGCTGTTTTGACGCGCCGGTGCATGACAGAAAAAACGCCCGCCGGTTTTTGCTGCCCCCTGACAGGGGTAACAACGTTGGCGGGGGATACCCGGCTGGTGCTTCAGGCACCAGCCGGGTTTTCCATTGGCGTATAGCTGGGAATGGTTCAGGATACCTTCGGGATCTCTTTGTGCTGTTCGGGTTCGGCCGTTTGTCTGTTGATAATGTACAATAAGTTGCGCAAATTGAAAACCGCATAAAAGAAGACATAGCTTGCAGGCTCTGGTAGAATGAAGTCACGACACACCATTCTGAAAGGAGACAGCAAACTATGTCCGAGAAAATTGTACAGCTGAACGATGAAGTTATAAAGGGGCAAAGCAAGGAATTGGTCTGCGGCAGCGTAGAAGAGACGCTGAACGAACTACTGGAAAAAGAGGCGGAGTCCCTGACGCAGGCAGTCCGCTACGAGCGCAGCGAGGCCCGTCAGGGCTACCGCAGCGGTCACTATGACCGCAACCCCACCACGACCTCCGGCGATGTCACGCTACACGTACCCCGGTTCAAGGGCGTACCTTTCGAGACTGCCATCATTGAGCGGTATCGTCGCCGGGAAAGCAACGTGTCGTCAAAGCCGCGCATGAACATCGAACTCCGACGTGCCACCATGTGCGGGAACACGCCGAAGAGCTTTTCCTGCAGGTCGTGCTTGTGAATACCATCATGATAATAGAGTCCCGCCTGTGCGCCCCAGCAGATGTGAAACGTGGAATAGACGTACGTCTTCGTTTCGATCTTCGCCGGCATCAGGGCTCAAAACCAGAATCTGCAGCGGTCGGATGTCCTGTGTCACGGTGCGCGTCTCCTCCTTCACGGAGATGTTTTCGCCGGCAATCCGTTCGGTATTTTGATCGGTATCGGGGTTCCTCCTCATTTTTTCACAGTCAGACAAAGAAAGGCGGTCATGGGCAACGCACCCATGACCGCCTTTGGAAATTTGTTCGAGCAGCTCTCAGAACAAATCAAAGACGGTCTTGCACATCATCATAACCATACCGATATTCATGCTGCGCACCGTCCTTTCGTCTGAATTCCTTGGGGATATTGTAACGTATTCTGCAGGACTTGTCGAGAAAAGCGCTTACAGGAGCCGATACGTCCAGCCCATATCATCGGCAACCGTCCCGGTTTGCATGCCGTAGAGCGTATCATAGAGCTTCTGCGCCACAGGACCGACCGTCCCATCCGCGACCTGAACATCCGTGCCCATCACATTTAGCCAGCCGATCGGCGAGATGACCGCTGCGGTGCCGCTGGCGAAGATCTCCTGCAGGCTGCCGTCCTTCGACGCGGCAACGACCTCGTCGATCGAGAGCTTCCGCTCCGAGACCTTCACGCCCCACTTTTTCAGCAGCTGGATGACAGAATCGCGCGTGATGCCGGGCAGGATCGTGCCGGAATCGAGCGGCGCGGTGATAACTTCGTCCGCGATGCGGAAGAAGGCGTTCGACGTGCCGATCTCCTCGACATACTTATGCTCCGCCGCGTCGAGCCACAGCACATCCTTGCAGTTATATTTCATCGCGTCCTGACTGGCGCGCATGCCGCCGCCGTAGTTGCCGCCGACCTTGGCATAGCCCGTGCCACCGTGCGCCGCGCGGATGTATTTGTCCTGCACATAGATGCGCGTCGTGGCCAGGCCACCGTCGTTTGCCGCGTAGTAGGAGCCCGTCGGGCTGAGGATGATCATAAATTTGTAGTGCTTGGCCGGCAGAACCGAGAACGAGACCTCATCGCCGAAGATGAACGGCCGGATATACATCGCAGTGCCCGGCGCGGAGGGAATCCAGTCGCGATCCGCCTCAATCACAGCCTTGACCGCCGCGAGGAACAGGTCTCCCGGCAGCTCCGGGATGCACATGCGCTCATTCGTGCGGGCCATACGCTTGATGTTCATGTCCGGCCGGAAAATCTGGACGCCGCCGTCCGGCGTGCGGTAGGCCTTCATGCCCTCAAACATCATCTGTGCGTAGTGCAGCACGCAGGACGCCGGCTCGATGAGGAACGGCTCGTGCGGCACAACGCGCCCGTCGTGCCAGCCCTGTCCTTCGTCATAGTCCATGACGAACATGTGGTCGGTGAAGTATTTCGCAAAGCCCAGCTTCGTCTCGTCGGCAGGACGGGGCTTGGGGTGCGTAGTCCTTATCACAGGGAAGTTGTATTCCATTTTTCATTCCTCCTGATGTTCATAGTACATATAAAAGCTGTTTGTAGGGGCGGAGCATCGATCAGACCCGATAGAGCTCCGCCCTCCGGTCGCGAAAGACATTGATGGAGCTCCGGATTCCATCCAGCATCTCCAGTTCACAATCCGCGGCCAAAATCTGCTCGTCCTGCCCGCCGGCGGCGAGCAGCTCCCCCCACGGATCAATGATTGCGGATGCGCCGCCGTAATGTGTCTCGCCCGCGTCGCCGCAGGAATTGCAGCAGATGACGAACGCCTGATTCTCAATCGCCCGCGCGACCGTCAGCGCCCGCAGATGTCCGATGCGCGCCGCTGGCCACTGGCTCACGACGAAGAGCATGTCCATCCCCTGCACGGCGAGTGTCCGCGTCAGCTCCGGGAAGCGGATGTCATAGCAGATTACAAGGCCGCAGTCGTGTCCGTCGAGCCGGAAGCGGCAGAGATGATCGCCGGGCGTGAAATACGCATGCTCGCCCATCGGCGTAAACAGGTGCGTCTTATCATACTCTGCGACGCAGTTCCCCGCGCGGTCAAAGACGCACGCCGTGTTATAGACCTTTCCGCCGCGCACATTCGCGACGCTGCCCGCCACAAGATTCACGCCAAGCTCCGCAGCCAGCCCGCCGAGTTCGCGTTTCACCCGCGCGCAGTCCCGCTCGGCCAGCTCGGAAAGACGCTCTTTCGGGAAAAACCCGGTGCTCCATGTTTCCGGCAGGACAACCACGTCCGGTCCGCTCGCCATCGCTTCGCGGATGAGCCGCTTCGCTTTCGCGAAGTTCTCCTCCGGCTGCGCGAAGAGCATGTCCATCTGGATGCAGGCGGTCTTCATCCGGCGAACTCCTTCCCAGCCTGAAGCGCCTGCATGTTGAGGTCGAAAAGGTCGGCCTTGCGCGCCGGGATGACCTTGTGCAGCGCGTCCGCGAGGCTCTCCTCCCGGACACACCCGGTCTTCGAGATCAGCGCGCCGAGCAGGATCATGTTGGCAAGCGTCGGCATTCCCATGTCCATTGCCATCTTCGTGGCCGGGACGTAATAAGCCTCCACATCCGTGCGCGTAACCTTGCGGGCGATGAGCGTGGAGTCGAGGAAAATTTTCCCGCCCGGCTGCACGGCGTTTTCATATTTATCGAGCGAAGGGTTGTTCATAACCATGAGCACGTTCGGCGTGTTTACGATCGGCGAGCCGACCGGGGCGTCCGACAGAATGACGTTGCAGTTCGCCGTGCCGCCGCGCATCTCCGGGCCATAGGACGGCAGCCAGCTGAGCTCCCGCCCTTCGATGAGGCCCGCGTAGGCCAGAACCTTTCCGGAGAACAGCAATCCCTGTCCGCCGAAGCCCGCAATCACGATTTGATGATCTGCCATCTCTCAGCCCTCCTTGTCTCGGTAGACACCCAGCGGATAGTACGGGATCATCTTCTCGTCGATCCACTCCAGCGCCTTCTGCGGCGTCAGGCCCCAGTTCGTCGGACAGGCCGACAGCACCTCGATCAGTGAGAAGCCCTTGCCCTCCACCTGATAACGGAACGCCTTTTCGATCGCTTTTTTTGCGTTTTTCACGTTTTTCACATTGTTCACGGTCACGCGCTCGAGATACGCCGGGGCCTCCAGCGTCGCGAGCATCTCGCAGATCCGGATCGGCCAGCCGCAGGTGTTGACGTCGCGTCCATAGGGCGACGTCTGTGTGATCTGGCCGGGCAGAGAGGTCGGGGCCATCTGGCCGCCCGTCATGCCATAAATCGCGTTGTTGACAAAGATGACCGTGATATTTTCGCCGCGCGCCGCGGCGGAGACGGTCTCGCAGAGGCCGATGGACGCGAGGTCGCCGTCGCCCTGATAGGTGAAGACGATGTTGTCCGGCAGCGACCGCTTTACACCCGTCGCGACTGCGGGCGCACGTCCATGCGACGCCTCGACCATGTCACAGGTAAAGTAGTCATAGGCCAGTACGGAACAGCCGACCGGCGCAATGCCGATCGTCCGGCCCTCGATGCCGAGCGTGTCGATCGCCTCGGCGACGAGCCGATGGATGATGCCATGCGTGCAGCCGGGGCAGTAGTGGAATACGGCGTCGGTCAGCGCCTTCGGTTTTTCAAATACAACAGCCATCAGTCGTTCCCTCCTTCGTTTGCCTTACGGATCGCGTCCAGCACCTCATCCGGCGACGGGATCATGCCGCCCACGCGGAAGCAAAGGTCGACCGGCTTTTTGCACGCTACCGCCAGCTGCACATCCTCGCGCATCTGGCCCATGTTGAGTTCCACGCAAACGAAACGCTTCACCTGATCAGCGGCCTTGCGCAGCGGTGCCTTCGGGAACGGCCAGAGCGTGATCGGCCGGATCATGCCGGCCTTGATGCCCTGCTTGCGCGCTTCGACGATCGCGTTGCGCGACACACGCGCGGTAATACCGCAGGACACGATGCAGACCTCGGCGTCCTCCATCATGAACGCTTCCCACATGCACTCATTCTTCTCGATCTCGGCGTATCGCTCGAAGCGCTCGATGTTCAGCCGCTCGAGCTCCGCCGGGCTGAGGTAGAGGGAGTTGACAACGTGATGCTTCCGCTGGCACTTCGTTCCAGTGACGGCCCAATCCTTTTCAGTTGTGTCCGGGTCACGCGGCTCCGGCAGCTGAACGGGCTCCATCATCTGACCCATCGTGCCGTCAGCCAGCAGCATTGCCGGCATCCGGTATTTTTCCGCAAGGTCAAACGCCTTTCCGGTCAGGTCGGCCATCTCCTGAACCGACGCCGGAGCCAGTACCAGCACATGGAAGTCGCCGTGGCCGGGTCCGCGCGTCGCGAGGAAGTAGTCGGACTGCGATGGCTGAATGCCGCCGAGGCCGGGCCCGCCGCGCTGCACATTGACAATGACTGCGGGCAGATCTGCGCCCGCCAGGTACGAAATGCCCTCGCACTTGAGCGCGATACCGGGGCTGGAGGACGAGGTCATCGCCCGCTTGCCCGTCGCGGCCACGCCGTAAACCATGTTGATGGCCGCGATCTCGCTCTCGGCCTGCAAAAACGTCCCGCCGATCTTCGGCATTTTCTTCGCCATATAGGCCGCGACCTCGGTCTGCGGCGTGATGGGATAGCCCAGATAGTGGCGGCACCCGGCGAGGATCGCGGCCTCCGCGATGGCCTCGTTGCCCTTCATCAATACTTTTTCCTGCATCTTCCCGCCCTCCTTACTTTTCTACCGTAATGACACAGTCGGGACACATCGTCGCGCAGAACGCACAGCCGACGCACTTGTCCGGCTCCGTCAGCTCCACGGGCGCATGTCCCTTTTGATTCAGCCGCGTCTTCGACAGCGCCAGCAGCCCCTTCGGACAGGCGTTCACACACAGGCCGCAGCCCTTGCAGAGTTCTTCCTGAAATATCAGTTTTGCCATCTTGTTCCTCCATTTATCGTAATTGGTAATATAGCTTCTGGATCTCCATCGGGAACAGGTTTGGAATGCTCCCGCGCAGCGCGTCGCAGAGCCGTGCAGCGCAGCAGGTCATCTTGAGCGGCAGCCCTGCCCGCGCGGCGACCGCTTCCGCATAGGGCATGCTTGACAGCACATCTTCCGCCGCCGTCGCCTGCCCGAGATTCGTATTGTTGACGACTGCCGTGAACGGCAGCCCACAGGCGGCCTCGATTTCCCGCAGCACAAGGATCGTATCCGCTACCGTCCTTGTCAGCGGCCGGGCCCGGTTGATGACGAACAGCATCTCATAATCACCCTCCGCCCGGATCTCCGGAACATAGCGCCCCAGTGCCAGCGCTCCGCGGTCGTCTCCGCCGATGTCCAGCACGCCGCATTCTCCCCGCTCCGCAATCAGCGCGTAGGTCTCCTTCGGCATGGCCGGAACATCGAGATTCGAATTTGCAAACGGTGAGACGATCAGTCCGATCCCCTCTTTTTTCAGATCTTCTTCTGAATCCTTCGTCCGGAAATAGGGATTTACAATGTCAAGATCGGCCACAGTCACGGCTTCGCCTTTTCGCCGGAGCCACCGCGCATAATTCAGCGCGATATTCGTCTTTCCACTGCCGTAATGTCCGGCAAAAAGCGTTAGGCGTTTGTGTGTCATGGCCGACTCCTCCTTCAGAGCTTGCTTCTGATGATTTTTCCGCTGGTGGTCTTTGGAAGCGCTTCGCGGAATTCCACAATACGGGGATATTTGTACGGCGCAGTATGCGTCTTGACATAGGTCTGAATTTCTTTTTTCAGCGCGTCCGTGCCCTCGGTGCCCTTGACCAGTACGATGCTGGCCTTGACGACCTGCCCGCGGATCTCATCCGGGGCGGCAGACACACCGCATTCGAGCACATACGGCAGCTCCATGATGACATTTTCGATTTCAAACGGTCCAATGCGGTAGCCAGACGATTTAATGACGTCATCCGCACGGCCGACATACCAGTAGAAGCCGTCCTCGTCACGCCAGGCGAGGTCGCCCGTGTGGTAGAAGCCATCGTGCCACGTTTTTGCCGTGACCTCCGGGCTGTTGTAGTATTCGTAGGCAAGTCCGCAGGGAATGCCGTTTTGAATGTTGATGCAGATCTCCCCCGTGTCGCCGGCCTCCGCTTCATGCCCGCTGCTGTCCAGCAGATGCACATCGTAGAGTGGGACAGGCTTGCCCATAGAGCCGATCTTATGGCTGTCGCCAGCCAGATTGCCGATGATGAGCGTCGATTCAGACTGCCCAAAGCCCTCCATGATGCGCATGCCAGTCGCCTTTTCAAATTGGCGGAAGACCTCAGGATTGAGCGCTTCACCGGCGATGGACGCATGCTGAATAGAAGAAAGATCAAATCGGGACAGGTCCTGCTTGATCAGCATGCGGTACATCGTGGGCGGCGCACAGAATGTCGTGATCTGATACTTCGCAAACATCGGCAGAATTTTTTCTGCATCAAAGCGGTCGAAATCATAAACAAACACAGCCGCCTCACACAGCCACTGACCGTAGAGCTTTCCCCAGAGGCTCTTGGCCCAGCCGGTGTCGGAGATGGTCAGGTGCAGCCCGTCCGGGTTGACCTGATGCCAGTATTTTGCAGTGATAAAATGTCCAAGCGGATATTTATAGTTGTGTGCTGCAATTTTCGGGTATCCGGACGTACCGGAGGTAAAGAACATGAGCATTGGCTCGTCGCCGCAGGGCGCGTCGTCCCTGCGCGTATAGCGGCGGGAAAACAGGCCGTATTCCGCATTGAAATCGTGCCAGCCGTCCCGGCTGCCGCCAACCATGATCTTTGTCAACTTCATCCCGGTGTCGGCCTCTGCAATGTCGACATGGTACGCAGTATCGCCGTCTGCCGTGCAGAGAACTGCACTGACGCCCGCTGCCTGGAAGCGGTAAGAGAAATCATGCTCCACGAGCTGATTGGTAGCCGGAATCGCAATGGCGCCGATCTTGTGCAGACCCAGAATGGCAAACCAGAACTGGTAATGCCGCTTGAGCACGAGCATCACGCGGTCGCCGCGTCGGATGCCGAGCGAGGTAAAGTAATTGGCGGCCTGGCTGGAAGCATCTTTCATGTCCTTGAATGTGAACCGCCGCTCCGTTCCATCCGGAGCCACATGCAGCATGGCGAGCTTTTCAGGCTTTTCACGGCCCAGCGCATCCACAATGTCAAATGCGAAATTGAAGGATTTCTCATTTTTGAAAGCGATGGACTGCAGTTTCCCGTTTGCATCCTCGGGCGCATCGACGAAGCGGGTGTAAATGCGCGCCTCCGGATCCGGACTCTGCGCCGTCTCGATCATGGCAGCGCGGTCGCCGCCGGCCTCCGGGAGGCTCGGCTCCTGTGGGCGGAGCACGATCGCATAGAACAGGCAATCCTGACCGTCCGCAGCAACCATGCCGTGCGGAATGGAGCTGTCATAGTAGATGCAGTCGCCTTCATGCAGAAGCTCGGTATGTCCGCCGACCTGAACTTTCATACTGCCGCGAATGACAAGATCACATTCCTGCCCGACGTGGCTGGTCAGCTCAATGTCCGAATAGAATGCTTCATCAGAGTATTTGTTTTCAACGAACAGCGGGTCTGCAATGCGGTTCTGAAAGCCGGAGGCCATGTTGTAATAGATCATCTCATGGGCCTGCTCGATCTTCTGTCCATTACCCGCGCGTGTCAGCGTATAGGATCGAAGCTTTGGACTGCTGCCCTCAATGAGATCTGTAACGTCAACGCCAAAAACCAGCGCGCAGCGGTAGAGAAAAGCGAAGTTGAGGTCGCTCTGCCCGGCCTCACAGCGAAGATATTCTTCTTCGCTCGTGCCTGTTTTCAGCGCCATCGTCTGCGCCGAAAAGCCGGAGATCTCGCGCAGCTCTCGGATGCGTCCCGCCATTTCCTGAATTTTGAAGTCCAGCCCTGTGAGTGTTTTTTTCATGGTGTTACCTCCGTGGATGCAAAAAGCCCGTCTCAAAGAAATGATTCTTTGAGACGGGCTGCATACAGCATACCCGCGGTACCACTCAAATTGCACCTGCCTCACGGCAGATACCACTCATCGACTTCCAGCAAAGTCTAAGCACTGACGCAGCTGACGCGGGAGAGGTCTACTTGCCATTACGGGCGTTCTTCTCTCCGGCTCGGGAGCTACAAATTCTGCGCGTCTGTTACCGGTTCACACCATCCACCGGCTCTCTGAAACAGGACTTGCGCGGAACCCTCTCCGTCGTAGCCTTTATTGTTGTTAAGAATCATAACGAAAAAGTATGCAATTGTCAAGAAAAATTTTCGGTGGTTTTCTGTTGTCATCATCCCTGTCTGCCGGAGCTGCATATGGGGGGCAAACCAGCGTAACCCAGAGAACACATATTGAGCGTATGCCGGTCCGGTTCAATCGCCGCATCGTCGAAAGATCCCGGTCATCAGAGCTTGCTTCGGATGATCTTGCCGCTGATGGTCTTCGGGAGCTCTTCTTTGAACTCCACAATTCTCGGATACTTATACGGCGCGGTATGCTGCTTGACGTAGTTCTGGATTTCCTTCTTCAGCTCCTCCGTGCCCTCGGTGCCCTTGACGAGCACGATGCTGGCCTTGACGACCTGCCCGCGCACCTCGTCCGGCGCAGCGGACACGCCGCACTCAAGCACATACGGCAGCTCCATGATGACGTTTTCGATCTCGAACGGCCCGATGCGGTAGCCGGAGGACTTGATGACGTCGTCCGCGCGGCCAACGTACCAGTAGAAGCCGTCCTCATCGCGCCACGCGAGGTCGCCGGTGTGGTAGAGTCCGTCGTGCCAGACGGCCTCAGTGCGCTCCTTGTCCTGATAATAGCCGAGGAACAGCCCGCAGAAGTGCTCTCGTCCCGCGGTATGGATGACGATCTCGCCCGTGTCGCCGTCGGCAGTCGGGGTGCCATCCTGATTGACAAGGTCGATGCCGTAGCCGGGGATGGGCTTGCCCATCGAGCCGGGCTTGAGCGGCTGGCCGACGAGGTTCGCAATGCCGAGCGTCATCTCCGTCTGGCCGAAGCCCTCGGCGATCTGCAGCCCCGTCGCCTTTTCAAACTGATAATAGACCTCCGGGTTCAGCGCCTCGCCCGCGGTCGTTGCGTGCTGGATGGAACTGAGGTCGAAGCGGGACAGATCCTGTTTGATCAGCATCCGGTACATCGTGGGCGGCGCACAGAACGTCGTGATGTTGTATTTGGCGAACATCGGCAGGATCTTCTCGGCGTCGAACCGATCAAAGTCGTAGACGAACACCGCACCCTCGCACAGCCACTGGCCATACAGCTTGCCCCAGAGCGCCTTGCCCCAGCCGGTCTCGGAGATCGTGAAGTGCAGTCCGCCGGGCTGCACCCAGTGCCAGTACCGGGCCGTAACGTAATGGCCCAGCGCATATTTGTAGCTGTGAACGGCGATCTTCGGATAGCCGGTCGTGCCGGACGTGAAGAACATGAGCATCGGATCGTCGCCGCAGGGCGCGTCGTCCTTGCGCGTGTAGCGTCGGGAGAACAGGCCGTATTCCGCGTCAAAGTCGTGCCAGCCCTCGCGCTTGCCGCCGACGAGAACCTTCGTCAGATGCGCACCCGCGTCGGCCTCCGCGATGTCGACCTGATGTGCCGTGTCGCCGTCCGCCGTACAGACGATCGCGCTCACGCCCGCCGCCTTGAAGCGATAGGTGAAATCATGCTCCATCAGCTGGTTCGTCGCCGGGATGGCGATCGCGCCCAGCTTATGCAGGCCGAGGATCGCAAACCAGAACTGATAGTGCCGCTTGAGCACCAGCATCACGCGGTCGCCGCGCTTCACGCCGAGTGACGTGAAATAGTTCGCCGCCTGACTCGAAGCGTCCTTCATGTCCTTGAACGTGAACCGCCGCTCAGTCCCGTCGTTTGCGACATGCACCATCGCGAGCTTGTCCGGCTCACGCCGCGCGAGGCCGTCCACAATGTCGAATGCAAAGTTGAACTTGTCCTCGTTGCGGAACTCCAGCCGCTCCAGCGAGCCGTCTTCCTTTTCCACCCCGTGGACAAACTGGTCGCAGAGCAGCTGCTGCTCCGGCGTCTCCTCCAACGCCCGTGTCCGCACGGACAGGTCCTGCTCCTTTTCGCTGCTCGCCATGATCATTGCGAGGAATACACAGTCCTGCCCATCCACGGCGATCATGCCGTGCGGCGTGGAGCTCTTGTAGAAGATGCTGTCGCCCTCGTGGAGGACTTCCTCGTGCTCGCCGACACGCACACGGAGCGTCCCCTTCACGACGAGGTCAAATTCCTGTCCGGCATGCGTCGTGGTGTGGATCGGCTGGCTCTGCAGCTCCTTGGAATACTGATAGGTGACCCAATACGGCGTCGCCAGCTTCTGCCGGAACATTGCCGCCATATTCTGAATGGTGATGCCGTCCTCGCTGGCCGTCACCGGACCCATGCCCCGGCGCGTCACCGTGTAGCTCGAGAGCTTGGCGCTCTGGCCTTCGAGCAGATCCGTCAGCTCCACGCCGAACGCCAGCGCGCACTTGTGCATGAACGTAAACGGGAAATCGACCGTGCCCTGCTCATAGCTGTGATACTGCTCGACGCTGACCTCGGTCTTCTCGGCCATCTCCGCTTCGCTGTAGCCGACGATCTCGCGCATCTCGCGGATTCGCTCTGCGATCTCCATCAGCGGGTTGGCAGCCGGCTTCTTGGTTTGCATCATCATAGTGGGTTCCTCCTGTGTTAAACTGTGTAAGTTACTTCGAACGAAAAAACTCGCCTCAAGGATTCCTAAGAATCTTTGAGGCGAGTTTGTGAATCACAATACCCGTGGTACCACTCAAATTGCAGCTCTGAGAACTGCCGCTTCAGGCTCTGACAAGCCCTATCCCGTAACGTGGGCGGACGAGAGGCGTCTACTTGCGAATGGTGTTCGGGCCTCCAGCTCGGAAGTGATAGGTCACAGGAGTTCGTGCTGCCGGTTTGCACCAACCACCGGCTCTCTGAAAGCAGTCCGTCCGACCGTCTTCGTCACAGCTTTTTCTGATTTGAACTTGCCCCAAATTTAACACAGTCTTTGCAGGCTGTCAAGTATAAATTTTACTAATACCGGCTATCGGTTCTTACCGCTTCATCTGCTCGGCGGTCTGCGCCGTGTCGATCCCGGCCGCGCCCTCCAGGCCGAAGCGCTCCGTCGCCTCCTCGCGCATCTTGTATTTCAGGATTTTTCCGGCTGCGTTCATCGGGAATGCGTCGACAAAATCGATGTATTTCGGCACCTTGTGCCGTGCCATGCTGGCCTTGATATAGTCCAGCATCTCCTCCACGGTCACGCTGCCGGGCTCCTTGAGGATGATGCAGGCCATGGCCTCCTCGCCGTATTTCTTGTCCGGCACGCCGATGACCTGTACGTCCTTGACGGCCGGGTGGGTGTAGATGAATTCCTCGATCTCCTTGGGGTAGATGTTCTCGCCGCCGCGGATGATCATGTCCTTGAGCCGCCCGGTGATGCGGTAGCAGCCGTTTTCGTCCCGGCAGGCCAGATCGCCGGAGTGCAGCCAGCCCTCCTTGTCAACGGTGGCGGCCGTGGCCTCGGGCATCTTGTAGTAGCCTTTCATGGTGTTGTAGCCGCGCGAGCAGAACTCGCCGTTGACGCCGTCCGGCACTTCCTCGCCGGTCTCGGGGTCGATGATCTTGCACTCGATGTGCGGGAAAGCGTAGCCGACCGTGTTGCACCGCAGATCGAGCGGGTCGCCGCAGGCGCTCATGGTGCTGCCGGGGGCGGATTCGGTCTGGCCGTAGACGCTGACGATGTCGGTCATGTGTATCTCGTCCGGCTGGGCAGCCCGGCGCATGAGCTCCGGCGGGCAGCCGGAACCGGCCATGATACCGGTGCGCATGTAGGAAAAATCGGTCTTTTTGTAGTCCGGATGGTTGAACATGGCGATGAACATCGTCGGCACACCGTTGAAGCAGGTGATGCGCTCCTGATTGATGCAGGCGAGCGAGACCTTGGCCGAGAAATACGGCATCGGGCAGAGCGTCGCGCCGTGCGTCATGCAGGAGGTCATGGAGAGCACCATGCCGAAGCAGTGGAACATCGGCACCTGAATCATCATCCGGTCGGCCGTGGACAGATCCATCCGGTCGCCGATGCATTTGCCGTCGTTGACGACGTTGTAGTGCGTCAGCATGACGCCCTTCGGGAAGCCCGTTGTGCCGGAAGTGTACTGCATATTGCACACGTCGTCCGGCCGCACGCCCGCGGCCATGCGCAAAATCTGCTCGCGCGGGACCATATTGGCCCGATCCATCGCCTCGTCGAAGGTCAGGCAGCCCGGCATCCGGAAGCCGACGGTGATGACGTTGCGCAGGAACGGCAGCTTGCGGCAGTGCAGGGCGGAGCCGGGCTTTGCGTCGGCCAGCTCCGGGCAGAGGGTCTGGATGATCTCACGGTAGTTCGAGTCCAGACAGTGGTCGATCATGACGAGCGTGTGCGTGTCGGACTGCCGCAGCAGATATTCCGCCTCGTGGATCTTATACGCCGTGTTGACCGTGACGAGCACGGCGCCGATTTTCGTCGCAGCCCAGAAGGTGATGAACCACGCGGGCACGTTCGTGGCCCAGATGGCGACCTTGCTGCCCCGGCGCACGCCGAGCGAGACGAGCGCGCGGGCAAAATCGTCCACGTCGTCGCGGAACTGCGCGTAGGTCCGCGTGTAGTCGAGCGTCGTGTATTTGAACGCGTACTGGTCCGGGAATTCCTCGACCATCCGGTCGAGCACCTGCGGGAAGGTCTCGGAGATGAGGCTGTCTTTCTTCCAGACGAACTTGCCGGTATGCGCGGCGTTGTCGTAGAGCGTCTTTTTCTTGCCGCGCGGGGAATCGAAGCGGTGCATATAGTTGACGAAATGTGGGAAGATGACCTCCGGGTCGGTCAGGTCGGGCATCCATTCCGGCTTCCACTCGAGCGAGATGAACCCGTCATAGTCGATGGAGGACAGCGCCTGCATCATGCTGCCGACGGGCAGCGTGCCCTCGCCGATGAGGTCATAGCTGCCGTCGTCGTCCGAGTCGCGCAGGTGAACGTGGCGGACGTAGGCACCGAGGTTTTTGATGGTCGTGTCGGCGGATTCGCCGTGGTCCCGGTAGGGATGGTGCATATCCCAGAGCGCGCCCAGCTGGTCGCAGGCAAACGCATCGAGCAGCGTGCGCAGCCGGGCCGTGTCGGAAAAGACGCCGCTGGTCTTGAGCAGGATCGTGATCCCCTGCGCCTCGGCGGCGGGGAGGAGCGCTTCGAGTGCGGCGGAGATCCGCGCGTCGTCATCGCGCTGCGCAGTCACGGAGACATACGGACACTGCACGTCGTGCGCCAGCTGCATGAGGGCTGTCACGGTCTCGGTGCAGTCCTCGCCCGCGATGTCGCAGGCGGTATCGAAGCACGGGATGCACAGGCCCTTCTGCCAGAGCTCCCGCGCCGTCGCGGCGGCGGTATAACGGTGCAGCGGGCCGCCGCGGCCGGTCAGCTCCGGCGTTTTGTGGACGTTATAGAGCTCGATGCCGCCGAAGCGCATGGTTTCGGCCATCTGCACCTGCTGCTCCCAGGGGATCTGCTGCCAGCCGCGTGTGGAAAACGATACATTCATGTGCTGCTTCCTCCTCAGGCGTTCGCCGCTTCTTCGTAGACGATCTTGTTGATGGCGTTGAGATACGCGTGCACGGACGCGCCGATGATATCGGTCGAGATGCCGCGGCCGGAATAGAGCTTGCCGCCGCTGCGGAGCTTGACGACCGACTCGCCCATGGCCTCGCGGCCCTCGGTGACGGCCTGGATCTGGAAATCATCCAGCTCGTAATGGCGGCCGAGGATCGATTCGATGGCCAGAAACGCCGCGTCGACCGGGCCGTCGCCCAGGCTCACACCCGAGAGCGTCTGGCCGTTTTTTGTGAGCTTCATCTGCGCCGAAGCGCTGATGGTGTTGCCGGTGTTGATGACGTAGCTTTCGAGCCGGTACGTCGGCGGCACCTGCAGCGCGGCGGAGGCGATGATGGCGTCGAGCTCCTTCTCGCCCACGGTCTGCTTCTTCGCCGCGATGCGGCAGAAGGCCTCGTAAACCTTCGCCCCGTCCTCCTCCGAAAGATCGTAGCCGAGGGCGGCGGCCATCTTCATGACGGCCTCCTGCGTGTCATGCACGGTCAAAACTGCGCCGGAGGAGGTCTGCACGCCGTTGTCAAACGGCGAGAGCTGGCTGCGGCCCGTCTGACACATCCAGGCGATCTGTGACAGCAGGCGGTTCATCTGCGTGAACTGCAGCGTGCTGACGACGCCGAAGTCCTGGGCTTTGGCCGCCAGCAGCTTCGCCATGTGCGCGAGGTTCGCAGTGTCGACGCAGTAGGCCGCGGCCTTGATCTCGCCGGCCCCGGCGGCGATGGCGCTCACGGCGCACGCGTCCGCCATCGACAGCGCGTCCGAACAGCTCACGCCGAAGCGCACGTCCTTCGTCTGCGGCACGGCTTCATAGATCCCGCGCACGAAGCTGCCGAACGCGTCCGGCAGCATGTTCCCCGCTGCGTCGCAGACGGTCACGCCGGACGCACCGGCCGCGATCGCGGTCTGCAGCGCCTCAGCGAGGAAGGCGGGATCGGCGCGTGTGGCGTCGTCCGCGAGGAATTCCACGTCCTCGCAGACCGCCCGCGCCGCCGCGACGGTCTGGCGGATCGCCTCGAGCATGGCGGCGGGCTTTTTGCCCGCGAGGTATTCCATCTGCACGGCGCTGACCGGCGCGGGGACCTGGATGCGCGGGTGCTTCGCCTCCCTGAGCGCGGCCCAGACCAGCGAAACGCTCGCCGGGTCCAGCGCGACCGGCACGCACACGGCGCTTTCCTTCACCGCAGAGGCGACGGATTTGATGAGCAGACTGTCGATCTTTGGGTTTTCGACCGCGTGCAGCTCAATGACGCTCACGCCCAGCCGGTCGAGGAGCTTGGCAAGCTCGATCTTCTCGCGGAACGAGAGCGTATAGCCCGCGGCCTTGCCTGCCTGGCGGATCGTGGTATCTGTCACGGAAATGTGTTTCATCGTAGGTTCCTCCTTTTTTCGGAAAACAAAAAGTCCCTGAAGCCAACTGGCTTCAGGGACGAAATAGCTTCGCGGTACCACCCTGCTTATCCCCCGCCTCACGGCGGACGATCACTCTCGGACTCTGACAAGCCCATAGCCGGTAACGAGGCCAAACGGGCCATGCTACTTGTCGCCGTTCGCAGGGCCTACTCGGGAAGCAGACTGACCGCTGTCTTCGGTACCGGCTCACACCAGCCGCCGGTTCTCTGAGACGCTCCAACAGGGCCATAATTCCGTCATCGTATTTCGTGGTTATCAATACTTGCGGCCATTAAAGCACGATTCCCACCGCTTGTCAAGCACACAGTCCAAGATTCGACATTTTCACAAAACCATGCGCCCTCTCCGCACCGCGTCTTTGTGCAATCGGTGCTCTGCGCACCCTTCACCCCAGCCCCGCCCAGCGTTCATGCTCCACGGCATCGGCGGTGGCGTGGGCCACGGCCGCCTCCAGAATAAGCAGGAAATATCACACCTGCGCGTCGCGGTTGTCGTCAAAAATCGGCATTCCGAGCTGAAGATCGTCGAGCGACGACAGCGTCCGCCCCAGCAGTCCGTTCAAAATCACCGCCAGCTGCGCGCACGTCACCGCAGCGTCCCAGCGGCGCTGACTGGCACAATGGCCGCCAGCAGCAGTATGATCAGAAACAGGGAAACGCAGACCTTTTTCATGGAACATCCCTCTTTGTATACCCCCCTATCCTGCATCCTCAGGCCTAGGGTGTAAACCAGCAGACTTTTGAACGAAGAGAAGTCCTTCCGGTTTCCCGGAAGGACTTCCTTTGCTCTGAGCGGTATTTCGTTGTTGTCCTTGTGTGTGTTCGCCTTTTCCGGCGGGCGCGTTTTGTATTTGGGGATCAGAACAGGTTCTTCTCGGTTTCCTTGTCGAAGAAGTGCATCAGCTCGGGCTTGAAGCTGTACTTCACGGGCTTGTGGCTGCCGTGGACAGCGTCGAGGTCGATGTCGGTCGTCGGGACGACGATGACGACGTCCTTGCCGTTGGAGTTGACGTGCAGATGCAGCTCGGAGCCCATCAGCTCGGAGACGTCGACCATGGCGTCGATGCCGTCCTGAGACAGGTGGATATGGACCGGGCGGACACCGGCGATGATGTCGACGGGCACCTTGTCCATCTTCTTGAGCGCTTCCTGCTTGTCGGCGGGCAGCTCGAAGTCCTTGCCCTGCACGGTCGCGACGTACTTGTCGCCCTTCTTGGACAGCGTTGCGTCAAAGAAGTTCATCTGCGGCGTGCCGATGAAGCCGGCGACGAAGAGGTTTGCCGGATGGTTGAAGACCTCCTGCGGGGTGCCGATCTGCTGGATGAAGCCGTCGCGCATGATGACGATGCGGTCGCCCAGGGTCATGGCCTCGACCTGGTCGTGGGTGACGTAGATGAAGGTGGTGTCGATCTTCTCGCGCAGCTTGATGATCTCAGCGCGCATCTGGTTACGCAGCTTGGCGTCGAGGTTGGACAGCGGCTCGTCCATCAGGAAGACCTTCGGATTACGGACGATGGCGCGGCCGATGGCGACACGCTGGCGCTGGCCGCCGGACAGAGCCTTCGGCTTACGGTTGAGGTACTGGGTGATATCGAGGATCTCAGCGGCCTCACGGACCTTGCGGTCGATCTCCGCCTTCGGGGTCTTCTTCAGCTTCAGGGAGAAGGCCATGTTATCATAAACGGTCATGTGGGGATACAGAGCGTAGTTCTGGAAGACCATGGCGATGTCGCGGTCCTTCGGGGCCACGTCGTTCATGAGCTTGCCGTCGATGTACAGCTCGCCCTCGGAGATCTCTTCCAGACCTGCGACCATGCGCAGCGTCGTGGACTTGCCGCAGCCGGACGGGCCGACGAGAACGATGAATTCCTTATCGGCGATGTCGAGGTTGAACTCCTGCACGGCAACGACGCCCTTGTCGGTGATCTGAAGGTTGACCTTCTTCTCCTCGGCAGGCTCTTCGCCCTTCTTCTTTTTCTTGCTCTTCTTTTCTTCGCCACTGACGAACGGGTAGATTTTCTTGACGTTTACGAGTTTTACTTCTGCCATACTGTTTGGACTCTGACTGCGCTGCCTCCGCACCGCATTCTCACGACCGCCGGGCTTGGCGGACGCATTGCGGCATGTCTCCACAATGCCGCACCGGGAGCCTCCCGGATAAAAAATCCTCCTTATTATTGCCGCAGGGCACCATAAGTGTGGATTGGTACACCACGACTAAGATACAGATATTATATCAGATTGCTCCGGTAAAGTCATTTGTCGCTTTTGCTGAAATTTTACGCAGAAACACGGCAGAACGCACAAACCGGCTCCCCCCGTTTACTTTTTCCCCAGCCCCTGATACAATAGAGAAAGCATACACATGGGAGGGATGGCGCATGAAGCAGACGACGCTCTGCTATCTTGAGCGCGATGGACAGTATCTGATGCTCCACCGCGTAAAAAAGGAGCACGACGAAAATCACGACAAATGGATCGGCGTCGGCGGAAAATTTGAGGATAAGGAAAGCCCGGAGGACTGCGTCCGCCGCGAGGTGCTGGAGGAAACGGGGCTGACTCTCACGCAGTACCGCTACTGCGGGCTTGTGACCTTCGTCTCCGACGTCTACCCGACCGAGTATATGCACCTGTTCCACGCCACGGGCTTCACCGGCACGCCGAAGGACTGCGACGAGGGTGAGCTGGCCTGGATCGGCAAGCGGAAGCTCGCCGCCCTGCAGCAGTGGGAGGGCGACCGGATCTTCCTGCGGCTCATGGACGAGCACGTGCCGTTTTTCTCGCTGAAGCTGGTCTACGCGGGCGATACGCTCACAGAGGCCGTTTTGAACGGGCAGCGGCTGGAGCAGTCTTAAGGTATCAGGTATTTCCCGGCGTCCTGCTCAAGCTGCTTCCACACCGGGTATTCCGTACCGGTTTCATCGAAAAAACGCTTCAGATCGCGGTTCAGCGCGCAGGCTTCTGTAAAGCTGCCGTAAGGCAGTTTATGGAAAAATTTTTTTGGGGAAATTGCTGAATTGTAAGCGAAGAGTATTGAAAAATCGGTTGCTCTGGATTATAATGGCTACAACATATTGTGGTGGAGAGCGGCTGATCGCCGGACTTCAGACACAAATGAACGACAAGAAAGGAGAAACTTTCATGAGCAAGAAAACAAGATGCCGCGTGCTGAGTCTGCTGCTGGCGCTCGTCATGGTTCTTGGCATGGCTCCGATGGCTTCGGCCTCCTCGGCATACAATGTCAAGCTGACCCCGACGACTCCGGATGAGAGCAAGCTGAGCACCGCCATTCAGCAGAACAAATTCAAGCTGCAGAATGGTGAAGCGGCCTACGCGGACAACGATACCGTCCGCGCGATCGTTATTTTTGAGGGCGAGGGCGCTGTCCCCGCAGCGCTGAAGAGCACCGGCGTCGCTACGCAGCGCGCTGTCGCAGCCGCGTCGAAGACCCTCACGGCGCAGCACAGCCGCATTAAGACTGCGATCCAGTCCAAGGCTGTCAGCTATGACGTCAAGTACGAGTACACCACGCTGCTCAACGGTATGTCCGCCGACGTCAAGTTCGGCGACCTTGAGAAGCTGGCCAGCACGGCAGGCGTCAAGGAGGTCTATCTGGCCAACTATTACGACGAGCCTGTCGTCATGCCCAGCATGGATTCGGCCAACGACATGACCAACATCACCAAGGTTCGCGGTAAAGACACCGGCAAGGGCACCGTCATTGCGGTCATCGATACCGGCATCACCCCGGGCCACGAGGCGTTCACAGCGTATGACAGTATGCTGAACAAGGCTGCCATCAGCAAGGAGCAGGCCGAGGCCGCGATTGAAAAGCTTGGCCGCGGCAAATATCTGTCGGCAAAGGTTCCGTTCTCCTATGACTATTATGACAAGGACAACGACGCGAACGACGACGTCAGCGGTCACGGCACGCACGTCTCCGGCATCGCAGCCGGCTGCGTCCTGTCGGATGACGGCGGCTATGAATTCGCAGGCTCCGCGCCCGGCGCGCAGATCCTTGCACTGAAGGTCTTCTCCTCCGACCCGGCGGAGAGAGGCACCTCCAGCGACGTTTATCTCGCAGCCCTCGAAGACGCCTACACATTGGGTGCGGACGTCATCAATATGTCCCTCGGCGCACAGAACGGCTTCGTCTATGACGGCATCGAGGAAAAAGTCCTGAACGGCATCTTCACCACGCTGGACGACGCGGGCGTCATCTGCTGCATCGCAGCGGGCAACGAAGGCTCCATGGCAGACGGCGAGAGCATCACCGGCGTTCCTGCCGGCTATGTCACGTCCGACTATGCGGACTACGGCGTTGTCGGTTCCCCGTCCACCTATGACGGCAACCTGTCTGTTGCGTCTGTTGACAACGCGAAGTACGCCTCTCCGGCGATTGAAGTTGACGGCGCACAGATCGGCTACAGCGATACGGTCAACGCTTATAATACGCTGGCTGGCAAGACGTATGACTTTGTCCTGGTTCCCGGCAATGGCGAAACGTCCGACTATGCGGGCATCGACGTTACCGGCAAGGTCGCAGTCATCAAGCGCGGCAGCATTTCCTTCGTTGACAAGGTCAACAACGCAGACGCTGCCGGCGCAGCTGCTGCAATCGTTTACAACAACGAATCCGGCATCATCAACATGGCGCTGGACGGCACGAAGCTTCCCGCTGTTTCCGTTTCCGGCGAGGACGCATCCAAGCTGCTTAACGCAAAGGAACAGAAGGTCACATTCCTCGCGGAGATGGCCTCTGTTGACAACCCCACTGGCTGGCAGTCTTCGTCCTTCAGCTCCTGGGGCCCCACCCCGTCCCTGACGCTCAAGCCGCAGATCTCCGGTGTCGGCGGCAGCGTTCTGTCTGCACAGAACGACACGACGGACGGTTATCAGGTCATGTCCGGTACCTCCATGGCGACGCCGGATGTCGCGGGTGTTACTGCAACCATCCTGAGTTATCTGAAGAGCGAATCGAAGTACAAGGATCTGAGCAAGAAGGAACTGGCTGACATGGCAGAGGCTCTGTTGGCGTCCTCCGCGCAGACGGTTATCCCCAACAACTACACCTTCAGTCCGAGAAAGCAGGGCGCTGGTCTGGTCGATGCTTTCCATGCCGAGCAGCTTGTTCTCGGTGGTGCAAAGGCGTATATCACCAACCCGATCGCCAACATCGGCGACAACCCCTCCAAGGACGGCCACTTCCAGATCCGCTACACCGTCAAGGATCTGAGAAACGAGTTCCCGGGCGAAGAGGACGGCAAGGAATTCAACATTTCGTGGAAGTTCTGCTTCGATGAGCCCGTAGCAGATGAGGAAGGCAACTACTACAACGCACTGACGACGCTCGGTCTGACAGAGGACGAAGTCACTGTTACCACTAACTATAAAGACGACGTTCTCGTCATCGGTCCCGGCCAGACGGCAGAAGTCGTGATCGACGTACAGCTGACGGATGGTTTCATGGCCGATATCGACGCCATCTATCCGAACGGCGCGTACATCGAGGGCTATATCAACTTTACGAGTCCCGCTGCAACCGATGACCCGACCGCCTGCTTCCATGGCACGTTCATGGGCTTCTATGGCGACTGGGCACAGGCTCCCGTCATGGAACAGCTTGACTGGATTGACGTTATGACCGGCAACACTGACGTTTCCTGCAACACCTGGCCGAATCTGGCCTATCTGGCTGCGATCAGAGGCAACTCCATCACCAGCAGCTCTCTGGCCGGTACGAACCCGTTCGACTCGGAGCTGGATCTCCCGTTCGATGCGGACAGAATCGCAGTTTCCAGCCCGGATGCCGCATATGCGCTCGAGCGGACGCTGTACATGCAGCCGATGACGCTCCGCAATGCCCGTCACCTGATCATGGTTGTCTCCAACCGTGAAACCGGCGAGGTCTACTATGTGGACAACACCGAATATCTGCCGAAGGCCATCTATGACACGGATAACGGCTGGACAGCCACCGGCTCGTTCCTGTGGGACGGCACCGATCTGGACGGCAACGCAGTTCCGAACGACACCAAGGTCGATGTCAACTACTATGCCAACATTGCCTATGGCGCAGACGAGCTCGGCGTGCTGACCAACGGCGGCACGGATTACAGCAAGCTCAAGACGCAGGGCAAGAAGTATCTGGAGTGGAACTATGTCTGCACAGTCGACTCCGAGGCTCCGAAGGCACTCACGGCAAGCTATGACCCAGATACCAAGAAACTGACTGTTAAGGTCAAGGACAACCAGTATCTGGCCAGTGTCGAACTTGACACCTATCCCGACTTTACCGCAAGAGATTCTGCTCTGTTCGCAGCGGAGACTGCCGGTGCTACGTCCACGGTCACGCTGGACGCATCGAGCGTCACGAACGGCATTGCAGTTCTCTATCTGTTCGACTATGCGACCAACTACACCGCATACGTTGTTGATCTGGACGCTGCCGCCGACGGCGAACTCACCAACTGCACCGTGACGCTGCAGTCCTACAATGCAGATAAGGGTCTTGTCAAGGAAGCCTACACCGAAGACTTCGCTGCCAAGGATGTCGTTGAGGTCTGGTCCGGCGAAGAGGTCACCGCACAGGCGCAGCCTGCCGAGGGTGAGGAGTTCTACGCATGGATGCAGAACGGCAAGATCGTCTCCACGAATGCGAACTACACCTTCACGGCTGTTTCCGACGTGACGCTGACGGCAGTCTTTGATCCGATCTATACCGTTTCCTTCGACTCTGACGGCGGCACGCCGGTCGAATCGCAGCTGGTTATCCGCGGCGAGACTGCCTCCAACCCCGGCGAGCCCACGCGCAGTCTGTACACGTTCAAAGGCTGGTATCTGGACGGCACGCTCTATGATTTCAGCAAGCCCGTTCTGTCCGACCTGACGCTGACCGCAAAGTGGAAGCTCATCAACGAGCCGATCGATCCCATCCTCCCGGCACTGATCCCCGCCACGAAGACCCCGACGACCGGCAGATTCCCGTTCACCGACGTGACCACGGGCGACTGGTTCTATGACGCAGTCAAGGGCGCCTGGGAGAACGGTCTGATCAATGGCGTGACTGCCACGACCTATCAGCCGAAGGGCACGCTGACCGTCGCTGAAGCCATCAAGCTGGCCTCCGCGCTGCATCAGATGATCAAGGACGGCAAGGTCACGCTGACCAACGGCAGAGGCTACTGGTACGAAACCTACGTCAACTACGGCGTCCGCGAGGGCATCCTTGACGAGAGCTACCAGAAGCTCAGCTACGAGCAGATGACCAAGCCTGTTTCCCGCAGCGAGTTTGTCCACATCTTCTTCAAGGCTGTAGGCAGCTACAAGACGATCAACTCTGTCGCGGACAACAGCATCCCCGACGTGAAGACGACGGACAGCTACGGCGATGAGATCTACACGTTCTATCGTGCAGGCATCCTCACCGGCTCCGATGCCGCCGGCACGTTCCATCCGGCCAGCACCATCGTCCGCAGCGAAGCTGCCGCGATCCTCGTCCGGATGTACGACGCATCCTACCGCGTCAACATCACGCTGAAATAATTCCCCGCACAAAAGGGGCGCTTCCCACCCGGGAAGCGCCCCTTTTTCAGTTGTAATCAAGAAAGCTGCTTTGCAGCACACAAGGCTGTTATTTGATGCACGTGTGCTTTTTGTAGCCGTATTCCTCCGCTTCTTCGGCGGAATTGAAGTAAATGCGGTTCTCCTCGCCGGGGAGCTTGGCGCAGCTTGCGCTGTGGACGATCATGGAATTGCGGTTGCCGACGAACGGCGCGTCCTTCCCGGCCGCCGGTTCGCGGCTGGTGGGGTCTGTTGTGATGGACAGCGTTTCCCCGTCGGAGACGATGATGATCTCGCCCTGCGTGTCGGTGCGGTAAATTTCCGCGTTCAGCGCCTCCAGTCGCGCCAGCACGTCCGCGCTGGGATGACCATAGTCGTTGTCCGCTCCGACGCTGATCACCGCCACAGAGGGCTGCACAGCTGTCAGAAACGCCTCGGATGAGCTGGTCGGGCTGCCGTGGTGACCGGCCTTCAGAACGTCCGCACGCACATCCGCGCCGGATTCCAGCAGATCCCCCTCGGCCTTCTGCTCCATATCGCCCGTAAACAGGAAGCTCGTCCCGCCGTAATCGACGCGCAGGACAAGGCTGCCGTTATTGGGATCGGAATATTCCTGCACCGGCCCGATGACCGTCACCGCTGCGCTGCCGAGACTCCAATGCGTGCCGGTCTGCGGCACCTCGATCTGCCTGCCCTGCTCTTCCGTATACTTGACCACGTTGGAGAAAACCTTCGTCGTATACTCTGTGACACTGGAATAGACGTGCTCCGCCGGGTATTTTGCCAGCACGGCGGCCAGTCCCCCGCAGTGATCCTCGTCCGGGTGCGTATTGACCACATAGGTCAGCTCCGTCACGTTCAGCCGGTTCAGACGGGACACCAGAAACTGCCCCTCCTCGACCGGCCCGCCATCAATGAGCATCGTGTCCTCTCCGCAGGAGAGCAGGATACTGTCTCCCTGTCCGACGTCGAGAAAACGCACCGTCAGCGTCTCATCAGACGGCACCTTCTGCGCTGTGGTGGTCGATTCTGAGGTCTGCGAATCGGATAACCACTGGAAGCCTCGCCCCAGCGCCTCCCCGCCGAACCAGATGGCCAGCACCACCAATAAGAGCACGGGCGTCAGCCACCATGGGAGCTTCTGCTGATTTTTCTTTTTCCTGTTTTCAGCCATACCGTGTGCCTCCGATCTCTTTTCTCTATTCTACATCATAAATCAGCCCTTTTCCAGCGCAAAAAAGAACCCCCTCGGTTTGAAGCCGAAGGGGATACTCTTTTTTCAGGGACCGAATCAGACCAATTCGATGACGGCCATCTCGGCTGCGTCGCCGCGGCGGGGCCCGATGCGGGTCACGCGGGTGTAGCCGCCGTTGCGCTCAGCGTACTTCGGAGCGATCTCCTCGAACAGCTTGTGCGCGACGTCTTCCTTGGTGATATAAGACAGAGCCTTGCGGTAGTTGGCCAGACCCTTCTTCTTGCCAAGGGTAATCATCTTCTCGACGACAGGCTGGACTTCCTTCGCGCGGGTAAAGGTCGTCTCCATCTTGCCGTTTTCGAGCAGGTATGTGGTCATAGCCCGGAGCATCGCCTTGCGCTGGTCGCTGGTTCTGCCGAGCTTTCTGGTACCAAACATAGGGTTACTTCCTCCTTCTTTGAAAGGTTATCGCTTAATTATTAGAGTTTGCGGAATCGTCGCTTGCCAGACTCAGGCCCATCATCGCGAGCTTGTTCTGAACCTCTTCGAGCGATTTCCGGCCCATGTTGCGTACCTTCATCATATCCTCGCCGGTTCTGGAGATCAGATCCTCGACGTTGTTGATGTTGGCGCGCTTGAGGCAGTTAAAGCTGCGTACAGACAGATCAAGCTCTTCGATGGTCATTTCGAGGACCTTATCGCGGTGCGTTTCCGCCTTTTCGGCCATCGTGGGCTTGCTGGCCACGGTCTCGGAGAGATTCGTGAACAGGCTCAGATGGTCGGAGAGGATCTTCGCACCGAGGCTGACGGCGTCTCTTGCAGAGATCGTCGAGTCGGTCCAGACTTCCAGCGTCAGCTTGTCATAGTCTGTCATGTTGCCTACACGGGTGTTTTCTACGGTGTAGTTCACCTTGTAGACGGGCGTATAGATCGAATCCACGGCGATGGTGCCGATGGGCATGTTGGGCGTCTTGTTCTTGTCGGACGGGACGTATCCGCGGCCATGACTCAGCGTGATCTCCATGTTGAAGCTTGCGTCGGGGCCAAGCGAGCAAATGTGCTGATCAGGGTTGAGGATCTCAACCTCGCCGTCGGCCTTGATGTCGCCGGCCGTGACTTCGCACTCGCCCGCAGCGTCAATGTAGACGGTCTTGGTGCCCTGGCAATGAAGCTTCGCAATGATCTTCTTCACGTTCAGCACGATCTCCGTGACGTCTTCCTTGACGCCAGGAACCGTGGAGAACTCGTGCTGCACGCCCGCGATCTTGATGGAGGTCGCGGCGGTGCCGGGCAGCGAGGAAAGAAGAATTCTGCGCAGGGAGTTGCCGAGCGTGGTGCCGTATCCCCGCTCCAGAGGCTCTACGATATACTTACCGTAGGAGACGTCATCCTGGGAATCGATACACTCGATACGCGGCTTTTCAATTTCTACCATGAATAAATTACCCTCCTTGTAACTACGAAACCTTGTTTCGTTGCCGAATTCAGCTTACCAATAAACGAGGGTGAAACGTTACTTGGAGTACAATTCGACGATCAGATTTTCTGCAATCTCGAAGTCAATATCGTCTCTTGCGGGCAGTGCGATAACCTTGCCGCTGAGGGTGTTCTTGTCTCTTTCCAGCCACTTCGGAGCTGCGACGAAGGCGTCGTCTTCCTTCATCTTCTTGAAGCGGGTGGTGGAGCAGCTGTTTTCGCAGACGGCGATGACGTCGCCGACATTGACCGTGTAGGACGGGATGTTGACGCGCTTGCCGTTTACGGTGTAGTGGCCGTGGTTGACCAGCTGACGAGCCTCGCGGCGCGTGGAAGCATAGCCAAGACGGTAAACAACGTTGTCCAGTCTGCGCTCGACGAGGCTCAGCAGATTCTCGCCGGTGTTGCCCTTCATGCTCTCGGCCTTCTCATAGAGGGTGTGGAACTGCTTCTCGAGAATGCCGTACACGAATTTGACCTTCTGCTTTTCGGTCAGCTGCGTGCCGTACTCAGACTTCTTGGTTCTTCTTTTGCCGCCGGGATTGCGGTTGGACTGCTTGGAGTAGCCCATGGCTGCGGGAGAAACGCCGAGCGTTCTGCAGCGCTTCAGAACAGGCTGTGTATTCTTTGCCATATCAATTCTCCTCCTTCATCAAACGCGGCGGCGCTTGGGCGGACGGCAGCCGTTGTGCGGGATCGGGGTGACGTCCTTGATGAGCGTGACCTCGAGACCTGCGGACTGCAGCGCGCGGATCGCGGATTCACGGCCCTGGCCGGGGCCCTTGACGAAGACTTCGACAGTCTTCAGACCATAGTTTTCCACAGCTGCCTTTGCAGCGGTCTCTGCGACCATCTGCGCGGCGTACGGAGTGGACTTTCTGCTGCCGCGGAAGCCGAGGCCGCCAGAGGACGCCCAGGACAGGGCGTTGCCGTTGGCGTCGGTCACGGTGACCATGGTGTTGTTAAAGGACGAGCGGATATGCACGGCGCCCTTTTCGATCGTCTTGCGCTCACGACGGCGCTTGACAACTTTCTTTACTGCTTTAGCCATTTACATATCCCTCCTTACTTCTTCTTATTCGCAATGGTCTTCTTCGGGCCCTTGCGTGTACGGGCGTTGGTCTTGGTTCTCTGGCCATGAACGGGCAGACCACGGCGATGACGGACGCCGCGATAGCAGCCGATCTCCGTCAGGCGCTTGATGTTCAGTGCAACCTCACGGCGGAGGTCGCCCTCGATGGTGAAGTGCTTGTCGATCACTTCACGAAGTGCGGATTCCTGATCCTCGGTCAGATCCTTGACGCGGATATCCGGGTTGATCTGAGCCATTTCCAGGATCTTCTTAGCGCTTGTTCTGCCAATACCGTAGATGTAGGTCAAACCGATCTCGATTCGCTTCTCACGGGGCAGGTCAATACCAGCAATACGTGCCATTTACTTCAGAGCACCTCCTATTAACCTTGTCTCTGCTTATGCTTCGGGTTTTCGCAAATAACCATAACACGGCCCTTGCGCTTGATGATCTTGCATTTTTCGCACATGGGCTTCACGGACGGTCTTACTTTCATACTGTTAACCTCCATTGAGACCTCAAGTCTCTATTTACTTCTCCATGTGATCCTTCCTCTGGTCAGATCGTACGGCGACATTTGCACCGTGACCTTATCACCGGGCAGGATCTTGATAAAGTTCATCCGGAGCTTGCCGGAAATGTGTGCCAGAATGGTGTGCCCGCCGCCGATATCGACGGAGAACATTGCATTCGGCAGTGCATCGGTAACGATGCCCTCAAGTTCGATTACGTCGTCTTTTGCCAAGATCAATTAACCCCCTTGGTTTTGACTTTGTTTTTGGCCGAAGCTGGCCAATTCTTTTCGTAATTCGCTATTGAGTACCTTCTCGCCGTTGCGAATTTTCTCGGCGATTCGTGACTCCGTCCGAGGTATCTGTTCAATATGCTTGCGCTTTTTGCGCTTTGGCTTCTCCAGCCTGCGGCTCTTGCCGTCGGCGAGATAGACATACTGCTCATCCGCGTCGATCACGTAGAACAGCTGGCCCTGATCCCGCCCGGCCTTTGAGACGACCAGGCTCGATTTGTCAACTTCCATAGCTTACAGTCCCTCAGTGACGGTGAGGATTTCCGGCTCGCCGTCGGTAATCAGAATCGAGTTTTCATAGTGCGCCGCGAGCTTGCCATCGGCAGTTACAGTCGTCCAACCGTCCTTCAGGACGCGCACATCGTACGTGCCCTGCGTGACCATCGGCTCGATTGCCAGGGTCATGCCTTTGACCATGCGCGGGCCTCTGCCGGGGGATCCGAAATTTGGGACCTCTGGTTCTTCGTGCATCTTTTCGCCGACGCCGTGCCCGACAAACGCGCGGACAACGCCAAATCCATGGCTTTCCACGTATGTCTGCACCGCATGGCCGATGTCGGAGATCCGGTTGCCCTGACGTGCAAATTTGATGCCCTCGTAAAAGCTCTGTTCTGTTACCGTAATGAGCTTCTGCGCCGTGGGGGAGATTGCCCCACACGCGAAAGTAGCGGCACAGTCACCAGTAAAACCGCCCCATGTCGCGCCCACGTCCACCGAGACGATGTCGCCCTCCTTCAGCACCCGGTTGCCCGGAATGCCGTGGATGATGACCTCGTTGACGGAGATGCAGGTGCTGGCCGGGAAGCCCCCGTAGCCGAGGAACGTCGGTTTTGCTCCCTGCGACAGGATAAATTCATATACCGCCTTGTCGATCTGTTTGGTCGTTACGCCAGGCCTTACCATTTCGCCTGCCAAAGCACGCGCTGCCGCGGTAATTTTACAGGCCTTGCGCATAATCACCAGTTCGCGCTCATTTTTTACTGGAATCATGTTATTCACCCAATGCTGCCAGAATGTCTCTGGTCGCATATTCGATGGGCTGGTTGCCTTCCACCAGCTTGAGATTGCCGAGCTTCTTGTAGAAGTCCTTCAGCGGCTCTGTCTCGGCATGGAACACCTTGAGGCGGTTCTTGACCGTCTCCGGCGCATCGTCCTTGCGGACGGTGAGCGGTGCGCCGCACAGATCGCAGACGCCGTCATGCTTCGGCGGGTTCGCAACGATGTGGAAGCTTGCGCCGCAGCTGCCGCAGACGCGGCGGCCGGTCATGCGCGCTTCGATCACCTCGTCGGCGATCTCAATGGACACGACTGCGTCAAAATGGATGCCGGCCGCTTCGAGCGCCTCGGCCTGCGGGATCGTGCGGGGGACTCCATCGAGGATGAAGCCGTTCGCACAATCCGCGCGGGCGACCCGTTCGCGGACGATGCCGATGATGACATCGTCCGGAACGAGCTTGCCAGCGTCCATGAAGCTCTTGGCCTTCAGGCCAGTCTCGGTTCCATTCTTGATCGCTTCGCGAAGAATGTTGCCGGTGGAAATGGTGGGGATGTTCAGCTTCTTGCTGATGATCTCCGCCTGTGTGCCTTTTCCGGCACCGGGAGCACCCAAAAGAATCAGCTTCATAGCATCTTCCTCCAATTACTCCAGGAAGCCTTTGTAGTGACGCATGAGCATCTGAGCCTCGAGGCTCTTGACCGTCTCAAGCGCAACGCCGACGACGATGATGACGGACGTGCCGCCCACCGCGAGGGAGGTGTTCTTGATGATGATGCCGGCGATGATCGGCAGGATCGCGACGATCGCCAGATACAGAGCGCCAAAGAGCGTGATCTTGTTGATAACCTTCAGGATGAAGTCCGAGGTCGGCTTGCCCGGGCGGAAGCCGGGGATGAAGCCGCCGTTCTTCTTGAGGTTATTGGCGATTTCAATGGGGTTGAACTGAATCGTTGCATAGAAGTAGCTGAACGCAATGATCAGCAGGAAGTAGCAGACGATGTAGAACGCGCTCTTCGTGTCGAAGATATAGGTGTTCATCCACGTCCAGAAGGAGCTGCTGCCGGTGCCGGTGAAGGCGATGATCGTCGCGGGCAGGGTCGCAATGGACTGTGCGAAGATGATCGGCAGAACGCCGGACATGTTGACCTTGACCGGCAGGAACGTGCTCTGACCGCCGTACATCTTGCGGCCGACCACGCGCTTGGCGTACTGGACGGGGATCCGGCGCTCGGAGTTCGTGATGAACACGATGAACACAACGATCAGCAGCATACCGAGAACCAGCAGGATCGCGGTGTACCACTTGATCGCGCCGGAGGCCAGCGAGGAAACGAGCGCGCTGACGAGCGACGGGATACGGGAAATGATACCTGCGAACAGGATCATCGAGATGCCGTTGCCGATGCCGAACTGGTCGATCTGCTCGCCCATCCACATCAGGAAGGACGCGCCGGCCATGAAGGTCACGACGATGACAAGGCCTGCGAGGAAGCCGGTCTCGTTGAGCAGGTTGTAGTTCTTGAGCATCACATAGTAGGCAAAGCCCATCAGAAGAGCAAGGCCGACCGTGGTGTAGCGGGTGATGCGCTGGATCTTCTTCTGGCCTTCCTCGCCGCCCTCCTTGGCAAGACGCTCAAGGGCAGGGATGGCGATGGCAAGAAGTTCGATGATAATGGATGCGTTGATATACGGCTGGATACCGATGGCGAAGACCGTCGCCTGCGAGAACGCAGAACCAGACATCGCGTTGTACAGACCCAGAACCGTACCGGACAGCTGCTGCGAGAAGTAGGTCGCGAGCTCTGCTACGTTGACGTAGGGAACGGGAACGCAGGCGCCCAGACGGTAGATCAGAAGGACAAACAGCGTAAAGAGGATCTTTTTGCGAAGCTCAGGGATCTTCCACGCGTTACGGAGTGTTGTAAACACTTACACCACCTCGGCCTTTCCGCCCGCCTTTTCGATTTTTTCCTTGGCAGACTCCGAGAAGGCGGCAGCCTTCACGGTGACCTTCTTGGAAACGCTGCCGTTGCCAAGAACCTTCAGACCGTACTTGCAATCGTGCAGAATGCCTTTTTCGATCAGGGCAGCCGCGTCAACGACCGCGCCGTCTTCGAACTTGTTGAGAACCGCAACGTTCACAGCCGTCAGGGGCTCTGCGAAGATGTTGTTGAAGCCGCGCTTCGGGATACGGCGTGCCAGAGGCATCTGGCCGCCTTCGAAGCCGATGCGGAGCTTGCCGCCCGAACGGGCCTTCTGGCCCTTGTGTCCGCGGCCTGCGGTCTTGCCGTTGCCAGTGCCGGTGCCACGGCCCTTGCGCTTATTCACATGGGTAGAACCCATAACCGGAGCAAGTTCATGTAAATTCATCTACTTGTCCTCCTTATTGTTCTTCCGTGACCTGCAGCAGATAGCCGATCTTTGCGATCTTGCCGCGAGTCTGGGTGTTGTCAGGCTGAACAGTTTCCTGACCGATCTTGCGCAGACCGAGGGAATGCGCGGTCGCGATGTGCTTTTCAAGACGGCCGTTCAGGCTCTTGACAAGCTTAATTCTAAGATTCGCCATTTTGAGCCCTCCTTAACCGACGATGTCTTCCACGTTCTTGCCTCTGATGCGCGCAACTTCCGCTGCGTCGCGCAGAGAGGTCAGACCCTGCATCGTTGCCTTGACAACGTTCTGCGGGTTGTTCGAGCGCAGGCACTTTGCACGAATGTTGGAAATGCCGACTGCTTCCATGACAGCACGGACAGCGCCGCCGGCGATGATGCCGGTGCCTTCGGGAGCCGGCTTCAGCATGACGCGGCCAGCACCGAATTCGCCGATGATGTCGTGCGGAATCGTGGTGCCTTCGAGCGTGATCTTGACCATGTTCTTCTTCGCGTCAGCAATACCCTTCAGGATTGCTTCGGAAACTTCAGCGGCTTTGCCGAGGCCGTAGCCAACGGTGCCCTTGCCGTCGCCGACAACAACCAGAGCGGAGAACTTCATGACACGGCCGCCCTTGACGGTCTTGGAAACGCGGTTCAGGTAAACGACCTTTTCGATCATTTCCGGGCCATTGTCTTCCTTGGGTGCGCGATCTCTATTGTAAGCCATTGTTCATCCTCCTCCGATTAGAATTCCAGGCCGCCTTCACGGGCGCCTTCGGCAAGCTCTGCCACACGACCATGGTAGATATAACCGCCACGATCGAACACGACAGTGTCGATGCCCTTTGCCTTGGCGCGTTCTGCAACCAGCTTGCCGACCTTGCGGGCAGCTTCCTTGTTGCCGGTGGCGCCTTCGAAATCCTTCTCATTGGAAGCGGCGGCAGCGAGCGTAACGCCGCTCACGTCGTCAATGATCTGTGCGTAGATGTTTGCGTTGCTGCGGTAGACGTTCAGGCGGGGCCGTTCGGGCGTGCCGGAGATCTTACCGCGAACGCGGGTATGACGCTTCATACGCTGAGCGTTCTTATCAAATGTTTTCACCATAATGGCACACCTCCTAATTACTTCTTACCGCCGGCCTTGCCCTCTTTGTGGCGAATGGTCTCAGTGGCGTACTTGATACCCTTGCCCTTGTAAGGCTCGGGAGGTCTCTTGCCTCTGACGTTCGCTGCAAACTGGCCGACCTTCTGCTTGTCGATGCCGTTGATGACGACCTTGTTGGGAGCCGGGACATCGATCGTGATGCCTTCGATCTCTTCCATGGTGACAAGGTGGGAATAGCCGAGGTTCATAACGAGCTTGTTTCCTTCCTTGCTGGCCTTGTAGCCAACGCCGTTGATCTCGAGCTCTTTTTTGAAGCCATCGGTCACGCCGACGACCATGTCATGGATCAGGCTGCGGGTCAGGCCGTGCAGGCTCTTGTGCAGCTTATCCTCGGACGGGCGGCCGACATGGATCACATTGCCTTCGACCTTGATGATCATCTCCGGGCGCATCGTCTGAGTCAGTGTGCCCTTGGGGCCCTTTACGGTAACGACGTTCGGCTCCGCGATGGAGACCTCGACGCCTGCGGGGATGGTAACGGGCATTCTGCCAATTCTAGACATTGTTCAATACCCTCCTTACCATACGAATGCCAGGACTTCGCCGCCGACATGGTTCGCACGCGCTGCCTTGTCGGTCATGACGCCCTTGGACGTGGAAATAATTGCGATGCCGAGACCCTTCAGGACTCTGGGCAGCTCGTCAGCGCCGGCGTAGACACGCAGGCCGGGCTTGGAGACGCGGCGCAGGCCGCTGATGACCTTTTCCTTACCGGCAAGGTACTTCAGCTGGATGCGGATGACGCCCTGGGTGCCGTCCTCGACGACTTCGTAGCTCTTGATGTAGCCTTCGTCGAGCAGGATCTTTGCGATGGCCTTCTTCAGGTTGGAAGCGGGCACATCGACGGATTCGTGCTTTGCCGTGTTTGCATTGCGGATGCGCGTCAGCATATCGGCAACGGGATCAGTGATTTGCATGGTTTGTTCCTCCTAGTTTGAAGTTACCGCATTGCGGTTTTGGTGGCGAGGTATCACGACTAATCCTTGCTGCCGACCGGAGCCGACCCGATTAACCGTGACCTTTCGTCATCCATACTTTTATCGTTGGAGGGCGGCTCCCGCCGCCCTGGCGATAACAAAGAAAGTTATGGGCCAAAGCCCTTCTTCACTCAACCGCTCCATCAGTCTTCTGAGGGCGGATTGGTGAGGATTTTCGTGCAAAGCAAGGTCTGAGTGCGCCGGCGTACTTTGTGTACGCCAAGCGCTCAGAAACGCAGCATTGCGCGAAAAGATTTACCAAGATGCCTTTCTGACTCCGGGGATCTGGCCTTTGTAGGCCAGCTCGCGGAAGCAGATACGGCAGACACCGTAGTCACGCAGGTATGCATGGGGACGGCCGCAGATCTTGCAGCGGTTGTAGTAGCGGGTGGAGAACTTGGGTTCTTCCTTCTGCTTGAGAATCATTGCTTTTCTTGCCATTACCGGTATCCTCCAATCAAGCGTAGAACGGAGCGCCGACCATGGTCAGCAGCTCTTTGGCTTCTTCGTCGGTGGTCGCGGTGGTGCAGATGCAGATGTCCATGCCGCGGATCTTGTCGACCTTGTCGTACTCGATTTCCGGGAAGATCAGCTGCTCCTTGAGACCGAAGGCGTAGTTGCCGCGGCCGTCGAAGGAGTTGGGGTTGATGCCGCGGAAGTCGCGGACACGGGGCAGAGCCACGTTGAACAGACGGTCGAGGAACTCCCACATACGGTCGCCGCGGAGGGTGACCTTGACGCCGACAGTCTCGCCTTCACGGACCTTGAAGTTCGCGACGGACTTGCGGGCCTTGGTAGTGATGGGCTTCTGGCCGGTGATGGTGGCGATGTCCTTGCAGATGGCTTCGATTTCCTTGGCGTTGCCCTTGGATTCGCCGCAGCCAACGTTGACGATGACCTTGCTCAGCTTCGGGATCTGCATCACGGACTTATACTGGAACTTGTTCATGAGGGCGGGAGCGATCTCTTCGGTATACTTAACTTTCAGTCTGGCCATGTTTCAATCCTCCCTCTCAAATCGTCTGGCCGCACTTCTTGCAGACGCGGACCTTCTTGCCGTCGGCGAGCTTGACAGCATGGCGGGTAGCCTTGCCGCACTTCGGGCAGACGAGCATGACCTTGGAAGCGTACATCGGGATCTCGCGGTTGATAATGCCGCCCTGATCGCCCTGCTTCTTCGGCTTGACATGGCAGGTCGCGACGTTGACGCCTTCGACGACGACCTTACCGGCAGCGGGCATAGCCTCGAGGACCTTGCCCTTCTTGCCCTTGTCCTTGCCGGACAGGACAATAACGGTATCATTCTTCTTAACGTTCATCTCTTGGTCCCCCTATTAAACTGTTTCGGGTGCCAGGGAGCAGATCTTCATGAAACCAGAGTCACGGAGTTCTCTCGCCACCGGCCCAAAAATACGGGTGCCGCGAGGGCTGTTGTCATCCTTGATGAGAACGGCTGCGTTCTCGTCGAAGCGGACGTAGGTGCCGTCTGCACGGCGGGCGCCCTTCATGGAGCGGACGATGACGGCCTTGACGACCTCGCCCTTCTTGACCGTGCCGTTCGGCGCAGCCTTACGGACAGACGCAACAACGACGTCGCCGATGTTGCCGTACTTGCGCTTCGCGCCGCCCAGGACGCGGATGCACTTGATTTCCTTGGCACCGGTATTGTCGGCAACCTTCAAATAAGTTTCGCACTGAATCATTTGTTGTCGACCTCCTTACTTTGCCTTTTCAATGATCTCTACAAGTCTCCATCTCTTGTCCTTGGACAGCGGACGGCACTCCATGACCTTGACGGTATCGCCGATGCCGGCTTCGTTCTTCTCGTCATGGGCCTTGAGCTTGTAGGTTCTCTTGATGATTTTATGATACAGCGGATGCTGTACGTTCGTCGCGATCGCAACCACGATGGTCTTGTCCATCTTATCGGAGATGACGGTACCAACTCTGGTCTTGCGGAACGCTCTGGTAGTTTCACTCATTGCAGTTTCCTCCTCAGTTACTTGGTCTCGTTCTCACGAATAATAGTTTTGATGCGGGCAATATCTTTCTTGACGTCTGCGATGCGCAGGGGGTTGTCAAGCTGGTTGGTTGCATGCTGCATTCTGAGCATGAACAGGTCCTTCTTGAGATCTGCCAGCTTGGAGTCGAGCTCAGCCGCAGACAGTTTACGGATTTCGTTTGCCTTCATCTTATTCACCACCATTCTCGGTTTCCGGGGCTTCCTTGGCAATGATCTTCGTCTTGATGGGCAGCTTGTGCTGAGCAAGACGCAGTGCCTCGCGCGCTTCCGCTTCGGAAACGCCGCCGATTTCGAACATGACTTTCTGATTCTTGACGACTGCAACCCAGTATTCCGGAGCGCCCTTGCCGGAGCCCATACGGACGCCGAGAGCCTTCTTCGAAACAGGCTTGTCGGGGAAGATCTTGATCCAGACCTGGCCGCCGCGCTTGGTGTAGCGGGTCATGGCGACACGGGCTGCTTCGATCTGATTGCCGGTGATCCAGCCCGGCTCCATTGCCTGGATACCGAACTCACCGTAGGAAACCTTGTTGCCGCGGGAGGCAGCGCCCTTCATGCGGCCTCTCTGTACGCGGCGGTACTTGGTTCTTTTCGGCATTAACATTAGCGGTTGCCTCCTTCCGTGTTGTTGTTATTGTACGGACGGCGCTCGCCGTTGTAGGAACGGCGGTCATTGTTGTACGGACGGCGTTCACCGCTGTTGCGGCGGTCGCCACCCCGGCGGTCGTTCGGACGGCGGTCGCGGCGCTCGCGCTTTGCGGGCTCCGGATTCTCGGAACGCAGCGTGGAGTTCAGGACTTCGCCCTTGTAGATCCAGACCTTGCAGCCGACGCGGCCGTAGGTCGTGTTGGCCTCGGCAAAGCCGTAGTCGATGTCGGCACGGATGGTCTGCAGGGGGATGGTGCCCTCATGATAGGATTCGCTTCTGGCGATCTCGGCGCCGCCCAGACGGCCGCCGCAGGTGCACTTGATGCCCTTCGCGCCCAGACGGGTCGCGCGCTGGATGGCCTGCTTCATGGCACGGCGGAAGGAGATACGCTTTTCGAGCTGCGCGGCGATGTTCTCCGCGACGAGCTGTGCGTTGAGGTCCGGGGAACGGACTTCGACAATGTTCAGAGCAACGGTCTTGCCGAGCTTGGCTTCGATCTTCTTGCGGAGCACTTCGATCTCCGTGCCGCCCTTGCCGATGATGACGCCGGGGCGGGAGCAGTGGATGCTGATCTTGACCTTGGCGTTGTCGCGCTCAATTTCGATCTTGGCAATACCGGCAGAATAGAGGGTGGACTTCAGATACTTACGGATGTTGTAGTCCTCGACGACCAGATCGCCGACCTTATCCTCACGGGCATACCAACGAGAGTCCCAATCTTTAATTACGCCGACGCGCAATCCATGGGGATTAACTTTCTGTCCCATAGTAACCTCCTGCTTAAGCCTTCTCGCTCACACCGATGGTGATGTGAGTGGTTCTCTTCAGAATGCGATTGTATCTGCCCTGCGCTCTGGGCATGCCGCGCTTGAGCGTGGGGCCCGGGTTGGCGATGGCGGTCGTGACAACCAGATTGTCGGCGTTCATGCCGTGGTTGTTCTCCGCGTTCGCAACAGCGCTCTTGAGCAGCTTGAGCATGGGCTCGGAGGCCGCCTTCGGGGTCTGCATCAGATATGCGGTTGCAGTCTTTACGTCCTTGCCGCGGATCAGGTCGCACAGAATGACGACCTTGCGCGGAGAGATACGCAGGTATTTCAAATAAGCTCTAGCTTCCATGTTTCTTGCGTCCTCCTCTTATGCGTTGGTGGTCTTGCTGCCGGAGTGGCCGCGGAAGGTCCGCGTCGGAGCAAACTCGCCAAGCTTGTGGCCGACCATATCCTCAGTGATATAGACGGGTACATGACGGCGGCCGTCATGAACAGCGATCGTGTGGCCAACGAAGGAAGGGAAGATCGTGGAGCTTCTGGACCAGGTCTTGAGGACCTTCTTATCACCGGCCTTGTTGAGCTCTTCCACGCGCTTGAACAGCTCGGGTGCTACAAACGGGCCTTTTTTAATGCTTCTGCTCATCTTATATCCTCCTTACTTCGCGTTTCTGTGCTTAAAGATATACTTGTTGGTGCGGTTCTTGGTCTTGCGGGTCTTCAGGCCCATTGCAGGCTTGCCCCAAGGCGTCATAGGACCGGGATGGCCAACAGGAGACTTGCCTTCGCCGCCGCCGTGCGGGTGGTCATTCGGGTTCATAACAGAGCCGCGGACCGTCGGGCGGATGCCCATGTGGCGGGTACGGCCGGCCTTGCCGATGTGCACGTTCTCATGGTCGATATTGCCGACCTGACCGATGACTGCCACGCAGTTCGGGCGGACGAGACGGACTTCGCCGGACGGCAGACGGACCTGCGCGAACTGTGCGTCCTTTGCCATCAGCTGGGCGTAGTCGCCGGCGGAGCGGACGAGCTGTGCGCCGCGGCCGGGGTTGATCTCGATGTTGTGGATGATGGTACCGACGGGGATATTGGCCAGCGGCAGGCAGTTGCCGGGCTTGATATCAGCAGCGGCGGAAGAGACGACGGTGTCGCCGGTCTTCAGACCGACAGGCGCGAGGATGTAGCGGAGCTCGCCGTCTTCGTACTTGACCAGAGCGATGAACGCGCTGCGGTTCGGGTCGTACTCGATGCGCTGGACAGCTGCCGGCATATCGAGCTTGTCGCGGCGGAAGTCGATGATGCGGTACTTACGCTTGTTGCCGCCGCCGCGATGGCGGACGGTGATGCGGCCGTAGCTGTTGCGGCCCGCGTTCTTCTTGACAGTCTCAAGAAGGCTGCGTTCAGGCTTTGCCTTTTTGTCTACGCCGTCGAACGCGGAAACAGTCATGTTTCTTCTCGACGGGGTATACGGCTTAAAAGATTTGATCGCCATATTGCGTTACTCTCCTTACAAATTGATTAGACCATACCCTCGAAGAACTCGATGGTCTTGGAATCGGCAGTCAGCTTGACCATGGCCTTCTTCCAGCTGGCGCGGCGGCCTGCGGGAGCGGCGCCCTGGCGCTTTTCCTTGCCTTCCATACGGATGGTGTTGACTTTTTCGACCTTCACGCCGAAGATCTCCTCGACAGCCTTCTTGATCTCGACCTTGTTGGCGTCGATCGCAACCTGGAAGACATATTTCTTGCCTTCGGTGGCTTCCATGGACTGTTCGGTGATGACGGGCTTGATGATGATATCGTAAGCGGTCTTCATTATGCGAACACCTCCTCAATCTTTGCAAGAGCAGCTTTGTCAACGACGAGCTTCTTTGCGTTCAGAATGTCGTAGACGTTGATCAGGTTGGCGAAGGTCACCAGAACGCCGGGGATGTTGGCCGCGCTCTTGACAACGACTTCGTTGTTTTCAGCGGTGACGACCAGAGCCTTGGTATCGGCGCCGACAGCCTTCAGGAACGAAGCCATGGGCTTGGTCTTGATGGCGTCCAGCTTGATCTCGTCGATGACGACGATGTTTTCTTCCTGTGCCTTCGCGCTCAGAACGGACTTGAGAGCCAGTCTCTTGACCTTCTTGTTGAGCGTGTAGCTGTAATCGCGGGGCTTGGGTGCGAACACGATGCCGCCGTGGGTCCACTGCGGAGCGCGGATGGAGCCCTGACGGGCACGGCCGGTGCCCTTCTGGCGCCACGGCTTGATGCCGCCGCCGGAGACCTCTGCGCGGGTCAGGGAGCTCTGCGTGCCCTGACGGCAGTTGGCCAGATGGTTCTTTACGACGTCGTGAACGACAGCCTCATTGGGCTCGATCCCGAAAATGGCATCAGAGAGCTCGATCTCGCCGACCTGCTTACCAGCCATATCAAAAACTTTAGTCTGCATGATTTACTCTCCTCTCTCAGCGGTTTCTTGCCGAAGCCTTCTGCGGGTTGGTACGTGCGGAAGCCTTCTGCGGGTTGATGCTCGCGTTGGCAGCAGCGCCCTTTGCCTTGAAGTTCTTGACGGTGTTCTTGATGTAGACAACGCCGCCCTTCGGGCCGGGGATCGCGCCGCGAACGACGATCATGTTGAGCTCGTCGTCGACCTTGACGATGTCGAGGTTCTCAACCGTGACCTGCTCAACGCCCATCTGGCCTGCGCCATGATGGCCCTTGAAAATACGGCTGGGGGAAGAGGTGGGGCCCATGGAACCGGCCTGACGGTGAACCGGGCCGCCGCCGTGGGTCATCGGGGTGCGATGGCCGCCGCAGCGCTTGACCGGGCCTTCATAGCCGTGGCCCTTGCTGATGCCGGTGACGTCGACCTTGTCGCCGACTGCGAAAACGCTTGCCTTAATTTCGTCGCCGACATTCATCTCGGCGGCCTTCTCCACGCGGAACTCCTTGAGGTGCTTCTTGAGGGCAACCTCAGCCTTTTTCAGATGGCCGAGCTCCGGCTTGGTCAGCTTGGATTCCTTGACGTCCTCAAAGCCAAGCTGTACGGCGTTGTAGCCGTCTTTTTCGGTGGTCTTCTTCTGGGTCACGACGCAGGGGCCTGCCTCGATAACGGTGACCGGAATGACCTTGCCGCTCTCATCGAAAATCTGGGTCATGCCCACTTTTTTGCCGATGATCGCTTTCTGCATTTGCATGTGTGTTTCCTCCTAAGTTAAGGTTATTGGTTGAGCGACTTGCGCATTGGGACGCATTGGTCGGTCAACATGACCCGTCCGTCCTCTATAGTGGCGAACCGTGGCGGGCTGCTGTAATTGACGTTTGGATTACAGCTTTATCTCAATTTCAACGCCAGCGGGAAGGTCGAGGCTCATGAGAGCTTCCACAGTCTTCTGGTTGGGGTTGAGAATATCGATCAGTCTCTTGTGGGTTCTGCGCTCGAACTGCTCACGGGAGTCCTTGTACTTGTGAACAGCGCGGAGAATGGTAACGACTTCTTTCTTGGTCGGCAGCGGGATGGGGCCGGAAACGGAAGCGCCGTTGCGCTTGGCGGTTTCGACGATCTTCTCGGCGCTGGCGTCGATGAGCTGATGATCGTAAGCCTTGAGGCGGATTCTGATCATTTCCTGATTTGCCATGTTGTGTTTTTCCTCCTTGAATAACGTACTCAGTGGTTTCTTTGATCTCTGGGTACGGTCGAGTCTCGCAATACGCTAAGCCGTGCGTATCATTCTGCGCCATGAAAAAAGGCCGACGTTGTCGGCCATTTATCACCGCAGCGATATACGCTGTACTGTGATCCTCAGCCGCCCGATGACCGGACATACTCCGCAGAAGTTACCGCCCGTGGCGCAATCTCCTGCATCATCGCAATGACACGCGTGGGTGCGTTGCACATCCTTTTCGCGCGCTCATATATCATATAACAAATCCCCCTTGGTGTCAAGGGGGATTTTCAATATTTTTTGTTCAAAACAGCAGAACTTTCGCGCCCGGTTTTGGCCTTTTTGCCGAATCCCGGCGTTCATTTCTTCCGCCACGTGCTGGGCATCAGCAGCACCAGCATCGGGTACAGCTCCAGCCGCCCCAGCAGCATATCGATGCACAGCACGACCTTCGCCAGCGGCGAGAAAAACGCGAAGTTCCCCGCCGGGCCGCACAGCCCGAGGCCGGGGCCGATATTATTGAATGTCGCAAGGACAGCCGTCAGCGTCGTTGACCCGTCATAGCCGTCGAGCGAGACGAGCAGCACGGAGGCCGCGGCGATCAGCACATACAATATAAAATAGGTGCTCACCGCGCGGACCGTCTCGCCGGAGACAGGCTTGCCGTCAACGGTGATGACCTTGACGGTGTGCGGATGCAGGATCTTGCGCAGCTCCGCCTTGGCTGCCCGCATGAGAATGACGACGCGCGAGACCTTCAGCCCGCCGCCGGTCGAGCCTGCGCTTGCGCCGACGATCATGAGAAGCACCAGAATCACGCGTGAGAACTCCGGCCACAGGTCAAAATTCTCCGTACCGTAGCCCGTCGTGGTGATGACGGACGAAACGGTAAACGCCGCATGGTGCAGGCTGTAGCCAAAATCCCCGTGATAGAGGCTTTTAATGTTGAAGGTAATAAGCAGCGTCGAGATCACGATGATCGACACGTACCAGCGCAGCTCCGTGTTCTTCCACGCCAGATCAAATTTTCTGCGCAGCAGGAAGAAATAGATCGAGAAATTCACGCCGAACAGCGCCATGAAGACCGTCGTGACCGTCTGCGTGTAGGCGCTGTAGGAGGCGAAGGAGTCGTTTCTGATGGCGAAGCCGCCCGTGCCCGCCGTGCCGAACGCGTTGCAGAGCGAATCAAACAGCGGGTCGCCGCCCGCCAGATATAAGATGATCTGCACGACCGTCAGACCGAAATAAATGCCATACAAAATTTTAGACGAATCGACCATGCGCGGGACCATCTTGGAAACTGTCGGTCCTGGGCTTTCGGCGCGCAGCAGATGAATGGCCTGTCCCCCGTCCATGCGGACGATGGCCAGCATGAATACGAGAATGCCCATGCCGCCGATCCAGTGTGAAAGGCTCCGCCAGAAGAGCATACAGCGGTCAAGCGACTCGACCGCCGGGAGGATGCTGGAACCCGTAGTCGTAAAGCCGGAGATCATCTCGAACACCGCGTCGAGGTAAAACGGGATCTGCCCCGACAGCGTGAACGGCAGCGCGCCCACGAGCGACAGCACGATCCAGCTCAGCGCGACGGCGATCAGGCCCTCCTTCGCGTACATGGCGCTGCGCTTTCTGCCGCCCAGGCCGAGCGCCAGCGCGCCCAGCACGGCCGCACCCAGCAGCACCCACAGAAAATACCAGCCGTTCTTTTCCCGATAAATGACCGCCACCAGCAGCGGCAGCAGCATGAGCGCGGCCTCGATCAGAAGCACCGCGCCCAGCACGTATACAATGACCCGCTTATTCATGTCCCGGCCCTCTTGCAAGGATGTCCTCAAGCTTGCCGAGGCCCATGCTGCACGTCACGACGATCACGCTGTCGCCGGGCTCGATGGTGTCCTGGCCGCTGGGGATGATGATCTGCCCGCCCCGGCCGATGCAGCCGATCAGCAGATTCTCCCGCAGCTTCAGTTCCTGAAGCGGAACGCCGCAGAGCTTCGAACCTTCGGATACGCGGAACTCCAGCGCCTCGGCCTTGCCGCCGACAAGCTTGTAGAGTGTTTCGATCTGCGAGCTGCTGCCGGAATTCTGCATGGCGCGGACATAGCGGCAGATGAGGTTCGACGCGGAGTTGCGCGGATTGAACACGCTTCCCAGATCCATACTGTCGATGATGGACTGGAACGATGTGCGGTTGACCTTGGTGATGACCTTGACCTTCGGCCATGTCTTTCGGATATACATGCCGATGAGCACGTTTTCCTCATCGATGCCGGTCAGCGCGGCGACCGCGCCGGTCGTCTCGATGCCGCATTTGCGCAGAAACGCCTCATTTGTGCCATCTCCGCACAGGATTTCCGCCTTGGGCAGCAGCACAGAAAGTTCCTCACAGCGGGCCGGGTCGCTTTCGATGATCTTCACGTCAAGTCCCGCCTCGACCAGCTGCTTTGCCAGATAATATGCAATACGTCCGCCGCCGATAAGCATTGCGCTGCGCACACGCCCTGCCGCCAGCTTCATCTGCCGGAAGAACTGCTGCGCGCCCGCGTAGGACGCGACGAACGAAATGCGGTCGCCCGCCTGCAGCCGGAACGAGCCGGAGGGGATATGAATCTCCTGCTCCCCGCGCTCGACCGCGCAGATCAGGACCTTTGCCCTTGTGATGCCGGGCAGCTCCATCAGCGTCCGGCCCGCCAGCGGCGAATCCGCCGGAAGCTGGAATTTCAGCAGCTCGACCTTGCCGCCGAAGAAGGTGTCGGTCTTGATAGCCGACGGAATGCGCAGCGTCCGCGCCATCTCCGTCGCGCAGATCAGCTCCGGATTGACGGACAGGCTCAGCCCCAGATCGTCGGAAATGAGCGACAGTTCCCCCGCGTATTCCGGGTTCCGGACGCGGGCAATGGTGTGCTTCGCGCCGATCTTCTTCGCAACGAGGCAGCACAGCAGATTCAGCTCGTCCTGCGCCGTTACCGCGATGACCAGCTCCGCCTCGTCGACGCCCGCCTCCAGCTGCGTGGCATACGTCGCACCGTTTCCCTCAATGCTCAGAATGTCCAGATCCTCAACCGTCCGCTGTAGCGGCGCGCCGCTGCGGTCGACAATGGTGATCTCATGCCCCTCACGCGAAAGCTGCTCCGCCAGCGCACTGCCGATCTTTCCGTCGCCCACGATCACGATCCGCATGGTCTCAACTCCTTTTTCTCTCATCCGTTCCGAATTTGTAACAAATATTGTACCACGCCGCCCGCTTTTTTGCAACCAGCCCCCCGGTAAAGCCCCTGTTCAGGAATGTTCCCTCTTGCCCGATGCGGGAAAAGGCGGTATACTAGGTTAAAATATCTGCCGCTGCTCCATGAAGCTTCGTAGGGGCCGATGCCCCTACAGGGTCTCGGCGAATTCGTACTGCCATACAGGTTTCGAACGCAGGGCGTTTTTACCGCAGCTATTCAAACGTAACTGCTCACGAATTTGGTTGTACCATAACAGGCGGCGCGTACCATAGCGCCCGTAGGGTAACTATGTGTGTTCGTAACGACTGAAAAAATCGGCTCTTGCTTGAATCGTACCCGCAGCACGCACCAAACCGTAACCCAGCGCCCCTTTTCTCCCCTGTCTTTTCCGGCAAGGCGGAAAAGACAGGGCCGCCGGAGGCCCGTCCCCAAACATCCACCCCATTCACGGAGGTTTACTATGAAACACCCCTATCTGCAAACCGGAAAGATCGTCAGCACGCATGGCGTACATGGCGAGGTCAAGCTTCTGCCCTGGGCCGACGGCCCGGAGTTCCTGCTGCAATTCCATACGCTTTATCTGGACGGCAGACCCTATCAGGTCGAGCAGTCGCGCGTGCAGAAGACCTGCGTGCTGCTGAAGCTGGAAGGCGTCGACACCGTCGAGGCCGCGAGCGCGCTGCGCGATAAGGTCGTCTCCATCGCGCGTGCGGACGCGAAGCTGCCGGAGGGCAGTCTGTTCATCGCCGATCTTCTGGGTCTTCCGGTCTACGACGGCGAGACGCTGCTCGGCACGCTGGCCGAGGTCATGCCCACACCTGCGAACGACGTGTACGTTGTAAAGTCCGAGGACGGGCAGGAGCATCTGATCCCCTCCGTGCCGGATTTCGTGCTCGAACGCAATCTGGACGAGGGCTATATCAGAGTCCGCCTCATCGAAGGGATGTAACGCCATGCGCTTTGATATCATGACCCTGTTCCCGGAGGCCGTTTCTCCCATGCTGAATGCCAGCATCCTCGGCCGGGCGCAGAAAAAGGGCCTGATCGAAATTCACGCTCACCAGATCCGGGACTATACCGTCAACCGCCAGAATCAGGTCGACGATTACCCCTACGGCGGCGGGCGCGGCGCCATCATGCAGTGCGACCCCCTGTGGCGCTGCTGGTGCGCGGTGTGCGACGAGATCAGCGCGCCGGTGCATACGATTTTTCTTTCCCCCTGCGGCCCGACCTTTGATCAGGCCAAGGCGCGGCAGCTTGAGGCAAGCTATGACAATCTCATCCTCGTCTGCGGCCATTATGAGGGCGTCGACCAGCGGTTTCTGGACGAATGCGTCGACGAAGAAATTTCCATGGGCGATTTTGTGCTCACCGGCGGCGAAATTCCCGCCATGGCCATTGTCGATGCCGTCTCACGCCTCATCCCCGGCGTGCTCGGCGACGAGATCTGCTTTACCGACGAGAGCCATTGGAACGGACTGCTTGAATACCCGCAGTATTCCCGGCCCGACGAGTGGCACGGGCTGAGCGTGCCGGAGGTTCTGCGCTCCGGCGACCATGCGAAGGTTGCGCGGTGGCAGAAAAAGCAGGCAATTTTGCGTACGCTGCACCGCAGGCCGGATCTGTTTTACAAGCTGCGCTTCCCGTATAAAACGCGGGCCGAGCGTAAATTTATCGCAGAATTGGAGGCGGAGGACGATGCATTCCGAGATCGAAACCCTAAAAACCTGGATTACCGAAAGTGACAATATCGTGTTCTTCGGCGGGGCAGGCGTATCGACGGAGTCCGGCATTCCGGATTTCCGCAGTACAGACGGCCTGTACCACCAGAAATTCGACTACCCGCCGGAGACGATCCTGAGCCACACGTTTTTCTATCAGAACCCGGAGTATTTCTTCCGCTTTTACCGCGAAAAAATGCTCCCGCTCGACTACCAGCCGAACGAGGCGCACAAAAAGCTTGCCGCGCTCGAACAGGCGGGCAAGCTCCGCGCCATCGTCACGCAGAACATCGACGGCCTGCACCAGAAGGCAGGCAGCAAAAATGTCTTCGAGCTGCACGGCTCCATCTACCGCAATTACTGTGAAAAAAGCGGCAAATTCTATCCGCCGGAATACATCCGGGATTCAGACGGCGTTCCGCGCTGCACCTGCGGCGGTCGGATCAAGCCGGACGTCGTTTTATATGAAGAAAGCCTCGACCAGAAGGTGATCGAGGGCGCAGTGCGTGCAATCGCGGACGCAGAGGTGCTTATTGTCGGCGGCACATCGCTGACGGTCTATCCGGCGGCGGGACTCATTCGCTATTATCGAGGAAACAAACTCGTACTTATCAACCGAGACGAAACACCGTATGACGGCTATGCCAATCTGATCTTCCGCGATCCCATCGGCAAGGTATTGGGGGCAATCTGACACGATGACAAGAGCTGAATTTTCCGCATGGTGCAGCTCCGTCCGCCTGCTCGACGGCGCGACGGGCAGTATGCTCCGCGCTGCTGGGATGCCGGCGGGCGTCTGCTCCGAGCGCTGGATCCTTTCGCACCCGCAGCTGCTGCTTGACTTGCAGCGCGCCTATTCCGCCGCAGGCAGCGACGTGATCTACGCGCCCACATTCGGGGCCAACCGCGTGCTTCTGGGCCACCACGACCTACAGGACGAGGTTTCTGCTCTGAACCGCGACCTTGTGCAGCTTAGCCGCGAGGCGGTCGGGACAAATGCGCTCCTTGCCGGCGACATGACCACGACGGGCCAGCCCGTCACTCCGGGCGACGACAACGCGTATGCCGCACTTCTGGAAATTTACCGCGAACAGGCCGAAGCGCTTTTGATTGCAGGCGTCGATCTGTTCGCCGTGGAGACGATGATGGGCGTGACGGAGTGCATGGCCGCAGTCGAAGCCATCCGCAGTCTGTGCGACACGCCCATTTTATGCACGCTCTCCGTCTATTCCGACGGCAAATGCTATTTTGACGGCTCTGCCGAGGAAGCGGCGGAGATCCTGCCCGGCCTTGGCGCGGACGCCGTAGGTCTCAACTGCTCGTCCGGGCCTGACCAGATCGGCACGGTCGTGCGCATGATGAAAAAAGCCGCGCCGGAAACTCCCATCGCGGCCAAACCCAACGCAGGGCTGCCAACGATCACGGAGACCGGCGAGGCTGTCTATCATATGGATCCCGAGGACTTTGTGCGGCATATGCGTGCGCTGAAGCAGGACGGCGCAAGCCTGCTCGGCGGCTGCTGCGGCACAGGACCTGCGTATATCGAAGCGCTCCGCGCACTGCGCTGAGCGGTTTCTTATCCGCCCAGCTTTTCGCGCAGGAAGTCCCGCACCTGCGCGGGCGGCATTCCGAGCGCAAAGCCGAATTCGCCGTAGAGCATCTCCTCGGCCATGCGCCAGCTGCGCAGCTCGGTCGAGTTGACGCCCCGGTGGCTGGCCGTCTGGCTGTTCTGCTTGGCATGGAGCGTCTTGCACAGGCGCAGGAGCGCAACGCAGTCGTGCCCGGATAAAATGGCGCGGTAATACTCGCCCGCCGCACGGCTGTCGGGCGGCACGTCGCCCAGCGGCTCCAGCTCCGGCAGGCGCGGAAGAAGCCGCTCCAGCTCCTCGCGCGTCAGAACAGGCCGCATGACGGCCTTCCCGTCGACCGGCGTGTAGATCGTGCCGTCGTGATAATACGGGCGCAGACGGTAATACGCGCGGTTTTTGTCCAGTCCCGCAACCTTCAGCTTCCCGGCTTCCTCGACCCGGCACACGCCCTCAACGCCATAAACAATATATTCCCCGACTGAAAACATAGGCTTCCTCCTTCTTTTCCGGATAAACGTAACTTCTTACAGATACCAGTATACCAGATTCCGAGCAGAAAGTGTAAGCCTTTTTTCAACTTTTTTTGCGTTTTTCTTCCGAACGGCGGACAACCTTACGGCTTGTCCGCCGTATTTGCGCCGCCTGGGCGGCGGTGCAGGAATTCATCGAAGGCGTCGATGCGCTCAGTCAGGGGTTTGATGGACACAAAGCGGAAGAAGCCGCCGCGCGATTGCATCTTATGCCACAGCTTCTGCACGTCGATGGCGTCATAGACGCTCTTGTCGATCTGCGCAGCCTTTTTCTGCACGACCGCACCCAGATGGACAGAGAAGCACAGATCGATCAGGAAAATGCCGAAGCACACGCCGACCATGAATGAGGCCAGCGGGTGCGCCACGAACCACTCGACCAGCTTCCGGAGTCTCGGATAGAGCAGGAAGTAATACCTCAGCGACAAAACGCCCCAGAAAAACGTGAACAGCGGACAGATAATGCCCTGGATATTGCCCCAGAGCTTGCTGTAGTCCCAGAGGCGCAGATGGAAGCCCTTAAAGCTCACAAGGCCGACGATGTATTCCAGCAGCGTCATGGCCAGCGCCATAACGACAAACATCACGGGATAATACCAGAACGTGCCGGAAAACGAGCCGAAGAGCGTGTGATCGAGTTCTGAAAGAATAAACAGCAGCACCGTGCCGAAGCCGTAGAGCGGCAGGCAGGGGCCGAACAGGAAGCCGGGGTTCAGCCATTTGCGCTCCGGGTTCGCGCCGGAGAAAAAGCGCCTGAACAGCAGCTCCAGCACCCAGCCGCCGACGCCGCCGAAGAAAAACAGATACAGAACGATCAGAAACACCTGAAATTTGGACATAGCGACCTCCGCATTCTTTTTTCCTCAGCTTACGACATTCCGATTCCGCTGTCAAGCCAAAAGAAAACAGTGACGTTTTGCGCCAGATATGGTATACTGTCGGCAGATTATGCAAAGGAGCGTTTTATCATGCGCGGCATCCCGTCTCTTATCACCGACATCCGAAAACAGGTCTTTGCCGAGGTCGCCAGAATGGCCTACTCCGGCGACTATACCGACATGGAGGACATCCCCTTCAAGATCGTCCCCGGCCAGAGCCCGCTGCACCGCGAATCTGTGTTCCTCGAACGCGCTATTGCGGGCGAACGCGTGCGCCTCGCGATGGGTCTGTCCTTACAGCCCGTGCAAACGCGCACACTTCTGACTGAGGGCATGGACCAGGCGGCCATCGCCGAGCAGTATTATGAGCCGCCGCTCGTCAACATCATCCCCTACGCCTGCCACGCCTGCCCGACGAAGCAGTACCGCGTGACAGAGCTGTGTCAGGGCTGTCTTGCCTCCTCGTGCCAGCGCGTGTGCCCGAAGGGCGCCGTCAAATTCGTCAACGGCAAGAGCCGCATCGACCAGAAGCTGTGCATCAAGTGCGGCAAATGCGCCAGATCCTGTCCGTATAACGCCATTACGTATCTGGAGCGGCCCTGTCAGGCCGCCTGCGGCATGGACGCCATCGGCGTCGACGAATACGGCAAGGCGTGCATCGACTATGACCGCTGTGTCTCCTGCGGCCAGTGTCTGGTCAGCTGCCCGTTCGGCGCGATCGTCGACAAGAGCCAGATCTATCAGGTCATCCGCTCCATCCTTGAAGGCAACGAAGTCGTGGCCATCGTCGCGCCGTCGTTCGTCGGGCAGTTCGGCAGGGACGTGACCGTTCCGAAGTTCCTGACCGCCATGAAGCAGCTCGGCTTTGCCGACGTGGTCGAGGTCGCGGCCGGCGCGGATATCTGCACGATTGAAGAAGCGCACGACTTTCTGGAAAAGGTACCGAACGAGCAGCGCTTCATGGCGACCTCCTGCTGCCCGTCGTGGCGGATGATGGCGCGCAGGCTCTTCCCGGCGGAGTCCGGCAATATCTCCATGACGTACACGCCGATGGTCTACACGGCGCGGCTCGTCAAAAAAGAACACCCGAACAGCAAGGTTGTCTTCATCGGCCCGTGCGCGGCAAAAAAGCTGGAAGCCATGCAGGAGGATATCCGCACGGACGTTGATTTTGTCCTGACCTACGAAGAACTCATGGGCATCTTTGAGGCCAAGGAGATCAATTTCTCCGCGCTTCCCGACAGCCCCGATCTGGACGAGGGCACGCGGGCCGGACGCGGCTTCGCCGTCGCAGGCGGCGTGGCTGCCGCAGTGGAGGAACTGATTCATAAAGAGCACCCGGATATCGAACTCAAAACACAGCGGGCTGACGGCCTGCGCGACTGCCGGAAGCTGCTGATGCTGGCCAAGGCCGGAAAGCTCGACGGATATCTGCTCGAGGGCATGGCCTGCCCCGGCGGCTGCGTGGCAGGCGCGGGTACGGTCGTCTCGGCAGACACAGCAGCAAAAAAGCTGGCGCAGCATATGGCACAGGCCAGCGGCGAAACGGCGAAGGACAGCAAATACCGCGATCTGGCCGACCAGCTGAACTGAGAGGGTGACAGACATGAAAGCTTGCAGAAAAATTGCAGCACTGGCGCTGTGCGCGGTGCTGCTGGTATCGCTGATGCCCATAGTTTTCGCGGCAGACGCGGCCCCGGCGCTGCAATTCGACGAAAACGGGGAATTCAAGATCCTGATCGTCGCCGACACGCAGGACATTGACAAGCCGCAGAAGGAAACCATCGCGCTGCTGGAGGCCGAGCTGGACGCGGCGCAGCCGGATCTCGTCGTATTTTTGGGTGACCAGATCCACGGCCCGTCGATCGGCAAGAGCGTCGAGCGCACGCAGAAGGCGCTGGATGCGTTCTTGCAGCCGGTGGCTGAACGGGGTCTGAACTTCGCGCTCGTCTTCGGCAACCACGACGACGAGGGCGGTGTCAGCAAGGAAACCCAGATGGCATATTACCAGAGCTACCCCGGCTGCCTCGCAGCTGCGGGCGACGTGACGGGTGTGGGCAACTACAATCTGCTCGTCTATGACTCCGACGGAAAAACGCCGGTCGTGAACCTCTGGTTCTTCGACTCCGGCTCCTACGCGCCGGAGGGTCAGGGCAAATACGACTGGGTGCGGCAGGATCAGATCGACTGGTATCTGGAAACAGAGGCGGCGCTTGCCGCCCGGAACGGCGGAACGCCCATCCCGGCCTACGCGTTCCAGCACATCATTGTCCCGGATATTTACGACGCAATGGACATCGTTCCGTCCAGCGAGAAGAAGAACGGCGCGGTCGAGGGCTACGGCTGCCGCAAGGGCACGTATTATTCCGCTGCATCCGTGATCGAGGCCGGAACGCTCGGCGAAGCGCCGTGCCCGCCGGATGTGAACGGCGGTGAGTTCGCCGCGTGGAAGCAGGGCGGCGATATCGTCGCGGGCTTCTTCGGCCATGACCATGTGAACGACTTCATTATTCCCTATGAGGGCATCGATCTGATCAACACCAACAGCACCGGCTTTTACATCTACGGCGCAGGCGAAAACCACGGCGCGCGGCTCGTAACGCTGCGCGAATCCGACCCCACGGCCTATGAGACGCGCATGCTCTATTATAAGGATCTGCTCGGTACAAAGCTGCCCTTCGGCTTCGCGGGCACATGGGGCGCGTATGTGCAGCGCATTGTCCTGCTGGCCGTCTGCGCGCTTGTGCTTGTGCTGGCAGGCGCAGTGTGCCTGACGGTACATCTGGTCAAAAAGCGCCGCCGCGTGCGCAGGTGATTTGCCGCGAACGCGTTCCAAGGTCAACTGGAAAGCTGCCTGGAAGCGAACGCAGCTGGCAGGGGGCAGGGCTGCGCTCCGCCCGGTGGGCAGCTGCGAATTCGCCGAGGATTTCCGGGAAAACCGGTGCATCCTGCAGGCGGACAGAGTCGTCCGCCCCTACGGGATATGGGAAGTATTGAAGCTTCGGCGTAGGTGCCGACGCCTCTGTCGACCCGTTTGGGAAGTTCCGAATTCGCCAAAAATTTTCGTAAAATCGGTGCATTCTGCCGGGCCGATGTGAACCCCACCAAGATTGTACGTTTTTGGAGTGCAGCGCACCCCGTATAAGACGCAAAAAAAGCGGCTGCCGGAGCAGCCGCTTTTGTATGGGGGTTGGTGCTTAGTTCAGTTCGGTGATGCCGTCGATTCTCAGCTGGAAGGACGGAGCGGACTGGAAGTAGGACTCGTGGTAGTAGCCGTCGAAGACTGCCTCGTCGGCATCGGGCACGAAGTCGCCGTCGGTATCGGTTGCAAAAGCCGTGGTAACGGTTTTGCCACCAACGGTGAACTTGCTGGTATCAAAGACATGCAGGCTGCCGTCCTTGATAGCCGCGATGGTCTCGTCAACCTTCTCCTGGGTGCCGGGAGCGCAGGACTCGCCGAGCGGAGTGAGGGTAACGGCGTCGGCCTCATAGCCCTGGCACCAGTTCTGATCGAAGGACTCGCCGTTCATAACAGCGCGGAATGCGTACTCATAGAAGACTTCCCAAACGTTGGTCGGGGAGGTCAGAGCAGCGGTCGGAGCGACTGCGAGCATATCGACGTTGTAGCCGACGCAGTAGACGGTCGTTCCGGCGTCGAGGGCTTCCTGGCAGGCGGCCGGAGCGCCGGTGGAGTCAGCGTGCTGGCTGACGATGATGCAGCCGTCGGCGATCAGAGCCTTGGCAGCCTCGTTCTCAGCGGTGATGTTGAACCAGGAGTTGGTGTACTGCACCTGCATGGCGACATCGGGAACGATGCTCTGCAGGCCAAGGAAGAACGCGGTGTAGCCGGAAACGACCTCTGCGTACGGATAAGCGCCGACATAGCCGATCTTGATCTTGCCGTCAGCAGTCTTGTTCTTGTCTTCGACCTTGCCTTCGTCGATGAGCTGCTGCAGCTTCATGCCGGCGACAACGCCGCCGACGTAGCGGGCCTGATAGATGCCGGTGAAGGCGTTGTGGAAGTTATCAAGGCCGTTGGCTCTGGCGGTATCGCCGGTCATCGCGACGAACTGCACATCGGGATATTCCTCAGCTGCCAGAAGGCAGAAGGACTGATGGCCGTAGGAGTTGGTGATGACGATCTGGCAGCCCTGGTCGACACAGTCAACGCAGGCGTCATAGCAGCTCTCGTCTTCGGGGATGGAGTATTTCCAGATGATGTTGCTTTCGCTGATACCCAGAGCCTTGGTGGCTTCCTGGATGCCCTTGATGTGGGAGTAGGTGTAGCCTTCGTTTTCGTCGCCGATCAGAACGACGCCGATCTTGATGTCAGTGCCGACAGCGTCGCCAGCGGGCTCAGCGGTTTCTTCCTCAGCCGGAGCGTCGGTTTCTTCCGCAGGCTCAGTGGTCTGTTCGTTGTTGGTCTCAGCCGGGGCGGGTGCGTCGGTCTTTTCTTCCGTCTTGGCAGTGGAAGCGCAGGCAACCAGAGCGAAGACCATGACCACGGCGAGAAGCAGAGCGATGATCTTTTTCATGTATTCGTTCCTCCTAAAAATTTTTGCGGTGAACGCCGCAATCCTGCTGTACGGAATATGCACAGCAAATCCGGATAGCTGTATTTTAATTGATTCTATGCAAAAAAGCAATCAGTTTTTTCGGGTTTATGGGCAGAAACACACAAAAAGTTTCAGGAATAGCTAAAAAATATTTAGCTTTTTCGGCGCTTTGTTATAATTGCCCGATTCCGGCGGTTCGATTTCGTGAAGAACGCCCAAGAACATAAGTGGAAATTCTGCGGGCTATTATGATATGATATTTTGGTAGGGCCACGGGCCCGCGCCTGATCTGCCGCATAGAAGGCGCTTTTCGCAAAGGAGCACAAAATCGTGAGGACATTTGTTGTAAAGGGAAATCTCTGCTTCAGCCGCAGCATGGACGAGCTGGTCTGCATGGAGCACAGTTATATTGTCGTCGAAGACGGCCGCGCCGCGGGCGTCTTCCGGACGCTGCCGGAGCGATACGCGCAGCTGCCGGTGCTGGATTATGGTGAGCAGCTGATCCTGCCGGGCATGACAGATCTGCATGTCCACGCGCCGCAGTTTGCCTTCCGCGGTCTCGGTATGGATATGGAGCTGCTGGAATGGCTGAATACCTATACCTTTCCGGAGGAATCCAAATATAAGGAATTGGAGTACGCGGACCGGGCCTACGGCAGCTTCGTGAACCACCTGCTGCACAGCACGACCACGCGCGCAGCCATTTTCGCCACCATCCACGTGCCCGCCACGGAGCTTCTCATGCAGAAGCTGGACCGTGCGGGCCTGTCGTGCTACGTCGGCAAGGTCAACATGAACCGCAACTCGCCGGTCTATCTGCGCGAGATCTCGACCAATCAGGCCCTGCGGGACACGGAACGGTGGCTCTGCGAGACTAAGGAAGCATACCGGACCGTGAAGCCTATTCTGACGCCGCGCTTTATCCCCTCCTGCACAGACGATCTGATGTACGGCCTTGCGCGGCTGCAGGCAAAATACGGCGTACCCGTACAGAGCCATCTGTCGGAAAACTACTCCGAGATCGCGTGGATCCGGGAGCTGTGTCCCCGCTCGAAGCATTACGGCGACGCGTATGAGCAGTTTGGCCTCTTCGGCGGCGGATATCCGTGCATCATGGCACACTGCGTCCACTCGAACGAGGACGAGCAGGCGCTGATGAAGAAAAACGGCGTATTCATCGCGCATTCGCCGGAATCAAACATGAATCTGGCCTCCGGCGTTGCGCCGGTCAACAAATTTCTCGATGACGGCCTGCGCGTCGGCCTCGCGACCGACGTGGCCGGCGGCAGCCACGAGAGTATGCTGCGCGCCATGACCCACGCCATTCAGGCCTCCAAGCTCCGCTGGCGGCTGTACGATCAGGAGGTAAAGCCGCTGCCCTTCGAGCGCGCGTTTTATCTGGCCACCATGGGCGGCGGCGCGTTCTTCGGAAACGTCGGCAGCTTTTTGGACGGGTACGAATTTGACGCCGTCGTGCTGGACGACGCGTCGCTCGACCATCCGCAGGAGCTTTCCGTCCGCGCCCGGCTGGAACGCGCGGCCTATCTGGCCGACGACCGGAACCTGACGGCGAAATTTGTTGCCGGACAGAAGATCCTCGGTTGACAAACCGGCGAGAATCCGGTACAATACAGCCGCAAACCGCATAGCGCCCGGTCAAAGACCGGGCGCAGACAGTTCGGAACCATCCTGTCTTTAAATAAAACTAGGGAAAGCAGGATGGGCGCAGTGCGCCCATCTTTTTTATCATCATCTGACGCTATCCCTCCAATCTTCGCGGCTTGCAGAAGGAGGACAATCCATGAAAAAACTCACCACCCGCCAGATCGCGCTGAACGGCGTCGTCGCCGGACTCTACGCAGCCATCACGATCCTGACCGCCTCGTTCGCCTACGGAAATATCCAGTTCCGCATCGCGGATAGCCTGTGCGTGCTCGTCGTGCTGGAGCCGAGTCTGACCGTCGGCCTGACGCTCGGCTGCCTGATCTCCAACATTTTTTCGACCGTCTCCGCGCTCGATATCGTCATCGGCACAGCCGGGACGCTGCTCGGCTGCCTGCTGGCTGCAAGAGTGAAAAAGGACTGGCTCGTGCCGGTGCCCGTGATCCTCGCGAACGCCGTGCTGGTCGGCGCAATGCTGGCCTACGTGCTCACGCCGGACGCGCTGGTACAGGGATTTTTCATCAACGGCGGCGAGGTGCTGCTCGGCGAGGCAGTCGTTTTATACCTGCTCGGCGTGCCGCTGCTGCTGTTTTTCCGGCGCTCGGGGCTGATGGAAAAGCTCCTGCACGGCGCCCATCCTTCCCCGCACTGAAAACCAGCGCCGCCTCTTGTCACAGCATGACAGGAGGCGGCGGCTTGCGTTTACAGATATTCCGCGTCGTAATTGTTGAGATACCGGTCGCGGCGGGACTGGCGCTTGACGAGGATGAACGCGACCGTGAACAGAACGGCCACGAACGCGGCGAACAGCCAGCCGTAATGGACGGACTCGATCGTTGCGATATAGTCGTAGCAGCCGTGCAGGAACGCAGGCAGAAGCAGGGCCAGCACCCGGCAGAGCTTGGACGCGCCGTCCTTCCCCTGTCCGTGCAGGCGCTTGGCAAGTCCGTACCACACGCCCATGAACACACCGAAGCAGGCGTGGCCCGGCACGGCGGTCACGGCGCGCACGAGCGCGGTCGACAGTCCGTACATGAGCACGTAGCTGATATTCTCCCACAGCGCGAAGCCCAGTGAGACAAATACCGCGTACACAACGCCGTCAAACTGGCAGTTGAAAGCGGCGGAGTTCCACGTCCGGCGCTTGAGGAGGAAGTATTTTGCGCCTTCCTCCGAAAATGCGACGACGCCGAAATACATGAGTACGTTGTACGGCGTGCTGTTCTCCGGAAAATACCGGCCCAGCAGCCAGCTGCCGAAGCGCTCGAGCAGGAGTGCGATAAACGTCGCGGCGATGCCGTACAGCACGAGCGAAATGAGCAGCGGCGCAGGCTCCTTTTCCAGCTTGTCCGCGCGGTAGACATGGACGAGCAGGAACACAGCCGGGATCACTGCGGCGGCGATCAGGATCGGGTTGGTATAGAAGAAAATCATACGCGCATCTCCCTATCGGTTTATGCCGATATTGAAGCACAAAAGCGGAAAAAAGTCAATTTGCGTTTTGCTTGCCGATGCGCGTGCACCGTGGTATACTAGGGTGTATCTGAAAACTCCCAACGCACCCGGACAGCGGGCCTTTTTGCGGTGCGCCGCGTCATTTTTCCTTGAAATACGTCAGTATTCCTGCGAAAAAATGTCTTGCGCAACGCAAAAATCCCTCGCTGCCGGTCACATCATGAGTTTTCAGATACACCCTAAAAACAAAATGGCAGAGGAGGCGAGGATGTGCAGGATACGGCGCTGATGCTCCACACGCTTTTGGAGCTTGGCGAGAGTATGTTGGCCGACGGCGCGGACGTGCGCCGCGTCGAGCAGACGCTCACACGGATGGGACTGGCCTATGGTGCGGTGCGGATGGACGTGTTTGTCATCACATCCAGCATCGTACTGACAATGTGCTTTCCGGACGAGACAAGCGTTACGCAGACGCGGCGGATCGAGAAATCCGCCGTGACGGACTTCAGAAAGCTGGAGGCCATCAACGCCATCAGCCGCAGCTACTGCGAAAAGCCCTTTCCGGTGCAGGAGCTGGCCGACCGGCTGCATCTGGCGAAGCGCTGCCGCCCTGCGCGGTGGAAGCTGTTCGCGGGCAGCTGTCTGGGCGCGGGCGCGCTGACGGTCTTCTTTGGCGGCGCGGGAGCAGACGGGCTGGCAGCGGCGGTCTTTGCGCTGGCGCTGTGCCTGCTGCAGATGTATCTGCCGCTGATCTGCAAAAACAAGGTACTGTTCAATTTTCTTGCGGCCTTCTGCGTCGGGAGCCTGATCAGCCTGGCCTGCCGCGCGCTTCCTGCGCTGCACGGCGACAAGATCATCATCGGCGATATCATGCTGCTGATCCCCGGCCTCGCGTTTACGAACGCGGTCAAGGATATTTTCATCGGCGATACAATTTCGGGCGTGATGCGCCTGATCGAGACGATTTTGTGGGCGGCAGCGCTGGCGCTGGGCTTTGCGCTGTCCGGCTGGCTGCTGGGGGTGTGACGGATGCAGACATTTATTGGCCTTTTGACGGCGCTGCTCGGCTCCGCCGGGTTCGCGCTGATCTTCAACGTGCGCAAACAGCTGCTGCCGCTGGCGGCGCTGGGCGGGGCGCTGTGCTGGGGTACATATCTGCTGGCAGGATGCGCGACGGAATCTGTCTTTTTGCAGTCCTTCACGGCCAGCGCTGTGACGGCGGTCTGGTCGGAGGTGCTCGCGCGCGTGAAGAAAACGCCTGCGCAGCAGTACCTCATCATCGGCCTCATTCCGCTCGTGCCAGGCGGGACACTTTATTACGCCATGAGCGCACTCGTCCGGCAGGACTGGGGGCAGGCACAGCTCTACGGCTACCGGGTCAGCGTGTTCGTGCTCGGCATTGCGGCGGGCGTGAGCCTGACGCTGAGCCTGCTTGATATGCTGCTGAACGCGCGCAGACGCATTCAAAACAGAAGGTAGGAGCATTTTTTATGGAAAACCGCTGTATCATCGTCTCCGGCGGCGTTTTCAGCCCCGCGCCGGAGCAGCAGCCGGGCGATTTTGTCATTGCCTGCGACCGGGGCTACGCCTACTGTGAACGGCTCGGTCTGACGCCGGATCTGTTCATCGGCGACTTCGACTCCTATTCCGGTGCAGTCGCGCCGGGCGTAGCCGTGGAGCGTCTGATCCCTGAGAAGGACGACACGGACACCGGCCACGCCATCACATACGCGCTGGCGCACGGCTTCCGGACGCTGGTCCTGACCTGCGCGCTGGGCGGGCGGCTGGATCACACGCTGGCCAATCTCCAGAACGCGGCGAACGCCGCCGTACAGGGCGCGTCCGTGACCATTCTGGATGAAGGCTCGGAGATCAGCTTCCTGACGCACGGAACGCTCCGCCTGAAAAAGCGGCCCGGCTGGGGCCTGTCCGTGTTTTCGCTTTCGGACGCCAGCACAGGCGTGTGCCTGCGCGGGGTAAAATACGAATTGGAGAACGCCGCGCTGGACAACCGCTTCCCGCTCGGCGTCAGCAATGAATTCGACGCGCCGGAGGCAGAGATCACGGTTGAACAGGGCGTTCTGATAGTCATGCAGACAAAAAAGCAGTAAACCAGAGCGGCCTCGCCCTGACGGGCGGGTCTTCGCTCTTAGGGTGTATCTGAAAACTCCCAATGTGACCGGCAGCGAGAAATTTTTGCGCTGAGCAAGACATTTTTTCGCAGGAATACTGACGTATTTCAAGGAAAAATGGTGCAGCGCAGCGTGAAAAGATCCGCTGTCCGGGTGCGTTGGGAGTTTTCAGATACACCCTAGCGCTGCTTATTCCATCATGGAGCGGGTCTGCTCCTCGCGGTACTGGCGGGTGTAGAGCTGGTAATACGCGCCCTTTGCCTCCATCAGAGAGCGGTGCGTGCCGCTTTCGATGATCTTGCCGTCGTGCACGACCAGAATCACGTCCGCACGGCGGATGGTCGACAGGCGGTGCGCGATGATGAACGAGGTGCGGCCCGCCATGACCTTTTCGATGGCGTCCTGAATAAGCCGCTCGGTCACGGTGTCGACGGAGCTGGTCGCTTCGTCGAGCACGAAAATGCGCGGGTCGGCCAGCAGCGCACGGGCAAAGGACAAAAGCTGCTTTTCGCCCGTGGAGAGGGTATTGCCGCCCTCGCCGATGTCGGTATTATAGCCGTCCGGCAGACGGGCGATAATCTGGTCGGCGGAGACGGCCTTTACAGCCGCTTCGATCTCGTCCATCGTCGCGTCGGGCCTGCCGTAGCGCAGGTTCTCCAGAACTGTGCCGGAGAACAGATGCGGCGTTTGCAGCACATAACCGATGTTCGAGTGCAGCCAGAGTTGGCTGCGTTCCCGCGCGTCGCGGCCATCGATCAGAATGCGGCCCTGCGTCGGCTCAAAGAAGCGGCAGACGAGATTGACCAGCGTGGATTTGCCCGCGCCCGTCTCGCCGACAATGGCGACGTTCGTGCCCTGCGGGACCTTCAGGTTAAAATGCTCCAGCACGTTTTCGCTGCCGTCGGGGTAGCGGAAGGTGACGTCCTGAAATTCAATGTCGCCGTGAAGCGGCTCCCAGTTTTCCTTTTTGGGGTGGAACGCGTCGCCGTACTTTTCCGTGACCTCCGGCGTGTCGCTGACGTCGGATTCCGTTTCGAGCAGCCTTGTGACGCGCTCGACGTTGACCTGCACGTTGACGAGCGACGACATGACCTGCACGAGCCACTGGATCGGCTCCATCATGCCCTGCGCATAGTTCATAAACACCGACAGCGTACCGATCAGGATCACGCCGTCTCTTGTGATCACACCGCCGCGCCACAGGACGATCGCCAGCGCAATGGACGCGGCGAAGGCCGTCGTGGACATGAACACGCCACGGAAGTGCATGGCGCGGACGCTCAGGCGCTTCATTTCGCCGGTCAGATCGTCGAACTCCTGCTCGACCTTATCCTCAATGACCAGCGTCTTGGTCGTTTTCGCGCCGGTGATGCCCTCGTTGAACGCGCCGGTGATCTTCGAGTTCTGCTCGCGCACGCGGCGGTGGAAGAAGACGAGCTTTTTCTGGAAATACCCGCCCGAGATCACCAGCACCGGCACAATGACCATCACACACAGCGCCAGCTTCCAGTTGAGCGCAAACATCATCACGATCGCCAGCAGCAGATACGCGATGTACCACACGCCCTCCATCAGACCCCAGGCCAGTGTGCTTGCAATGCGGTCGGTATCGGACATGACGCGCGCGTGGGTATAGCCGACGCTGTTCTGGTTGAAGTAGGAGAAGGACAGTGTCTGCAGATGGTTGAACGTCTCGCGTTTTAAGTCGCGGCCGATATAGAGCTCGGCCCTGCACGCGCCGTAGGCGGAAATGTAGTTCGTCGCGGTCTGAATGATCATGACCAGAATGTACAGTGCCAGCCAGCCGCCGACGCCCTGCATGGTTTTGTCCGCGATAAAATGGTCGATGGCGTGCTGCTGGAACAGGGGGATGATCGCGTCCATGCCGCTGCCGACCGTGCCGGTCACAACCATCCAGAAAAACAGCATTTTATAGGGCTTTAAATAAGGAGCCAGCTTCGGGATGCCGAAAAACGGCAGGCCCTTTTTTTCTTTTTCCTGCTTCATGCCGGCTCCTCCTCTCCGATGGACATCTGCATATCATAGATCTGCCGGAACAGGCCGGGCTGCCGCAGCAGCTCCTGCGGCGTGCCGCGCTGGAGGACCTTTCCGTGCTCCAGCACCAGAATATTGTCGCAGTCCATGAGTGTCGTGATGCGGTGGGAAATGATGATGGTCGTCGTCCCGGCCAGATCCCGGTTCAGCGCTTCACGGATGTGCTCGTCCGTCTGCGTGTCGACGGCGGACAGGGAATCGTCGAAGACCATCACGGGCGTTTTCTTCGTCAGCATCCGCGCGATGGCCACGCGCTGCTTCTGTCCGCCCGAGAGCGTCACGCCGCGTTCGCCGACCATGGTGTCATAGCCGTTCGCGAACTGCTCGATATCGGAGGCAATGCAGGCTGTCGCGGCGGCTTTGCGCACCGTTTCGCCGTCCGCGCCGCAGATGCCGATGTTCTCCTCGATCGTGCGCGAGAACAAAAACGGCTCCTGTAAGACAACGCCCACATGGTCGCGCACCCAGGCTGCGGGCATATCGGCCAGATCCTCCCCGCCGACCGTCACGCGGCCCTCCGACGGCGCGTAGAGCCTGCACAGCATCAGCAGCAGGCTGCTCTTGCCGGAGCCGGTGCCGCCCAGAATGCCGAAGCTCGACCCGGCGGGAATGGTGAAGGACACGTCGGAAAGCACGTCCGGCCCCGTCTCATAGCGGAACGAAACATGGTCGAAGACGATATCGCCGTCCATGGGCAGCTCCTTCGCGTCCGGCCTGTCCTGCTCGCAGGGGGCGTCGAGAATTTCGCCGATACGGGACACGGAAACGCCCGCCTTGCTCATCTCGGAGATCACGCGGCCCAGACGGCGCACGGGGGAAATGCTCATGGTGTTGTAGATGGCGAAGGAGACGAACTCGCCCTCGGTCATTTCGCCGCGCACGCACAGAATGCTGCCGATCAGCACGACGAGCATCGTCTGGATGCAGGCCGTCGCGTCGCCGACGGCCCAGAAGTCCGAAAGCGTGCGGCACAGGCGCACCCAGAGCGTGGTATAGTCCTCGTTCTGCTTTTCAAAGCGCTGCCGCTCGTATTCCTCGCGGCCAAAGGCGCGCACAACGCGCACGCCGGTCAGATTCTCCTGCGCGATGGTGGACAGCACGCCCTCGGACTCGTCACAGGCGGTGTAGCGCTCCCGGATGGAGTTGTGGAACAGCAGAGAATAGACGATGATGATCGGGAACATAATTGCCGGCACGAGCGCCAGCTTCCAGTTCATAAGCGCCATGCACACGAGCGCGAACACGATCATTGCCACAGCGCGGAACACGGAGACGAACTGCTCTTCAAAGAAGGTCTTGATACGCTCAACGTCCGAGGTGCAGCGCTGGATAATATCGCCGGTGGGGTTCTGCATATGCCACTTCCACGGCAGGTGCTGGATGTGGTGGTACAGCAGGTCCCGGCTGGTCTTGACGAGTGTTTCGCCCGCCTTGGAGCTGTAGATATTCACGCAGTAGCGCATAACGGCCGAGAGAAGCCCGAGTCCCGCCATAAAAACCGCCGGGACCCAGAGGTTCTGCCGCAGATACGCCGCGCCGCCGAGCGCTTCGACGATAGGCCGCGCCGCCGCGGACTTCACCGGGGCCTGCCCGATCAGGGAGTCGACGCTCACGCGGATGATCTGCGGAATGATCAGCTCACAAAGCGTAAAGAGCAGGCTTGCGGCGATGCAGGCGGCAAAATACCGCCAGCTGCCATGCAGCAGCCGCGCAAGCGTCCGCCCGTTGGAGCTTTTTTTCTTCTGTTTCAGGGTTCTCGCCTCGCTTTCTTTCGAAGACAGGCCGAGGGCGGAATTGGGAACGCCAATTCCGCCCTTGTGGCCGCGAACAATATTTCTGGAATTACTATACCGTATTTGTTCCGGAATGTCAACCGTGATTATGCGATGCCGGTCAGGTCATAGCTGTCGAGCCATGCTTTGGCTTCCTCGCACACGCCGCGCAGGCAGCTTTCCTCAAACGGGCTGTCCAGCTCCGCGTTTTTCAGAAGCTCCGTGAACACGCGGCTGCCGCCCTGCCGGGTGTAGGCCATGTAATGTGCCCATGCGTCAGGCAGATCCTTCTGGATGCGCGCCCAGAATTGCAGCGCGACGGTCTGCGCGAGGCAGTAGTCGATGTAATAGAACGGGTTCACATAGATATGCAGCTGCCGCTGCCAGCCCTCGCCGTCGCCGTAGAAGGGGATCTCGCTGCCGAGCTTCATCCACGGCATATACACGCCCAGAAGCTCTTTCCACACTGCATGGCGCTCCGCCGGGGTCATCTCCGGCTTTTCATAGACGATATGCTGGAAATGATCGACCATCGTGCCGTAGGGGATGAAGGTCAGCGCACCGGCCAGATGGCTGTAGCGGAACTTGCGGGTATCGCTTCCAAAGAAGCCCTCGGCCCACGGCCACGCGAAGAATTCCATGGACATGGAATGCACCTCGCAGCCCTCAAGGCTCGGCCAGATCGTCTCGGTCGGGACGCGGTCGCGGTTGAGATACGCGGCAAAGGCGTGGCCCGCCTCGTGCGTCACGACCTCAACGTCGTGCTGCGTGCCGTTGAAGTTGGCGAAGATAAACGGAACGCGGTACTCGCCAAGGCTCGTGCAGTAGCCGCCGGCCCGCTTGCCGGGGGTGGACAGCACGTCGAGAAGCTCGTTATCGAGCATCGTGTTGAAGAATTCTCCGGTTTCGGGGGAAAGCGCCTCATAGAACCGCTTGCCCTGCGCGAGAATGTCGTCTGGGGTGCCGCAGGGCTTCGGGTTGCCGCTGCGGAAGGAGAGGGCGTTGTCGGCAAAGGTCATGGGGTAGGTCTTGCCGAGGCGCTTGGCCTGTGCTTCGTAGACGGATGCCGCCACGGGCACGACGTACTTGACGACGGCGGCGCGGAACTTCTCCACGTCCTGCTTCGTGTAGCAGTTGCGGCCCATGCGGTAATAGCCCAGCTCGGTATAGCCGTCATAGCCCAGCTTGCGGCCCATCGCGTCGCGCAGCTTCACGAGCTTGTCATAGATCTCGTCCAGCTCCGTCTGGTGCGCCTTGTACCAGCCGCCCTCGGCCTGCCACGCAGCCAGACGCCGCGCGTCGTCGGGGTCGTTTTTAAACGGGGACAGCTGCGAGATGGTGTAGGTGCCGCCTTCGAACTCGATCTGTGCGCTGGCGATCAGCTTCTGATAGTCCTGCACGAGCTGGTTTTCCTGCTTCAGCTCCTCGACAATGGCGGGAGAGAACGCCTTGCGGGCAATCTCGGCGTTGAGGAACATCAGATCGCCGTATTCCGCCGCGAATTCCTTGCGGAACGGGCTTTCCAGCATCGCAGCCGTCCACGCGTCGTCATAGGCGCGAAGCTCGGGCCCCGCTTCGTTCCAGAACTCCTCTTCGGCGTCATAGAACTTGTCGCGGGTGTCGATGGAGTTGCGGACGCTCGAGAGCGTGGCGAGCGTATCGATGTGCATCGACAGCTTCTGCTGGGCGAGGAACGCCTCGCGCGCAGCGGCATAGTCCGGCGCGGCCTTCAGCCGGTCGGTCAGCGCCTGCAGCTGCTGCTTCAGCTCGTTCAGATCGGGCCGTGCATACGGCATTTCAGAAAATTTCATGAAAATCTCCCTTCATTAATATAATACTCTGTTGGGATTATAGCATATCCCGTCCATGTTTCGCAATGCCCGTGTCTTGCGTCCGCAGACAAATCGTGGTACGATGAAAGAAAAGGAGGGATCCCTATGACAAATCAGCAGAAATTTGACCGTCTGCGTAAACTGCTCGACGAAGCCAGCGTCTATGCCCGTGCCGTGGGCAAGCTGGACTTCGATATGCAGTGCTGCGCGCCGAAGGACGGCATGGAGCAGGCGGGCGCGGATATGGCCGTTCTGTCCGACCGGCATTTCCGGCTCACGCACACCAAGCGCTACGCCCAGCTTGTAACCGAGCTGCACGCGGACAGTGAGGGACTGACGCCGGTGCAGAAGAAGGTCGTGGAGCACCTGTATGAGGCGTGGGAGAAGGAAAAGAATATCCCGGCAAAGCTGAATTACGAAATGAGCCTCGCCTACAACCGCGCCTATTCCAAATGGCTGGAGGCGAAGCAGGCAGCGGACTTTTCCCTGTTCCGCGATTCGCTGGCCGAGATCATTTCCTACACGCACAAGGCGCTCGATCTGCGTGAACAGAAAAAGCCGACGTATTACGACGCGCTGCTGGACGACACCGAAAAGGGCGGCAGCATCGCCCAGCTCGACGCGTTTTTTGACGCGCTGCGCGCGCGGATCGTCCCGCTGGTGCGGCGCATTCAGGCGGAGGGCAAGCCCATCCGCACGGATTTCATGTCCCGCCCGTGCCCCATTTCGCAGCAGGAGGCGTTCTCCAGATACCTGCTGGAGCTGGAGGGCTTAAAGCAGGACGCGCTCGTCCTCATGACGACCGAGCATCCGTTCACCACGAACTTCGGCCCCAGGGACGTGCGCGTCACGACGCACTATTATGAGGACAATTTCGTCTCCAATATCTTCACCACGCTCCATGAGGGCGGCCACGCGCTGTTCATGCAGAACGAGCCGGAGGAATTTTACCGCGAGCACGCCGCAGACTCCATGACGAACGGGATGCACGAGTGCATTTCCCGCTTCTACGAAAATCTGATCGGCCGCAGTGAAGCATTCGTCCATTTTATCTATCCTAAATTGCAGGAACTGAGCGGCGGTACGTTTGCCGACGTTTCCGAACGGCAGCTTTATGAGGCTGTCAATGCCGCCGCGCCAGGCCTCAACCGCTGCGACGCAGACGAGTTGACCTACTGCCTGCACATTATGATCCGCTATGAACTGGAAAAGGCGTTCATGAACGGCGAGATCACGGTCGATGAGATTCCGGCACTCTGGAACCGGAAATATCAGGACTATCTCGGCGTCGCCGTCCCGGACGACGCGCAGGGCTGCCTGCAGGACGTCCACTGGACAATGCCTGCCGGATACTTCCCGTCCTACGCGCTGGGCTCCGCCTACGGCGCGCAGATCCTGCGGACGATGGAGAAGGACTTCGACGTCTTTGCCTGCGCAGCAAAGGGCGATCTGCTCCCCATCCGTGACTGGCTGAAGGCGCATGTGTTCTCCATCGCCTCCATCACAACGCCTGACGAATGGATCCGCGCCATCACCGGTGAAAGCCTGAACCCGGACTATTTCCTGACCTATCTGGAGAAAAAATTCTCCGCGCTCTATGCGCTGACATAAGCAGCGCGCCAAAGTCTCCCCTTGCCGTGCGATGCGCACAGCAAGGGGAGGCTTTTTATGTGCATCCTATATCATTTTTGATATGCTTGGTTTTCACAAATTAAGTATCACATTTATAGTATGGCAAATATGACAATTCTGATATGGAAAATTCGTGCTATTTTCCACACCCGCAGCGCGCCGGAATGATTGACTTCCGGGAGCGTTCGTGGTAAACTTTTTGCGTAACCGATAAAACAATATCGATTACAGACATGGCGCCGGAACCCGCGCACGACTGGACACGCAGCGCCGAAAATACCAGGCAACGGGATAGTTAAGGCCCCGCGCCTGCAAGGAGGATACAATAACATATGGCAATCGAATTCAAAGACGGCAAGTACGTAGACCCGCAGACCGGCCGCGTCACGCTCGACCCGACCGTGTACAAGGACTGGCAGATCGCAGAGGAAGCAGAAAAGAATCTGCCCCCCGTGGATTATTTCCGCGAGAAGCTCGGCCTGCTGCCCGAGGAGATCATCCCCTACGGCAAGACCCCGAAGATCGACTTCATCAAGGTCATGAAGCGTCTGAAGGATAAGCCCGACGGCAAGTTCATCGAAGTCACTGCCATTACCCCGACCCCGTTCGGCGAAGGCAAGTCCACCGTTTCCCTGGGCCTGATCGAAGGCCTCGGCAAGCTGGGCCTGAACGTCGGCGGCGCGCTGCGTCAGCCCTCCGGCGGCCCGACCATGAACGTCAAGGGCACTGCGGCCGGCGGCGGCAACGCCCTTCTGATGCCGATGACCGAGTTCTCCCTCGGCTTGACCGGCGATATCAACGACATTATGAACGCGCACAACCTGGCGATGGTCGCCCTGAACGCGCGTATGCAGCACGAGCGCAACAACAACGACGAGTGGCTGGCCAAGAAGGGCCTCAAGCGCCTCGACATCGACCCGAAGCGCGTCGAGATGGGCTGGGTCATGGACTTCTGCGCGCAGGGCCTGCGCAACATCATCATCGGCATCGGCGGCCGTCTGGACGGCTTCATGATGGAGTCCAAGTTCGGCATCGCCGTCGGCTCCGAGCTGATGGCCATTCTGGCTGTCGCCCGTGATCTGAAGGATCTGCGTGAGCGTATCGGCAAGATCGTCGTCGCGTACTCCCGCAGCGGCGAGCCCGTCACCTGCGACGATCTTGAGGTCGCAGGCGCAATGACCGCGTGGATGCGCAACACCATCAACCCGACCATGTGCTATTCCGTCGAACATCAGCCGGTTCTCGTTCACGCCGGCCCGTTCGCCAACATTGCCATCGGCCAGTCCTCCGTCATCGCTGACCGTCTGGCTCTGAAGCTGTTCGACTATCACGTCACCGAGTCCGGCTTCGCTGCCGACATCGGCTTCGAGAAGTTCTGGAACGTCAAGACCCGTCTGTCCGGCCTGACCCCGAACGTCTCCGTTCTGGTCGCGACCGTCCGCGCGCTCAAGATGCACGGCGGCGGCCCGAAGGTCACCCCGGGCGCTCCCCTGCCGAAGGAATACACCGAGGAGAACCTCGAGCTTCTGGAAAAGGGCACCTGCAACCTGTTCCATCATGTGAACACCATCAAAAAGTCCGGCATCAACCCGGTCGTCTGCATCAACCGCTTCTACACCGACACCGACGCGGAGATCGCCCTTCTCAAGAAGCTCTGCAAGGAGCACGGCGTCCGCTGCGCGGAGTCCAACCACTGGCGCTACGGCGGCGAAGGTGCAATCGAACTGGCCAAGGCCGTCGTCGAAGCCTGCGAGGAGCCGGTCAACATCAAGTTCCTGTACGACCTTGAAATGCCGCTGCGTCAGCGCGTGGAACTGATCGCCAAGGAAGTCTACGGCGCGGACGGCGTTGACTGGGCACCTCTGGCTGTGCAGAAGGCTGAGCGCTTCGAGTCTGACCCGAAGTACAAGGATTACTGCACCATGATGGTCAAGACCCACCTGTCCCTGTCCGACGACCCGACGAAGAAGGGCGTTCCCACCGGCTGGCGGCTCGCCATCCGCGACATTCTGGAGTATGGCGGCGCGAAGTTCCTCTGCCCGATGGCAGGCACCATCTCCATGATGCCCGGCACTGCCGCAAACCCGGCCTACCGCCGCATCGACGTCGACACCGAGACGGGCAAGGTCTCCGGCCTGTTCTGATTCGGAAGTCAGACTTATAAACACCACGACACCCGGCAGGCGGCGGACATCCGCCGCCTGCCTTGCTGAAAATAAGGAGTTATTATGGATTATACGACAAGATCCTGCCGTGAATTCGTCACGGTGCTCGCCTCGAGCGAGCCTGCCCCCGGTGGCGGCGGCGCGTCCGCGCTGGTCGCCGCGCTCGGCACGGCGCTGGGCAACATGGTCGGCTCTCTCACCGTCGGCAAAAAGAAGTACGCCGACGTTGAGGCTGAGATCATCGCCCTGAAGGAAAAATGCGACAAGCTCCAGACCGAGCTTCTCGATCAGGTCCCCGCCGACGCAGAGGGCTTCATCCCCCTGTCCAAGGCCTACGGCATCCCCAAGGACGACCCCAGCCGCCCGGAGATCATGGAAAAGGCCACGATCACGGCCTGCCAGGTCCCAATGCACATCATGGAGCTGTGCTGCGAGTCCATCGAGGCGATCTCCGTCTTCGCCGCCAAAGGCTCCCGCCTCGCCGTCTCCGACGCGGGCTGCGGCGCGGCCATCGTGAAGTCCGCTTTGCAGGCGGCCTCGCTCAACGTCTTTATCAACACCAAAACGCTCCAGAACCGGGAGCTGGCCGAGGAAATGAACGCCAAATGCCTCGGGATGCTGGACAAATACGGCAAGATGGCTGACGAGATTTTCGAGACGGTCAAGGCCGGTTTCTTTAAATAAGAAGGAGAGAGAACTATGGCAAAGTTACTGCTTGGCAAGGAAGTTACCGCTGCGATGAACGAAAAGCTGCAGGCGCGTGTCGCGGCTCTGAAGGAAAAGGGCGTCAGCCCGAAGCTTGCCATCGTCCGCTGCGGCGAGAACCCCTCCGACCTGTCCTATGAAAAGGGCGCGACTGCCCGCGCAGAGCTCATCGGCGTGGAGGTTCAGAAGTTCGTCCTGCCTGAGGACGTGACGAAGGAAGCGCTTATCGCGCAGATCGAAGCGATCAACGCTGACGATTCCATCCACGGCTGCCTCATGTTCCGGCCCCTGCCGAAGCATCTGAAGGCCGATCAGGACGAGATCTGCAACCATCTGGCCGCCCGCAAGGACGTCGACTGCATGACCGACCTCTCCAACGCCGGCGTCTTCACCGGCAAGAAGCTGGGTTTCGCCCCCTGCACCCCGCAGGCGTGCATGGAAATTCTGGACTACTACGGCATTGACTGCAAGGGCAAGAACGCCGTCGTCATCGGCCGTTCCCTCGTCGTCGGCAAGCCTGCCGCGATGATGCTCATGGCCAAGAACGCCACCGTCACCGTCTGCCACACCAAGACCGTCGACGTGGCCGGGATCGCCCGCAAGGCGGACATTCTCGTCTCCGCCGCAGGCGTTCTGAACAGCCTGACGAAGGACTATGTCTCCGAAAACCAGATCGTTATCGACGTCTCCATCAACTGGGACCCCGAGAAGGTCAATTCCAAGGGCGGCAAGGGCGCTATCGCGGGCGATGCCGTGTTCTCCGAGGTCGAACCCATTGTCGGCGCGATCACGCCGGTTCCCGGCGGTGTCGGCTCCGTCACGACCTCCGTGCTCATCGGCCATGTGGTCGAGGCTGCCGAGCGCACGCTGTAAACCGTTTTACCGCGCTGCCGCCGGTCTTTTCCGGCGGCAGTTTTTCGAAGGGAGAGTGGAAGTATGAAAGAAAAATTCAAGACTCCGCAGACCGCCATCCGCTGGCTGTTTGCCGGGTTCACGCTGCTGTGCCTGCTGGCCGCGGTCATCAGCGCCATCTTATACCGCTGGTCGGCTTCTGACGTTTTCGCGGGCCTTGGCCGCATCTGTACGCAGTCCGGCCAGACCGTCAAGAGCTACTTTGACAGCAGCTACGGCGGCTTCGGCGGAACGTTTTTGAATGCCGCGCTGGTCTGCGCCGTGTGTCTCGGGATTTACTGCCTGCCCGGCAGCAAGCCGGACGGCGTGTCCGTCCTCGCGTTTTTCCTGACGGCAGGCTTCTGCTTTTGGGGCACGACGATCCTCAACATCTGGTTCTCGTTCGCAGGCGTTCTGGTCTACTGTCTTGCTATGAAGAAAAAGCCCGGCGCGATGGCGAATGCCTTCCTGTTCTCCACGGGTCTTGCCCCGCTCATCACGGAAATGCTCTTCCGCTATCCTGGCGAAGCGTGGCACGGCTTTACGGGCCTCGGTATCGTTCTTGCGCTGGCCGTCGGCATTTTTATCGGTTTTATTTTTCCTGCTGTTCTGCCGCACAGCCCGCAGATGCACAAGGGCTACGACCTCTATAACGCGGCTGTGCCCATCGGCCTGATTGCGTTCTTCCTGCGCTCGCTTCTGTATAAAATCTTCACCTCCGCGCCTCCCGCATCGGAAAACGTCGGTCTGGCAGACAGCTTCGTGCCCGTCAGCGTCGGCTTCTGTCTGGTGGTGTTCGCGCTGGCCATCGTCTGGGGCCTTGCGCTCGGCGGGGCGAAGGAATACGGCAGGCTCCTGCGCGATTCCGGCTACAACGTCGACTACGGCACGAAATACGGCTCCGGCGCGGCGATCCTGAACTTCGGCATTTACGGGCTGTTTATCGTCCTGTACTACCTGCTTATCGGCGCAAAGTGGAACGCCGCGACGCTGGGCTGCGTGTTCTGCATGGTCTGCTGCTGCTATAAGGGCAGCCACCCGGCCAATGTCTGGCCGATCATGGTGGGCTATGTTGCCGCAAGCTACATCGCGGAATTCGTCTGCGGCCTCACCGGCGCGGAACATACGCTCATGGCAAACGCACAGGCCATCGTCATCGGCCTCTGCTTTGCAAACGGCCTGTCCCCTGTTACGGGCGTCTACGGCTGGCTGGCCGGCGTCGTATTCGGCATGATCCATTACACGTTCGTCACCTGCGTCCCGCTGCTGCACGGCGCGTTCTGCCTGTATAACGGCGGCTTTACGGCAGCGTTCACCTGCTTCCTGTTCATCCCCGTGCTGGAGCATTTCTGCAAGACAAAGAAGGAGCGCAAAGAGCTGCGGGCGCGGAAATAAGCGCCGGAAAGGAGCTGCGTCATGTTTTACTGCGAAAACTGTTATCTGCTGAACGAAGAAAACACCTGCGCGTTCTGCGGCAGCAGACTCACGCGCGGGCCGAGGCCGGGCGACTACTGCTTCGTCGGCAACAAGTGTTCCCCGTGGGCCGAGATGCTGCACGGGATTCTCGAGGACGATCATATCCCCGTTATCATCCGCCAGTGGAGCCCACGCACCGTGGCCTACACCGGCGAGGCCGGCACCCGGACGGACTTCTTCGTCCCCTACTCCGAGCTTGACCACGCCCGGCAGCTTGAACAGGCGCTCATGGACAGCAGCTTCGAGCAGCCGGACTGACCGGCAGACATGACAGAAAAAACCGCCGTCCCGGCACAGGCAAAATAATAATAAGAACTACTTGCAAAATTAAGATATCTATGTTAGAATAAATGCAGACAGGCAAGGAATGCTAAAACAACGGATTAAAATCAAAAAGGAGACGGAACTATGAGCAAATACGCAGGCACGAAAACCGAAGCGAATCTGCGCGCAGCCTTTGCAGGCGAATCGCAGGCACGGAACCAGTACACCTTCTTCGCGTCCGTCGCGAAAAAAGAGGGCTACGAGCAGATGGCGGCGCTGTTTCTGAAAACAGCGGAGAACGAGAAGGAGCACGCAAAGCTCTGGCTCAAGGAGCTGTCCGGCATCGGCGACACGAAGGCCAATCTGGCCGCTGCCGCCGCAGGCGAAAACTACGAATGGACGGATATGTATCAGGACTTTGCCAAGACTGCCGAGGAAGAGGGCTTCCCGGAGCTGGCACAGCGCTTCCGCCTCGTCGCGGAGATCGAAAAGCACCACGAAGAGCGCTACCGCGCACTGCTGCACAATCTGGAGACAGCGCAGGTGTTCGAAAAGAGCGAAGTCAAGGTCTGGGAATGCCGCAACTGCGGCCACATCGCTGTCGGCACAAAGGCCCCCGAGGTCTGTCCCGCCTGCAATCACCCGCAGAGCTATTTTGAACTCCGCGAAGAAAATTATTGAGTATCATATCAGCAAAACGGGCTGCAGCGAAATGAACCTCGCTGCAGCCCCTTTATTCTTTATGCGATATGTCCCTGACAATTTGCAGATCGTGCTCGGATTGCTCTGGCGTCAGTTTTTCGATTTCATGCAGAAGCTCCTTTGCTTTTCGCGGTGCAGCTGCATCAAAGTTAAAAAACTCCTGCGGCGTAATATTCAGGTATTCACAAATATAGAAAAACCCGTCATCGACGGCAATGTTCTTCTGTTCTCGATCTTATTGATATAGCTCTCACTCTGCCCAAGCGAAAGACTCATAGGGGCTGCCTCGCTAAGAGGCAGCCCCTTTGGTCTGTTTTGCAATTGTCAGCTGAGCCTGCGGATATATCCGTTTCCGCAGATCTGGCTGTAGTAGACCGCCTCGCCGACAGTGAACACGTCGGTGCTGCTGAACGCGCGGACGGTCTGGGTCTCGCCGTCGACGTCGACCGTCAGCGGGGAGACGGAGGTGACCGTCGCCGGATAGCTCGTCGTGACGAGGACCACGTCGAACGCGTTGTCGCCGTCGTGGTCGATCACGGTGATCTTGTCATTTTCGGACAGCGTGTTCAGGATATCCTTGTTCGAGGGCGTGTAGTTGTAGTAATACGCCGTCTCCTCCGTCAGGCGGAAGCCGCCGCCGGCACAGATCTCCTTGAGCTGGGACGCGTCGGTGAAGGTATAATAGACCTCGTCGACCGCATAGCAGGGAATGCCGAAGACCGTGCCGTCCTTCACATAGATATCAACGCTCCGGCCAAGCAGACTGAGATCCGTAGAGATATCGAACGCCTTGTGACCGGCCAGCTTGCTCGTCCCGGCGGAAAGCGTATTGCCTGCGCTCGTCAGATCGGCGCATTCGTTGCCGGTCAGCGTGGCGGTGTAACGCGTCAGACCGAAACGGATCTCCAGATACGACATGGGGTTCATCAGGCTGTCGAGCACATAGCGCTGATCGCCCTCCAGCGAGGCGTCCGCGACCTTGGGGCAGAGCATGGCGTTGTAGATCAGCAGGCACGCCGTATCGCGCGTAGCGGCGGAGTCATAGTTGGCGGAGACGCCCGCGTAGATCCCCTTCACAAACGCGTCCTCGTCAACGTTCTGCGCCCAGCTCGCGCCGACATAGCGCGAAGCGTCCTCGCCGAGAATGACGAGCAGCATCTTTGCAAGCTCGCGGATCGTCACATGGTCCGCCGGACGGAAGCGCCCGCTGCTGCCGGCGATAATGTCGTGCTCGGCGCAGTAGGCGATATAATCTGCAGCCCACGATGTGGTGCTGTCATAGAACGGAGCGGAGGCGTTCTGGGCCTGCGGCTCCGCCTCGCACAAAAGCGCCATCAGCTTGGCGACCTCTTCGCGCCGGATGGGGTTCTGCGGGCCGAAGCTGCCGTCCGAATAGCCGGAGATCAGGCCGAGGTCGTAGAGCATCCGCACGGCGTTGTTGTTTTCGATCTCCTGCTGGTCGGAAAAGCCTGCAAAGTCCGTTGCTGTGCAGGGGATCATAAGTGTCAGCGTCAGCACAGCTGCAAGCAGCGCGCAAAGCAGTTTTTTCAAGGCGATGCCCCCTTCCACGTATATTTATATCCAGTATAGGCGGCAGCCGGGAGGATTGCAAGCAAACCGGCCTGTTTGTAACAGAACTGTAATGAAAACAGGCAGAAAATCCGGACAGGATTGCATTTTTCCCGCAGGACTGGTACAATACAGACCGAAAGGAGGCGGAGCAATGGACAAACGCGAACAGATCGCGCGCATGGCGCAGACAAAGGAAGACGAAATGTTGCTGGCCCGAGTGTACGAGCGCATGACGAACGCCGCCGCGCGCAGCATCCCGGCCTCAACGTGCTTTTTGTCCAAACGGGAGCAGATGCTTGCCGCCGAGCTGCTGCGCGGGCAGGACATCCGGTTTTACGGCGGGCCGCCCATGGCTGAGCGCGAGATCTGCTGCTATCTGCCGGACTATCTGGACGAGAGCTGGCTGGAGAGCGAGGACGGGCCGATCGCCGCCGTCCGCGCATCCTATTTCGAGGGCGATACGCTCACGCACCGGGATTTTCTCGGCGCGCTGATGGGCTGCGGCGTGAAGCGCGAGACGATTGGAGATATCTATGTGGCCGAGGGCCGCTGCGACTTTCTCGTCACGCGCGAGGTGCTGCCGTATCTGCTGCAGAGCTTTCTGTCCGCCGGACGCACGAAGCTGCACGTGGAGCGCATCGTGGTCCCGGACGTTTCCGTGCCGGAGCAGAAGGTCCGGCAGATCCGCGACACCGTGCCCTCCCTGCGGCTCGACGGCATTGTTTCCTCCGGCTTTTCCATCAGCCGCGGCAAGGCTGCGGAGTATATCAGCGCCGGAAAATGCGAGCTGAACTACGCGCCCTGCGTAAAGGGCGACAAGCAGACGGCGGAGAGCGACGTGATCACCGTCCGGGGTCTTGGCAAGATCCGGCTGGACGCCGTCGGCGGCAATACGAAAAAGGGCCGCATCTGCGTTGAAATTACAAGATTTCTGTAAGGAGCATCTGCTATGAAAAAAGAAGACATTGACCGCATCAATGAGCTGGCCCGCAAGGCCAAGACCGTCGGCCTCACACCGGAGGAGAACGAGGAGCGCGCCGTGCTGCGCCGGGCGTATATCGATTCCGTCGTCGGCGATCTGCGCCAGCAGCTCGACAACACCTACATCGTCGACAGCAAGGGCAACAAGCGCAAGCTGCGCCAGTGATCAGCGGAACAGGAAATATAATATCGCGCACTGCGCCAGAAGCAGCAGCGGGACCGTGATGGTAAACAGCGGCTTTCTCGTCTTGTGGCGGCAGACATACATCCCCGCCAGCACACCGAGACTGCCGAAGCAGGCCGCAAACGCCAGCAGCAGCGCCTCCGGGACACGGCGGCGGTGACAGCGGGCAAGATTTTTATCCAGCAGCATAATTGCGAAGCCGGATGCATTCATTAGAAGCAGGAAAACAAGCATGGAACCATTCCTTTCTATTGGAGGCGATCTGGTATGAAGCGAATTCTGATCGGTTGGATGGCGGCGCTGAGCGCGCTGCTGTGCGCCTGCTCGGCGCAGACAGTCTGGGAAACGGTGGACGGCGGCTGTGTGCCGGCTGAAGACGGCGCGTCCTATGTGATCCGCATTGCCCTGCCGCAGGACGCGGTCGAGGAGGTCTTTGCCGAGCGCGGTGCGCGGCAGATCTATACCCAGCCGGGCGGAGGCTATGAGATCACGACGGAAATTCTGGACGCCGCGCCCGCCGCCGCGATCGTCCGGCGGCTGTCGGGCTTCGATGCGTCCGCGCTGCACGTGTATAAGAGCGGCGGCAAGGACCGGCCCGTCTGGCAGTTTGCGTGGTATGCGGCCTCCGACGAGGGCGGGCGTATGTACCGCTGCAAGGTGATTTCCGACGGCAGCTACTGCTACGCGCTGACCGTCAGCGTGCCGGAGGGCGCCGGCACCAGCTATGATACCATGCTGACGGAGGTATTCTCAAGCATGGAATTGCAGCCGGTGTAGCCGCCAGTGAAAAAGTTTCACGATTTTAAAAATTGTTCTTGACATTTGCCGAACTGGCCGTTATAATACACACGTCGCTGAGAGATGCGGCTTGATGGAACGGAAGGTTAGCTCAGCTGGGAGAGCACCTGCCTTACAAGCAGGGGGTCACAGGTTCGAGCCCTGTACTTTCCACCAATTTACCTGGCCCGGTGGTGCAGTCGGTTAGCACGCCAGCCTGTCACGCTGGAGGTCGACAGTTCGAGTCTGTTCCGGGTCGCCATAATGTATTGAGGCGAGAGTGATCTCGCCTCAATATGCCTCTGTAGCTCAGTAGGTAGAGCAGCGGACTGAAAATCCGCGTGTCGTTGGTTCAACTCCGACCGGAGGCACCATTATGCGGGTGTAGCTCATCCGGTAGAGCGCCACCTTGCCAAGGTGGAGGTAGCGAGTTCGAGCCTCGTCACCCGCTCCAAAATAAATAGGAATGCCTTCGCAGCATTCCTATTTTCATATCCGGTGCCGTGGCCAAGTGGTAAGGCAAAGGTCTGCAAAACCTTCACTCCCCAGTTCAAATCTGGGCGGCACCTCCATGATTGCCGAACACTATAGATGAAATGGCGAAAAAGCCAGTCATCTCAAGGGGTTCGGCAATTTTTTATTCTCAAAATTCTTTGGTAACTCCATAGATGAAATCGCAGCTTGCAGAGGTTCAAACGGGATTTGAACCTCTGTTTTTCCATATTCAAGCGGAATTTCAGTGACAGCGCCCTTTTTCAGAGGGCTGCGGCGGCTGGTTTTCAGAAAAATCGGGGAAAAATCTTTCACAAAATTATGGACGCTGGATTGTTGGTTTTCACGAACCAATGACCAGCGCCTTTTTTGCGCTCAAAAAGGGCACTGCAGATTGGAGGTATTGAATGAACGAAGAACTTACACCGCAGAAGGAACGATTCCTGCAAGAGGTAGAACAGAAGCTCCTGCACAGGGAGCTGGACGCAAGGCTGCTGGAGGACGGTCTGGTCCACGTCAGTTGGCACGAAAAACCGCTCTGCTCGGTTGACAGAGACGGTATCGTCCGTTTCCGACTAGTGGATATCACTGGACCGGCAGTAGACCGGCAGCTTCGGACGGTGATAGCAAAATGGCGGCATCCCATTGATACAATGAGATGCCGCCATCTTTAACAGCCCGACTCGGAATTCAGAGCCGGGCTGCTTGCTTATTCAGGAAAAATCAACGCTCCAAAGTACTTCGGAAGATGGAAATCGGGCCGTTCCGCGTACACGCGGTTCCACGCAAGATAATGCTCCTGCATGGTCAGATCGCCGCATTTGTAGAAATTGCCCCGGATTGTTCCGGACGGAGCAAAATCCGGGAAGAACAGCCGCAGCAGCTGAAAAGGAAGCTCATACGTCACATCCCAGCCACTGGGCGTTCTTTCGCTGGCTGCATGCAAGGTCTTTGCGCCGTCCGGAAGCAGGATCCGCATCAGATCCTCTCTTCCGGTCCCAAATCCGAAATAGATGCACAGGCTGGGGTTCAGCTCAATGTTGATATATCGCGCATCCTGCTCTGCGGCGCTGAAGAAAAACTCCAGGCAGCTGTCCTGACACGGCTGGTCAAGCATGCCGGTATTTTCTGCGCGGATCGTTGGTTCCTCCGCGTGAAGGCGCACATACAACCGGCTGTCATCGTACGCAAGCTGCGCGTAGGCGCTGATCTGCTCACAGGGTAGCCACAGTTTCTGGTCGATCGGCGCTTTTTCGATCTTATTCCAGTCCGGTTTCCCGGTGATTTTTTGAATCTGATATTGTCTGGTCATCTTTTTTCCTCTTTTTCCTTTCTTCGTTTTCCGTGTCAATGCTTCGAGAAGATTGCCTCAAGCGTCTGCAAGACGGCTGCCTTTCGGACATCCTCGTATTTGCAGTCAAATAACTGGAGATTCAGCGCTCCAGTGCTGGTCAGGATGTGAAATTTCTCCGCGAGTACACCATTTCTACTCACGCCCCTGCGGGAGGGGCGACGCGCGGCCCGCTCGGCCTTTTTGCGGCTCTTGTAGCGCAGATTTCTACTCACGCCCCTGCGGGAGGGGCGACGGAAGCATACAATAGGCGTACAGTGTTTCCAGAAGCGCCTGCGGGTCAAAATAGCAGTCCTCCGCACGATCAAGGTATGTACTGTCGTCATTCATTGCAGAGGCCGTGTAGTCTGCATCCACCAGACAGGAAAACAGCAATCTGGTATACAGCATGGATTCCAGTTCATCGGCAGGAGGTATCGGAAGCTTTGGCAGTCTGAAATCAGGAAAATCCTTTTGAAACGCGGCGTTTGCCTCTTTCAGCTGCGCTGCGTTTTCAATCGAGGGCGTTTTTCCGGCGTTTCCGTGGGCTTGCTTACGATCATCTGCAATCGCGTGCAGCTCCGCCTTTATCATATCGTAGGCCACAAGACCGGCATGGTGTCCATTGACCGCCTCTATCACAGGACGGCTGCCGGGTCTCCCCCTATAGCAGCATTCCAGAAAGCAGGCCCCGCTTATCGCATGGTCAACGCCTGTTTGTTTGCCTTTCCACACATCCTGAAACGCCTTGGTATACTTTCCAAAATCATGTACCAGCCCTTCCAGTCCTGCGGCATCTGCAAGGTCAAGCGCCTCCCCGTACTCCCGCGCAAGCGCAGCGACCTTTTGTAAATGCTCCTTCACAGTTTCCTGATGCCCCTGCAGATTTTCGGATTTCGCATAGTATTCCATAGCTGCCTCCCCGGCTACCGGTTTTATCCATTCCATTATACCAAGCGCACGCACCCATGCCAACAGTTATTACGGAAAACGGAACAATTGCCTTCGCCGTGCAGGCGTGGTTGGCCGTTTGGATAGAACAGTATCTTTGCGCCAATGGCAACGGGTACTGAGCGCAATGTGGAGCTCCCGGCTGCGTGCGTTCAAAGTGGTCCCTTGTTCATATCGGCGGACGACTTCCTTTTTAAAGGAAGGGATGTATTCTTTTGGCATGATTGTACTTCCATTATACCCAATCCGCAAATAGTTTCAAGTAAAACGCGTTATTCGGATAACACTGCGGATTTTCCGCTCCAGCGACGCACGACGAAGCAAGAGGTGAAGAAACACGAATCTGAAAGAAGCGTTCTGTTTCTCCATCCTCGCCAGACGTCCTTCCGCCAGAACCGCCCTTTCCATATCACGCGCTTTCCCGCATCCAAACGGACGTCTCCATATGTAAGGCAAGCGAGCGTACTTGCTGATTACAAGAGCAATCACGATCAAATGCTGATCTTTTTCCGCAAGCAGTATGGGCGGTATCGGAATTTCCCCGTCCGGTGCATGATTTCTTACGATTTTCTGAAAATATACAGTTTGTTGATAAATTTTGCCGCAGATGTGATATGATATCAGCAACTACTTGGAGGAGGACGGCATTTGTGGCAGCGTCATTCCTGAAACGAAAACCGAAGGATCCGGACGGGCCGCAGCGGCGGGAGATCCCCGTTTTGGAGGCGGACGCCGAGACGGGCTTAAGCGCCGCGCAGGCGCAGGAGCGGCTGGACGGCGGCTGGGGCAACGCGCCGGTGGAGTCTCCCGGCGCGTCGGTCCGGGAGATCATCGCAAAAAACGTTTTTACGTACTTTAACTTCCTGTTCTTCCTGCTGGCAGGCTGTGTGATCGCCGTGCGGCAGTGGCTGAATTTGACGTTCCTCGGCCCCGTGTTCTGCAATATGTTCATCGGCATCGTGCAGGATCTGCGGGTGAAGAAAAAGGTCGACGGGCTGAAGATCATGGCCGCGCCGAAATGCCGCGCCGTGCGGGACGGGCAGACCGTCGAGCTGGACGCGGCCCAGCTCGTGCGGGACGATATCGCCGTCTTTTCCCCCGGCGACCAGATCCCGGCGGACGCCGTCGTTGCGGCGGGTGAATGCCGCGTCAACGAGGCGCTCGTCACCGGCGAGGCCGATGAGATCGTCAAAAAGCCGGGCGAGCGGCTGCTCTCCGGCAGCTTTGTCGTGTCCGGCAGCTGCCGCGCACGGCTGACCGCCGTGGGCGCGGACAGCTTCGTCTCCCGGCTCACGCTGGAGGCCAAGCAGACCGGATCGCAGCCGCAGTCAGAGATGATGCATTCGCTGACGAGTCTCATCAAATGGATCGGCTTCCTTGTCATTCCGCTGGGCGCAGTGATGTTCATCAAGGAGTATCTGTGGCTGAAAAGCCCGATTGTGGACGCGGTGACGAGCACGGTCGGCTCTATCGTCGGCATGATCCCGGAGGGGCTGTATCTGCTGACAAGTCTTGCGCTGGTGGCAAGCGTCATCCGGCTGGCAAACCGGCGCACGCTCGTGCACGACATGGGCTGCATTGAGACGCTTGCGCGCGTCGACACGCTCTGCGTCGACAAGACCGGCACGATCACAGAGCCGAAAATGACCGTCGACGACATTGTTCCCTTACAGCCGGAGCGCTATATCGACGACGATATCCGCATGATCATGGCCGATTACGTCTGCGCCATGCAGGACGACAACGACACCATGGCCGCGCTGCGGCGGTATTTTACCGGCGTTTCCATGCAGACGGCGATTGACGCCATGCCGTTCCGGTCGGCGAAAAAATACGGCGGCGTATCCTTCCATGAGGATGAGACGTATCTGCTGGGCGCGCCGGAAATTCTGCTGGCGAACTGCCCGGAAAAGGAGCAGTATCTGCCGCTGGCGGAGGAATGGTCGGCGAAGGGCTGCCGCGTGCTGCTGCTGGCGCTTTACGACGGGAAGCTGTCGGACGAAGCGCTGGACGCGGAAATGATGCCGCTGGCGCTGATCCTGCTGAGCAACAAGATCCGGCCCGAAGCGCCGCAGACGTTCTCCTATTTTGCGCAGCAGGGCGTGCGCACGAAGGTCATTTCCGGCGACAATCCCCTGACTGTTTCGGAGGTCGCGCGGCGTGCCGGGATCCCGGACGCGGAGAAATTTGTCGACGCGCGGACGCTCAAAACGGACGCGGAGCTTGCGAAGGCGGCGGAGGACATGACCGTCTTCGGACGCGTCACGCCGGATCAGAAAAAGAAGCTCGTCGCAGCCATGAAGCGGGCGGGGCACACGGTCGCCATGACCGGCGACGGCGTGAACGACGTGCTGGCGCTGCGCGAGGCAGACTGCTCCATCGCCATGGCCTCCGGCTCGGGCGTCGCGTGTCAGGCATCGCATATCGTGCTGCTTGATTCGCAGTTTTCCGCGCTGCCGTCCGTCGTGGCCGAGGGCAGGCGCGTCATCAACAATATTGAGCGCAGCGCGTCGCTGTATCTCGTCAAGAATATTTTCACGTTCGTGCTTTCCCTCATCACGCTGTTCTTTACGCTCCCCTATCCGTATACGCCCGCGCAGCTGAGTCTGGTCAACGCGCTGACCATCGGCATCCCGTCGTTCATCCTTGCCATGGAGCCGAACGAGAACCGCATCAGCGGCCGGTTTATGCCGAACGTCATTTACCGGGCGCTGCCCGCCGCGCTGTCTGACCTCATTCTCGTGGTCGGCGTGATGCTGTTCTATCTGGCATTCCATATCAAAGAGGATATGCTCTCCACGCTCTGCACCGGCATTATGGGCATCGTCGGCCTGCTGATGGTCCATCAGACCTCGCTGCCGATGAATAAGCTCCGCAAGGCCATGCTCGTCGGACTGTGCATCGCATTCGTGGTGTGCTACTTCTTCCTGCCGGAGCTGTTTACGCTGAGCGCGCTGGACAAGCCGTCGCTGCTGATCCTCGTCGTGCTGGGCCTGCTTGCGTTCTCGGTCATGTTTGTCTGCCGCCGGGGACTGCGCAAGGCAAAGGCGCGGCTGGACAAGGGAATTTTCCCGCACAGGAAAAAAAGATAAAAATCCGCAAATACTAGAGCCAGCCGGAAAAACCGGCTGGCTCAGTTTTTTGGAAGGAGAACGTGTATGCACTATCATGTAAACGAAGACGTCTGCATCGGCTGCGGGCTGTGCGCCGAAACGTGCCCGGAGGTCTTTTCTCTCAGGGACGACGGCTTTGCCGAGGCAGCGCCCGGCCCCGTGCCGGAAACTGCGCAGGAAACTGCCGCCGAGGCCATGGATGCCTGCCCGACGAGCGCGATCGAAGAGGGCTGACAAGGGGCGAAAAATCTGCTATACTGGTTCCATCCTGTCAAATGGGGTGGAACTATGGAAGAACGTTATGTGGCGTTCGACGTGGAAACGCCGAACGCGCAGAACCGGCGCATGAGCGCCATCGGCGTCAGCGTGATCGAGCGCGGCGAGATCGTGCAGGAGCTTTACACGCTTGTCGACCCGCAGACGCACTTTGATCCGTTCAATATCGCGCTGACCGGCATCACGCCGGAGCAGGTGCGCGGCCAGCCGGACTTTCCCGCGCTCTGGCAGCTGCTGGAGCCGATGCTGGCGGGCCGCATTCTGGTCGCGCACAACGCGCCGTTTGATCTGCGGGTGCTGGCCAGCTGCCTGCATGACTATCACATCGACTGGAAGCCGGAGGCCGCGTATCTGTGCACCTGCCAGATGGGCCGAAAGGCATATCCGTACCTGCCGAACCACAAGCTGAACACGCTCTGCGACCATCTGCGGCTCGACCTCGACCACCACAACGCAGGCAGCGACAGCCGCGCCTGCGCGCTTTTGCTGCTCGACTATCTGCAAAAGGGCCTGCGCCCGGAGCCGTTTCTGCGCACCTACCGCTTCGCGGACCGGAAAACGCTCCCGTACTGCACGGTATAAGCGCCCGCGCCCATGCCTCCCCCTGCCATGCGCTGCATGGCAGGGGGAGGCTTTTGCCGTTTCAGCGCAGCGTTTCGAAGCGCTTTACGCCGCGGGTCATGAGCCAGCGGGCGGTAAGCGCGTACAAGATCGCCATCAGGGCCAGGATCAGGCCGAGGAAGGCTGTTGTCGGCATCAGCTCCGCCAGCAGGAAGAAATAGAGCGCGCCGACCGCGACCACGAAGCCAAAGCCCAGCAGCATGCTCAGCAGCACGCCTGCGCCCTGCTTTGCCGCCTGCGTCTCGTTGATCCAGTCGAGGTTGCAGTGGCGCAGATCCTCCATCAGGCCGACGTTCGCCGTCAGCAACACGAACAGCAGCTGACAGGCCAGCAGCAGCGCCGTCTCGGCAGCAGGCAGCCGCAGGGCAAGCGCAGCGGCCAGCGTCATAAGGAGTGCGGGCGCAATTGCCAGAGAGTTGGACAGGCTTAGCTTTGCCTGCAGAACCTTTTTGGTTTCGACCGGCATGGAGCGCACGATCCAGTAGCTCTTGCCCTCCAGCGACACGGACGACGCCGTAAAGAATACCATGCCGGAAACCATCATGCAGGCCAGCAGCAAGATGGGGGCGGCTGCTGCGTACAGCTCCGGGATCGCGGTCAGCGCGCCCAGAAGCTCCCGCCGCTTGACCACCGCCAGCACAGCCAGCACCAGCTCAAACACAAGGCCAAGCCCGGCGTTGAGCATATAGCCGGAGCTGCTGGTCAGCCGGGCAAGCTCCCGGCGGTAGAGCGCCGCACTCTGCGAGGAGGCGCGCATGGCTTTTTTCTCGTACCGCACCTTGACCTGTCCGCGCCGCATGGTGACGATGCGGATAAAGCTGCGGTTCAGCAGCACATAGGCCAGCACGAACGGCAAAACCGTCCACAAAAGCGTCAGCCCGAGGTCTGCAAGGCTCCCGTCCGCAGCGGCCCGGCCCAGCCAGACGAGCGGGGCAGCCGAACCGAGCGCGCCCGCGATCGCCGCGCCGTTCGCGGCCAGCTGCGTGACATAGCTGTTCATGCGGAAGCAGAACAGGAAATATGCCAGCATGAACACGACTGAGATCACCATGGTCACGGCGGTCGTATTGCGCATATGGCTGGTCACAAGCGAGACAAGCCACGCAAACAGGCAGCTCACCGCCAGCGAAAACAGCGGCAGCGCCAGCACGATCACGACGAACGCCGCAATGCCCGTTCCGCTTGTCTCACCGTATTGCAGCCACGAAACAAAGACCGGGAGGGCCACGACAAGCTCAAGCACGAAGTTCATGGCCAGCAGCGCCGCCAGGCGGCTGAGCAGGATCATGCCAGGCGGCACGGGCATGGACAAAAGCAGCTCGTTGTCCTTCGCCTCAAACAGCTGCGATTTGGCCGTAAACACGCTGCCGATGAACATGAGCGCAAAGGCCATGATCGCAAACATGGCGAAATACAGCCAGCCGAGCCCCGCCGGGAAAAACGCGGCGGCAAGCTGGGAAAACGAGGCATAGAACAGGAAGACGAACGCACAGAAGCAGTAAAGCATCAAAAATGCATAGCCGGCGGCCTTGCCCTTCGTCTGGCTCTTCCGCTTCCGGCTCTGTCCGGTAAACGCGGCGAGCAGCGCCGCCACCCGGACGCGAAGCAGCGTTTTAAGCATTCTTCTCACCCTCCAGCTCCAGGAACACAGCCTCCAGCGACTGGTCGCCCTTGACCTCGTCCATCGTGCCGGAGGCGATGAGCCGCCCCTGCTTGATGATGGCGACCTTGTCGCAGAGCTTTTCCGCGACCTCCAGCACGTGCGTGGAGAAGAAGATCGCGCCGCCGCGGTCGCAGTGCTCGCGCATGATGCCCTTGACCTGATAGGCTGCCGTCGGGTCGAGGCCGACAAACGGCTCGTCCATGATGATGAGCTTCGGGTCGTGGAGCAGGGCGGAGATGATCGCCAGCTTCTGCTTCATGCCGTGCGAATAGGCCGAGATGGGCTGCGCCAGATCGCCGGTCAGGTCGAACAGATCCGCGTATTTTTCGATCCGCGCCTCGCGGTCGGCCTTCGACACGCCGAAAATATCGGCCACGAAGTTCAGATATTTGATGCCGGACAGGAATTCATACAGATCCGGGTTGTCCGGGATGTACGCTAAAATCTGCTTGCAGCCGAGCGGGTCGGCCTTGACGGACTTCCCGTCTATGGTGATCTCGCCCTGTTCAAACTGCAGAATGCCCGCGCAGCTTTTGATCGTCGTGGTCTTGCCTGCGCCGTTGTGGCCGATAAAGCCGTAAATTTCGCCGGGCCTGATGTGCAGGCTCAGGTCGTCGACCGCCTTTTTCTCTCCGTAAAGCTTTGTAAGATGCTCAATTTTCAGCATCGAATCCACTCCTTTCAAGATGGGTAGCCTTTCAGACGTTTTGTTTGGGCAAAAGTTCCCATGTGTCTATATCATAGCAGATTTTTTCAGTTTGTACAGGCAAACAATTTAGCAGTCGTAGCGCGAGACTGCTAAAATTCACAGTCCGTTCACACAAAGATGCAGAATTGTTCACAGACCGGGCCTATCATGTGACTTGTAAACAAGAGATGAGCAAGACGCTCAGATCGAGTTTTCAGACATTATATATTACAAGACTCAAGGAGGTCTTTTCCATGTTAGTACCGTATGCACGTAAAAATCACAATGTTTCCAATTTCAATCCGTTCCACGATTTTGACGAGCTGGAGCGCGCGTTCTTCTCCGACAACGCCCTCGGCGAGTTCAAGGCCGACATCCAGGAGGACGGCGACAACTTCGTTCTGGAGGCTGACCTGCCCGGCTTCAAGAAGGAGGATATCCACGTGGACGTCGCCGACGACCGGCTGACCGTCTCCGCCGAGCGTCATTCCAACTATGAAGACAAGGACAAGAAGGGCAATTACCTCCGCTGCGAGCGTTCCTATGGCTCCTACGCCAGAAGCTTTGATATCTCCGGCATCGACGCCGCAGGCATCAAGGCCGCATACGCCGACGGCGTCCTGCGCGTGACGCTGCCGAAGCAGAAGGAAGTCCCCGCCTCGTCCAGACGGCTGGAGATCGAATAACAGATAGATCTTCTACCGCATCGAGGGCGAATTCGTGTCCGTCGGCGCCGTGATCCACGGAAAAACAGACTATCTGAATGTCCTTTTTCGGAAAGAACGGTAAACAAAATTTCCAAACAGAAAACCCAGCCTCTTGTATAAGAAGCTGGGTTTTCTGCGTAATTGCAGAGCCCCGCGCGCAACAAACGACGCGGTTTCCATGACGCTTGCTCCGCCGCCGGAAAGAACACGACCGGACGGTTATGGGTGGCTTGGCAGATGGTTTGGCCGGGCCGGGTGCTGGCATTGTATGTCTTGTTTTATCCCTTTTCCAAAGCCGTCCGGGGCTGTTTTCCTGCTGCGGCGCAAAAAGTTTACAGGCCGGAAACAAATTTTTGCATGATTGCACTTTCCTGTTGTGTCCGTATGTGGTACAATGTATTTGGATTTTTATGCTGTTGCGCAGATTTGGATAGATAAAGGAAGATCATCATGGAATTACTCGCTCCCGCCGGTTCGATGGAGGCGCTGCGCGCCGCCGTCTGCAACGGCGCTGACGCTATTTATTTAGGCGCCGATACCTTCAACGCGCGTATAAACGCCCGCAATTTTTCCGCCGCCGATCTGCAGGAGGCCGTTGTCTACTGTCATGTGCGCGGCGTCAAGGTACATCTGACGCTCAACACACTCGTGCTCGACCGCGAGATGCCGCGTGCGGCGGAGCTGATCCGGCTGGCCGCATCCTGCGGCGTCGACGCGTTCATCGTGCAGGATCTGGGCGTGGTATCGTTATGCCGGCAGCTTGCGCCGGACGTGCCCATCCATGCCTCCACGCAGATGAGCATCCATTCGCTTGAGGGCGTATTGGAGGCCGCCGCGCTCGGGTGCAGCCGCGTCGTGCTTGCGCGGGAGCTTCCCGCGGAGGAGATCGCGCATATCTGTAAGAAAAGCCCGGTCGAGATCGAGGTTTTTGTGCACGGCGCTTTGTGTATGTGCTATTCCGGACAGTGCTACCTGTCCTCCGTCATCGGCCGCCGCTCCGGCAACCGGGGCCAGTGCGCGCAGCCCTGCCGCCTGCCCTACGGCTACGGCCGGTTCGAATCGACGCGCTACCCGCTCAGCCTCAAGGATAACTGTCTGGCGGGCGAGCTGGACGAGCTGCGGCGCATGGGCGTCGCGTCCATCAAGATCGAAGGCCGCATGAAGCGGCCTGAGTACGTCGCCATCGTCACGCGCGCTTACCGCACGGTTTTAAACGGCGGCAAGCTGATGCCGTCCGATCTGCAGGAGCTGGAGACGGCCTTCTCCCGGCAGGGCTTTACCGACGGCTATTTCAGAGGCCAGACCGGCAGCGATATGTTTGGCCGCCGTCAGGAGGGCGAGGACACGGCCGACCTGTTCGCCTCTGCCCGCGCCACCTATGAACAGGGTGAGCCGCAGCGCATCGGCGTGCGCTTCTACGCCATGATCCGCCGCGGAGAGCCTGCGCAGCTCGCCGTCGAGGACCCGGACGGCAACCTCTGCCGGACCCGCGGCCCCGTGCCGGAGCAGGCGGTCTACCGGTCGCTCACGCCGCAGGATCTGGAGCAGCAGCTGAAAAAAACCGGCGGAACGCCGTATCTGTGCACCGCCGTCCGCTCGTCTCTGGACCCCGATCTGATGCTCCCGGCGTCCGCCATCAACGCCATGCGGCGCGATGTGATCGCGGAGCTGACCGCAAAGCGCGGCCGTGCCGCGCCCGCGCGTCTGAACGCGTATGACGAGCCGCCGCGCTACGACGGCATTGCCGGGGAGCCGCAGCTGACCATCGCCGTCCGCACAGCCGGGCAGATCACCTCCCGTATGCTCTCCATGAAGCCAACGGTGCTCTATGTCCCCCTGTCCGAGCTGGCGGAGCACCCGGATCTGCCGCAGCGCGTAAGCGTTGAAACGCAGCTGGCGGCCATTCTGCCGCGCGTGATCTGGAGCGGGGAGCTTGCTCCCGTCGCGCGGCAGCTGCGCACGGTCTATGAGATGGGCGTGCGGCAGGTTCTGGCCGGAAATCTCGGACAGCTGCACATTGCCCGCGCGGCGGGCTTCGCCGTCCGCGGCGATTTCGGCCTCAATATCGTCAATTCCCGCGCCATGCGGTACCTGCGCGAGCAGGGGCTTGATTCGCAGCTTTTGTCGTTTGAGCTGACGCTGCCGCAGATCCGCGATATCTCCAAGGCCGTCCCGGCGGAGCTGCTGATCTACGGGCGGCTGCCGCTGATGCTGATGGAAAACTGCGTCATGAAGAACCGCACCGGCATCTGCGCCTGCCAGACCGGCACGGTCCGTCTGGTCGACCGTGTGGGCGAGGAATTCCCCATCGTCAAGGACCCCGGCACGTGCCGCAACGTGCTGCTGAACGGCAAGAAGCTGTATCTGCTCGACAAAAAGGACGCGCTGCGCGGCATGGGCCTGTGGGCGCTGCGCCTGCAGTTTACAACGGAAAACCCCGGCGAGATCGACAAGGTGCTGATGGACTATCAGGGCCGGGCCGTCTTCGACGCCGGAAGCTATACGCGCGGACTGTATTCGCGCGGCGTGGAATAAGCAAAAAAGAAGGAACTTCTTATGATCATCCTTGCATCGCAATCTCCCCGCAGGCACGAGCTGATGAAGCTCACCGGCCTGCCGTTTACCGTTCGTGTCGCGGATATCGACGAAACGATGGATCCGGCGCTGCCCGTCCAGCAGGAGGTCACGCGCGTCAGCCGCAGGAAGGCACAGGCCATCGCCGCCGGCGCGTCGCCGGACGATATTGTCATCGCCGCCGACACCATCGTGGTCATTGACGGGCGCGAGCTGGGAAAGCCGCGCTCGGAGGAAGAAGCGCTCGGCATGCTCCGCCTGCTCTCCGGCAGAACGCACGAGGTCGTGACCGTTCTGTCCGTCTGCAAAGGCTCACAGCTTGAGTCCGAAGCCGTCGTGACGAAGGTGACGTTCCGCACGCTCTGCGAGGAGGAGCTTCGCGCCTATGTCAGAACCGGCGAGCCTATGGACAAGGCCGGAAGCTACGGCATTCAGGGCTACGGGGCCATGTTCGTCAGCCGGATCGAGGGCGATTATTTCTCCGTCATGGGCCTGCCCCTGTGCCCGCTGTGCCGGATGCTGCGCGCGTTCGGTGTTCCGATCCTTGACGTGCAGGAGGCGCAGGCATGAAGAAAAAATTCTGGACGGGCCGCCTCAAGACCATTCTCATTGTCGCGCTCATCATCGCTATCTGCGCCGCCGTGACGCTTGCCATCACAAACGGGACAAGCGCCATTGAAAACGTGGTCGGGACGATCCTGTCCCCCATCCGTGCGGGCGTTGCGTCCATCGACCGGCTGGCCGAGCGGTATTACAACTATATGTTCCGCTATGAGACGCTTGAGGCGGAGAACGCGGAGATGGAAAAGCAGATCCTTGCCATGCAGGAGGATATCCGCGACGCCGAGCAGCTGCAGCGCGAGAACGAATGGCTCAAGGCGCTTCTGAAGCTGTCCGAAGAGCATGAGGATTATAAATTTCTCACATCGTACATCATTTCGTGGGATTCCTCCGACTATAAAAGCGCCTTTACCATCGGCAAGGGCACGAACGCGGGGCTGGAGGAGGGTATGTGCGCCGTGACGGAAAACGGGCAGGTCGTAGGCCTTGTGACCAAGGTCGGCGCCAACTGGGCCACCGTCACGACGATCATGGACTCGTCGCTTGAAATTTCCGCCTCCGTGGCCTCGTCCGGCTATACGGGCGTGGTACAGGGCACATTCCTCGAGGACGGAACGGAGATCCTGCGCATGAACTATCTGCTGACGGACGCGATCGTCAAGAATAACGATCAGGTCGTCACGACCGGCTCGACGCTCTATCCGCGCGGCCTGCTGCTGGGGTACATCACGAACGCCAGCCTCGACGAGACGGGCGTCGCGAAATACGCCACGCTCGAACCGTCCTGCGACCTGTCCAAGCTGGAGCAGATCGCGATCATTACGGAGTATAATGTGCAGTGACGCAAGAAACTGTTGTAGGGGCGGACGTCTCTGTCCGCCCGCAGAATGCAGCGTTTTTTTGAAAATCTCCGGCGAATTCGCAACATTTCCAGGGCCGGCAGAGTCGTCGGCCCCTACAGACGACCTGCAAAAATGCAGCTTGACGTGTATATGACCGAAAGGAGGCCCGCGCGATGCACGCGACCTATAAAAATGCGCTGATGTGGACGCTTTACGGCGTGCTGTTTCTTTTGATCGCCGTTTTGCAGACGGTCGTGTTTGGCCGGGCGCGATTCTTCGGCGTCAAGCTGACGCTGATCCCCGTCTGCATCGCCTGTGTTTCCATGCTGGCAGGCGCGGAGGCCGGGGCGCTCTACGGACTTTGCTGCGGCACGGTCTGGTGCTTCACGGGCGCGGCCGGCGGCGCGATGCACATCGTCCTGCTGACCGTCTGCGGCGCGGTGATCGGCTATATCTGCGACCGGTATCTCGTGCGGCAGCTGCTGTCCGCCATTCTGATGAGTCTGTTGGCGCTCGTATTCTGCCAGACGCTCCTGTTTCTGTTTCAATGCTATCTCGGCACGATCCACATCGGCATGATCACTGCTCTGCCGGTCCAGATCGGCCTGAGCCTGCTCGCGTGCCCGCTCCTGTATCTCGGAGCCTGGGCGATCCGAAAGGTTGGTGCCAAATAAATGCAGCGAATTTCCCGCTTCCGCATGATCGTATTCATCGTCGTCATTCTGGCCATGATCGGCGTGTTCTCCCTGCGGCTTTACAAGACGCAGGCCGCCGTCACGGAGGACTCCCTCGTCGCGGCGGACGCCGACTCCATGGAGTACCAGTCGACGGTCGAGGCTGCGCGCGGCAATATTCTCGACCGCAACGGCAACGTGCTGGTGTCGAACCGCGCAAGCTATAACCTCGTCATCATCAACTTCGTCTTTTTCAACGCGCCCGACCCGAACGGGAACCTGCTGAAGGTCCTGAACCTCTGCGACGAGCTTGGGATCGCGTATGAATCGCATTTCCCCGTCTCCGCCGAGCGTCCCTATACCTATACCGATACCGACGACACCGCCTGGCAGGGCTATTTCCGCAGCTTCCTTGCCAGCCGGAGCTATGACCTCGATATCTCCGCGCCCACGCTCATGAAGCGCCTGCGCGACGAATATAAGATCCCCGACGACTGGACCCAGCAGGACGTGTACCGCGTCATTTCTGTCCGCTATGAGCTGGAGCTGCGCTCGGTAGACGAGATCGGCATGGAAAACTATATGCTGGCAGAGGACGTCGACGCGGAATCGCTGGCTGCCGTGATGGAGCTGGCCGTGCCGGGCGTTGTGGTCGAAAACGGCACGGTGCGCGAGTACAACACCACCTATGCCGCGCACATTCTCGGCTACATCGGCCCGATCTGGAGCGAGGAGGCCGCCGAATACCGCGAAAAGGGCTACTCCATGAACGCGCTTGTCGGAAAATCCGGCGTGGAGCAGGCGTTTGAGGAATATCTGCACGGTTCAAGCGGCATCAAGCGGACGACCGTCTCCTCGACCGGAGAAATTCTGAACCGATACTATGTGACGGAGCCTGTGCCGGGCAACAACGTCGAGCTGACCATCGACATTTCGCTGCAGGCTGTGGCCGAGCAGGCGCTGGAAAAGGTCATTCTCGATCTGCGGGAAAACGGCGTCGGCCGGAACAAGGAGGGCAAGGACGCCAGAGGCGGCGCGGTCGTCGTGCAGATGTGCAAGACCGGTGAAATTCTCGCCATGGCAAGCTACCCGACCTATGATCTTGCCACACGCGCGGAAAACGCCGTCGCGCTGAACGAAGACGAGACTGCGCCGATGTTCAACCGCGCGCTCGCAGCCTACCCGCCCGGCTCGGTCTATAAGATGGTCACGGCCATCGCCGCCGTCGATATGGGCGGCTTCGACCCCGGCTATATCATCGAGGACAAGGGCCTTTACACCTTCTATGAATCCTTCCAGCCCAAGTGCCACATCTGGTCGCTTGCCAACCCGCGCACGCACGGCAAGATCGATCTGATGGAGGCCATCGCCTATTCCTGCAACTATTATTTCTACGAGGTCGGCCGTCTGACCTACGACAGCTATAAAAAGGAAACGGGAAACAACCCGTTTGATATCGTTGCCAAGGCCCTTGGCCTCGGCGAGCCGACGGGCATCGAGCTGCCGGAGGACACCGGCGCACGCGCGAACGCAGAGGAAAAGAACAAGCAGTACGCAGGCGAGGACGCAGGCTGGTTCGGCGCGGACGTTCTGCAGGCCGTCATCGGCCAGAGCCTGAATAAATTCACGCCTCTGCAGCTGGCCTGCTACGCCTCGGCGCTGGCAAATAAGGGCACGCGCTATGAAGCGACGCTCCTGTCCCGCGTCGTCTCGTGGGACTATCAGGATCTGATCGAGGAGTCCAAGCCCGTCGTGGCAAGCACGCTGGAGATCTCGGAAAAGGCGCTGAACGCGCTCGATCAGGGCATGCGCATGACCGCAAGCATCGGCACGGCGGAGCAGTATCTCAAGGATTATCCCATCCCCATCGCCTGCAAGACCGGCACGGCGCAGTGGCAGGGCACGACCTCCACCGGCTCGTTCTCCGGCTCTGACCACGCCTCGTTCGTGCTCTACGCTCCGGCGGACAATCCCGAGATCGCCATCTCCGTCTATGTCGAGCGCGGCTCACAGGGCGGCAATCTGGCGAATGTCTGCATTCCCATTCTCGACGCCTATTTCTCCAGCTCCGCCAAATATGAGACTGTCGCGACTGAAAATATCGCTTACTAAGAGAGGAACCGCACATGACCGACCTTTCGCATATCCGCAATTTTTCGATCATCGCCCACATTGACCACGGCAAATCCACGCTGGCCGACCGTCTGCTGGAGGAGTGCCATTCCGTTGAAAAGCGCGAGATGGAGGACCAGATTCTCGACTCCATGGAGCTTGAACGCGAACGCGGCATCACCATCAAGGCCCGCGCCGTGCGTCTGGACTACCGCGCCGACGACGGCGAGAAATATGTCCTGAACCTCATCGACACGCCGGGTCACGTCGACTTCAACTATGAAGTCTCCCGCAGCCTGTCCGCCTGCGAGGGCGCGGTGCTGGTCGTCGACGCGTCGCAGGGCATCGAGGCCCAGACGCTGGCGAACACCTATCTGGCCGTTGACAACGGCTTGGAGGTCCTGCCCGTCGTCAACAAGATTGATCTGCCGGCGGCGCGGCCCGCCGAGGTCAAGAAGGAAATTGAGGACGTCATCGGCATCCCCGCCATGGACGCGCCTGAAATTTCCGCCAAGAACGGCATCAACATTCATTCCGTGCTGGAAATGATCGTGAAGAATGTCCCCGCGCCCACGGGCGACCGCGAAGCGCCTTTACAGTGCCTGATTTTCGACAGCCAGTATGATTCCTACCGCGGCGCGATCGTCTATCTGCGCGTCGTGAACGGCACGGTGTATCCCGGCATGGATATCCGCATGATGGCCTCCGGCGCAGTCTACAAGGTCGTGGAGGTCGGATATCTGCACCCGAAGGGTATGATCCCAGCCGAAAGTCTCGGCGCGGGCGAGGTCGGATATCTCACGGCCTCCATCAAGACCGTCTCCGACACCCGCGTGGGCGACACCATCACGGGCGTGGAAAATCCGGCCGCTGAAGCGCTTCCGGGCTACCATCAGGCGCAGCCGATGGTCTTCTCCGGCGTGTACCCGGCGGACGGCTCGAAATACGGCGATCTGCGCGACGCGCTGGAAAAGCTGAAGCTGAACGACGCGTCCATGAGCTTCACGCAGGAAAACTCCATCGCGCTGGGTTTCGGCTTCCGCTGCGGCTTTTGGGGCCTTCTGCATATGGAGATCATTCTCGAGCGCCTCGAGCGCGAATATAACCTCGACCTCATCACGACGGCCCCGAACGTCGTCTATAAGATCACCAAGACCGACGGCACGCAGCTCGACGTCTATACCCCGCTCAACTACCCCGACCCCGCCGAGATCGCCGAGGCGCAGGAGCCGTATGCGAAGGCGAACCTCATCGCCCCGCCCGAATACGTCGGCGCGATCATGGATCTGTGCCAGAACCGGCGCGGCGAATTCAAGGATATGCAGTACCTCGACCCCACGCGCGTTGAGCTGCACTATTCCATGCCGCTCAACGAGATCATCTATGACTTCTTCGACGCGCTCAAGAGCCGCACGCGCGGCTACGGCTCGCTGGACTACGAGCTGGAGGGCTACCGCCCGTCGAAGCTCGTCAAGCTCGACATTCTCCTGAACGGCGAGATCGTCGACGCGCTGAGCTTCATCCTCTTCGCCGACAACGCCTATGCAAGAGCCCGGAAAATCTGCGAAAAGCTCAAGGACAATATCCCGCGCCAGATGTTTGAGATCCCCGTGCAGGCTGCCGTCGGCGGCAAGATCATCGCCCGCGAGACGATCAAGGCCCTGCGCAAGGACGTGCTTGCCAAGTGCTACGGCGGCGATATCACGCGCAAAAAGAAACTGCTCGAAAAGCAGAAGGAGGGCAAAAAGCGTATGCGCACGTTCGGCACGGTCGCCGTGCCGTCCGAGGCGTTCATGGCCGTCCTCAAGCTTGATGACGAATCGTAGGAGGTTTTTCCGTGGCGCTCATTCAGATCGTTGAAAACAAGAAAAAAAGCCTCGGCATCTACGTCCACATCCCGTTCTGCCGGAGCAAATGCGAATACTGCGACTTTTATTCCGTTCCCGGCGCACGCAGCCGGGATCTGATGGACCGGTATCTCGACGCCGTGATCCTGCACATCCGCGAGGCGGCGCAGGGTGCAGCGGGCTATGAGGTCGACACCGTCTATTTTGGCGGCGGCACGCCGTCGTTCTTCGGCGCCGGCGGGCTTGCGAAGATTTTTGCCGAGATCGACCGCCGCTTCGACGTCAGCCGCGACGCGGAGGTCTCGCTGGAGGCCAACCCCGACTCCGTAACGCTGCCCATGCTCACGCGGCTGCGCCGCGCGGGCTTCAACCGCATCTCCATCGGTGTGCAGTCGGACGACGACGCGCAGCTCAAGGCGCTGGGCCGCCCGCATACCTACCGGCAGGCGCAGCAGGCCGTGTCGCTCTCGCGGCGCGCGGGCTTTGACAACGTTTCGGTCGACCTCATGTTCGGCCTGCCGAGCCAGTCGCGCGAAAGTTGGATGCAGACGCTTCGCAACGTCATCGACCTCAAGGCCGACCACATCAGCTGCTACGGGCTGAAGGTCGAGCCGGGCACAAAGCTCTGGACGTACAAGGACTGCGCCAACCTCCCGGACGACGACGCGCAGGCGGATATGTATTTTTACGCCGTCGAAACGCTGGAGCAGTTCGGCTATCACCAGTACGAGATCTCCAATTTCGCGCACGACGGCTTCATCTGCCGCCACAACATGAAATACTGGGTCGGCGACGAGTATCTGGGCTTCGGCCCGTGCGCGGCGTCGGACTTCGCAGGGCGTCGGTTCACCATCAAGCCTGATCTCGAAGGCTATATCAAGGGCGTGACGGACAAGGGCCAGATTTTGTCCGAATCTGAGCTTGTCCCGCTGCGCGAACGCGCGGGCGAATACCTCATGCTCCGATTGCGGACGGTCGACGGCATCGAAAAGAGCGAATACACCCGCTCGTTCCTGCTGCCGTTTGAGCCGATCGAGGACATTCTTGTCCGGCTGCAGGCGCGGGAATACGCCGCGTTTACCTCCGGCCGCTGGCACCTGACGCCGAAGGGCTTCATGCTCTCGAACACCATTCTGGTGGAGCTTCTCGAAGCGCAGCAGAAATCCAGACCGCTGGCGCAGAAGCGCTGAAGACAAACAGAGCCGGGGAAGCGTCGACGCTTCCCCGGCTCTTGCCGGAAAAAACAGCCCTTCCGGTCAATCGGTGCGGCCGGAACAGGAGACTGCGAAGAAACCAGGCAGCTGCTTTTCGGGCTCCGCCCGGATCAGCGGGACGCGGAACCCCCGTTCTGCCTGCCTTCTGCCGCTCCGGCGAAGCGCGGCGTCTGACCGAAACGCGCACCTGCGTATGGATCATCCGGCGGACAAAGCATCTCAAAAGCGTTTGCCAACGATCTCTCTGGCCATAGTATGCGCAGGGCGAAGAAAAATACACAAGGTCTGATTTGACTTTACAGGCGCAAAACGGTAAGATAAGAAAAAACGAACAGGAAGCACAAAGGCAATGGAAGAATTTAAAAATTTACAGGAAACAAAGCTCACGTCCCAGCCGATCTTTGACGGCGACGTGCTGCATATCTACAAGGATACCGTCCGCCTGCCGAACGGCAAAACCTCCACACGGGAATACACCGTCCACCACGGCGCGGTGTGCATCCTGCCGCTGCTGGAAAACGGCGACGTGCTGCTCGAGCGGCAGTTCCGCTATGCCATGGGCGAAGTCCTGACGGAGATCCCCGCCGGGAAGCTCGACTACATCGGCGAGGACCCGCGGGAGGCCGCGCTGCGGGAGCTGCGCGAGGAAACGGGCGCGGTCGCAAGCGAGCTCATCCCGCTCGGCCCGTTTTACCCCACTTGCGCGTATTCGACCGAGGTCATCCAGATGTTCCTGGCACGCGGGCTGAGCTTCGGCGAACGGGAGCTGGACGAGGATGAATTTCTGAACGTGTTCCGCCTGCCGCTGCGGGAGCTGGTCGAAAAGGTCCTGAACGGCGAAATTCCCGACGCCAAGACGCAGGCCGCCGCGCTTCGCGTGTGGTGCATGCTGCAGGAGGGGAAGCTCTCGTGAGGCGGGAGCTGGTTTATCTTTCGTCCATCGGCGCAGACTGCTGCGAGGCCGCGCGGGCGTTTGGCCTTGGGATCGAGCTTGCGCAATTCTGCACCGCCGCCCGGCTCGACGGCGCTCCGCCGGAGCCGTGGGAGCTTCCGGTGGAACGCTGCCTGTCTGCATCAAGCCGGTTCGTGCTGCACGGGCCGTTCAACGAGCTGACGCCTGCGGCCATCGACCCACTTGTGCTGGATGTGACGAAGAAGCGATACCGGCAGGCGATCAAAAAGGCGCATACAATGGGCATTCAGAAGATCGTTCTGCACGCAGGCTTTCTGCCGCTGGTCTATTATCCGGAGTGGTTCGTGGAGCGCAGTGCCGCCGTGTGGCGGGAGCTGCTCTGCGATGTTCCAGACGATATGACCGTGTGTCTGGAAAACGTGCTGGAGCCGGAACCGCAGCTTTTAACGGCGATCATGGAGGACGTCCATGACCCGCGCCTGCGTATCTGCCTCGATCTCGGCCACGCGAATACGTGCGCGTCAGCGCTTCCCCCGGAGAACTGGCTGCGCGCCTGTGCGCCGTACCTTTCCCACGTGCACCTGCACAACAATCAGGGCGACCGTGACCTGCACGCGGCGCTCTTTGACGGCGTGATGGATATTGCGGGGCTTCTTTCCCTGCTGGAAGCGCTTTCCCCGCAGGCGACGTGTACACTGGAGCTGACGCAGGACAGGCCGAGCCTTGACTGGCTCGTGGAAAAGCACCTTTTGGAGTGAACCCTATGGAACAGACTGAACGGCAGCTTGTTTCGCTGCTTTCCGAAATTACCCCGCTTTATGACGTGCCCATGCGCGAGGCGAAGGCCCGGCAGGCCGCACTGGCCAAGCCGCCCGGCAGCCTCGGTCTGCTGGAGGACCTTTCTGTCCAGCTGGCGGGCATCACCGGGCAGGTCAAAAACGAAGTCAGCCACACCCGCATTTACGTGCTTGCGGCAGACAACGGCGTAGTCTGCGAGGGCGTTTCGTCCGCGCCGCAGTCGGTCACGCGGGCGCAGGCCATCAACCTGACGCGCGGTCTGACCGGCGCGTCGTGTCTGGCGAAGCACTTCGGCGACGAGCTGGTCGTCGCCGACATGGGCATCGCGCTCCCCTATGCCTGCCCGGAAATTCTGAACCGCAGTCTCGGCAAGGGCACGGCGAACATCGCCGCAGGCCCGGCCATGGCGCGGCAGACTGCCGTGCGCGGCATTCTGACCGGCATGGGGCTTGCCGCACAGGCAAAACGGGACGGCATTCAAATTCTCGGCGTGGGCGAAATGGGCATCGGCAACACAACCACGTCCTCCGCCGTCTTGTGCGCCCTGAGCGGCAAACCCGTCGAAGCCGTTACGGGACGCGGCGGCGGATTGACCGACGCGGCATTTTTGAAGAAAAAACAGGTGATCGAACAGGCGCTGGCCATAAACACGCCAGACGGGAACGATCCTGTTGACGTTTTGCACAAGGTCGGCGGGTTCGATCTGTGCGCAATGGCGGGCGTGTTTCTGGGTGCGGCGCATGAGCGCCTGCCCGTCGTGGTCGACGGGTTCATTTCCGTCGTCGCCGCGCTCTGCGCTGCCCGGCTGTGTGGGGCTGCAGCGGGCTATTTCATCGGCTCGCACGTGTCCTATGAGCGCGGGTACGAGATCGCAGCCCGGCTGCTCGGCCTGAGGCCCTGTCTGCAGCTCGGGATGCGCCTCGGCGAGGGCAGCGGGTGCCCGCTGGCCTTCCGCGTGGTCGAGGCGGCCTGCGCGGTGATGAACACGATGGCAACATTCCCGGAGGCCGCCATCGACGACGGATATCTGACCGAAATACGCGAAAGGGACAGCTTTACGGTATGAACTATTTTCTTTCCGGCGGCGCAAAAAACGGGAAATCCTCGCTTGCGCAGGAAATCGTCTGCGCGCAGAGCGGTCCGCGCTATTATCTTGCGACCATGATCCCGCACGACGATGAGGACCGGCTGCGCATTCAGCGCCATCTGGACAACCGCGCGGGGATGGGCTTTCAGACCGTCGAATGCGGAACGGACATTCTCTCCTCGCTTTCGCGGATGGAGCCGGACGGCGCAGTGCTGCTCGACAGCGTGACGGCGCTGCTGTCAAATGAGATGTTCTGCGCGGACGGCACGATGGACGCCTCTGCCCCGGCGCGTCTGGAGGCGGAGCTGCTGGAATTCTCCCGCCGGATGCGCTGCTGCGTGTTCGTGAGCGATTATATTTACGCTGACGGCGGACAGTATGACGAATGGACGGAATGCTACCGCCGGGGACTGGCGCGGCTTGACCGGGCGCTGGCGGCGGCGTGCGAAAACGCCGCAGAGCTTTGCTGTGCGCAGGCATATTGGTACAAAGGAGGCTTTTCCGGATGAAAGCCAAGCTCAAAAAGCCCCTGACGGCACTCATGATGGCGTGGGGGACGTATCTGGCGATCCCGTGCCCGTATAAGGTCTGGGACGATGCGCTGCGCCCGTGGCAGATCGTGTGCCTGCCGCCGGTAGGGCTGATCGTGGGCGGACTCTGGGCGCTGTGCGCCGCCCTGTTCGCCCATTTCCGGTTTACCGGATTTCTGGCCGCCGCGATCTTGACGGCGCTTCCGTTTCTCGTGACGGGCTTTTTCCACCTGGACGGGTTCCTCGACTGCTGTGACGCGATCTTATCGCGGCGTGATCTGGTCACACGGCAGAAGATTCTCAAGGATTCGCGCGTGGGCGCGTTTGCAGTCGTGTGCGCGATTTTGCTGTTCCTGTTTTCGTTCGCGGCGCTGGCGGACTGTGACTTCTCGTATATCTGGCGGGCGCTGCTGCTTGTTCCGGTCGTAACGCGCTGCATGGCGGGCGTTGCGGTGGAATCGTTTGCGCCCATGAAGACCAGCCAGTATTCCGGCACATTTGCAGCCGGGAAGACAAAACGGCAGCGGAACATTCTGCTCGGGATGTACCTTGCCGTCATGCTGGCGGTGTTCGTGTTCCTGTTTTCGCGGCCCAGCTGCGCGCTGGCCGTCGCGTGGGCGGGGCTTGTGACCATCCTTGCCTGCCGTCTGGCCCAGAAGCATCTGGGCGGGATGTCCGGCGACGTCGCAGGCTTTTCCATCACGCTGGGCGAGGCGTCCGCCCTTCTCATTCTGGCAGTCTTTTAAGGAGGAACGGTATGGTTCTGATCATCGGCGGCGCGTATCAGGGAAAAACAGCATACGCGCAAACAAAATACGCCCTGCGGGACGCGGAAATTTTCACCTGCGAGGGCGAAGCGCTCGATCTGACCGCCCGCTGCCTCCGGCATCTGGAGCGCTTCGCGCTTGCCTGCGTCCGGGCGGGAAAGGAGCCTGCGGACGTGCTGGCCGGGCTTGACCTCAGCGGGAAAATATTGATCTGCGAGGACATTTCCTGCGGCGTTGTGCCGATGGACGCGGAAACGCGCGAATGGCGCGAGGCCGTCGGGCGCATGAACGCGGCGCTGGCCGCGCAGGCGGACACGGTCACACGCATTTTCTGCGGGCTTCCGCTGGAGCTGAAGGGATGAGGCGGCTCACGCTCATCCGCCACGGACTGACGGAGGGAAATGTCCGCCGGTGGTATTATGGGGCGCTCGATCTTCCTCTGTGCGAGGCCGGACAAGCAGCTGTTCAGGAGGCCGCCGCAGGCGGCCTGTATCCCCCGTACAGCGGCGAACGCATCCTGACGAGCGGAATGCTCCGCACAGAGCAGACGCTGCGCCTGATCTACGGCGAGGCGCCGCACGAGATCTGGCCGGAGCTGCGTGAGATCAGCTTCGGCATATTCGAGGGAAAGTCCTACGACGAGCTGAAGGGCTTGGCGGAGTACGAGGCATGGCTGGCGGGCGACTGGTTCCGGAACGTCCCGCCGGGCGGCGAATCCTTTGCGCAGGCGGAGGCTCGTATTTTATCCGCGCTTTCCCGTATGCGCGCGCAGGACGAGGATCTCCTCGCCGTCGTACACGGCGGAACGGTGCTCACGATCATGCAGGCGCTGTTCCCGGAGGAGGAAAAGTCCGGCTACGACTGGCAGCCGCGCCCCGGCGGCGGATACCGGATCGATCTGACGGCGCATTGCTATGAGCAAATCGGTCTGCTATAAAAAACGCCATGCCCGGTATTTGCCGGGCATGGCGTTTTTTATGATTTCGCAGGCTTTTTCTCAAAGCCGTGGACCCAGTCGGAGAAGTGGTAATAGAGGAAATAGACGATGGAGCTGAGCGACCACGTGATGGGATAGGCCATGTAGATATACTGAATTTCGTGGACGATGCCCATGACGATGGTGATATATGCGATCCGCACGACGCACCAGAACAGCAGCATGATAACCATCGGCACGAAGGCCTTGCCCGCGCCGCGGCAGATCGACGCAATCGCGTGGGAGTATGCCAGCAGGCAGAAGAACAGCGCCGTCGTGCGCATCTGGCGCGTGCCGAGTTCGACGACCTCCGGCGTGGGGCTGAACAGCGCGACAAGCTGCGGCGCAAGCAGATACATCGTCACGCCGATAATCTCCGCGATCACAACAGACGCGATGATGCCGAAGCGCGAGCCCTTTTTCGCCCGGTCGTGAAGCCCGGCACCGAGGTTCTGGCCGACAAAAGTCGTCAGCGCCATGGTGAAGCTGGTAACGGGCAGGAACGCAAAGCCCTCCAGCTTGGAGTACGCGCCGTAGGCCGCCATGGCGACCTTGCCGAAGGAGTTGATGTTGGACTGGACAATGACATTTGCAAAGCCGATCACGGAGTTCTGCACGCCGGACGGAAGACCGTAGCGGACGATCTGACCGAGCATTTCGCGGTCGATATGCAGCTTTTTCAGCTCGACCTGATAGATCGTACCCTTCTTCATCAGATGGATCATGCACAGGATCATGCTGACGGCCTGCGAGATCGTCGTGGCGACGGCAGCCGCCCACACGCCCCAATGGAACGCGCCGATGAACAGCAGATCGAGCACAATATTGGTAAGGGACGAAATGATCAGATAATAGAGCGGCCGCTTGCTGTCGCCGAGCGCGTTCATGATGCTCTTGCACATATTGTACATGACGACGGCCAGAACGCCGATGAAGTAATACCGGAAGTATGCGATCGCGTCCGGCAGAACCTCCGGTGCGGTGCCCATCCAGCGCAGGAACGTCGGCGTCAGCCACACGCCCACGACCGTCAGAATCACGCCGCTGATCAGGCCCAGCATCACGTCCGTGTGGATGGCCTTGGATACGCGGTCATAGTCACCCGCGCCAAAATAGCGGGAGATGGTCACGCCTGCACCCATGGACAGGCCGGTAAAAAAGCTGATGAGCAGGAAGATCAGCGGGCCGGACGCACTGACGGCCGCCAGCGCCTCATCTCCCAGAAACCGGCCGACGATCAGCGCGTCCGCCGTATTGTAAAGCTGCTGGAACACCTGACTGAGGAATACCGGCACGGCAAACTGTACGATCAGCTTCCACGCGCTTCCCTTTGTCATATCCAGCGTATTTCCGCCCACAGCGCATCCTTCCCTTCACGTAAAAAATACCGCGTACACAGCGCGGTACATAAAGCATAACAGAAATAAGCAGAAAATGCAAACCAGTTTCTTCCGCGCATCAAATGCTGCCTCGCCATATTTTCTGATGGCATTGCACACTTCGCTGTTGTATAATAAAATTGCAAAACGCAGGGAGGTAACAGGATGTATTTCGCATGCGGAGAACAGGCGCTTTCCTATCTGCGCAAAAAGGACAAGCGGCTCTGTGAGGTGATCGACCGCATCGGGCATATCGACCGCACGGTGGACCCGGACCTGTTTTCGTCCGTCGTGCACCACATCATCGGCCAGCAGATCTCAACGAAGGCGCAGGCGACGATCTGGCAGCGAGTGCAGGACGCGCTGGGCACGGTCAATGCCGAAGCCATTCTGGCCGCAGGCGTTCCGAGCCTGCAGGCGCTTGGCATGACGTTCCGCAAGGCGGCGTATATCACGGACTTTGCCGAACGGGTCCATACGGGTGCATTCGATCTGGACGCCGTGGCGCATATGAGTAATGAAGCTGCTATCCGGGCATTGAGCAGTCTGAAGGGCATCGGCGTCTGGACGGCGGAGATGATTTTGCGGTTCTGCCCGCGGCTAATTTGAAAACCTTATATTGCCGGACAGCGACGCTGTCCGGTTTTCTGCGTTCAATGGATTCAAAAAGCAACATGTGACACACGATGTTGTCCGGATTCAGAAACAACTCGCCGCTGACGGAACACTTGCCTTTTTGAGCTGACAGCAGGGAGAGCCTGCAATCAGCATAATATATAGAATATAGACGCAAAATTTGTAGAAATGCAACGATTTTTTTGAAATATTCCAAATAGCACAAAGTCTGTGCATAGGGTGTATCTGAAAACTCCCAACGCACCCGGACAGCGGGCCTTTTTGCGGTGCGCCGCGTCATTTTTCCTTGAAATACGTCAGTATTCCTGCGAAAAAATGTCTTGCGCAACGCAAAAATCCCTCGCTGCCGGTCACATCATGAGTTTTCAGATACACCCTAAGAATAATTCATTGAGATTACTCTTGTTCCATCAAATACAAGGTTACACGTTGATCTATTCTGGACGCAACATCCTGTACAGAGGCATCCGCTTGAAAATACGCGTTGCTCTCTTCTGCGATAATCTCTATGACAGAATAATCGACGCAGCCATTCAGATGATCAACACGCTGCAAAATGCTCTGCAGCATTTCACAGGCAAGCTTCCATTCCCCACTATCATCAGCATCTGACCAGAGTTTCTCATTTGCCTGCTTATTTAAAACAATTTTCCCGAACTCCTGCTGAGCAATTTCAGTTTGGGTGTCTGTACAGAAAATAAATCGCAGCAAAGCGTTTACCGCTTCGTCATTCTGACAGGCCTTTGTCACAGCAAGATACGAGTCTGCATTTACGCCAAAACCCGCATAAGAAGAGAATGGAAGCGGTGAAAAGGAAACCCCCGCATCAAAAGAAGAAAAGAGTGCGTAATGAGTTTCTTCGCTCACAATTTCTGCTGGACTTCTCAAGGAAACCGTTCGGAAGGGCTGGTCGGCTGTCGCTGCCTCAAATTCGACAGGGAACTTCTTGCAGAACGCAAGCATTTCGTAGAAACTGTTTTGTTGGAAGTTCGATTCCTTTGTATCGTAGTCTACAAACTCCGAAAGGCTATCATTCAGGAACCAATTCAAGACAATATTCTGGGTTGTCCAACCATATCCGTTCGGACAATACGGAAGAAACAGTTCGTCGAATTGTTGACAAGTTTCAATCTTACGGCTTTCGGGAAGAATTGTTTCTGGCGCGGAGAATATTTCAACTGAAAATGCCGGAAACAGAACATAGAGTTCGTCGCCGAATGTTCCACATTCAAGAATACTTTCATAATACTCGTCAGATTTGTTCAAATCGGCCACAATGCTGCTCAACTCCCGCAGCAGCCCCTTACCAGCAAGCATCTGAAGAGTTGCCAGTTCGCCGTTAAACCACAGGACGTCTGGAACGTCCCCGGAAATGATTTTGATCAATAGTTCATCATGCGAGGCATATGTTTCTGCCTCTAATGTAATTTGTGGGTTTTCCGCAGCGAAGGCAGCCAGAGCCGCCTGAATATTCCCGACTTCGTCATTGCAATAGCCGACACGCAGTACTGTATCTGCCGTTGCTTCTTCTGAGGACGCCAGTTCTGTGTCTTCGCATTTCGACAGCGTGTAAAAACCGCCCTCTGTGAGCAGATGTAATCCATCAGCTGCCGCAGTCATTCCTGTTATTTCATTTGAGACGATCCCAAGCGGAAGAAGTTGGGTCAGGCTCATCAGCTGACCGTTTTGGTACTGATATATCATGTCGTTTACAAGAATGTATAAGCCCTCTTCGCCGCCGCAGACAATAGATGCGCCGTGTGTAAGGGTTGCGATAGGGGTCGCTTGTCCGTTATCTATTTGATATAGTACCGTGTATCCGCTGCCCTCCGTCTGCTTTTTATCTGCCGCATGGCCTATAGCATATACTGTATCATTGACGATCCCTATACCTACCCAGCGAATATCGCTCCCCACCAGCGCTGCCGTATCTTCATTTAAAACATACAATTGATACCCATATCGCAGATATTGCTCTTTCTCGCTGAAAACAAGCTGCGCACGAATATGATTTGGATCATACCCGCGCGTATCTTCCTCTAAAGAGACTGTTGCTCCGGACGGAGTTTCCCAAAAAACAGAGTTGTTCTGTTCATGCAGGTAATAGCGATTCCCTTGCCAAAGCGTAAAAGCAATTATATCATCGCCTACAACCTCTGTGTTTTTTCCGTTTTCATAGATTTCCCGCTGCCCGTTCTTCTCTGCAAGAAGGCTTTCGCCGTCTGCAAATAATAGTTCAGCAGCAATGTCTGTATAGGCAGCTTGATATGTAAAACCGGACGATACTTCCGGCAAATCTGGTAGAGATCCGATGGCATCTTTTTGAGGTCCTCGGTTGCAGCCCAGCAGGCCAGTCAGTCCCAAGATTACTAAAAGTATGCCTACAAGCGTACGCAATCTGTTCATGTTTATCTCCTTGTGACAGTTTTTCGCATGGAGGGGCAGCAACGCTGCCCCTCTCGTGTAAACTGCTGCTTCATTTTATGCCCGCAGCGAGGACACTTCTTATTATTCTTTCCCATCCGTATGGTTTAGCAAAAGAATCTAGCCTCGCAAAAAAATGACGTCCACTTTTGAATTACTTCTGCGCTTCTGGCTTCAATCACGTCCATGATGTTCCGGAGCACCCGGTCCGGGATTCTGGAATTGTTATTGCACAGGATGCAACCGCCAGCCCGTGTGATCCAGATCTTCGTCGCGTTGCCGTTCGGCGCGCCCTGACAGACATGAACATGTACCGGTTCCAGCGGATCGTTTTCATTTGCCCAGAAGTAGACCCAGTAAGAACCGACCTTAAAAACCTGCGGCATTTTCCAAGCCTCCCTCTGCGGCAAACCGCATGATCAGATGCGCCGTAGACGAGATGATTTCCTGATACTTCTGAATCTCCGCTTCAGAGAAGCCGGAAACATCTTCCCAGCGGTATTCTGGCAGAAAGCACGTCGCATAGTGAAAGCAATCCTTTTCGTCCGGCTTTTCCACATAGACCTTTACGCTGCCATCGTCCAGAAGCTGAGAATGCACGATCTCGGTTTGGTCATCCAACGTTAAAAAAGGATACATCATTGTCCGACACCTCCTGTAAAAATAATTTCCCTATTGGTATTTTACCAGCATTTCTGGATTTATGCAACTGCACAGTTCACGCCTATTTTTATATCGCCGCCCCAATAATATGTTAGGCCGCTGCTTGCAAATCCTGTTCTCGGAACATTGCATCAATATCCGCAAACGTCTGGCTGCGGTTGAATTTCTCTGTGACCTTGCCGGGGACGCTTTGCAGCGCGGCCAGAAATACGACCAGATTCCATCCGACGCCCTTCCAGATGCCGAGCATCATCGCCACCGTCAGACCGCCCCAGCGGCTGTCAAGCCAGCGGATGTTGGACGCCGTCAGGTGCAGCACGTTCGTGAGCACATAGTTGAGCATTCCCTCGGTGTTGAAAATGTACCGGAAGATGAGCGAGACGATGACCCACGAGGTGATGACCGGGATGTAATAGATCACGCGGAACGTGACGCGGAAGCGCGGAATGGCATTGATGAGCACTGCGGCCAAGAGACCCAGGATCATCTGCCCCGGCACGGTCACGAGCGTGTAGAGCAGCGTATTTGCAAATGCGATCCGGAACGTCTCGTCGGAGAGTACGTCGATATAGTTTTGCAGCCCGATAAACTTCTGGTGCAGCATTGAGCCGAGATCCCATTGCAGAAAGCTCATGTACAGGAGCTTGACGATGGGGTAGATCGTGAACAATGCGAAGACCAGAAGCCCCGGAAGCAGCAGAAGGCCGACCTGAAGACGGTCGCGTTTTGATTTCAGTTCCATAGAGCAGATCCTTTCAAGCAGCCGTACGGCTCAGCCGCACGGCTGCCTCCGATTTGCCAGATTTTCAAAGCAGGCCGAAGCCTGCTTTGAAAAAAGTTGCGTTTGGTTCGTCTGTCTGATATACTGTGTTTATTCGGCAAGCAAACCGTCGATCGTCACAGCCAGCTGGTCGAGCGTCTGCTGCACGTCTGCGCCGTTGACGATCATGTCGGTCATGGCGACGGTCAACGCGTTGTCGATCTCGGACCAGGAAGCGACGGTCGGACGGGCCTTTGCCGTCGTGATGGCCTCCAGGAACGGTGCAAACGACGCATCCTTTACGGTCTGGCTGTCCAGCGCCGTCATGTTAACGGGGATCTGGCCGCACTTGGCCATCTCCTCCTGCGCGTATTCGCTGGTCATGAACTTCATGAACTTCCACGCGCCTTCTTTGTTGGCGGTGTTGAACATGGCGATGTCTTCGCCGCCCAGCACGGAGATCGAACCGGCGGAACCGGCGGGAACCTCACTCGTGCCGTAGTTGAAGTCGGGATATGCGCCGGCCAGCTCCGCGGTCTTCCACGGGCCTTCGAGCAGCATCATGTACCGGCCGGTGCCAAAGCCGTCGGTCATGGGGATATCGCCGCTGTTAAAGCCGGTGAATTCGCCGTTCGCATACAGGTCGACCAGCTTCTGCACGGCTGCGGCTGTCTCGGGGCTGTTGACATAGCCCGTAGCCGTGGTGCAGGCGTCGTCCGTGATGTTGCCGCCGTTGCTCCAGATATAGGGCAGGACGTTCCAGCCTGCGAGCGCGGGCTCGTTCAGACCCCAGACCTGCTGGCCGTTTGCATTCGTACCGGACAGGGCGTGGATCGCGGCGAACATCTCATCCATCGTCTTGGGCACTTCGATCCCGGCCTCCGCGAGCGCGTCGGCGTTGTAGAACAGGATCTTCGTGTTCGTGTTGAGCGCCAGCGCGTAATAGCTGCCCTTGACCACGGCGGTGCTCATGGCGCTGGGAAGAAGCTGGCCTGCCACATCATTAAAATCCCCCATCTGCTGATCCAGCGGGACAAGGATGTTCATTTTCTGGAACTCCGGAACCCATGCGATGTCCAGACGCGCCACATCGGGCAGGGTGTTCGAGCTTGCGCTGACAAGGATCTTGTCGTGCAGGTCGGCCCACTCGTGCGAGACGGCGTTGACCTTATAGCCGGGGTTTTCTTCCTCGAATTTGGGGATCAGCACATTCATCAGAGTCTCATTCTCTGCGGACTGCGCGCTGTAGTGATGCCAGAAGTTGATCGTAACGGGTTCTTCGGGCGTGGCTGTGGACGTTTCTGCCGCCTTGTCATCGGCGGGAACGGCCGCGTCGCTTGCGGGCTGCTGGGATTGGGCAGTGTCTGGCGCTTTTTCGGCGCATGCAGTGAATGCCGCTAACATCACTGCTGCGATCAGGAAGAGCGCCAGCATTTTTTTGATACTTGTCTGTTTCATGATTGCACCTTCTCCTTTAATTTTTTGTTGATGAATCGGATTATCTTAACGGATCTTGCGGGAAGCTCCGCTTCAAAGCGTCCCGGATCGTCCGTCAGGATCGTGGGGTGGAACGGGTCATCCTCTGTCATGCCGCCCGTCTGGCAGCAGAGCGTCCATGCGGCAAATTCCCGTGCCCAGTCCGGGATCGGGAGCTGCCCGCGCCAGTGTGCCGCGCCTGCGTGCAGGACGACGAGCGTCTGCTCGCCGGGCACGGCGCGCGAAAAGGCGTATACGTTCGCCGCGTCGTCGGCCAGCACGGTATGGAAATCGCCGTCCGTCAGAGAATCGGATGCGAGCCGCAGCTGGATGAGCCGCCGGTACCAGCGCAGCAGCCGCGCGTCCTGCTGTTCTTCGTTCCACGGCATCGCCATGCGGCAGCCGGGGTCGTTCGGGCCGCTCAGCCCGACCTCGTCGCCGTAGAAGATCGCCGGGGAGCCGGGGAACGTCATTTGCAGCGCTGCGGCCAGCCGCAGCCTTGCCTTGTCGCCGCCCGCTTCATAGAGGAAACGCGCCGTGTCGTGGCTGTCCAGCAGATTGTACATCCGCAGATTTGTTTCATTGGGGTACAGGGCCAGCGCCCGGTTGAGGCGGCAGCCGAATTCCGACGCGGAAAGCGCGTCCTTCGCCAGCCACGCGGCCGCCGCGTCGCGGAAGAGATAATTCATCGCGCTGTCGAGCCGGTTCGCGCTTACGAGCCGCCCGGCGTCGCCCCATGTTTCACCAAGCAGGATGCAGTCAGGCTTACACGCGCGCATCGCCGCGGCGAAGGCTTCCAGAAACGCGGTCGGCAGCTCGTCCGCCACATCCAGCCGCCAGCCGTCGATGCCGAATTCCTCCAACCAGTACCGGCCAACGGAGAGGAAATAGTCCCGCGCGTCCGGGTTTGCAAGGTTCAGCTTCGGCATCCATTTGTAATGCCCGACGCAGTCGTAATTCTGCCGCTCCGCGTCGACGGGATAGCTGTGGATAAAGAACCAGCTGCGATACGGCGACGCTTTGCCGTTTTTGACAACGTCCTGAAATTTGTCCCACCAGTAACCGCAGTGGTTGAATACGCCGTCGAGGAGGATGCGCATCCCGCGCGCGTGGACACCGTCGACCAGCCGCCGCAGATCGTCCTTCGTGCCGAAGGCCGGGTCGATCTCGAAATAATCGGCTGTGTCGTACTTGTGGTTCGACGGTGCGCGGAAGATGGGCGTCAGATACAGACACGTCGCGCCGAGCGACTGGATGTAGTCGAGCTGCTGCGCAATGCCCGCCAGATCGCCGCCCATGAAATTCTCCCGCGTCGGCGCAGAGCCCCAAGCTTCTGCGCCCGGCGGGGTGCGGGAGGAATCTCCGTTCTTGAACCGCTCCGGGAAGATCTGATAGTACACCTGCCGGCTTCGCCACGCGGGCGCGGAAAAGCCGTCCGTAGGGTTCGGCCAGAGGAATTCGAAGAAATTCCCGTTCATGTGTGGCTCCGTATCCTGCAGGCCGTTCGCGCCGAGCCACAGCTCGTCCGTCCCGGCTTTCAGGTGGAAGCAGTACCGGGTGTACGCCGCGATCTGGCCGGTGCAGACCGTCGTGCGGTAGTAGTCGTGCAGCGCGTCCT
>OGCQ01000103.1_pt1 | contig 160874 bp, 135 predicted proteins | sample 1570161 | NCBI WGS metagenome assembly OGCQ01 (sample SAMEA4384402, study PRJEB24528) | human gut metagenome
CTGTCCGGGACGGGCTGAAACAGCAGAAAAACGCCAAAGCAAAAGCAGCCTACCGTCAGAAGCACGAAAGCGACTTTATCATAGCAGACGCAGCCGCCCGCTATTTCAGGGAGAACGGCATTTCCAAGCTGCCGAGCTATAAAGCCCTGCAAGCAGAGATTGAAAGCCTTATCAAAGAGAAAAACAGCGGCTACAACGATTACCGGGCAAAACGGGAGGAATACCGCCGCTTACAGACTGTCAAGGGCAATATCGACCAGATTTTACGCCGGAGCGAGCCGCAGCGCAGAAAGGAGCAGAGCCATGAACGGTAATATCCCCCGCATGGACTACCGCCAGTACCGGGCAGCCCGCCGCCTTGTGCATGAGTGCTGCAACTATGACAGCGGGAACTGCCTGCTGTTGGAGGACGGCGAGCCTTGCGTGTGTGTACAGAGTATCAGCTATTCGCTGCTCTGCCGCTGGTTTACCGCCGCTGTCCTGCCCCTTGATGAAGCACTGGAAGCCGCCCTCTTGCGCCGGGGAAGCCGGAAACGCTGCGCTGTCTGCGGGGCGTTCTTCTTCCCAAAATCCAACCGGGGGAAATACTGCCCGGACTGCGCCGGACGCATGAAGCGGATAAACGCCGCCAAACGGAAGCGGAAACAAAGGGAGAAATGTCACGCTTTAGGGCATTTCAAACCCGCATAAATCAAGGCTTTTTTGGAGGGTGTCAAAGGGTGCGTGATACATTTATCCTTTTCCCTTAAAAACGCCCCCTAAAAGCGTAACAGAACCCACAGACAGACACCACAAGGAGGTGAACCCTATCGCTGATTATATGACCGCAGGAACGGAGCTGCCCGCTTACCTGCCTTACCCCCGTTTCCTGCTGGAAACAGACCTATCCCACACCGCAAGAGAGTTATATGCGCTGCTGTTAGACCGTTCCACCCTTTCGCAGAAGAACGGCTGGCAGGACAGCGAGGGACGGACATACATTGTCTACCCCATAGCAGAGATAGCGGAAATGCTGGATAAAGGCTGCACCACCATAAAGGGCGCACTGAACGAACTGGACGCTGCCGGGCTGCTGGAACGCAGACGGACGGGCTTTTCTGCCGCCAACCGTCTGTATGTGAAAGTGCCGCCTATCCCAGTGGTACAGTTTTCCGACCAACTGACGGACGGAAAACCGCCCCTCATAAGGGCGGGAAACCGACCAACTGACAGCCGGAAAACTGACCTTATGACGGTCGGAAAACCGTCCCCTAACCAAACTAATATAAACAACCTAATAGAGAGCCAAACAAAAGGAGCGAGTGAGGGGCAGCCCCCCGCCGCTTATGGCAGATATAAAAATGTATTTCTTTCTGACACAGAACTTTTGGAGCTGGAACAGGACTTCCCCGGCAAGTGGGAGTATTACCTTGACCGCCTTTCCTGCCACATCGCTTCCACCGGGAAGCAGTACCAGAGCCATGCAGCCACCATTTACAAGTGGGCGCAGGAGGACGCTGCCAAAGAGAAGCCAAAGAAAGGCATACCGGACTATTCATTCAAGGAGGGAGAAAGCCTATGACCGATACAATCCACAACACCATACTGCCTATGACCGACACCACAGCCGAGCCGGAGGATTACACCGGGGAGGACGGGCTTTTATACTGCGGCAAATGCCGGAAACCCAAAGAAGCCTATTTCCCGGAGGGCAAGACCTTTTTCGGGCGTGACCGCCACCCGTCAGAGTGCGACTGCCAGCGGGCAGCCCGTAAGGAACGGGAAGCCGCCGAGAAGCGGCGCAGCCACCTTGAAACGGTGGAACGGCTGAAACGGCAGGGCTTTACAGACAAGACCATGCAGGACTGGACATTTGCCAACGATAACGGCAGCTGCCCGCAGATGAAGAACGCCGCCGGATATGTGGCACGCTGGGAACAGATAAAGGACGGGAACTACGGGCTGCTCTTGTGGGGCAGGGTAGGCACTGGGAAAAGCTATTTTGCCGGGTGTATTGCAAACGCCCTCATGGAGCAGGAAGTCCCGGTGTGCATGACAAACTTTGCAGCAATATTAAACGACCTTGCCGCCAGCTTTGCGGGCAGGAACGAATATATTTCCCGCCTTTGCAGCTTCCCCCTGCTCATCATTGACGATTTTGGAATGGAGCGTGGCACAGAATACGGTCTGGAACAGGTCTACAATGTGATTGACAGCCGCTACCGGAGCAGGAAGCCGCTGATTGTGACGACCAACCTCACGCTGGAGGAATTGCAGCACCCGGAGGACACCGCCCACGCCCGGATTTATGACCGCCTGCTTGAAATGTGTTCCCCTCTCTGCTTTACCGGGGAGAATTTGAGGAAAGCCGCCGCACAGGGAAAAATGGAACAGCTGAAACGGCTGCTTGCCGGAAAGGAGATTTGCCTATGACCGACACCCAGAGAAACAAACGCCCTGCCCGCCGCCCGGACTGCGTGACCGAAACGAGGATAGGCAACACAATCCTTGTGGTGTCTGGCTTTTTCAAGGAGGGGGCGACCGACACCGCCGCTGACAAGATGATGAAAGTGCTGGAAGCAGAAGCCGCCGCCGGATATTTGACCTGTGATAAGCCTGATTGAAAAACCGTCATTTTTACCGACCGTAAAGAAGCAGATTTGACGCTTTTGCCGCTATACAGACAGCCGCCCCATGTGGTACAATCAAGGTACGGAATAGTGGGGCTGGCTGTCGGAAACGGAGGAATTTATGTTAAGACAGACCACCCAGCAACTCATTACCGCCCTTTACCCAAGACTGTCCCATGAGGACGAGCTGCAAGGCGAGAGCAATTCCATTTCCAACCAAAAGAGGATTTTGGAAACCTATGCCAAACAGAATGGATTTTCTAATCTGCGCTGGTACACCGACGACGGTTATTCCGGTGCGAACTTTCAAAGACCCGGATTTCAAGCCATGCTTGCAGACATTGAAGCAGGGAAAGTCGGGACAGTTATCGTCAAGGATATGTCGAGGTTAGGGCGAAACTACTTACAGGTGGGAATGTACACAGAAATGATTTTCCCACAGAAAGGTGTCCGCTTCATCGCTATCAATGACGGAGTGGACAGCGCACAGGGGGAAAATGATTTTGCCCCGCTGCGGAACATTTTTAACGAATGGCTGGTGAGAGATACGAGCAAGAAAATCAAGGCAGTAAAACGCTCTAAGGGCATGAGCGGAAAGCCCATCACAAGCAAGCCCGTCTATGGCTACCTCATGGACGAGGACGAAAACTTTATCATTGACGAGGAAGCCGCCCCGGTGGTACGGCAGATTTACAGCCTTTGCCTTGCCGGGAACGGTCCGACCAAGATAGCCCGTATGCTGACCGAGCAGCAAATCCCCACGCCGGGGACGCTGGAATACCGCAGGACGGGCAGCACCCGCCGCTACCACCCCGGCTATGAGTGCAAGTGGGCGACCAATACCGTGGTTCATCTGCTGGAAAACCGGGAATATACGGGCTGTCTGGTAAACTTTAAGACCGAGAAGCCGTCCTACAAGCTGAAACACAGCATAGAAAATCCCCCGGAAAAGCAGGCGGTTTTTGAGAACCACCATGAGCCTATCATTGACCGGGAAACGTGGGAACGGGTGCAGGAGTTACGCAAGCAGCGCAAACGCCCCAACCGTTATGACGAAGTGGGCTTGTTCTCCGGCATACTCTTTTGTGCCGACTGCGGCAGCGTCATGTACCAGCAGCGATACCAGACGGACAAGCGCAAGCAGGACTGTTATATCTGCGGAAGCTACAAGAAACGCACCGCCGACTGCACAGCGCACTTTATCCGCACTGACCTCTTGACCGCTGGCGTACTCTCCAATCTGCGGAAAGTTACCAGCTATGCGGCAAAGCATGAAGCCCGGTTTATGAAGCTTTTAATCGAGCAGAATGAGGACGGGGACAGACGCAGGAACGCCGCCAAGAAAAAGGAGCTGGAAGCCGCCGAGAAACGCATAGCCGAGTTATCTGCTATCTTCAAGCGGCTGTATGAGGACAGCGTAACCGGGCGCATATCGGACGAGCGTTTCACAGAGCTGTCGGCAGACTATGAAGCCGAGCAGAAAGAACTGAAAGAACGTGCCGCCAGACTGCGGGAAGAACTTTCCAAAGCGCAGGAAGCCACCGCAAACGCTGAAAAGTTTATGAATGTGGTACGCAGGCACACTACCATTGAAGAACTTACCCCTACTCTGCTGCGGGAGTTTGTGGAGAAAATCGTTGTCCATGAAAGCGTTGCCCTTGACGGGAAACGCCGGGGCAAGTTACGCAGACAGGAAATCGAAATCTATTATTCTTTTGTCGGCAAGGTAGAACTGCCCGACACCTAACCGCCCGACCTATCCGACATACCTCATGTGCCGGATAGGAACGGCAAAATTTTTTACACTTCTATTACTTCTTTATCACACATAAGCATATATTCCGGAATTGTATCAATATTTTTCATATCATACTGAAACAAATTCCGGATTCTTCCATTGTTTCTTAATAATGCAGTCCGAATAATACACAAATTCCGGACAATCCTTGCATCTTTACATTCCTCCAGCCCCGTATAGATTGTCTCATCAAAATTGCTTTCTTCACCCCAAAAATACTCCTCCGATACGCCTAGCAGATACGCGATTCTTGAAACAATATCGAATCTCGGATTTTTATATTTGGATGCTTCCAGTCCGAGATCCATTTCTGAATTACACATAATCAAATTCCTCCTTTGTATATTTTGTTTCCGATATATAGTATGGAAAATAATTTCAAAAAACGTTTTTCACGTACATAAAATTTATTCTTCTTTTGATTCGTCATTCTAAAAACATCAGATCAATATTTCATGAGAGGAGCGTAAAAACGAAGGTCTGAAATACATTATGTCAAAAGGAGATGTCAAATGGCACACGTAGCTATTATGATCCGAATTATACCATCTGAAAATCGAAATATGTATTTTCGAATGATTCAGGACTCGAATACAACATTTAAGGTAGAAATGGGGCGTGTTGGGGCTGCTCCATACATCCGTTATTATCCTATATCAGTATGGGATAAAATGTATCAAAAGAAAATTTCAGAGGGCTATCAGGACAAGACAGAACTCATGGATGTACATTCTTCCTATACATACAAAGAAATCGAGGATGATTCTGTTCGTGAACTCATTTCTTTTTTGCAACAGGAATCATCTATGGCCATCAAATCTAATTATTCTGTATCCGTATCCGAGGTTAGCCCGCAGATGATCACGCAAGCAGAAGATATTTTGAATCAATTTTCAAATGATCCATTAAAGGATAATTCTCTTCTGGAACAATTATTTGCTCTATTGCCTCGGAAAATGAAAAATGTTGCAGACTATTTGCTCCCGGCAGATGCCGATCCGGAGCAGATTCAGAATGTTATAGATCGAGAAACTGATCTGCTGCGCATGATGGAAACCCAGATGCAGGCATTGCCGTCTAATGACAGCAAAGAAAAAACTCTTCTGGAAGAATGGAAGTTATCAATCACCCCTGTAAACGATGAAGAAGAACTCCGGCAAATCAAACGACACATGGGGCATTCTGCAGATTGCTTTTCAAAAGCATTCCGTGTTAAAAATTCCAATAGAGATAACGCTTTTTGGAATTATTATGACAAACATAATTATCATAAAGAAGACATTCATTACTGGTATCATGGGTCCAGAAATATGAATTGCCTGTCCATTTTACATAATGGACTTATCTTAAATCCCAAAGCGCCCAAAGTCGGTCATATGTTCGGCTATGGAATATATCTTGCTCCAAAAGCGAAAAAAAGTATTGGATATACCTCATTGAATGGGTCTTTTTGGGTACATGGCACCTCAGACAAAGCCTATCTATTTGTTATGAAAACCGTGTACAAGTCACCCTATCATGTCTACACATGGACCTCGGGCATGAAATCGCTAACCAAATCCCGCATTTCACCTCACGATGCTGTTTTTGCTCATGCTGGCACATCTTTAAGGAATGACGAGGTTGTTATTTTTGACGATGCACAGGTAACGCTTCAGTATATTATCGAATTGAAACAACAATAGAGACACAAAATGGCCGGGATTTATTCCCGACCATTTTGTTTTTTTCACTTTTCCACATTCTAGGGGTATCAGATCAATTCATGAAGAAAGGAGTATATCAATAACCGATCTGAAATTCAATTTGTCCAAGGAGAAAAATATGCATATTACTATTAAGACGTACAACGATACCCGGAATATGGAAGTTCCACAAACAGAATCTGCCTTGTATAAGGCCATTGGGGAGCAGTTATTAAATTTGTCCGTTCCCAATCGTTTACTTGTTTCTACACCTGTAGGAGAAGCGGAGTTTGACGTTAAACAGCGTGGCACATTCGCAAAGGACGGGACCATCTATCCGAGTATGTATGTAACAGAAGAGTACAATACCATCCAGCTCCCACAGGATACCTATCCGGAAGCTTATTTAACCTGTATTAACCCAGTATCCAACAATTACAAATTCTACCATTTTCGGCCATCTGGTTCCGTACTGAATGCAACTTACGGACGTATCGGAGCTGGCAGGGGAGAAGCATTTGGAAAAAAGGACTTGAAAACCCCATATCCCATCCATCTATATTGGATTCGCTACTATGAAAAGCTTTCAAAAGGATACAAGGACGAGTCTTCTATTTATCTTGCTCCAGCTGTGTCGGAAACACCTGTTGCACCCACCATTCCTGATCAGCGTCCGGAAGCTATTGAATTATATCAAAAACTGTATACCTACGCTAAAGGTATGGTCGAACGGCATTTGGTCCACCATGACAAAGTGACCGTTGAACAGGTATCTCAGTCGAAGAAAATTCTTGCGGAATTAAGTACCAAGACTACTTTGAAGGATTTCAATGAGACGCTTCAGAAATTATTAACTATTTCCCCTCGAAAGAGCAGATATGTTAAATCTCTTCTTGCTGTGAAAACGTCTGATTTTCCTGCGATTATAGATCGTGAAAATGACCTTATCACGGCGATGGAAGTTATGCGTCCGTCCGGTTCTATCGGCAGTTTTCGGGAACATAATATTCATGTATTTGAAGCTACAGACTCCCAGCGGCAGGAAGTTATCGAACACTTAACCCCTTCTCTGCAGCAGAAAGTACGAAAAATCTGGCGTGTTATCCCAGATCGGCAGCAAAAAACCTTTAACAGCTATTGTAAAGAGCATCATATTCGCTATGTACGGCAGATGTGGCACGGAAGCCGGAATGCAAACTGGCTCAGTATCACGGAGAATTCCATCAAAATTCTTCCTTCATATGAAAACGGACGTATGTTTGGTGATGGAGTCTATTTTGCCCTTAATCCAAACAAGAGTTTTTTGTATACAAGCAGTTCTTCTGCAAAATATACAAACGAAGATGAAAACGTCGTGTATATGGGCCTTTTTGCGGTTGCTTACGGGAAACCACTTTATGTGGAATCGAGCCACCACTTTACTCCAAGAGAGCTGGAAGAGAAAAAGAAAAATTGTGTTCATGCCAAAGCTGGACGCTCTTTAAGAGAAGATGAAATCATCTTTTATTCAGAGGCTGCCATGGTAATGAATTATCTCGTTGAATTTGACGCTTAAAGGAGATTTTTATGAAATATTATATTAGTGATTTACATTTGTTTCACCCGGCGATTCTTCAAAAATGCAGTCGCCCATTTGCAACAATCGATGACATGCACCGGACTATTTTCCAAAATTGGAAGAAAAAAGGTATTGGTCCTTGTGATGAAGTATATATTCTTGGTGATGTTGGCATGTATCATGAAAAGGGAATTGGGAAGTTTCTTATGGCTCTTCCAGGCAAAAAATACCTTGTTACTGGGAATCATGATTTCAAGAATATCCATAATCGGGACTTCTCCAGCGCTTTTTTATGGTGCCGTCCCTATGCAGAAGTAAGGGATACTGAACGTAAAGTTGTTCTGTTCCATTATCCGATTGAGGAATGGAATGGATTTTATGTGGGTTCCTATCACCTGCACGGTCATATTCACAATACAACTGTAACACATATTGACAGAAGATATAATGTATCCGTCGATGTTATCAATTATACCCCAGTCACTCTGGATGAACTGATCGCTCAAAATGACGTAAAATAACAGCCTATTCAAAGAAAAACACTGTTCCATAAAATGCATGGGCAGTGTTTTTTTTGCAAAAAAATCACCTACGTGAGAATATAAGTATTTTTCTTTTTGCAATACTATCAATAAGAAAATTTTCGAAGAGGAGGTTTTACAAATGAGAATTATTGTTGACGCGGATTCTTGTTCAAAAATCCGTCAGATTGAAGAAATTGCGGAAGAGAAAGGCTTACCAGTAATGTTGTTCTGCGATACAGCGCACCAGCTTTATTCTGATTACAGCAAAATTAAAAAGGTGGCTCCCGGAAGAGATGCTTCCGATATGCAGATCTATAATGAATGCAAAATAGGAGATATCGTTATAACACAGGATTACGGACTTGCTTCGTTGGTCATGGCTAAGGGCGCACTGGTTATGCATCCAAGTGGAGCTATTTATTCAAAAGAAACAATTGACACCCTTCTTATGAGCCGTTATTTGAATCAGATCGATCCCAATATCCGCCATCGTAAGAAAAAAAGACGCTCTGTTCAGAAAAAATATGATTTTCAGAAATCTTTATTGCAGATGATTAACCCCGCCGAAACTAAAAAGACCGCTTTTGCCTAAGAATTTGTATTAGAAAAGGGAGGTGTTTTATGCGCATATCTAAACGAAGACAACAATATTTGGATAAATTCAAGTTTCCTTATCACGGACAGATATTTTCCAGCATTAAAGCTTGTTGCGAATACTATGATGTGGCCTATTCCTGTGTTTTCCCGCTGAAAAAGGAGAAAAATATCACAGCGGAAAAAGCCATTGACCATCTAAGGGCTGCAAAAAAAGGACGTTGCGTGAAATATCACGGTCAAACATATCCATCTATGAAGGTATGCTGTGAATTGTTTAATGTTCCTGTTGACAATGTGAGTTACTATAAGCGCACTCATAAATGCTCTTTTGAAGCAGCATTGGATCATTATGTCTTAAATGAAAGCCGTTATTCTTTCAAGTTCAACAACCAAAAATATCCATCTATTATCGCTTGTTGTAAAGAATATGGATTGAGTCCTAGTGTTGTATATGCCTATAAAAACAAGAATCAGCTAACTCCTTCCGCCGCTATCAGGGCTTGTCTAGCACAAAAACAGCGTCAAGAGAATCAGATTGCTCCACCCAAAGTGCTTCCCAAGAAGAAAAAGAAAAAAGTCTCTGCCCCACCTAAGCCTCGCCCATCAGACTTTTGGATTGTGGAAATTAACGGAGAGGCATATCCTTCCTTATCCGCTTTTTGCAAGCAGCATCATATAAGTCATAGCAGTGTGGCTGCAAGAGCGCACCGCCTAAAATGCACCATCGAGGAATCAGCAAATCATTTTCTAGCTTTGCAAGAACTTTCACTCTTATACCCGGATGCTATACAATTCCAAAATAGTACATACGATTGCGTAGAAAAGCTCTGTTCTCGTATAGGCGTAGACCCAATCGCGATTTTACATTTTGTTAAATCCAAACAATATACGTTAGAACAGGCAATCCAAGAAGCATTATCAACCACTGGAATGCATCGCGTTCAAGATGCAGATCCTGTCGTCTTTCAAAACACAGTATATCCTACATTATACCGTTGTTATCATGCTTTACAAATTGACGCGAGGTCTGTAAAAACACGCATGGAAAAATATCATATGAGCTGGGAAGAGGCTGTTGAGGATGCAATAAAATGCAAAAAGACATCTGACAAATAACCATCTAAAGGCGTTGACGAAAAAGTTGACGCTTTTTTTGTTTTTATTTCTAATACTATAAGTATCAAAACAAGAAAGAGGTGTCTATTTTGCAACGTACAAAAGGAAATAATTTAGATTCAGACAAAATTCTGCTATCTGTGAAAGAAGCATCCGAGCTTACCGGAATTTCAGAACGTAAACTTCGTGATCTCATGAATGAAAGTAACTTTAAGGTTCAAATTGGCAGGCGTACTATGATCCATCGAAAAAAATTCGAACGATGGATTGACCAGCATACTTGCATTTTTTAAGTTCGCGTGATACGATAATATCCGTATGCGCGTATCATTAGGAGAATGATATGGGAAAAGACTCAAATGGAAAAGAGCTTGGTGCCGGCATCTATCAAAGAAAAGACGGTCGATATGAAGCTCGCATCAGAATCAAAGGGCAAAAAAAGCCCTATAGTATCTATGATACTAATCTTCGGAAACTGAAGCAAAAAAAGAAACAGTTTCTCTTATTGATGGCAAACAGAGATTTAAACCTCTCGTTTACGCTAACAGTTTCACAATGGTTTGAAATTTATTTAAAGAATTATGCACGGCCCAAACTAAAAACACAAACTCTTAATAACTATGTTACAGGCTTTGAACGTGTGGAAGATTACATTGGTTATATGAAAATAATTGACGTGAAAAATGTAAATATTGTGTCGGCTATGCAAGAACTCGAAAAAGAGGGATATGCAACGACTACAATTCAACAGTCTTTGGCCGTTTTAAAGCAAGTTTTTCGCACTGCTTTTGAAAATCGTATCATACCGTTTGATCCATGCTCCGGATATCAATACGCTGGACCGCCTAAGTCTGTAAACGAAAAACCTCCGGACGACTTATTTGAACGGACGTTTGAGCAGGTACTAACTCCTGATGTGTTAGAACAATTTTTCAAGAGTATTCAATCACGCCGCTATTATGAATTATTTATCGTTCTATTACATGGCGGCTTAAGAATCGGAGAACTTCTTTCCCTACAGTGGAAAGATATAAATTTTAGGAAAAAGCAGTTGAAAGTCTACAAAACTGTGAAAAAGGTTCGAGACATTTTTGACGAGGAGGGAAATCGACTTTATGATTCGGCGTTGTATCATCAAGTAACAACGCCGAAAAGTGAGAAAAGTTATCGTATCGTTCCTCTTTCTGATATTGCAGTTAAGGCTTTAAAACAATGGAAAGCCCAGCAAGATGCAGACAAGAAGCAGTACGGACGCGATTGGGGACGTTCGAATCCCTTGCTTGAACAATATCCGGATCTTGTTTGTACTACTGGACCGGGCAATCCACTTAATCGCAGTTGGCTTGATCGAATATGCAATGACTTTCAAACGGCAATAAATGAACCGGAAATATTGCTTGCCCAAAAAGAAGGACGTTCTCCAAACCTGGTCAAAGTAACACCACATATGTTCCGTCATACATATGTAACCACCCTGATAAAGGCCAAAGTTCCGGAATCTGTTGTCCGTGAGTATGTTGGTCACAGTTCAGATAAAATGGTCGAATATTACACTCATCTTGATAATAGCTATATCGAACCAGAGCTTCGAAAGGGTATGAAGAGTTTTTATACGAATTTTGATCTAAAGGATAAAAAGGTGAAAAAATGAATTTTTCTAATAACAAAACACCTCAAAACCAAAGTCAGACAGAAAAGGTGGTCAAAAGCTGGTCAAATCCAGAAATCATAAGCAAAAAATCCCCTACTTGCAAGGATGTTTTAAAAACTGCGAATTTATCGCCTATGATGGTACATTATTGCCAGACGAAGACGGGCTTGACTGACCCGGCTAATACCATTTTGTTTTACCGCTTAGGTGATTTCTACGAAATGTTCTTCGAGGATGCCACCCTGGTATCCAAAGAACTTGAGCTTACGCTGACCGGAAAGGACTGCGGCATGGAGGAGCGCGCTCCGATGTGCGGTATCCCGTATCACGCTGCAGAAGGGTATATCAACCGTCTTGTAGAGAACGGCCATAAGGTTGCGATCTGCGAGCAGATGGAGGACCCGAAACAGGCAAAGGGCATGGTAAAGCGCGAAGTCATCCGCGTTGTCACACCGGGTACGACGCTGATCCCGCAGGGACTTGATGAGACGAAGAACAACTACATCATGTCGATCGTCTGCATGGAGGGATGCTTCGGCATCTCTACAGCAGATATCTCGACCGGCCAGTGCTTCGTCACGGAAATGGACAAGCCGCGCCGCCTGGTGGATGAGATCACGAAGTTTATGCCGGCGGAAATCATCTGCAATCAGTCGTTCCTGCTCTGCGGGATTGATGTGGAGGATCTCCGGACCCGCCTTCATATCTGCGTGAATGCATTGGAAGACTGGTATTTCGACGATGACATCTGCCGCCGTACACTGCAGGAACAGTTCCATGCTGCTACGATGGAAGGCCTTGGCATCGCCGATTACAACTGCGGAACAATTGCAGCCGGTGCGCTGTTCCAATATCTGCATGAGACACAGAAATCGGATCTGTCTCACATGAATTCGATTACACCGTATGTGACAGACAAATATATGCTGATCGACAGCTCCAGCCGCCGGAATCTTGAACTTGTGGAAACGCTGCGTGAGAAGCAGAAACGCGGCTCCCTGCTCTGGGTTCTCGATAAAACCCGCACGGCGATGGGCGCACGTCTTCTGCGAAGCTACGTAGAGCAGCCATTGATCGACGAGGAGGAAATCAACGCACGGCTCGATGCAGTGGAAGCCCTGACCAGCCAGGCAATGATCCGCGAGGAAATCCGCGAATATCTCCGCCCGGTCTATGACCTGGAGCGTCTCGTCGGAAGAATCAGTTACCAGTCTGCTAACCCGCGTGACCTGATCGCCTTTAAATCATCGCTGCAGATGCTGCCTTACATCAAACAGCTTTTAAATTCGTTTGAGGGCGGCGCACTGGCGCAGGTTCAGGAGGATCTGGACCCGCTCGAGGATCTCTATCAGCTTGTCGATGCAGCTATCGTCGATGATCCGCCGTATCTGATGCGCGACGGCGGTATGATCAAAGACGGCTACAACGAGATGGTCGATAATTACCGCCATGCAAAGACAGAAGGAAAGCAGTGGCTGAGTGAACTTGAGGCGAGTGAGCGGGAGAAAACCGGTATCAAAAACATGAAGGTCAAGTACAACAAGGTATTTGGCTATTATCTGGAAGTTACGAACTCGTTTAAAGACCTTGTACCGGATTACTATACCAGAAAACAGACGCTGACGAACGCCGAGCGCTACATCACACCGCATCTGAAGGAGTTGGAAGATACGATTCTTGGCGCAGAGGACAAGCTGTACGCGCTGGAATATGATCTTTTCTGTACGGTGCGCGATACGGTTGCCGGTGAGGCGGAGCGGATTCAGCGCACGGCGCAGGCTCTGGCACGGCTCGATGTGTATGCATCGCTTTCCTACGTTGCCGAGCACAACCACTATGTGCGTCCGAAGCTGAACAGCCGCGGAAAGATTGATATCAAGGACGGCCGTCACCCAGTGGTCGAGAAGATGATTCCAAACGATATGTTTATCGCAAACGATACCCTGCTTGACAACGGTGACCACCGCGTTTCCGTCATCACCGGACCGAACATGGCCGGTAAATCGACGTATATGCGCCAGACGGCCCTCATTGTGCTGATGGCACAGATCGGTTCGTTTGTTCCGGCTTCGAAGGCAAACATCGGTATTGTGGACCGGATCTTTACCCGTGTCGGCGCATCCGATGACCTGGCAAGCGGCCAGAGTACGTTTATGGTTGAGATGACGGAGGTGGCGAATATTCTTCGGAATGCAACCTCGAACAGTCTGCTGATTCTCGATGAGATCGGAAGAGGAACGAGTACGTTCGACGGTCTTTCGATCGCCTGGGCGGTGATTGAGCATGTGGCGAATCCGAAGCTGCTCGGCGCAAAGACACTGTTCGCTACGCATTACCATGAGCTGACTGAGCTTGAAGGAAAGCTTCCGGGCGTGCACAACTACTGTATTGCCGTTAAGGAAAAGGGCGACGATATCGTATTCCTGCGTAAAATTGTACAGGGCGGCGCAGATAAGAGCTACGGTATCCAGGTAGCGCGTCTTGCGGGAGTGCCGGAGTCAGTGCTCTCCCGGGCGCAGGAGCTGGTGGAGCAGCTGAGCGATGCCGATATCACTGCTGCGGTCAAGGATCTGACCATGCAGAAAAAACCGAAGGCAAAGCCGGTTCACTACGACGAGGTCGATATGGCACAGATGTCGCTGTTCGATACGGTGCAGGACGATGATATCATCAAAGAGCTCTCGGAGCTTGATATCTCGAATATGACACCGATGGATGCTTTAAATACCCTGTACCGTTTCCAGGGAAAGGTGAAAAACCGCTGGAAATAGGGGAATACTGGATCAGAACATAAGTTAGAATCAATCCGAAACAGAAAGGAACAACATGGCTACCATAGCAGTACTGGATCAGAATACGATCGATAAAATTGCGGCCGGTGAGGTCGTGGAACGGCCGGCTTCCGTGGTAAAGGAGCTGGTGGAAAATGCAATGGACGCCGGTGCGACGGCGATCACCGTGGAAATCCGCGACGGCGGTATTTCGCTGGTGCGGATCACGGACAATGGAAGCGGCATTCCGGCCGAACAGGTGCCGCTCGCTTTTCTGCGCCACGCGACGAGCAAGATCCGTTCCGTGGAAGAACTCGTGCAGATTGCATCTCTTGGCTTCCGCGGCGAGGCGCTCTCGAGTATCTCGGCGGTTGCGCAGATCGAGATGATTACGAAAACGCCGGATGCGCTGACGGGAACGCGGTATGTGATTGAGGGCGGCGCGGAGAAGGCCAATGAGGAGGTCGGTGCCCCGACCGGAACAACCTTTCTGGTCCGGAATCTTTTTTACAACACGCCGGCTCGTCAGAAATTCTTAAAAACGCCGGTTACGGAGGCGAATGCGGTGACTTCTGTGGTGGAGCAGCTCGCTCTGTCCCATCCGGGCATTTCGTTTAAATACATGGTCAATTCGCAGGTGAAGCTTCATACAAGCGGCAACCGGAATTTAAAAGAACTGGTCTATAATATTTACGGCCGCGACATCGCGCGGGAGCTGATCGAGATTCACTCGGAAAGCCCGCTGATGACGATTGATGGTTTTATTGGAAAACCGGTGATCTCGAGGGGAAACCGGAATTTTGAAAATTATTACGTGAATGGACGGTATGTGCGGAGCAAGCTGCTCGCCCGTGCGATTGAGGACGGATATCAGACATCGATGATGCAGCATAAATATCCGTTTACGCTGTTCTATGTCCAGATGGATGGAGAGGCGGTGGATGTCAATGTGCATCCGACGAAGATGGAGCTTCGTTTTTCCCATCAGGAGGAGATTTACCGCCAGATGCGTGATATGATCTCGGATGCGCTGAATCACAGGGAGCAGATTGTGAAGGTTTCGCTTTCTTCCGACAGGGAACGGAAAGCAGAGGAAAAAGCGGCACGGAAAGAACAGATTGTTGTTCCGGAACCGTTTGAGCAGAAACGGCAGGTAAAAGAAGGCTTTGCACGGCAGTCCCTTCCGGTGGAGCCGGTTTCCAGCCAGAGCAGAAGAATGCCAATTTTCCCGGAGGTGGAACGAAATGGATACCGCGCAGCGAAAACGTATGTGCCGGTTCAGCAGATGACGGGAATGACGCGGGAAGAGGAAGAACTGTTTGAGCCGGGTGCAGGAAACGTGCCAAAGACGGCAGACCTCTCAAACGCGGACGCAATACAGCATCAGCAGGAGCCAGATGCAGCTCCAACGGTATCTTCCATGCCGGAAGAATCCTCATCTGCATCTGCTTCGCCTGAGCCAGAAGGCCAGATGCAGCTCTTTGATGAGCAGTTTCTTACCCCGGAGGCAGAGAAATCGCACCGCATCATCGGCCAGGTTTTCGATACGTACTGGCTGATTCAGTACGGCGAGAATCTCTACATCATCGATCAGCATGCCGCGCACGAAAAGGTACTGTTCGAGCGGATGATGAAAAATTACCGGGAAAAGAACGTCACCTCCCAGATGGTGAGTCCTCCGCTGATCGTCTCCTTAACGCCGCAGGAAGCAGATCTTGTGACCCGTTACATGGACGTTTTCCAGTCCTTCGGCTACGAAATTTCCCCGTTCGGCGGAAAAGACTATGCGATCAACGCCGTGCCGCACAACCTGTACGGTATTGCGACGGAGGAGCTGTTTATCGAGATTCTCGACAATCTTGAGGAGGTCCGCGAAAAGCCGCTGGAGATTTTAAAAGACCGTCTGGCGACGATGTCGTGCAAGGCCGCCGTAAAGGGCAACAATCATCTTTCCTATGCAGAGGCGGAGCAGCTCATTGCCGAGCTTTTGACGCTCGAAGATCCGTATCACTGCCCGCACGGCCGGCCGACGATCATTTCCCTCTCGAAACGGGAACTGGAAAAGAAATTTAAGAGAATTGTGTAGGTGATTTTTTTGAAAAAACCTTTGATTATCCTGACCGGTCCGACCGCTGTCGGTAAGACGAAGCTGTCGATTTCGCTTGCCCAAGCGGTGAATGGGGCCATTATCTCCGCGGATTCCATGCAGGTCTACCGCCATATGGATATCGGATCTGCCAAAATCCGCCCGGAGGAGATGTGCGGCGTTCCGCATTATCTGATCGATGTGCTCGATCCTTCCGAAGAGTTTCACGTCGTGAAGTTTGTGGAACTGGCGCATGAAGCGATGGAAAAAATATACGCCGCCGGACAGATTCCGATCGTGACGGGCGGCACCGGCTTTTATATCCAGGCGCTTTTAAAAGAAGTTGATTTTACGGAATCGCACGGTGAACTGCCGATCCGGAAACAGCTGGAAGAAAAAGCAGCAACGGAGGAAGGCGCGGCAGAACTGTACCGGGAACTTTCCGAGGTTGATCCTGCTTCCGCGGAGACGATTCACCCGAATAATGTAAAACGTGTAATCCGGGCGCTGGAATATTATCACGAGACAGGACAGAAGATTTCGGAGCACAACGAGGAGCAGAAGCAGAAGGAATCTCCGTACTGTTCTGCTTATTTTGTGCTGAACGACGAACGTTCGATTCTGTATGACCGCATTGACAGGCGCGTCGATCAGATGATCTGCGACGGACTGGTTGATGAAGTTTTCCGTTTGAAAGAAATGGGATACACAAGAGATCTTGTCTCCATGCAGGGACTGGGCTACAAAGAACTGTTCCCGTATCTTGCGGGCGAATGCACGCTGGAGGAGGCCGTCTATATCATCAAGCGGGACACCCGTCATTTCGCCAAACGGCAGCTGACCTGGTTCCGACGGGAAAAGGATGTGATCTGGCTGAACAAGCCGGATTTTGACTACGACGAAGAAAAAATATTATCATATATGCTGGATCGCTGGAACGAAATCGTTTCGGCCGATGCAAAGGAAGAAGGAGAACAATCATGTTGACAGAAAAAGCTGCTATGTACAGCACACTTGGCATTTCCAAAGAGGTTTTCGCATTTGGAACGAAAATTGAGGAAGAATTAAAAGAGCGTTTTGCAAAAATTGATGAAATCGCAGAATACAACCAGTTAAAGGTCATCCACGCCATGCAGGCAAGCAAGGTCAGCGAGGCATGCTTATATGGAACCACAGGATACGGATACAATGACCTGGGACGTGATACGCTGGAGCAGGTCTATGCAACGTGCTTCGGCACTGAGGATGCACTGGTACGCCCGCAGATCGCCTGCGGAACCCATGCGCTTGCAACGGCGCTTTCCGGAAATCTCCGCCCGGGCGACGAACTGCTTTCTCCTGTTGGAAAACCGTACGACACCCTTGAGGAAGTGATCGGCATCCGCCCGTCCGTCGGATCTCTTGCGGAATATGGCGTAACTTACCGCCAGGTAGATTTAAAAGAGGACGGCTCTTTCGATTACGAAGGAATCAAAAATGCCATCAACAAAAAGACAAAGATGGTGACGATTCAGAGGTCGAAAGGATATCAGACCAGACCGACGCTTTCTGTTACCCGCATCGGTGAACTGATTGCATTTATTAAAAATATCAAACCAGATGTCATCTGTATGGTCGATAACTGCTACGGCGAGTTCGTGGAGACGATCGAACCGACCAATGTCGGTGCAGATCTGATGGTCGGATCCCTGATCAAAAACCCGGGCGGCGGACTGGCTCCGGCCGGCGGTTACATTGTTGGAAAGAAAAAGTACGTGGAAAATGCAGCATACCGTCTGCTCTCCCCGGGACTTGGAAAAGAGGTTGGCGCAACACTCGGTGTGAACGGTTCCTTCTACCAGGGATTCTTCCTGGCACCGACCGTTACCGCAGCGGCATTAAAAGGTGCTGTCTTTGCTGCAAATGTTTATGAGAAACTGGGATTTGCCGTTGTTCCAAACGGAACCGAGAGCCGTCACGACATCATTCAGGCGGTAACCTTTGGAAAACCGGAAGGCGTCATCGCATTCTGCCAGGGTATCCAGGCAGCTGCCCCGGTCGACAGCTTCGTTTCCCCGGAACCTTGGGATATGCCAGGTTACGACAGCCCAGTTATCATGGCAGCTGGCGCTTTCGTGCAGGGCTCTTCCATTGAACTTTCTGCCGATGGCCCGATCAAACCGCCGTACGCTGTCTATTTTCAGGGTGGGCTTACGTGGCAGCACGCAAAATTCGGTATTCTGATGAGTCTTCAGAAACTCGTCGATGCCGGTATGGTGACATTATAATGGCAAAAAATGTGGTAATTATCGGCGGCGGCGCGAGCGGACTGATGGCGGCAATTTGGGCCTCACGTCTTGGTGCCGCGGTCACCGTTCTGGAAAAGAACGATAAACCGGGCAGAAAGCTTCTTGCGACCGGAAACGGACGGTGTAATTTTACCAATCGTTATCAGGATGCATCGTGCTACCGCACGGGAAATCAGGAGCGTGCATCACGGGTTCTCGAACAGTTTACCGAACAGGACACCGAACAGTTTTTTGAACAGCTCGGCATCCGCATCCGGAGCCGTGAAGGCTGGCTTTATCCGGCCAGCGAGCAGGCACAGTCCGTTCTTGAGCTGCTGATTTTGGAAGCCAGATTCCGAAAGGTAAAAATCAAGACACGGGAAACGGCTGTTGCAGTGGAAAAAGCCGAAAATGGTTATCTGGTGCGCACCGAAGGATGGCAGTACCCGGCTGACAGCGTCATCATCTGCTGCGGAAGCTGTGCTTCCCAGATCGCCGGTTCCGACGGAGATACACTTCGATTTGCCGATCAGCTTCAGCTCGCTTCGATTCCGTTTTTCCCGGCCCTCTGCCCGCTCCGCTGCAAAGGAAACCAGTTTTCCTCCTGGGCGGGTGTTCGGGTGCGCGCGAAGATTACGCTTCTGGTTGAAAATCAGGAGATTCTGACGGAACAGGGAGAGCTGCAGCTTACCGACTACGGTGTCTCCGGCATCCCGGTATTCCAGATTTCCCGGTTCGCTGTGCGCGCCTGCATGCAGAAAAAACGCGTTGAACTTCTCGTAGACTTCTTTCCGGAACTGACGGAATTGGAGCTTACTGCAGAACTTGTCAGACGGCAGGAAATCTGCCCGTATAAAGCGCCAAAAGAGCTTCTGATCGGCCTTCTTCCGGAAAAACTCATTCCGGTTCTGATCGGAAAGAAAAAGATTCCGGAAGAAATGGCAGGCGCCATCAAATCATATCGTTTACAGATCACCGGCCAGACCGACTTTGGAAAAGCCCAGGTGTGTGCGGGCGGCATCACGCTCGACCAGCTTACGGATTCTCTGGAATCGGTACAGCACCCTGGTATTTTCTTTGCGGGAGAAGCCCTGGACGTCGACGGCGTCTGCGGCGGCTACAATCTCCAGTGGGCCTGGTCCAGCGGAAGTGCAGCCGGAAGAGCTGCAGCAGGAGAACATGCATGATTCGGATACAGCAATTAAAGCTTCCAGTCACCCACACACAGGAGGAACTGGAACAGAAAATAAGAAAAACACTGAAAATCGGAAAACACGATCTGCAGGAAATTGAGCTCTTACGCCGCTCAATTGATGCCAGAAAGAAATCCGAATTAAAATACGTTTATCAGCTTGATGTAAAAGTAAAAGATGAGAACGCCGTACTGCGGAAGGCGAAAAATAACCAGATCGTAAAAGCGGAGAAAAAGCCATATGTGTTCCCAAAATCCGGAGAACAGACTCTTGTTCACCGGCCGGTTATTATCGGAAGCGGTCCGGCAGGGCTTTTTTGTGCCTATGTTCTCGCAAAGCATGGCTACCGTCCGCTCGTTCTGGAGCGCGGCGAATCTGCAGAACAGAGAAAGAAAAGTGTCGATGCGTTCTGGAAAACCGGCGTTCTGAACCCGGAATCGAACGTACAGTTCGGAGAGGGCGGCGCCGGTACGTTTTCGGATGGAAAATTAAACACTTCGGTGAAGGATCCATCCGGCAGAAACCGTGAGGTACTCCGGATCTTCACGGAATGCGGGGCACCGGAAGAAATTCTGTACGATCAGAAACCGCACCTTGGCACCGATCAGCTCATCGGAATTGTGACAACAATGCGGAAAAAGATCGAGGCATGGGGCGGAGAAGTCCGTTTCGGAGCAAAAGTGACGGACTTTGGGATTGAAAACGGCAGACTCACTTCTGTAACCGTCAATGAAACCGAGAAGATTGCCGCGGAGACTGCAGTCCTTGCGATCGGCCACTCTGCACGCGATACCTTCTTTAAACTCTGCGAAAATAAGATCTCCATGGAAGCAAAATCCTTCGCTATCGGCGTCCGCATTGAGCATCCGCAGAAGATGATCACGGAGGATCAGTACGGACCGGAGGCACCGGATTTCCTTGGGGCAGCACCGTATAAGCTCACCAATCAGTGTGAAAACGGAAGAGGTGTGTACTCATTCTGCATGTGTCCCGGCGGCTATGTTGTCAACGCATCCTCGGAAGCGGAACGCACCTGCGTCAACGGTATGAGTTATTCTGACCGGGAAGGTAAAAATGCGAACAGCGCTATGATTGTCACCGTAACACCGGAAGACTACCGCCCGTACCATGTAGAGGGAACGCCGGACGTACTCGATGGTGTGGCATTCCAGAGAGCGCTTGAACACGCTGCGTGGGAAGCCGGAAAAGGCAAAGTTCCGGTGCAGCTTTTTGGTGATTTCTGTGAAAACAGAGTTTCTACAGCACTTGGAGAGGTAACCCCTTCCATCTGCGGAGAATGGACTTTCGCCAATCTGCGGGAAGTTCTTCCGACGTTTATCGGAGACTCCCTTGTGGAAGGCATTCGTGCATCTGAGCGGAAAATCCACGGCTTTTCCCGTCCGGACGCCGTTCTTTCCGGCGTGGAAGCGCGTACCTCGTCACCGGTCCGCATTGTAAGAAATGAAACGCTCGAAAGTCCGTCGCTTACCGGTCTTTACCCGTGCGGAGAGGGCGCAGGCTATGCGGGAGGCATCACTTCCGCAGCCATGGACGGATTAAAAACGGCAGAGGAAATTGCAAAAAAATATATGAATTTTTCATAATTCCTATACATCTGCGGAAAGTTGTGCTAGAATGATGGGTGATTCAAACCAATGTATTCCATGAAAATTCCCGGAAGAGTGGTGGGAGGAATACATGAGAAAAAATGGATTACGAAACCTGCCGACGATGGAACAGCCATATGAAAAATGCCTGGAAAACGGCCCGGAAAGCCTTTCCGACGCGGAGCTTCTGGCTGTCATTTTACGATGTGGGGCAAGGGGAAAAACATCCCTGGAGCTCGCAAGAGAAATTCTTTCCCTTCCCGGAAAAGAGGAGGGCCTGTTAGGACTCTATCACTGTACAAGACAGGAACTTCTGCAGATCCGCGGAGTCGGGGAAGTAAAAGCGATCCAGCTCCAGTGCATCGGTGAGCTTTCCAAACGAATGGCCGCGGCCGGAGCAAGAAAAGGTCTCTGCTTTCATGATCCGGCTTCCATTGCGGATTATTACATGGAACGTCTCCGCCACGAGGATCAGGAGGTTCTTCTCTGCATGATGCTGGACACAAAAAATCAGCTTCTCGGAGAAAAGGAAATCACAAGAGGAACGGTCAATGCGACGATGATTTCGCCGCGGGAGCTTTTTCTTGCGGCACTGCAGTTCCGTGCGGTTCATATTCTGCTGGTTCACAACCATCCAAGCGGAATCCCGGAACCAAGCGGTGACGATATTACCGTGACACGGCAGATCCGGCGGGCGGGCGAAATGCTCGGCATTACCCTGCTGGATCACATTATTATCGGGGATCACTGTTATACCAGTATGCTGGAACAGGGAATCTGATCCCGAAAATCCGAGGCAGAAATGCCCAAAGGAAGGGAACAAGTTAAAGGAGCACGATGCAGATTCGAAATGTATACGGCATAGACCTTGGCACCAGTACCGTCAAAATCTATGACCTGAAGAAAGACACAATCACAAAAGAAAAAAATATGATTGCCATACGCAACCGCGAACAGGTGATTGCCGTTGGAAATTACGCATATGAAATGCACGAGAGAACGCCTTCCAATATCGAGGTAATTACCCCCATGAGCAACGGACGCATTGCGAATGTATTGATGGTAGAAGCCGTTTTGCACACGCTTCTCCATCGCTGTACGCGCCACATGGGATACCGCCCGGAGCTGTATTTTTCAGTTCCCTGCGATATGACAGAGATTGAACGGCGTTCTTATTATACGATTGCACATAAGGGAGCCTTAAAAAACTGCCGCATGTATCTTGTGGATAAACCAATCGCGGATGCGCTGGCACTTGGCATTCCGATCAACCGCACGAAGGGTTCCATGATTGTCAACATCGGAGCGCAGAGCACAGAGATTTCTGTTATCGCCAACGCGAGAGTTATTTTTTCCAGAATCATCCCGGTAGGCGGAAAACAGTTCAACGAATCGATATGCAATCTGAACCGCCGCAAAAACAATTTCCAGATTGGCTCCAAAACAGCCAAACGTGTCAAGATTGCACTGGCGGATCTTGGAACAGACAAAAAAGAGGCGCGGAAGGTGCGCGGCGTAGATGGTGCATCCGGTCTTCCAATGGAAGGGATCATTACTTCTTCCCTCGTAAACGAAGCACTCCTTTCCGGTGTTAATGAGATCGGCGAGGAAATCAAGCATGCGCTGGAGCGTACACCGCCGCAGATCCACGATCATATCCAGAAAGAGGGTATTTATATCACCGGCGGAAGCACAAGGATTCCGAACATTGACCGCTATCTTTCGAGACAGCTCGGCTGTCCGGTGCAGCTTTCCCAGTATTATGACCTCTGTACCATCTGTGGGCTCAAGGAACTGATCACGCACGATGCGCTGCATCGCTGGGCTTACACGGTAAATAAAAAGAAGTAAATCTATCAAAAAGGACCCGCTATGAATAAGAAGAAAAAATTTCAGCTAAAAAGCAAACATTTACTTTTCATCATGACGTTCCTGTGTCTCTCCGGCATTTTAGGCAGTGCAGCAGACAAAATGCCGGTCACGCCGATCCGGGAAGCCGCAGGCTTTGTGATCATCCCGTTTCAGAACGGAATTAACCAGATCGGTGCGTATTTGACAGACTGTCTGACCGGTTTCCAGAACGTCAAAAAACTGTCTGCCGAGAAAGAGGAGCTTGAACAGAAGGTCACGGATCTGACTGAGGAAAACAATCAGCTTGTACAGGAGCAGCAGGAGCTGCAGCGTCTTCAGGAGCTGTATCAGCTGGACCAGTCCTACTCGGAATATGAAAAAGTAGCAGCACAGGTCATCTCAAAGGATCCGGGCAACTGGTATGATACCTTTGTCATCAACAAAGGATCAAATGACGGGATTCAGAAAGATATGAACGTTATTGCAGACGGCGGCCTTGTTGGACTTGTTGAGGAGGTAAGTTCCAATTCCGCTACTGTCCGCTCTATCATTGATGACTCCAGTTCCGTGAGCGCCATGACAGCATCTACCTCAGATACGTGTATTGTATCGGGTGATCTGCGCCTGATCAGCGACGGAAAGCTTGCCTTTTCCCAGCTGAATACAACCGACACGGTAGCTGAGGGCGAAAAGATTGTGACATCGAACATCAGTGATAAATACCTCCGCGGTATTCTGATCGGCTATGTCAGTGAAATCACCGAGGACTCCAATCACCTGACGAAAAAGGGATACATCATTCCTGTTGTGGATTTTCAACATATTCAGGAAGTTCTCGTGATCAAAGAATTAAAACAGCAGGGAGGAGAGTAAATGCGCAGAAAAATCACGCTTGCCTTTCTGATTCTGGCAGCTTTCCTGTTACAGACAACTGTATTTCAGTATTTTCAGATCGCGTCCGTAACGCCGAACCTTCTTCTGATTCTGACGTCCGCCTTTGGGCTGATGCGCGGAAAAAAAGAGGGACTGATGGTCGGATTTTTCAGCGGTCTGGTGATTGATCTGTTCTACGGCAGCCTGTTTGGATTTTACGCACTGCTCTACATGTATATTGGTTATCTGAACGGCTTTTTCTGCAAAGTCTTCTATGACGATGATATTAAGGTACACATTGTACTGGTCGCTGCCAGCGATCTTGTCTACAGTCTGCTGATGTATGTGCTGCAGTTCCTGCTGCGCGTGCGCCTGCACTTTTTCGATTATCTGGCGCATATTATTCTGCCGGAAATGGTATACACGGTAGTGCTCTCCATTCTGCTTTACCGGCTTTTATTTATCATCAACCGTAAACTGACCGAAAATGAAATGGAAGGACAACAGTCGCCATGGCTAAGAAGATAAGAAAATTTTTCCGCAGACTCGGTGAAAACCGCACCCTATTGCTTGGTGTGGTTTTCCTTGCTATGTTTGCCGTCCTGATCGGAAGACTTTTTATCCTGCAGGTGGTGCATGGAGAAGAGTATGCGGATAATTTTGAACTGCAAATCACAAAAACCAGAACCCTTGATAGTACAAGAGGAAATATTTATGACCGGAACGGAAAACTGATCGCTGGAAATAAGGTTTCCTACTCCGTAACCATCGAGGATAACGGAACGTACAACACGACAAAAGAACGTATTCTCTCTCTGAACGCAGAACTCTATCGTCTCTGTAAGCTGATTCGTGCAAACGGAGACTCGATTGACACCAGCACCTTCCCGATTGAAGTGGATGAGAACGGTGCGTTTGTTTTTACAGGTGAAGAGGGAACGACCCGCGACCGTTTCCGTGCAGACATTTATGGACAGAAGAAAATCGACGATATGACGGCAGAACAGAAGAGTTCCAGTGCCGAAACGCTGATGACATTTCTTGCCGGACCGGACGGCTTTGGCCTGGATGCCTATTCTGACGATGAAAAATACGCATATTCTGCCAAAGATTTTGAAGAGTATGGTCTTCCATACCAGACAGACGAATCCGGAAATGCGGTCCTTTCTCTTTCCAATCAGGAGCGTCTGGAAATTCTGGTGATCCGCTATAAGATGAAACAGACGAATTATCAGAAGTATGTCCGCGTGACAGTTGCTTCCGGCGTCAGCAGCAATACAACTGCATCGATTGCAGAGAATGAAGATGTTCTGCAGGGTGTCAGCATTTCGGAAGATTCCGAGCGTGTATATTATGACGGAAAGTATTTTTCCTCTCTGATCGGTTATACGGGCCAGGCGTCCTCAGACGAGCTGACAGAACTGAATGAAGAGCTGAAGAGCCAGGGAAAAGAAGAAACGTATTCCACGGAATCCATCGTCGGAAAATCTGGTCTGGAACAGTATATGGAGACAATCCTTCAGGGAACCGACGGATCAGAAGAGATTATCGTTAATAACGTCGGAAAAGAGCTGGAAACGGTAGAAGGATCCCTGGTTGAGCCAAAACAGGGAAATAACGTCTATCTTTCGATTGATTATGACCTGCAGATTGCGGTATATAAAATTCTGGAACAGAGAATTGCCGGCATTCTGAAACAGTATCTGAGTGATGTAAAATCTGTTGATATCTCAACACTTGCCAATACGGATGCCGTTCCGATTCCAATTTATGATGTATACAATGCACTGATCGAAAACAGCACGATTGATATTTCCCATTTCTCGGCGGCGGATGCCACGGAGCGTGAGCAGCGGATCTATGCACTGTTCCAGCAGAAGCTCCAGCAGGTGCTTGCCGAGATTACGCAGGAACTGACCGTTGAAACAGCAACCGTTTACAACGACCTCAGCGATGAAATGCAGGAATATGAGACCTTCATCGTGGATAAGCTGCTTTCCAGTACGATGGGTATTCTTTCTTCAACAGCAATTGATGAGAAAGACGCCACCTATCAGGCATGGAATGACGGAACGATTTCTCTTCGTGATTATCTGACGTATGCGGCAAGCCAGAACTGGATTGATGTCTCAGCACTGACGCAGGATGATGCCTACCTGGATTCTCAGGAGGTTTATCAGAAGCTGACGGAGGTTATTCTGGACCGTCTGGCAAACAATACAACATTTGCAAAAAAGATGTATCACTATATGCTGCTGCAGGATATGCTCGATGGCTATGATATCTGCAATCTGATGTATGATCAGAACCTTCTGACGAAAGAGGATGACGATTATGCCGCTTATGTTGCAGGAAATATGACACCGTTCCAGCTTCTGTCCGATAAAATCGCCAAACTGGAAATCACCCCGGCACAGCTTGCACTCGATCCGTGTTCCGGTTCTGCTGTCATTACGGACCCGAATACCGGTGCTATTTTAGCCTGTGTTTCCTATCCTGGCTACGACAACAACCGCCTGGCAAACCAGATGGATACCGCATACTGGGCAAAATTGAATACCGATGAATCCAGCCCGCTGTACAACAAAGCAACCCAGCAGAAGACGGCTCCTGGTTCCACCTTTAAACCGCTGATGGCGGTTGCCGGATTAAGCGAAGGCATAATTACTCCGACCAGTACCATCAACTGCAACGGTCTGTTCGGGGAAGGACTTGTCAACGAATCTGACTATGTCCACTGCCATCAGTTGAGCGGCCACGGAGATCTGAACATTGTCGGTGCCATCCAGAACTCCTGCAACGTGTTCTTCTGTACGCTTGGATATCGTCTGGGACTCGATGAGAACGGCACCTTTAAACAGAAGCGCTCTCTGGAAATGATCCAGAAATATGCCGATATGTTTAAGCTGGATGAAAAGACTGGAATCGAAATTTCGGAAACCGATCCGAATGTAACCGATTCCCTCCCGATCCCTTCCTCGATTGGTCAGGGTACCAACAACTATACGACGACACAGCTTGCACGCTATGTCACAACGATTGCAAATTCCGGTACGGTTTATAATCTTTCCCTTCTGCAGAAAGCAACGGATTCGGATGGCAATGACATCGATATGGGCGCAGATTTCGGCCCGACGGTAAATTCAGAAATGGATGTTGATTCCAACATCTGGGATCTGGTACACGAAGGCATGCGAAAAGTAATCAGCGTATCCAATGCGACCATTTTCCCGGAATCCTGGCCGGTAGAGCTTTCCGGAAAAACCGGTACCGCGCAGGAAGACCGTACACGTGCAAACCATGGACTGTTTATCGGCTTCTCTCACTATGAGAGCAGAGACGATATTGCTCTTGCCGTCCGCATTCCGTTTGGATATTCTTCTATGAACGCAGAGTTGGTAGCTAAGGATATCTTAGATTATTACTATGGCCTCTCAGACGATATTCTGTCCGGTCAGGCAAACTCCAACGGTGTTGCAAGCGTGAGAGCAGACTAAGGAATTTTTCCGGCAGAAACGAAGCCTGGGAAGAAAGCTGCAAAAGAGAAAGGATGCGTTTTTAAACAAAGGTTTGGACGCATCCTGCGGCATGAAAATGCAGAACAGTTTTCAACAAGGAGGTTCCAGATGAGTGAAGTCATTGTAATTACATCAGGAAAAGGCGGCGTCGGAAAGACGACAACCGCAGCAAATATCGGAATCGGGCTGGCACAGCTTGGAAAGAAAGTTGTGATGGTAGATACCGACATCGGTCTTCGAAACCTGGATGTCGTGCTCGGCCTTGAAAACCGGATTGTCTACAATCTTGTGGATGTTGTGGAGGGCAACTGCCGGATGAAGCAGGCGCTAATCCGCGACAAACGGTACGAGCAGCTCTACCTTCTCCCGTCTGCCCAGACGAGGGACAAGACAAGCGTAACGCCCGAGCAGATGAAAAAACTCTGCGATGAATTAAAACAGAGCTTTGATTTTGTTCTTCTTGACTGTCCGGCAGGCATTGAGCAGGGATTTGCAAATGCAGTTGCCGGTGCCAATAAGGCAATTGTTGTGACTACGCCGGAGGTTTCGGCCATCCGGGACGCGGACCGCATCATCGGCCTTCTGGAGGCGCAGGATCTGAGGGATATCTCTCTTGTCATCAATCGTATCCGGCCGGATATGGTAAAACGCGGTGAAATGATGTCGGTGGATGATGTACAGGAAATTCTTGCTGTTCCGCTGCTCGGCATTCTGCCCGATGATGAGCAGGTAGTAATCGCCACCAACCAGGGCGAAGCGATCGCTGGAAGCGGTTCCAAGGCAGGAGAAGCCTTTACGAATATCAGCCACAGGATCCTCGGGGAGAGTGTTCCCTACTTGGATCTTGACAGCAAAAAGGGATTTTTCCGCCGCGTATTCGGGCGATAGGAGGGAACTGGTATGGGTTTATTTTCAGGCAGAAAGCCGCACTCCGGCCTCGTTGCAAAAGAACGTCTGTCCAATCTTTTAATGGCAGAACGTCTGAACTGTTCTCCGGCATCGCTTCAGATGCTGAAAAATGATCTTTCTGCTGCTGCAGGAAAATACCTTACCGTTGAGGCGGATGAAATTTCCGTCACCATTACACAAACAACCCCTGTCATACTGACAGCGAAAATACCATTGAAAAGAAACGAGGAGTATCATGTTAAGACGATATAAGCTGAAAAATTATAATTTCCGGCTGGTCATTCTTCTGATTGCCATCAGCATTATTGGTGTGCTTCTGATCGGAAGTGCAGACAGTGCAGACCAGAAAAAACAGGCCATCGGAGTCGTATTGGGCGTAGTCATCATGATTATTGTCTCTTTGCTTGACTATAGCTGGCTTCTGAATTTTTACTGGGTTCTTTACATCGGAAATCTGATGATGCTTGGCGTTCTTTATCTCGGCGGTTCTACCGCAAAAAACACGTTTGGTGCGACCCGTTGGATTCAGATCGGAAGCTTTCAGTTTCAGCCGACCGAGCTGTCAAAAATCTTTCTGATCATGTTTTTTGCGATGTTTCTGATGAAGCATGAAGAAGATCTGAATACGGCGAAAACCATTTTTACCGCGATCGGGCTTCTGATTCCGCCGCTCGTTATGATTTACCGTCAGCCGGATTTGAAAAATACGATTACGGTCATGGTTCTGTTCTGCTTTATGATGTATGTGGCGGGCTTAAGCTACAAAGTTATCGCCGTTGTTCTGGTTTCCGGTTCAGCACTGGTACTTGCGCTTCTGCTTGTCATTACGCAGGTGAATTTCCAGCTTCCGGCGGCTCTTGACAAGACGATTGGTTATCAGCTTGGGCGAATTCAGGACTGGTTAAGCGATGATGCCGACAACGCCGACGGCCGTCTCCAGCAGCAGAATTCCATTACAGCCATCGGTTCCGGAAAGCTGACCGGAAAAGGACTCAACAACAATAAAGTTTCTTCCGCAAATAAGGGAAATTTCGTTTCCCAGAACCATAATGACTTTATTTTTGCAGTGGCAGGAGAGGAACTTGGTTTCTTTGGATGCTGCGGAATCATCCTGCTCCTGTTCCTGATTCTCGTCGAATGCATCCGGACTTCCCGGAAAGCAAAAGATCTGTCAGGAACGTTGATCTGCTGCGGTATGGCAGGACTCATTGCCTTTCAGAGCTTTCTGAATATCAGTGTTGCAACCGGAATCCTGCCGAACACCGGTACACCGCTTCCGTTCGTCAGCTATGGACTGACCTCCCTTGTAACACTTTACATCGGAATGGGGCTTGTCCTGAATGTCGGACTGCAGAACCGGGATTTTGTAACCAGAAACTATGAATTACTAAGGAGGAAAACCATCAATGAACATCGGATTGATCGCGCATGATGCAAAAAAAACGCTGCTTCAGAACTTGTGTATCGCCTACCGCTCGGTACTTGCCAAGCATACTCTTTACGCAACCGGAACTTCCGGCCGTCTGGTAGAAGAGGCAACCGGACTTAACGTCCGCAAATATCTGGCTGGACACGTTGGAGGCGTTCAGCAGATGGGTTCTCAGATTGAACAGAATGATCTGGATCTTGTGATTTTCCTGCGGGATCCGGAACAGCCGAAACAGCATGAGCCGGATGTCCATCGGATTATCCGTCTCTGCGACGTACACAGCATTCCGCTTGCCACCAATCTTGCAACGGCAGAAATGCTGATCAAATCATTAGACAGAGGAGAAATGGACTGGCGTGAAATCTACCGGAGAAACGACTAATACTACAGAAAAAGAACAGAAACTGCCTGTAACGGAGAAAAACGGGACTGCTCCGGAAAAAACCGAACATATTTTAAACCGCCTGATCATCGGCGCGGGTGTCTGTGTTGCTGTTATTGCGGTTCTGATCGGTGTGAAACTGTACCGTCAGGACCGCCAGATGGACATTACAGAGCCGTTTGCGCGAAGTATGGTGCTCGCCTCCGATCCGCTTTCGGCAGAAAAACGGTTTCAGGCTGAAACGCTCTCTGCCGATCTCTGTGTCGGTGAGACGAGCGTACCGCTGAATGATATCTCGTTTTCTTCACAGGTAAAGGCCGGACTGTTTGATCTGGATCACAAAAAAGTATTGTTCGCGCAGAATATGTATGATCAGGTCTACCCAGCCAGCATCACGAAGATCATGACGGCTCTCCTTGCCATGGAATATAACCAGCCGGATACGCAGATAACGATCACAGAAGAGGATCTTGCGCTGGAAGATGGATCCCAGATGAGTGGACTGGCCGTGGGCGATACGGTAACGATGGATCAGCTTTTCCATGCATTGTTGATTTATTCTGCCAACGATGCTGCTATGGCGATTGCCCGCCAGGTAGGCGGAAGTGTAGAGAATTTCGTTCAGATGATGAACGATAAGGCAGCTTCCCTTGCCATGACCGGTACGCATTTTGCAAACCCGCACGGTCTTCACAATGAGAATCATTACACTACTGCATATGATGTTTATCTGATGCTGTATGCTGCCTATCAGCATACGGAATTCCAGAATACGATGTCAATGTCTTCCTACACGCTGAACATGACGCATGCGGACGGTACGGCGGGAACGATCTATTTAAGCTCCACGGACAAATATCTGACCGGAGAGAAAAACGCACCGGAAAATGTGACGGTGCTCGGCGGAAAAACCGGAACGACCGATGAGGCCGGTTCCTGCCTGGCACTGGTATCCCAGAATGCATACGGAGAACCGTTTATCTCTGTCATTCTTCATGCATCAACAAAAGTGGAACTGTACGAGGACATGAACACTCTTCTTTCCAATATCAACTCCTGACGTAATCTTTTTGCAATCCCCCGGACGGCGTTTTTTCTGCCTATCCGGGAGATTGTCGTATCCGTTTAGAAAAACAGAGCTCCTTTCCCTGCGAATTAGAAGATTTTTCAGAATTTTTTCATTTTACCATTGAAAACGTTGGTGAATTGTACTATAATTAAACCATGAACTTAAAGGTTTTTGGTGAAAATATCTTATTCTAATCTAAGGAGGAAACTGCTATGGTTCAATTAATTGTAGGCAAGAAGGGAAAAGGCAAAACAAAACAGCTGTTAGACAAAGTAAATGCAGAGGTAAAAACCGCAAACGGAAATATCGTGTATATTGACAAGAGCACAAAGCACATGTTTGAATTAAACAACAAAGTACGTCTGATTTCCGCAACCGACTATCCTCTGAAAAACAGTGATGAATTTATCGGATTTATCTGCGGTATCGTTTCTCAGGACCACGATCTCGCAAGCGTTTATCTCGACAGCTTCCTGAAAGTAGCAAAACTGGAAGGAGAGGACATCACAGATTGTGTTGAACAGCTGGAAGGCATTGGCAAGCAGTATAACATTACCTTCGTATTAAGTGTCTCCATGGATAAAGAAGAGCTTCCGGAAGGCATGCAGGATAAGATTATCGTTGCACTGTAACCAAAACTGTATTATAATAATTGCATAGCGACAAAACCAAAGGACGGCGCTTACGGCACCGTCCTTTTAGCGCATGGATTAAACAATAAAAGGAGCATACATTTTGTCTAAGCAGAAAAAGAACAGCCGCCGGCATTCGAGAATCCGTTTCCCTTTTCCAGCGTTGAATATTGGAAATATCATCTTTGGAGCCCTTTTTTTCTATATGGCAGTTTCACTTTTCTTTTACCTGACCGCCGATCATATCAAATCTTTTCAGGTTGTGCAGGGAACTTTATCCCGGAATGATACCTATACCGCATTCGCCATGCGGACAGAGAGTGTGCAGCTTTCCTCTGGCAGCGGATATGTTCAGTTCTATACCCCAAATGCATCGAAAATCAGCCGCGGAAGCGCTGTTTATGGGATTTCCGCAACAGAAAATGCCGATACCTCTGGTATTTCGGCAGATGCGGCAACGAGAACGTCGCTTCGTTCCTCGCTCGCACGTTTTTCTTCTGATTATGATTCCAGTTCCTTTTCCGGCATTTATCAGCTGAAAACAGAACTTTCCGCAAAGCTGCTTGCCGCTGCCGCTGAAAACGGAGATTCCTCATCACAGACGATATTTTATGCAGATCAGGACGGTGTTGTCGTCTACGGCAGTGATGGATATGAAAGCTATACGGAGGACAGCCTTACGCCGGAGCTTTTCTCTACGAAAGCCTCTGTGGTTTCCTTTGATTCCGGCGCGCAGACGGAGCCTGGAAATGCAGTATACCGTCTGGTGACAGATGAGCAGTGGGAAATTGCCGTTCCGGTGACGAATAAGCAGGTCGTTACACTTTCCAATTTCAGTACGATAAAAGTTAAATTTCTGAAAGACGGAAAAACACAGACGGGAACACTGAATCTAAAGTCCATTAACGATCAGAACTATGCTGTCATTTCGTTTACAAGCGGGATGATCCGTTATGCGGAAGACCGTTTTCTTTCAATAGAGCTGGTCACAAACACTGGAAGCGGACTGAAAATTCCAAATACTGCCATCACGGAAAAAGATTTCTATAAAATCCCGGCGCAGATGCTCGTACAGGGCGGAGACAGCAATTCTTCCGGTTTCCTGCGGGAAAAGACCGATAAAAAAGGAAATGTCATGCTGGATGATAACGGACAGCCGGTGACAGAATTTGTAAACGCCACGATCTATGAGCAGGTCAATGATGAAAATGATAATCCGGTCGAATATTACGTCGACATGGCCGCTTTTAATGATGGAGATATACTTCGTGCACAGGATTCCGCCACAACGTATCAGATTGGAGAAACGGTTCCGCTGCAGGGTGTTTACTGCATCAACAAAGGATATGCTGTATTCCGCAAAATTCAGATCATCGATCAGAATGCGGAGTATTCTATCATAAAAAAACAAACGCAATACGGCATTTCGCAGTATGATTATATTGTGGAAAATGCATCCACCGTCAGTGAAGAAGATATTGTGCATTAAATACTGGAGGTTAGAAAGATATGCTGAAAGAGAACTATGAAGAAGTCCAGAAGAAAATTACAGAAGCCTGCAAAAGAGCCGGACGGAACCGGGAGGAAGTTACCCTGATTGCGGTCAGCAAGACAAAACCGGTCGAAATGCTTTCCGAAATCTATGATCTTGGCGAACGCAATTTCGGTGAAAACAAAGTGCAGGAGCTGACAGAAAAAGAGGAAGTGCTGCCAAAGGATATCCACTGGCACATGATCGGTCATCTGCAGCGGAATAAAGTAAAATACATTGCAGGAAAAGTTGCCCTGATTCATTCTGTCGATTCTCTTCGTCTGGCAAAAACGATCAGTGAGGAAGCGGTAAAGCACAACTGCGAAATCCAGATCCTGATCGAGGTAAACGTTGCCGGCGAGAAAAGCAAGTTTGGTGTCTCCGTAGAGGAAACCCTTCCATTGATTGAAGAAATCGCAAAACTTCCGGCAATTCATGTGGAGGGACTTATGACCATTGCACCGTATGTGGAAGATCCAGAAGAAAATCGTCCGGTTTTTCGCAAATTAAAGGAATTAAGTGTTGACATTGCCGCCAAAAACATTAATAATGTACGTATGGCCATTTTGAGCATGGGCATGACCGGCGATTACGAAGTAGCAGTAGAAGAAGGCGCCACTTTAGTACGGGTTGGAACCGGAATCTTTGGCGAACGGGATTACAGTAAAAGATAACAGGAAGTCTTTCCAAGAAGAGTGACCCCGCGCATTCTGCACGGCTGTCTGGCCAAATGCCACAGGACTAAAAATAGGAGAGTATAAGAATGAGTGTTTTAGACAAATTTCTGGATGCCATCCGGCTGAACGACGATTACGAGGAAGAGGATGCTGATTCGGATAGCTTCTTCGATGAAGAAGACGATGATATAGAAGAAAAACCAAAGAAACGTTTCTTCCGTAAACTGGAGAACGATGATGAGGACGAAGAGGAAGAGCCGCAGGCGAAACCGGTTCACACTGCACCGCGTAAACAGCCGGCGCCAAAGACCACCGCTTCAAGCCAGGCTGCTGCTGCACGAGCTCCAAAGCCAGCTGCTCCGGTTTCCTCGAAAGTTACTCCAATGAGAAAGAAAGCAGGTGCATTAAATATGGAAGTATGCGTCATCAAACCGGCTTCCATGGAGGATACCCGTGAAATCGCGGATACGCTTCTGGCCGGATGTACCGTTGTCCTTAACTTAGAAGGCATTGATGTGGATATTGCCCAGAGAATCATTGATTTCTGCTGTGGTGCATGCTACTGCATGAGCGGAAGTCTGCAGAAAGTTTCCAGCTATATTTTCATCCTGACACCGTCCAGCGTAGAAATTTCCGGCGACATCCAGGATATCTTAAGCGGAGCTTTTGATCTTCCAAATATCCGTACCGATTATTAAAGAAATTTATCTTTGCAGTAAATTAAAATGGATCCACTGGATCAATTATTGATTTACTTAGTAACAAAGGAAAAGCATCAGATGCAGGATTCTGATGCTTTTTTCATGAAAGAACATACAGGAGGCATAATTTATGAAAACACTTACCGTTAAAAGAGAAGGCACATCTACTGAATTTTCTTATGAAATTGTCTGGGACGGCAGCTACGAACGCCTCGCCGGCTGTGTGGAGAACTTAAAACTCCCTGCAAAAAAGGCCTGCATTGTCACAGACAGCACGGTTTCAGAACTGTATCTGGAAGAGGTAAAAAATGTACTGTCCCCGCTGTTTGAGACCGTAACCGCATTTGTTTTCCCGGCTGGTGAAGCAAGCAAAAATCTGGATACCGTCAAAGATCTGTACACGCATCTGATTGAAAACCACTTTGAGAGAAAAGACATTTTATTCGCACTCGGCGGCGGTGTCGTTGGGGATCTGACCGGCTATGCGGCGGCAACGTATCTGCGCGGCATTGATTTCATCCAGCTTCCGACGACACTGCTTGCACAGGTAGATTCCAGCGTTGGAGGAAAAACGGGCGTCGATTTCGACCAGTACAAAAATATGGTCGGTGCATTCCATCATCCACGTCTTGTCTATATGAATATGGCAACCTTAAAATCCCTGAACGGCGAACAGTTTGCCTGCGGTATGGGAGAAGTCCTGAAAACAGGTCTGATCCGCGATGAAAAATTCTACATCTGGACCATCAATCACATGTCTGAGATCGAAGAGCGGATTGAGCCGGTATTAACGAAAATGATCCAGAAATGCTGCGATATCAAACGCCAGGTTGTAGAAAATGACCCAACAGAACAGGGAGAGCGTGCCGTTTTAAATCTTGGCCATACGATCGGTCATGCCATTGAAAAGCTCAAAAACTTCGAACTGCTCCATGGCCAGTGCGTTGCACTTGGAACCGTTGCTGCTGCCTATATTTCCTACAAGAGAGGTTATCTCTCCGATGAAGAGTTTTACGAGATTCGTGATATGAACGTCGGTTTCTATCTGCCAATCACCGTGGACGGCCTGAGATCGGAAGATATTCTGGCTGCAACAAAATCGGACAAGAAAATGGAACAGGGTACGATCAAATTCATCCTTCTGGAGTCTGTCGGCCATGCTGTGGTGGACCGCACGGTTACAGATGAAGAAATGCTGGAAGCTATCAATTCTATTAATGGAGATCTGATCGATGAAGAGTAAAAAACTTTCTCCGCTGGCCGTTTATCTGGTTTGCGCGGCAGCGATTGTCCTTCTGCTTGCAGCAGATCAGTATACAAAATCACTGGCAGTGCAGTATCTGAAGGATCAGCCGTCGATCGAGCTCATTCCGGGGGTTTTGGAGCTGTTTTATCTGGAAAACCGCGGTATGGCATTCGGACTTCTGCAGGATCAGTACTGGCTGTTTGCTATGATGACGGTATTGTTTCTGATCGTCATGGTGATCGTCTTTTACAAGCTTCCAAAGACACGCCGCTTTTTACCGCTTTTTGCCGTGCTGACTGTTCTGACGGCTGGTGCAGTCGGAAATTTTTACGATCGTTTTCTGAATCACTATGTCGTTGATTTCATCTACGTTTCGCTGATCAACTTTCCGGTTTTTAACGTAGCTGATATTTATGTCACCGTATCGGTCGCTGTCTTTTTACTGCTGTATCTGTTGTACTACAAGGACGAAGACTTCGCATTTCTGCATAAAAACGCCAAAAAGGAGGAGTCCGATGGCTGAAGAAGAACGGATTTTGGAAGTTACACCGGATTTTGACGGAAAACGGATTGATCAGTGCCTGGCCGCATCTTTTTCGGACTGTTCCCGTTCTTTTCTGCAGAAGCTTTTAAAAGACGGAAAGGTTTCGATCAACGGAAAAACGCAGAAAGCAAGCAGTAAGGTTGCTGCCGGTGATGCTGTTCTGGTGCTTCTGCCGGAACCGGAAGAACTGAACGTGGATCCAGAAAACATTCCGCTTGATATTCTGTACGAGGATGATGATCTTCTGGTCGTCAATAAGCCCAAGGGGATGGTCGTACATCCGGCGGCAGGCCACAGCAGCGGAACACTGGTCAATGCGGTTCTGTATCACTGCCGCGGAAATCTCTCCGGCATCAACGGCGTTCTGCGCCCCGGAATCGTCCACAGAATCGATATGGACACAACGGGTGCCCTGGTTATCTGTAAGAGCGATTTCGCCCACCAGAGCCTCGCAGAACAGCTCTCTGTACATTCCATTACCCGAAAGTACCGGGCAATTGTCCATGGGAATCTGAAAGAGGACGAGGGAACCGTGCGCGGTGCAATCGGCCGCCATCCGACAGACCGGAAAAAGATGGCGATTAATGAACGGACCGGAAAACCGGCGGTCACACATTACCGTGTGCTGGAACGCTTTGGAAATTATACGTATATTGAATGCCAGCTGGAAACCGGCCGGACGCATCAGATCCGTGTCCATATGGCAAGTATCGGGCATCCGCTGCTTGGCGATGCGGTTTATGGCCCGAAGAAATGCCCGGTGAAAAACCTGCAGGGACAGACGCTGCATGCAATGGTACTTGGATTTATCCATCCACGGACCGGTGCCTATATGGAGTTTGAGGCGCCGCTTCCAGAATATTTTTCCAATCTGTTGCTGCAGTTTCGAAAAAATGTCTGAAACTGCTTGAAAAGAATGATATTTCAAAAAGTATATAGTTAATTTGTATAAGTTTTATCAAAATGTTCTGTACTTTCTGTGAATTCTGTAGTATACTGGATGTAACAAAAAAACGCGAGTTACTACATCTGTGAAAGCAGATTATTGTGACGGAATGGAAAGGAGCGGATTATATGAAAACTATCATAACGATTGGACGTCAGTACGGAAGCGCCGGACATTCCATTGGTAAGATTTTAGCGGATGACCTGGGAATCAAGTACTATGACAAAGAGCTGCTGGAGAGAGCAGCAAAGGACAGCGGATTATGCCAGGAATTGTTCGAAAACCACGATGAAAAACCAACCAACAGCTTTTTATACTCTCTGGTTATGGACAGTTACTCCTTCGGCTATGGATCTACCATGATGGATATGCCGCTGAACCAGAAGGTATTTCTGGCACAGTTTGATGCCATCAAGAAGATTTCGCAGGACGGTCCGTGTGTCATCGTAGGCCGCTGTGCAGATTATGCACTGGAGGAAAATCCGAACGTGCTGAGCATCTTTATTAAAGCAGATATGCAGGATCGCATCCGCCGTATCGCAAAGCTGTATGATCTTTCCGATGCAAAAGCAAAAGACAAGATCACAAAGATCGACAAACAGCGTGCAAGCTACTACAATTACTACACCAGCAAACGCTGGGGCGAGGTAGACAGCTACGACCTGTGCCTGAACAGCAGTGTATTCGGTATCGATGGAACCGTAGATATGATCAAACAGGCAATTGAAGTTAAAGAAGCGGGAATCCGCAAGATTTTCAGCACCTGATCAAAACAGAACATAGGAGAAACGACCCTCCTCTTAAAAATAAGAGGAGGGTCATTTTATGAAAGGATTTTAAAGATGAGAATTGTTATACAACGTGTAAAAAGAGCAAGTGTTTCGGTGGAAGAGAAGGTTGTCGGATCGATTCAGAAAGGTTTTCTGGTTCTGATCGGTGTCGGCCAGGGGGACGATGAAGCAACAGCAGACAAGTATATGAAAAAACTGCTGGGACTGCGTATTTTTGAAGATGAAAATGGAAAGACGAACAAGTCCCTGGCAGATGTGGATGGACAGCTTCTGATGGTTTCACAGTTTACCCTGTATGCCAACTGTAAAAAGGGAAACCGTCCAAGCTTCACGGAAGCAGGCGAGCCGCACAGAGCAGAAGAACTGTATGAATATATGGTCGCGAAAGCACGGGAACAGGTTCCTGTTGTCGAAACGGGAGTGTTCGGGGCTGAGATGGAAGTATCACTGGTGAATGATGGGCCGTTTACGGTGATCTTAGAGGATCTGTGAAACCTGTTTTTGTCTAGAGATAGTGTACCATCATCGGACTGAATTGTTTGTATTTATATAGTTTACATAAAATGATTATGTGAACTTGTGAAGAGGAGAAAATCTTTTATGCCGCAATTTGACTATCAGCAGCTGTGTCACTTTGTCCTTCCGGAACAGGGGGGATTGTCGGTGGAAACAATTCTAAAACGTTTTCTGCACCTGACACCACGTGAAATCCGCCATGCCAAATATATTCCGGATGGAATTCAGAAAAACGGTGTTTCCTGCCGCACAAATGCAATCGTCCAGACTGGAGATACGATCACTTTTCGATATGAGCAGAAGTGTCCCCACCTTTCCGAAGATCAGGTTCTGCCGGTATCAGGTGATTCTGCCGGCGTACGGATTCTCTATGAGGACAGTGATCTCTGTGTCGCAGACAAGCCATCCGGTATGGTCTGCCACGCTTCCCACGGCCATTATTCCGATTCCCTGACACATTCTGCCGCATCCCTGTTAAAAACACCGACAGCGCCTTCTGAACTCCGCTGCATCGGCCGTCTTGACAAAGATACATCGGGTCTGGTACTATTTGCAAAGAATCAGCTGGCTGCTGCCAGACTGTCCCGGCAGCGGGAGAGCGGCGCGCTGAAAAAAGAATACCTGGCTCTGGTGCACCATCCCTTTTCCGAAGAAACGCAAAAAGAAACCATTCGTCTTTCCATGGAGCAAATTCCAGGAGATGACCCTGATTCTTTCGATCCGTCTGGGAAACGTATCACTAAAATGCGTATCTGTAAAGAAGGGAACGGCCTGTGGGCTACTACACACTACGAGGCTGTCCTTCAGGATCCTTTCTGGGCCGTCGTGTGCTGCCGTCTGGAAACCGGCCGCACGCATCAGATCCGCCTTCACATGGCATCTATTGGACATCCACTTTTCGGAGATCCGCTCTACGGAGTCCGCGACGGCGGTACCCGTGCCGCGCTCCATGCCTGGAAACTGCACTTTCTGCAGCCGATGACAGGAGAACCAATTGATCTGGAAAATATTCGAACGCACATGTTCGATTAAATATATTTGAAGTATAAGGAGAACATTTTATGGAAGAACAGAAAGAACACAAACGCCGCGTCCGCTACAAAGGCACACATCCGCGGAATTACAATGAGAAATACAAAGAACTGAATCCGGAGAAATATCAGGGGACCATTGAGCATGTGATCCAAAAGGGAAGCACACCGGCCGGCATGCATATCCCGATTCTCGTAGATGAAATCCTCGATTTTCTCAAGATCGAGCCGGGACAGAACGGACTTGATGCAACACTCGGATACGGCGGCCACAGCTCCCGTATGCTTGCATGCCTGCAGGGAAAAGGGCATCTCTGTGCGCTGGATATCGATCCGATCGAGATGGCAAAAACAAAAGAACGACTGGCCGCGCAGGGGTACGGCCCTGAGATTTTAACGATTCTTCATCAGAATTTTGCCAATATTGATCAGGTTGCTGCCGAATACGGCCCCTTTGACTTCATTCTGGCGGATCTTGGTGTTTCCTCCATGCAGATTGATAATCCGGAGCGCGGCTTTTCCTACAAATATGATGGACCGCTGGATCTTCGCCTGAATCCGGAGGCAGGAATTTCCGCGGCCGAGCGTCTGCGCACGGTTGCACGCGATGAACTGGAAGGCATGCTCATTGAAAACGCCGATGAACCGTATGCAAAAGAAATTTCCCAGGCTGTTACGCGGGCACTTCGGAAAGGAAAGAAAATTGACACTACGTTTGCAATGCGTGATCTGATCGCTGAAGCACTGGATTTTCTTCCGAAAGACGAGAAAAAAGAAGCCATCAAAAAATCCTGCGCCCGCACATTCCAGGCACTGCGGATCGATGTAAACAACGAATATGAGGTTCTGGAAGCATTCATGGAAAAACTCCCGGATGCTCTTGCTCCGGGCGGCAGAGCGGCAATTCTGACGTTCCATTCCGGCGAAGACCGGCTTGTGAAAAAGTCCATGAAGGGACTGTATCAGATCGGTATTTGTTCCGAATATTCAAAAGAAGTCATTCGTCCTTCCAAAGAAGAATGCATCCGCAACAGCCGTGCAAGTTCAACGAAAATGCGCTGGGCAATTAAGGCGGAGTAACAAAAAAAAGCAGGAGAGAAGTCGTCTCCATAAAAAAGAGGAATCAACGAATGGGATATAATCCCTGTTGATTCCTCTTTTGGTTTCTGATATGTTTTTATTCCTCATGCTCCGGCATGGACTCCCGCAGCCGTACCGCTGTGGCAGCCTGACGGCGCCTTGCATCGTCCATGGCAGCATAATGTTTCTTCGTCGTATTGACATCCTTATGGCCGAGGACATCCGCAACAAGATAAATATCGCCTGTTTCCTGATACAGCGTCGTACCGTACGTACTACGCAGTTTATGCGGCGTAATTTTCTTCGTTGTCGTCACCTGGGACGCATATTTCTTCACCAGATTTTCCACTGTCTTGACGTTGATCCGTTTTCTCTGCGCCGAATAGAAGAGTGCGTGTTCGTGTCCTGCCACAGGCGTAATACCTGCGCGAACTTCGATATACTTTTTCAGTGCCTCGGCAACTTCATCTCCAAAGTAGACAAACATTTCATTTCCACCTTTTCGAAGCACTTTGATGCCATTGTTTTTAAAATCGACATCCTCAATATCTAACCCGACACATTCCGACACACGGATTCCCGTGCCAAGCAGAAGAGTAATGATTGCAAAATCACGTTCCTTTGTTTTTTCATAGTAGGCCCGCTGATGATTGCTCAGCCCGTCGCCACAGGATTCAATAAAATCGAGAAGCTCCGCAACCTCATTTGGCTCCAGACGGATAATTTCTTTTTCATGGAGCTTCGGCATATCGATAAGCAGCGTAGGATTTGTCTCAATCAGTTCCTTTTTGAAATAATAGGAATAGAACGTCCGAAGTGCCGACAATTTTCGTTTCAGTCCTTTTTCCCCGTTGGTGGTATAAGATTCCTGGGAACCGATATAAGCCTTTAAATATTCTGTGTATTCCTCAAGATCAAGTGCAGTGACCTGGTCAAGCACATCAACGGACATCTGATCCATGGGAATTTTGGCAAGTTCCGGATTTTCTTTCTGCAGATACTGAAAAAAGATCCGAAGGTCATATGCATATTTGATTCGTGTGCTGGTCGATGTCGTTGTGCTGATGCCGCGGAAAAATTCGGAAGTAAAAGAGGGAAGCGTCTTCAGAACCTCGCGGAGCTTCAGTGTATTTTCCATATCGGTTTGTTCGTGATACGTAATTTTTGATTTCATAACTGCAAATGAGCCTTTCTAAACAGAAAAACCGGGAAAATGAAAGAAGTATTTCTTCTATATAACTATTCGGGAAACGCAGGTTTTTCGAATAGTTGAAGAGTTACTTTCAGAAATCACCGGTTTTTCCTCTGAAACCGCCGAATTTTACAGGCCGATTTCTTGTTCGTTTTTTCACAACATTTTTTATTTTCTTCTTTTATTTTTCAGGATAAAAATCTTAATACTCCGATTACCTTTCCTACGATCTGCAGATCATTCACAAGGATCGGATCCATCTCATCGTTTTCCGGCTGCAGGCGGAAATAACCGTCTTCCTTGTAGAATGTTTTTACTGTAGCGGAATCATTGACCAGAGCGACAATTTTTTCTCCATTTTCCGCAGTTGCCTGTTGTTCCACAAGAACAAGGTCACCGTCTAAAATACCTGCATTTACCATGCTTTCGCCCTGTACCTTTAAAAGGAACGTTTCTGCGTTTGGCAGACGGTCTACCGGCATCGGGAAATATCCTTCAATATTCTCTACCGCAAGAATCGGTTCTCCGGCAGCTACTTTGCCGATCAGCGGAATCTGTGCAACCTCACTCTGGGATGCGGTGTCTTCCGATGCAATTCCCTGGATTGCACCAAGGCGTCCGGTATGGAATCCTTCATCGCAGATTTCAATGGCTCTCGGTTTTGTTGCATCTCGTTTGATATAGCCTTTCCGCTCCAGTGTTTCCAGATGTGCATGTACCGAGGATGTAGAACGAAGGGAAACCGCTTCGCAGATCTCACGCACAGACGGCGGGAATCCTCTCTGCAAAATTTCCTGTTTTAAATATTCGAGAATCTGTCTCTGTTTCTCTGTCAGTTTATTTTTGTCTCCAGCCATCGTATGTTCCTCCTGTCGTTTCGTTTTTTATATGAATTAGGGTAGTCCCCTCTTTCTATACGATATTTGCTTAAAATATACCAAATAAATTTTACCATAAATCCCACCGGAACGCAAACAAAAGTTTCGAAAATTTGTTCGTATTTCGTATTGACAAACATACGTTCTTTTATTATAATGAACATATATTCGAAAGAACAAATGTTCACGTAGCACAACTACTCTTCTATCACAAATCAAGGGGGAATTTTACATGAGTACCAATGCAAAGAAAAGAAAATCACTGAGAGAAAGACGAAAAATCCAGAGAAGAAAACTGCAGATCCGCGCAGCCGCCGCTCTCCTGTCTCTGGTTGCCGTCACATTTCTTTTAATCTTCCACTTCACGCCGCAGAATACGCAGGCAGACAGTGAGCCGAAAGCTCCAACCTACAAATACTACACCAGTATCCGCGTTTCTTCCGGCGATACACTGTGGGACATCGCCAAAGAATACCGTACAGAAGAATACTCCGATATTTCCAGTTACATTGCTGAGGTCCGTGAGATCAATCACCTGAGTTCCAACCAGATCACGGACGGTATGTATCTCTGCATTCCGTATTACTCCGAGGAGTATAAATCATGAAATTCAAGAAATACTTTACATAATTCGGTTATGTAAACAAAGTAAAAAAACAGCTTCCAAAATGCACGGAACCTTCTAAAACAGCATGTTCGGGAAGCATGGTTTACCAAATAAAGAATGAATGTGAAAAGCAGAAACGTCCCGCAAATGAAATTTCTCATCTGCGGGACGTTTCTGCTATCTTATGCTTTTTTTAATCCTCTTCAATATGCTCCTGTCCCTGTGCGATGATTGTCCGTACATGACCATCTGCAAGAGAGTAGAACACCGATTTTCCTTCTCGTCTGCTCTTTACCAGCTTATTCTGCTTCAGAATGCGAAGCTGGTGAGAAATTGCGGACTGTGTCATGTGCAGTGCTTCTGCCAGGTCGCAGACGCATACCTCTGCCTCAAACAGGACAAACAGGATCTGGATCCGCGTGGAATCACCAAATACCTTGAAAAGCTCTGCCAGATCGTAAAGCTCTGTTTCATCCGGCATGGTCTCATTGACAATCTTTACCAGATTTTCATGAACCTCACAGGAGTCACAGCACAGATCAGCTTCATCCGGATTGATTTTTGCCATTTTGTGTCCTCGTCTTTCTATAGATTTTTCACAAACAGAGCACGAATTGCATTCAGAACCGCCAGAATCATAACTCCGACATCTGCGAAAATTGCCATCCACATGTTAGCGATACCGATGGCTCCCAGAAGCAGGAACAATACTTTGATACCAATTGCAAAATAAATATTCTCATAAACAATGTGAATACATTTTCTGGAAATGTGAATTGCTTTGGAAATCTTGAGCGGATCGTCGTCCATCAGAACGATATCAGCTGCTTCAATTGCTGCGTCGGAACCAAGTGCTCCCATCGCAATACCGATATCGGCACGGGACAGTACCGGTGCATCGTTGATGCCGTCACCTACGAAGGCAAGTTTTTCTTTTTCTGTCTTTGCAGCAAGCAGCTCTTCCACTTTACTTACTTTGTCACCAGGAAGCAGTTCGCTGTAAACTTCATCAATTCCAAGATCTGCAGCTACCTGATCGGCTATCCGCCTGGAGTCTCCGGTCAGCATAATCGTCTTTTTAATACCGGATTTCCGCAGCGCCTGAATCGCCTCTTTCGCATGCGGTTTGATCATATCACAGATCAGGATATGTCCGGCATACTTGCCGTCTACAGCAACATGGACGATGGTGCCGACGCTGTGGCAGTCGATATAATCAACGCCAAGGCGCTCCATCAGTTTTGCATTTCCGGCAGCGACATTTTTACCGTCTACCTTTGCTGTTACACCGTTTCCGCTGATCTCTTCGATGTCCGTGACACGGCTTCGGTCGATCAGTTTTCCATATGCTCTCTGCAGACTCTTGCTGATCGGATGGCTCGAAGCACACTCAGCAAGTGCTGCGTATTCCAGAACATCTTCCTGACTGATCGTATTGTGGTGAATACCGGCTACTTCAAAGACACCCTGTGTCATGGTACCGGTTTTATCGAATACAACGTATTTGGTCTGGGAAAGTGTTTCCAGATAGTTGGAACCTTTCACCAGGACACCTTCATGGCTTGCGCCGCCGATACCGGCGAAGAAGCTGAGCGGAATACTGATGACCAGTGCACAAGGGCAGCTGATAACCAGGAAGGTCAGCGCACGGTAAATCCATACGCTCCACTCAGGAGCGGCACTTAAAAACAGCATCCGTGCCAGCGGCGGCAGGATTGCCAGCGCCAGCGCACCGTAGCAGACGGCCGGTGTATAGTATTTCGCAAATTTGGAAATAAAGTTCTCGGATCTTGATTTCTTGGAGCTGGAGTTTTCCACAAGGTCCAGAATTTTGGATACGGTGGACTCTCCAAACTCTTTCGTTGTTTTTACTTTAATCAGACCGGACATATTGATACATCCGCTGATGACTTCGTCTCCATCCCGGGCGTCACGCGGAACACTCTCTCCGGTCAGGGCACTGGTATTCAGTGTGGTGTTTCCTTCTTCGATCACACCATCGATCGGAATCTTTTCACCAGGCTGTACAACGATGATTGTGCCAACCTCAACTTCATCCGGATCAACCTGCTCGAGTTTTCCGTCTACCTCGATATTTGCATAATCCGGGCGGATATCCATCAGTTCGCTGATGTTCCGGCGGCTCTTTCCGACAGCATAGCTCTGGAACAGTTCGCCGATCTGGTAAAACAGCATAACGGCTACGCCCTCCGGATACTCGCCAAGCAGAATGGCACCGACCGTTGCAACAGCCATCAGAAAGTTTTCATCAAATACCTGTTTGCTCAGGATTCCCTTCCAGGCCTTTTTCAGGATATCGTATCCGATGACCAAATAAGGAACCATAAAGGTTGCAAATCGCACATAGCCGGTTGTCGGCAGTACCGCGCAGAGAATCAGAAGAACCGATGCAACGATGACGCGGATGAGAACCTTTTTCTGTTTCTTATTCATACATATGCCTCCTTTGTTCTTACCGCCGGATGAAAAAATCCAGCATTTCATCCCAGAGATTTACAGATCCAAATCCGCTGCTCCAGAGAGAAAATACTGGATTTTTCTCGAGCTGAACCGCAGACAGGTTTTAGAATCTATTCTGCTCCAGCTTTTTCTTCCATCCGCCGATGAAAGTTTTTTATTTTAGAGGAAGATCTCGCAGTCATCCTCAACTTTTTTGCAGTTTTTCAGAACATCCTGCATAACGCTCTTTGGATCCTGTCCGTCTTCGAACTCAACGATCATTTTGAGCATCATAAAGTTTACGGTAGCATCCTTTACACCTGCTGTGTTTTTTGCAGCCTCTTCCATTTTGTTTGCACAGTTTGCGCAGTCAACATCGATCTTATACGTTTTCTTCATCGCTTTTGATCTCCTTTTTCATTTTCACTGTTCATATGAACATTTATTCATATGTTTGTTTTTATTATAGCACCAGTGATGCAATTGTCAATGGAAAACTGAAAAAAATCAAAAAAATCTGCCCGTCGGATTTTTTTGATTCCTGTGGGCAGATAGATCTGTTATTTATTCCTCATAAAGAAACGTTATGTTCTGCTATTTTTCACTTTTCCGAATCACAATCTGTCCGAACCGTGCACATCCGTCCAGAACCTCTATTTTCAGAATGCCTTCTCCTGTAACGGTACCGAGTGTGAACCGTTCGAGTGTGTTCGGTGCTGTTTCATATGCAAAATATGGATGAACATCCGAAGTTACTTTCTCACCGGCAGGAGGCATTACCCCTTCAAAAAGAGTCTCTCCCTGAATAGCTGCCTGTACCTTCACCTCTTTGTCTGCACAGTAAGTTACAGAAACGGTATAGGTTTCTTTTTCACGGATTGTATAGGAAGCATACTCTCCTGCTCCCAGCTGAAGCTGTACATGATCTCTCGGATGTTTGATCGGACCCGGTGCGGCAAACCCGGCCGGTTCAGGATGATATCCTTTTTCATAAATCAATTCAAACCGGTCATACAGACGATATCCTGCAGCATTCGGAAGATCACTAAGACCACGGTGTGAATCCATCGGCAGCGCGTTGTAGCCGATCGCCGGGATCTCAAAATTGCCCTCTCGAAGCAGATAAGGATGATACTGCGTATTTTCTTTGCATTTATCGACCGCCAGGCATTCCAGGTAGCTGTCCCAGATGGCCTGCGCATGCTCGTAGGACGGTTTTGCAGCTCCATTAATTGCATAATCGGTAATCAGATGCCATTCATCCGGAACATTAAAGTTCAGAATCGAAGCACATCCTGCTCCCTCTACCGTTTTCCAGCACCACAGATTATAACCGGCGTGGTACTCGGCAAGAATCTCATACATCGTTGTCTGCCATGCGTGCTCATTTCTTCCTCCTGTCTCGCCCATCCACAGGCAGATCTTCTGTTCCCGGCAGGTACGGAGAACGCTGGCAAGAGAAGCTACCTCCGGAACAACCATCTCATACGCATGAAGACTGATGCCCCAGTTGTGGTATTCCGGGTCAAACTCATGATCAAAGAAATATGTAAGAGAGGAAAACTGTGTACCATTCAGCAAAAATAAGTGTTTCTGGTCGATCTTTCTGCAGCGGCGGATCATTTCCTCGTAAAAATAGACCAGCTTCGGTGTCAGCTCCTCGCGGCGCGGCGTCATGGAGATCGGCTCGTTGATACAGTCATATGCGCCGATGATCCAGCAGTCTTTGTATCTTCTCATAAACTCTTCCATCAGAAGAAACATCCGCTCCATCGATTCTTCATCGTCATACAGATGCTGTCCATTGTCCACGCCGTCATCACACGGAATTCCGGACTGGCCTGCCGTTGCCGCATGGAAATCTACGACAGCATAAACCTGATACGTCTCACACCAGTCGAGAACATCATTCAGCATGGCAAAGGAATCTTCATTATACGTAATCCCCGGCTCCTCATACAGAAAGCTTCCTGCGCGGATCGGCAGACGCACGGAATTGTAACCGCGTCTGGAGAGAAGTGCAATATCCTCCTCCGTCAGATACAGCCGTCTCCAGCGTTTCCAGAACTCCTCCGCATATTTCGTTCCGCAGGTCTCCCGTAGAATCTGGTCCATACTTCTTCCACGGTCCATGCGTCCCATCGGCGCATATTTTCCAGGCTCGAACAGTCCAAAGCCGCTCTTGGGTGCCGAGCATAAATCCTTCCGGATTATCCCAGTTTCCCATGCCCCAGCCGCGGAGAATCACCTCTTCTCCGAAATCATTCACAATAATACCGTCCTGATTGTGCAAAAATCCCCTTACACGTTCTTTGTCATAATACCCCATACAAAAATACCACCTTTCCGCAGAAGCCTTCTGGTTCTGCGCTTTTTCTTCTATTATAAAAATTTTGGTTTTCTGTGTCAAGAAATAGATTTTTACTATTTTCAGGGAAAAAACATGATATTTTTTTTAAAATTGCTTGACAAACCGAAAAATGAGACTATAATGCAAAGTGTTCAAAAGAAAAAAGGGATCAGAAAAAAGCAATGAGCAGGACAACATTTTTCGGGTGAGCCTTTTCAGAGAACCATCGGCTGGTGCGAGATGGCAGGTATCCCAAAGAACAATCCCCTGTGAGCTGTACAGACGAAACCAGAAATGGAAAGTAGTCCGGACCGGCCTCTCACCGTTAGCAGAGAAGAGATTCACCGGAAAGTGTATCATCGGGGATCTTGTCTGAGTGATCGACCAAAAGAAACAGCCGATAATTAGAAGTGGTAACGCGGAGCGTTTTTGAAAGCTTCGTCTTCTTGCATAAGTCAGGGAGACGAAGCTTTTTTTGTTTCCAAGCATACCAACACAATTGCCTTTTCCCTTTTCTTTTTCCATTTGGAATCCATGTAAACTGGAAATATCATTTTTGAACGAGGAGGAATTTTATTATGAACACGTTGGTTATTGTACTGATCGCCGCCGTATGTCTGATAGCAGGTTATACCTTCTACGGAAGCTGGCTGGCAAAGAAATGGGGCATCGATCCTAAAGCAAAAACACCTGCCGTTGCAAAAAATGACGGTCAGGATTACGTCCCTACCGATGGATGGACCGTATTCGCCCATCAGTTTTCTTCAATCGCAGGTGCAGGCCCTGTCACCGGTGCCATTCAGGCCGCTGTCTTTGGATGGGTTCCCGTCCTTTTATGGATCCTGATCGGCGGTATCTTCTTTGGTGCTGTTACCGATTTCGGTGCGCTGTATGCGAGTGTCAAAAACGAAGGAAAATCCATGGGACTTCTCATTGAGAAATACATCGGCAAAACAGGAAAAAAACTGTTTCTTCTCTTCTGCTGGCTCTTTACACTGATCGTTATCGCCGCCTTTGCAGATATGGTTGCCGGAACATTTAATGCTTACGAAACGGTTGACGGCGTCACAAAGCTTTCTGCCCAGGCAACTGTAAACGGCGCTGCCGGAAGCATCTCCCTGCTATTTATCGCTTTTGCTGTTGTCTTCGGACTGCTCCAGAAAAAACTGCAGTGGAAAGGCTGGAAAGAAATGGTACTCGGCCTTGCCTGCACTGTTGCAGCCTTTGCAATCGGCATGAATGTACCGCTTGTAACAAGCAAAGCAACCTGGACTTATCTGGTATTTGCCTACATCTTTCTTGCCGCTGTCCTTCCGATGTGGCTTCTGATGCAGCCGCGTGACTTTATGACAACCTTTATGTTTGCCGGCATGATCCTTGGCGCTGTTGTCGGACTTGTTGTTGCACACCCGAAAATGAATCTTCCAATGTACACCGGTTTCCACAATGCGGCATCCGGAGATCTGTTCCCGATCCTGTTTGTCACCGTTGCCTGTGGTGCTGTTTCCGGATTCCACAGCCTGGTATCGTCTGGAACCTCTTCGAAAACCATTGCGAATGAAAAAGATATGCAGAAAGTCGGATACGGAGCTATGGTTCTGGAGAGCCTGCTTGCCGTCCTCGCCCTCTGCGTTGCCGGTGCTGCTGCTTCTGCAGACGGTACGGCTGCTGTCGGAACGCCATTTGCGATCTTTTCTTCCGGTGTTGCCGGATTTCTGGAAATGTTCGGCATCCCGGTATACGGAGCACAGTGCTTCATGACTATGTGTGTATCGGCGCTGGCACTTACCAGTCTTGACTCCGTTGCACGAATCGGCCGTATGTCCTTCCAGGAACTGTTCACTGTCGATGATATGGAACATGCTGCCGGATGGAGAAAGCTGCTCTGCAATAAATATTTCTCTACCATTGTTACTCTGCTCTGCGGCTACATCCTGACTCAGATCGGATATGCCAATATCTGGCCACTGTTCGGAAGTGCAAACCAGATGCTGAGTGCACTCGTTCTGATCACGCTCTGTGTCTTCCTGAAAGTCACCGGCCGTGAAAACAGAACCCTGTTCCCGCCGCTTATCATCATGCTCTGCGTCACCTTTACCGCACTGGTAGAGCGTGTCATCGCACTTGTAAAAGCGTATGGAGCAGGAACCGCTGTCTTCCTCGTTGAGGGACTGCAGCTCATCATCGCCATTCTGCTGATGGTTCTTGGTGTCATCATTGTCATCAGCTGTGGAAAAGAACTGTTCCGGAAGAAAGCGGGACAGGAAACGAAATAATATAGATGTTTCTTCAAAGAGCTTCCTAACGCAAAACGCCGTCAGACTACAACAAGTCTGACGGCGTTTTACATGCCATAATTTTTTACGAAACAATTGCCGCCTTGGTCGCACCGATAATCGGGGAGCTGACTCCCTTCGCCCATTGCCATGCCAGTGCGGTCATACATTCAGGGCTTCCATTGTTTCCTCAATCGGAGTTTCGTAGTCAAAACGGTGAATGATATACAGATCCAGATACTCTGTTCCCAGCCGTTTCAGTGTACCGCCAATCTCTCTGTGAATGGCTTCTGCCGACAGATTGCCAAAATTTTACTCCGTATAATACTGTGCCTGCGCATTCCAAAGCTCATAGTATTTGCCGTTTGTATCCACAAATCCCCTGTTCCATAAGGTAGCATCCAGATACTTCGGGATCTCCCGGTTGACCGCCATAAAGGTTAAATGACCCCGGCTGTCCTGCTGTAAAAGTGACATCCTCCACCACCTGTAGAGGTGGGGGAGGATGTCACACTTCATGACCTTATTCCTTCTCCAGAAACATACTCTTCAACAGATGCGTTCCCGCTTCCGTCCGAAATACTTTTCTGCAGAAATTTTCAATCGCCTGTTTTGAATATTCGCTCTCGCCGGCATTGACCAGAAAATCGGCTTCCAGCAGGATCTGGTAATCCATTCCCTCTACATTTGTATAGGTATGATGATGCGTAACCAGCCATGTGATGCGTTCGACATCCAGTTCTCCTGCCGGTACATCTTTGAAAAATTCTGCAACGAGCGGCGCACTTTCCTCTTCCTGATGCTTTCCGCTGGTATTTCCGTATTTTTCCCGACACAGCGGGCAGGCAATATCATGGACAACAGCTGCCATCTCCAGCGTTTCCTGTGTTTTTGGATCCAGTCCTTCCGCCTCGCCGATGTTCTTTGCAAAGGCCCATACCTTCAGAAAATGATAAATATCATGAATATTTCCCTTATAAAAATCTGTCATTTTTTCAATTGCAGCAGCAATTTTCATATCGTGTTTCCTCCTTCGCATCCTGTCTTTCTTCCCATTATATCACATGTTTCACGCATTTGAGTATCAGATTATCATCTGATCTTATCACAAAATATGCAAAAACAGGAGGCAGAACCTGCCTCCTGTAGCTTTTTAACACTATGATGTTCTTTATGCCAGCGGTTTTCCTGTCAGCATCTCATATGCCTGAAGATATTTCTCGATCGTCTTGTCTACGATTTCCTGCGGCAGAGTCCAGTCGTGGTTTCCATCGTTGGCTTTGAGCCAGTCGCGCGCGAACTGTTTGTCAAAAGATGGCTGACCATGGCCTGGTTCATAACCATCTGCAGGCCAGAAGCGGGAGCTGTCCGGAGTCAGCATCTCGTCGCCGATTACGATATTTCCGTTTTCATCAAGACCAAACTCAAATTTTGTGTCTGCAATGATAATGCCTTTGCTTAAAGCATAATCGGCACATTTTTTATACAGAGCGATGGTGTAGTCGCGAAGCTTCTCTGCATACTCGGCTCCTTTTCCCGGGAAGTATTTTTCCAGATGGGCGATGCTCTGCTCATAAGAGATATTTTCGTCATGATCTCCGATTTCAGCCTTTGTGGACGGAGTGTAGATTGGCTCAGGAAGCTTGTCAGATTCTTTTAATCCTTCCGGAAGCTCGATGCCACATACTTTTCCTGTTTTCTGATAGCTTGCCCAGCCGCTTCCGGTAATGTAGCCGCGGACAATGCACTCGATAGGAAGCATTTCCAGCTTACGGCACATCATGCTGTTTCCGTCAAATTTCTCCTGCTGGAAAAATTCCGGCATGTCTTTTACGTCTACAGAGATCATATGATTCGGAAGGATGTCTTCTGTCAGATCGAACCAGAATTTGGACATCTGGGTCAGAACGGTACCTTTTTTTGTTACCACATTGTTCAGAATGACATCAAAACAGCTAATACGGTCGGTTGCTACCATGATCAGGCTGTCGCCGTTATCATAAATCTCGCGTACCTTACCCTCTTTGATTGGCTTTAATTCTTTCATCATGAATACCTCTTCTTTTCGTATAGGATAGTGAACGGAATTACACCCGATCCGGTGAAATTCCTTTGACACCTTTACCCTACACCACTCCTTATAAATTGTCAAGCATTTATTATTAACGCTACTAAATAAAACAGGCAAAATGATTGCTGCTCCGGTGCGCAAAAAAGTGCTTCAGGCGTGTGCAGTTCTCCTTTTGCGAAGCAAAATTTTTCATGATGGCTGCGAATGAGCAAATAAAATCGGCCGTCTGCCTTCCGAAAAATAAACAGTTGGCCGATTTCTTTCTTTTATGCGAAATGGAAACGGAACGTATAGCTGTATCTTCCCTTGCATACACGATATTCTGGGTGAATATTTTTCGTCCAGCCGGTATCTCCGCCAAGGCCTGCGTGTGCTGCATCCAGAATCAGCCAGGTTCCTGTCGTATGCTCCGGAAGTTCTTCCTCATATGCGGCTTTTCGATATTCTGCCATAGAATATGGAAGCGCACTGAAATGGAAATCATCACTGCCTACAATCTGAACGGTATGTGTTCCATCTGAAAGAACGGCAAATCGCGTATCCTCATGGCCACCGCATTCGCAAGGTACTACAAACGGAACGTGCTGTTCTGCTACAGAAGATGTGTAAAATCCGGTAAAAGCTGCGTCCTTTCGGTCTGCATACGTCTCCCAGGGTCCTTTTCCATACCAGCTGAGCGTATCAAACGCTGCAGGAAGGCAGAACGACTGTCCGACTCTTGCGATGGTCTCAAGGCCGCTGTTGTTTGTTACTTCGTTTTTCAGCTCCATTCCCTCACTGCCGATGCGATACAGAGTATGAGCGGTAAAGAGTACTGCGTTGTCCGGCTCCGCGGTATAGGAAGCCTGCACTTCAAGAAGCACCTGATTTCCGGCACTGACAGCCGATACTGACTGTACTTTCTTTTTCAGACGATCCAGACCTTCCGCGCGCCAGATATCATCGTAATCACTTTCATGGGTTCCCTCATCAATACCGGTTGGGGCACGATAAAATTCATCTTTTCCGCCGGTCATAAAAGAAACGCTCTTTGCCTGATATCTGGTAAATTCACCTGTCTTTTTATCAAAGATAATTTCGGTCTCTTCGCCGGTGATGCGAACATGATTTTCATCCTCCGATACGGTCAGTGGTTTCCCGACAATCGTTTTCTCGTCTGCCAGATAAACACCTGAAGTAACCGGAATCTGACGGCGGTATAGTTCTGTTCCCGCCGGTGCATAGAAGGTATCTTGGGCAAGCTCAACGTAATAATTTACATACGCCTCGCCATGCAGTTTCGCCGGAAGCTCCGGAAGCGTCTCTGTTGTTCCGGCTGCCGTGTAAAATGTCGGATAGCTGCCTTTGGCAAGCGTTTCGCCGTTCTGCACAATTTCATAACGCACCTGCAGATGAGAAAGATCGAGGGTATGGTAGCGGTTTGCCAGCACCCATATAGTTTCGCCGGTATATGGATTTTTCACCTGCTCAATCGTAACCGGGGACTGGCCGTTTCTCACCTCATAGGCGCCCGGTTTATAGGAAAGATCGGCAAAGACAACACCATTCAGACACATATCCGGAACCGGATCGGTCACATCCTCTCCGAACGCTCCGCCGTAGCCGTATTTGATATTTCCGTCCTCCTCGTGGATCGCAATCGCCTTGTCCGCGAAATCCCAGATAAAGCCGCCCTGGAAACGCGGGTATTTATTGACATAGTCCCAGAACTCCTTGAAGTTTCCGTTGCTGTTGCTCTTTGCATACGCATATTCGCACATGATGAACGGGCGGAGATCAGAATCGTCTGCCATCACATCCGTAAGCCAGCTCATCGTCGGATACATCGGGCAGATGACGTCGGAAATATTACTCTTTGGGTTGCCGGACTCATACTGAACGTATCTTGTCTTGTCGTATTCGCGGATCCAGCCGTGCATCGCAGCATGATTCGCCCCGGCACCGGATTCATTTCCAAGGGACCACAAGACGATGGAAGGATGGTTTTTATCACGCAGTACCATACGGGTTGCACGCTCCAGATAAGCGGCTGTCCACTCAGCGGATGCACTGAGCTGTCCGCCGTAACCGTGCGTCTCAAGATTTGTCTCATCGACAAGGTAAATGCCAAGCTCGTCACACAGATCATACCATTTCACGGAATTCGGATAATGGCTGGTACGAACAGCGTTGAAATTCAGGCGTTTCATCACAGCAATTTCTTTTCGCATCTGCTCCTCAGAAACGGTACGTCCCGTCTCGGCGCAAAAATCGTGGCGGTCAACACCTCGGAGCACAAGGCGTTTGCCATTCAGGGTCAGAACACCGCGGCTGTTGATTTCCACCTGACGGAAGCCGACCTTGCAGCTCTCGATATCAACCGTCTCATTCTCTTTGTTCTGTAGCTCGACAACGAGGGTGTAAAGTGTCGGAGTCTCTGCAGTCCAGAGTGCCGGGTTCTCTACCGGAGCAGTAACGGTTGCGATGAATTTCGGCATCAGATAGAAGCCGCACTCAGCAAACGGTCTCGAATCCATCTCGGTTACTTTGTTCTGTTCTGCATCATACAGCGTCACTTTGGCATGATACTCGCCGTACAGCGGTTTGGAGTTGTCCGGCCAGATCGTGACAGAGAGGGTAGCTTTCGTGTAATCCGGGTGTGTGAACAGTGTCTCTGCCTTATAGTCCAGGATGTGCTGCACCGGTTTCGATACGAGGCGGACATCGCGGTAGATACCGGACAGATGCCAGTAATCCTGATCTTCCAGGTAAGTACCGTCACAGTAGCGCATTACCTGTACGGCGAGGGTGTTCGTTCCCTCCTGCACATATTCAGTGATGTCAAATTCCGCGTTCACTTTGCTGTCCTGGGAATACCCCACCTGTTTTCCGTTGACCCAGAGATAGAAGCAGGACTCCACACCGCCGAAATCGATGAGAAGCTGTCGGCCGATATAGTCTGTTGGAACCTCAAAGGTTCTGAAATAGCAGCCAGTCAGATTTTTCTCCGGTACGTACGGCGCATTCAGCTCGTAGGTGCCTTCGGTAATCTCGATCTCAAATGCTTCGCCGTTTGCCTCCCGTTTGAACGGATACAGCATATTGGTGTAAACCGGCTTTCCATATCCCTGCAGTTCCCAGTTGGACGGCACCGGAATCGCATCCCATGCTGCGTGATCGAAATTCTCTTCATAAAATGCTTCCACCGCTTCCGGTGACGGATACATTTTGAATTTCCAGTCTCCGTTCAGATCCATTACAAAGCGGGACGCGTTCCGATTTCCGGCGAGCGCCTGCTCTACCGTCTCATACGCACCGTATGGCGTATGCATCGGATAACGATTTTTCTGCGTTATATACTGATTTTCCCAGTCTCTTGTCTGTCTCATGTTCTTGAAACCCTCCTTGCCTTTGCTTTCGCATTTTCCGACTGTCTCTCTTCTTTTTATCCAGATTGGTGTTCCTTTTTTGCTTTCCTGTGATATAATACATCTGTGGATTTTCAGAAGATTCATGCAGTTATCTTATGATTCAGTATAAAACACTGCACGTGGATGAGAAATAGTTGATCTGGTGTTTCTTTTATCCAAAATGGGAAAGCAAAGGAGAAGTCGTATGATACCGGAATATCTGCTTGCAAAAATAGAAAAGAGCGATGTTATCTATCGCTGTATTGGAAATGAAATGAAGAACGGGATTCTGGCGTGCGGTTTTATGCGGAAAGAGACGGCGGACCGCTCGCAGTATCATTTTTCGAACGAGTATTACAGCTGTTTCGTGCTGCTGCGCGGGAGCGGGGAATATATTGCCGAGGACGGCACCTCCTATCCGCTGCAGGCGGGAAGCCTGGTCCAGCGTCTGCCGGGTGTGCCGCATTCCACACGCGTAGACCCCGATGGGAAATGGCTGGAATTTTTTATCTCGATTGGGAAACCGTTTTTTGATTCTTTCTGCTCGCTTTCGGTTCTGAACCGGGAGCCGGTGCTAAAGGCAGAGCTGCTTCCCGGCGATCTCGAGCGGTATCAGAAGCTTCTGCAGTCGTTAAAGGCCACACCGGACAGTCTGCTGCCTTTGCGGATTCCGGAGATGGAAAAAGAGATTCTGCGAATGTACGGCTACCATGCGCACCGGGTGAATCTGCAGCGGGATCCGATCGAGGCCGCCTGCGATATGCTCTCGCAGAATCTTGATGAAGAAATTTCTCTCGAAGAGCTTGCCCGGTCACTCCAGATCGGTTATGAGACGTTTCGAAAAGTATTTAAAAAACAGACCGGCGTCTCTCCTGCACGGTACCGCACTAGGAAGAAAATGGAGCAGGCCTGTATTCTTCTCGAGGGCGGCGTACCGATGAAGGAAATTGCCGGTCTTGTCGGATATGGCGATGTCTATGCGTTCAGCAAGCAGTTTTCCCGGTTCTTTGGATTCCCACCTGGAAAGTACCGCGCACGTCTTCACACGGATGCGCCGGATTTAGAACAGTTTTAAGATATCGTCCACGGTTTTACGTTTCGGCTTGTCCGGGTTGATGGCACGGTAGCCGACAGCAATGACAGCACCAAGGAGCTCATTCTCCGGAATGGAGAGGGCTTCACGGATAGCTTTCTCATCACGGATTCCCATAATCAGAGTATCAAGGCCGAGTTCTCTTGCGCGCAGGATCAGGTTTTCGTCATGCAGGCCAAGATCGTAATAGCCCCAGCCGTTTCCGACTTCATTGTCCGGTGTTCCGTCCTGCGTGAAGCCGGAGCGGTCTTTTACGAATGCTGTTACGACAAGTGCGGCTCCCTTTGAACTCTTCTGATTGAATTCTGGAAGGCATTTTGCGGAAAATTCTTCGACTTTCTCCGGTGTTACAAGGGCATAGTACCGTGTTGTCTGTGAGTTTTTCCAGGATGGTGCCTGAATCGCTGCCTGTACGATCTCCTGGATCTGCTCTGCGGTTACGTGTTTCTCCGGATCAAACGCGCGGATGCTTCTTCTTTCTTCCAGCAGTTTTGTAAATTCCATGGTGTATATCCTCCTTTTATTTATAAAGCCTCGTAATCTTCCCGTGAAAAACGGTGATACGTCAGGCCGAATTCATTTTCTTCGACACAGTAACAGTATTCATCTACAGACGGGTCTGAAAAAGAAAATACATGGCCCATCTCATGCTCCTCGGATGCGTTTTCTTCCACGGTAGTATGCATTTTCTCTGCATAGGAAGAAAAGCAGTTTCGAACCTGTTCCATTGTGTTTCCAGGCGTTGTGATCACCTGCAGAAGGTTCTGCAGGAGCTCCGGAACAGGGATTTCCCGCTCGATATAAGAGCATCCCTCCTCCGGGATTTCCACACAGTAGCGGTCTTTGACTGCCGAAATAGCGAGCATTCCAAGGCGCGGCTGTACGTTCTTACAGAACGCGGAAAGCGCTTTAGCCAGGTCTTCTGTTTCGTCTAAAGAGAGGGAACGGCGCAGGGACTCCGCCGGGTAGTAGAGCTTCATCGTACCGCCCTCATAGCCGATCTTCACCTGCCATTCCCGAATTGTATCGGTAATATGTTTTTCCAACAGTTTTGCTGTCATGTTTTCTAAGTCACCTCCATTGTGCTGCATGTGCAAAAAACACAGTATTATTATCGCACGAATTGGGCATTGTGTGAACACTTAATTTTTTGTTTTTTACAAAAAGAAAAGAATCACTTTTTTACTCCTCGAAACGGCAGAAACCTCCGCCAGAAAAGCTGGAACAGAGGTTTCTGTGATTTCTTATGTCAGAAGAATTTCTCAGTTATTTCGTTCTGAATTACTCTTCGTCTTCGTTTTTCTTTCTGCCGCGGAGTTTGAATCCAAGTCCGCCGGCACCAAGAGATGCAACTGCCATGCTTACCCATCCCCAGATGTTGGTAGCATCACCGGTCTTTGCATTATCGCTCTTCTTGGAAGTAGAAGTATTGGATACTTTATTACTTGCAAGCGGAGTAGATGTTGCTTTCGGGGTGCTTGTCGGGGTCTTCGTCGGCTGCGTCGTAGGTATTGTGGTAGGAGCAGTCGTCGGGGTTGTGGTTGGTGCTGTTGTAGGTGTAACCGTCGGAGTCTCAGTTGGGGTTACGGTCGGGGTTTCCGTCGGGGTAACAGTCGGAGTCTCGGTCGGGGTTACGGTTGGGGTCTCTGTAGGAGTAGGAGTCGGCTCTTCTGCTGATTTCTTCCAGGTGAAGCTAAGATCCTGATATCCCAGTGAAGAAACTGTAATTTCAAAGGAATCGCCCTCTGCGAACGGTGCTGCATCTGTCTTTAAGGAACCATCCTCATTGAACAGTACAACAGCTCCTCTTCCGCTTGCTGCATATGCTTTTCCATTTACAGTAACAGAGGTAATGTTCTTCAGATAATCTGCAAACTCTTCATCTGTTGCATCCCCGTTCTTAAACAGACCCGGTGTTGTCGTATCTTCGTTAAATGCTGCCGGCATCTCTTCCGTGTAAAGGATAAAGTCTGCGGAAAGATCTGCATATTTACCATTCTTATCGCTGACAGTCAATGTATAAGAACCTTTCTCTGCATTCTTGAAGTACAGAGTATCACCGGACACGGTTCCCGTCAGACCTTCTACTGTATAGACAGCATCGTAATCATCCGGCAGGCCTTCCAGTTTAACAGAAGCATTTCCAGATGTGACAGACGCATTTTCTACAGAAAATTCATATGCAAACTTAACCGGTACATATACATCTGCGTCGACTTCGTAAATTCCCTTGCTGGTGTAATAGGTAATTTTGTTGATGGTCTGTCCCATCATGCTCTTGTAATGTTCCGAGGAGGTCGGGCAGTTATGAACGCTTGTCGTAAATCCAGTGCTCCATGCCAGCTCAGACACTCTCCAGATATTCTCCAGATGACGCATTCCGTAATCGTTGCCCTCTTTTGTGCTGACAACAACACCATATACGGTATCTTCGCCTGCTTTGATGGTATCAGTAAGACCATCCAGATCCAGCTGATAATCACCGTATTTGCTGTTAGTGGAGAGCTCTGCCGTTACATTTTCCAGCTTTGCTGCCTCGGTTCCCTGAACAGCACCAAAGGTTACATTGCCGTCTGCATCTACAGATGCTTCTTTGTAATAAGACGGAACCTCATGTAAAGTGTAATATGCATAGCTTGCATTCTCATACAGTGCATCTTTTCCGGTATACGTTGTGGTGGATGTTTGTCCACGGTTGGTAACGGTGATTTCTACAGAATCCTCATCTGTCACTTTCGTGTATTTGCTCAGATCCATACCCTCTGTTACTTTTACTGGGAAGGTGATACCTGTAATATCGCTTCCGTCTGCATTCACATGGTAAGATCCGCCAGAAAGGGAGGCTGTTCTTGTTTTGTTCTTGGTTGCGGAAGTAAATGCATCTACTGGAATATCGTTATGAACCTCTGCCTGATAGAACTCAGCATACGGAATGTTCATTAATACATACTGGGACTGAAGTGCTTCGATTGCTGCATTCAGATGCTCTGTTGCTTCGTCTACGGTTCCCTGGCTCTGTTTTTTCTCCAATGCTTCTTTTGCTTCTGCCAGTTCTGTCTGCATATTATTCCAGGAAGTTTCCGTGTAAAGATCTTTATTCAGTGCATCTGCCTTTGCAATTGCCTCTTCCAGTGCTGCTGTGCTCTCTACCGGATCAGCTCCTACAATATTCGCTTTGGTTGCTTCAAAAGTGTAGGAAGCATCTGCATAGCCAAGTGCATGAATCGTAATCTTCCAATAACCGGTTCCATCCGTTCCCTCCGGTAAAGTGCAGCGCAGGGAATCGGTAAGGCCAAGCTGGATTCCCATTACTTTATGCATCCAGTTATCTGCTGCGAATTTTGTTCCATACGTTGCTTTTGCATTCGTATAAGTGGAATCATCACCGTAATAAGTCCAGGTTACGGTCTGCAGATTAGCAGCCAGATCGCCGTAATCTCCCGTTAAATCTACGCGAAGGAATTCTCCATAAGAACCATTGGCTTCTTTCACGGTCAGTCCTACGGTCTCAGCATCCGGAGCTGTCTTCAGCGCCTGATCTTTGATTCCGGATTCACTTCCTGTTGTTCTTGCAGAGAAGGAGAAGCTTCCATCTGCATTTTTCACTGCTATCTTCAGACCGTTTGTGTTTTCTGTTACATCTGCAACCAGGCCTGTATAGCTCTGCAGTTTATTTTCAGAAAATCCACCGGAAAGTGTTCCGCCGTTTTCTACCACAGCATACTTTTTGCAGAAATCTTCGTAATCATCTTCCGAAACTTTTACAGGCACATATTTCAGACCTTTTACTTCATAATGATCAATCTGGCTCTTATCGTAAGTTACGGTCTCGCCGTTCGTCAGAACTGCCGTGGTTGCTGCGGTATAATATGCTACATCATAGGTTGTGCCATCTTTCATGTAGATAGTCGCTGCGCACTGGAAGCTTCCTCTGTGCAGTCCATGGTTTGTAGTCGCACGGGTTACAACATCAAAAGCGCCTTTATCACTTTCTTCGCGACTGTCAGTTTCATCCGAACCAGCGTCGCTTCCTGCCGCCTGAACTCCTTCTGCTGCCCAATACTCAGCCCAGGTAAGACCTGCATATACATATTTATATGTTGTTTCTTTCTTCTCATAAGTAAAGGAAAGCGTCTTGTAACCTGTTGCAGTTACTTCGATTTCAAATTTATTTCCTTCTGCAAAAGCGGCAGCTGTCAGATCAAGCGTACCGTCTTCTTTGATCAGAATTGTTTTCCGTTTTCCAGTTGCTACATATTCTTTTCCATTTACTTTTACCGAAGTGATGTTCTTGATATAATCAGCAAAGTCATCTTCTGATGCATTCTCTGCTTTTACAAGCGCCGGAGCACTTCCTTTTTCGTTGTAAGCAGCCGGCATTGCATCTGTATACAGAGTAAAGCTCTGTGTCAGATCTGCATAAACACCTTTTTTATCATGAATCGTCAGAGTATACATTCCTTTTTTCGCATTTGCGGAATAAGAAATGGTATTTCCGTCTACTGCAAATCCATCCAGACCATCTACGGAATATTCTGCATCATAATCAGCCGGAAGTCCGGTTACGGTCATCGTTGTCTTTCCAGCGGAAAGAGAAGCGTCTTCTACGGATACACTTGCCTCAAATTTTGTTGGAACAAAAATATCATTCACTGGAATCGTGTAGATTCCTTTGCTGGTATAATAAGTAACCTTATTGATATGCTGTCCCATCATGCTCTTGTAATGTGCAGAAGAAGTCAGGCATCCATGTACCTGTGTTGTAAATCCAGTTGACCATGCCAGCTCTGTTCCGCGCCAGATATTTTCCACATGACGCATACCATAGTCATTGCCTTCTTTCGTGCTGACAATAACACCATAGATCTGATCGGTTCCAACATCAATCGTGTTCTCCAGTCCGTCGAGATCCAGCTGATAATCTCCATATTTTGATTCAGTCATAAATTCCGGAGATACATTGGTCAGTTCAATTGCAGTTCCAACTGTTTTTCCAAAAGAAAGAGAGCCATCTGCATTTACCGTTGCTTCTTTGTAGTAAGAAGGTACTTCGCTTAATACATAATATGCATAGTCTGAGTTTTCAAATAAGGCGTCTTTTCCAGTGTATGTCTGTGTAGATGTCTGACCACGGTTTGTTACTGTAATACTTACAGAGTCAGAATCTGTTACTTTCTTAAATTTGGAAAGATCCACTCCTGTTACTTTAACCGGGAAGGTAATTCCATTGATTGCACTTCCATCTGCATTGGTATGATAAGAACCACCGGCAAGAGTGGCTGTTCTTGTTTTGCTCTTCGTTGCGGAAGAAAATACATCCACTGGAACAGAGTTGTTTACATCTGCAGCATAAAATTCATCATACGGAATGTTCATCAGAACGTAAGCCACCTGCTCAGTTGGAGTCTCGGTCGGGGTCGCCGTTGGGGTTGCGGTTGGCGTTGCTGTCGGGGTCGCCGTCGGAGTCGGTGCTTTAACAAGGCCTTTTACTGCAGTATTCAGCGCATCTTTCGCGGTATCAACAGCGCTCTGGGATTCTTTTGCAGAAAGAGCAGATTTTGCTGCGGTAAGAGCAGTCTGGACAGCTTTCCAGGAGTCTGCGGTGTAGTCAGCTTCCTTTAATGCTTCGGCATCTGCGATTGCTTTTTCAAGTGCTGTGGTGTCTACTGCTTCTGGAGTCGGGGTTGCTTTTTGGGTTGCTGCAAGAGCCGCGGTTTTTACTGCATTCGAAGTTCTGGTTGCACCCGATACAATATCCCATCCTTCAATGTTTTCAATCGTTGCATCTTTTCCAAGAAGTTTCGTTTTGAATCCTTTGCTGTTTGTAGCTGCTTTTTTAAAATATGTAGCATTTTCTGTATTGTATCCAGAACCAGGTGTTACTGCAATATCAGAAAACTTACCGTCTGCAACTGTGATTTTGACATTAACGTCATATTCATCCCATGCATTCTCATCCTCATCGTCTTCTGCAGTTCTGGTAACATGAGCCGTAGACTCATAAGTGCCATCTGCCAGCACGCCACTTGTAGCATCCGCCAGTGCGGTTCCCGGGAGCAGGCTCATGGTCATGGAAGCTGCCATTACGGCTGCTAATGATTTTTTCTGAAGTTCTTTTCTTTTGATCATAACTTCCTCCTTTTTCCTTTTCCACAGTTTTGCAGGAAAAACAGGGGCAAAACTGTCCTTCATTATTATATTAGTTTTCACTAATCAATAATTGTTTTAACTAACCGTAGATTATTCTACTAATTTTTGATCGTTTTGTCTAACTCTTAACTGATTATTTTTTCTCAAAAGAGGCACAGATTCTGCTTATTGAGTATTTTTACTATTTAATGATCCGATACTGTGAAGTTTGTGGGATGATTTTCGTTCCCACACAGAAAAAATTCCGTAGATATGGAGTTTTCACCGCGAAGAACTCTTTCGTCCATCGCGTTTTACCGCAGAAAGAATGCGGTCCGAAAGGATTCCGATCAGCATTCCGGTGATGACTCCGGCCACGAGAAGCGCCGGCAGATAATAGAACAGTTTGCGGTTCTGCACCACGAGAGCCGCCACGCAGATCTGCGCGACATTGTGCGTCACGCCTCCTGCAATACTTACGCCGGTGATACTAAAGCCCTTGATGTGTTTCAGCAGAAGCATCACAAGAAAGCTCAAAAGCCCGCCGGCAAGACTGTAAAGGATGGACATTCCATTTCCGAACAGATACCCCATCAGAAGAATGCGGGCGACGGAAATCATCAGGACTTCCCCTGCCGGAAGGAAAAAGAGGCCGACGACTACAACCAGATTGGCAATGCCGAGTTTGATTCCAGGAACACCGAGGTTGATCGGGATCAGTACCTCCACATAACTGAAGATCATGGCAAGTGCCATCAGCATGGCGCATAAGGCAATTTTTCTGCTTGCAGTACGGCTGTCTCTCATAAATTCCAATTCCTTTCTTCTAAGCTGGTATTATTTTACAATCACATCCGGCGCATCGTCGGCGTCGTCCGTTGTGGATCCGTCACTTTCTACCTCCGCAACCAGCTTATGCGGCAGGCACACGATCGTCTCATTTACCCGGGAAATCGTACCCTGTCTTTTGCAGTAGCCGTCCGGGCAGTCAGCTTCTTCCATATGGACACTTCCGTTTTCGATCACCAGGACATTCGTTCCGTGACCCGTCTGAATTTTCACGGTCTGATTTTCTGCGAGTGAATACGTTCCGTAGACCTCGCCGTCCACCGTGACTTTCATGGTATTTCCATTTTCCGTTTTCGGCAGCCGAAGCGCCAGGGCAAGGATTCCAGCCAGGAGCAGAACGGCGCCTGCCAGAATCAGATCTTTTTTCTTCATATAGTTTTCCTTATTCTGAATCAGATGCCAGCCCATAACAGCAGTGTCAGCAGGAATACAGCACGGAACAGCGTAAAGAGGATTTCATTTCCGTGAAGTTCCTTTACCCCGCAGCGGATATTGCCTTTTGGACACGTATCAATACATTTCTGGCACTGGAAACAGTCGCCGGAGATTTCCACGGATCCATCGGATGGCAGTTCCACTGCTGACGGGCACTGTCTCGTGCAGGCGCTGCAGCCGCGGATGCAGTTTTCGCGTTTCCGGTGCAGAGTAAAGAACGGCAGGATCGGAAGCAGAGAAAAGACAGCTCCCATTGGGCACAGGAAACGGCAGAAAAAGCGCTCCTCAAAGAACATGCCGACCAGGATCAGCACCAGAAGAACAATGCCTGGAATATAAGAGGAAAGTCGGAAATTTCCCGCATGCAGCATGGAAAAGACATCCCACGGGCTTGTTCCTCTTGCTTTCTGATAAACTCCTGCAAAACAGCAAAGAGCAATCAGAAGCAGAATGCCGTATTTGATCAGTACCAGTTTTTTTGCCAGCTCCGGTTTGATGTATCTGGGCTTCTTTTTACGTTTCTTACAGATTATACCATAAATTGCATGCATTGCATCCCCCAGACTTCCAAAAGCGCATGCAAACCCGCAGAAAAATCTTCCGAATACGATCGTAAATGCACAGACAAGGAGCAGAGCCGACACAAACGCGGTCATCTCAATTTTTTCACCCTGTCCAAGCTGCGTAAAAATGTATTTCACTCCGTTAAATGCAGCGGTAAATACTGACGGAAGAAACAGGAAATATAAAAGCTGGATTCCGGCACGCAGGCAGGAAACGATCTGTTTTCTCTTCTTTGCCGGTAATGTGGATAGATCTAAATTTTTCATGTTATTTCTCCGCCTTTTCTATTGCTTCCTGCGCCGCATTTCTGATACCGGTGGAGCTGAATGTTGCTCCGCTGATCGTATCAACATCGGCGGACTGTGCCTCAATAATCTTTGGAATGATCGCCTCCGCGTTTGACAGATACGCACTGTCCTCGCCGTCGGCGGATGTGATGGCAAGATCGGTAATCTGGCCGCCCTCTACGGTTACTTCAACTGCAATGGTGTCGCCGAAGCCGTCAGCTTCACCGTCATACGTACCGTCCACGTACTGCCCTTCTGCTTCTGCTGCTTCACTTGCGGCCGTATCCGCCGTGTTGGATGCAGCTGCTGCGGCCTGCAGATTTTCCTTCTGAAGCTGGGTCGTCTCAAGCTCTGCCGAGAGCCGCGCGATCTGATCCTCTTTGTCTCTTTTATCGAGTACGGTATTGTAGCCGATCAGAACAGCAGCAATGACAGCGACATTCAAAAAACGAACAATCAATTGTCTCATCTGTTTTCCCCTTTATTGTGTTACTTTCGCAGCATCCAGCGCATTCCGGCATGCCTCAAGAATGGCTTTTGAGGAGCAGGTTGCACGGGAAACGGTGTCGATGTTTTCAAGCGTTCCGGTTTCCAGAATCTGAGCGGAAACGCCTTTGATTTTGGAGGTTCCTTCGGATGCGCGGCGGATGTAGGAGACATTCTGACTGTCTCCGTCACCGGTGATGTTGCTTAACGCTACGATTTTATCGTTTTCAATTGTTACCGTCACGGAAAGCTGATAAGCGGTAAAATCTTCATCTTCATCCGGCTCGCAGACGGCAATCGCTGTGTATTCGCCGTCCTGATAGATCTTTTGTTCCGGAGTTTCCGTCGGGGTTGGTGTTGGCGTCTCAGTTGGCTCCGGGGTTTCGGTCGGGGTTGGTGTTTCCGTCGGTGTCGGAGTTACCGTTGGCATCGGGGTTGGATTTTTCTTTTCCTCAGTTACGCGTTCTGCCTCTTTTAAAGCTTCCTCGATTGCCGCAAGAATTCCCCTGGAGCTGTAGGTTGCGCCGGAAACGGTGTCAACTTCCAGTGTCTGGTTTTTCACAACGTCCTTTGCTGTCTGTTTTGCGCGTTTTAAGAATGCTTCGTCATCTTCACTCTCGGTCACGAGAATTGCCTTGATCGTCTCATCCTGAATGACAACTGCCGTTGTAATGTCTCCCAGATAGCCCTCGCCGGTTCCGTAGTAAATGCCTTCCTCGTATGGGAATTTTCCTTCCGGAATCGTTGTGGTTCCGCCGCTGCTCGTTCCGTTATCCGGAACGGTCTCGCCGTTTGTTGCTTTCTTCGCATTTTCCAGCGCCTGTTTTACTGCGTTCTGGATGCCGCGGGAGCTGTACGTTGCGCCGGATACGAGATCCACATCGGTTTTCTGTCCGTCTACGATGCGGTCCGCTACGACTTTGGCACGGTTGAAGAATGTCTCGTCATCTTCGTTTTCCAGAATCAGTACCGCTTTGATCGTCTGATCCTGCAGGGCTACCGCCACTTTGATGTCTCCCTGGAAACCGGCGGCCGTGCCGTAATAAATTCCGTCCTGATAAGGGAAACTTCCCTTGGATGCAGACGAATTGTTATTGTTCTGATTATTATTCTGGCTGTTGTTTCCGTTGTTTGTATTGCCCTGGCTTCCTCCGTTTGTACTGGAAGACCCGTTCACTGCCGCCTGACTTAAGGCACTCCGCACAGCTTCAATAATACCGCGGGAGCTGTATGTCGCGCCGGAGACCGTATCCACATTCGTACTCTGTGTTGAGATAATCGTCGAAATCAGAGAGGAAGCACTGGAAAGGTAGCTTGGCGTATCGCTGTTTTCCACAATATCAATCGAAGCAATTTTTCCGCCGCTGACAACAACGCAGACTTTCATTGTGCCGCCAAATCCTGTTCCGGTTCCGTAATACGTTCCATCCCGGTAGGCAGCCGGTTCTTCGATTTTAGATACTGTAACGGTTCCGCCGGCAGAGGCTCCGCCGCCTGCCGCTCCTGATGCGGATGCCGGTTCTGAAGTGTCCTCCTGACCGGTCAGTGCATTTTTCACGGCTGCAAGGATACCTTTTGAACTGAAAGTTGCACCGGAAACCGTGTCCACATCCACACTCTGGGATGCGATGATACGGTCGATAACTCCCTTCGCACGGTTCAGGAAAGCTGCGTCCTCGCCGGGAGCGCTTACAATCGAGATCGACTGAATCGTTTTGTCTTTCAATACGACAGAGACTGTAATCGTACCGCCAAAACCTGTTCCGCTTCCTTCGTACGTTCCGTCCGCCAGCTCAAAGCTGCCGGAACCGACGGCTGCGACAAGTTCTGCTTCGGTATCGGTTGTCTTTTTGGTATCGTCCTTCTTTTTTGTATCATCTTTCTTTTCCGCTGCATCGGTATCCTGTTCCGGCTCCGGTGTCACCAGTGCCTCCGGCTGCTCTACGGCGTAAACCGGTGCAGTGTAGCCGTTCAGCGAAATACCGGCACAGGCTGCTACGATAACTGCCGCGAGAGCCGGTGCAAATGCTGTCAGTTTTTTCCATTTTCCCATGGTTATGTATCACCGTCTTTCCTGATAATGTTTGTCTCGTGATCGGATGTGAAATCGTCAGCAATTCCTTCGGTTACATACAGAACGCCGTCCTCATCCTCCAGAATGGTGTCAAATTCATCGCTGTGTGCACGCCAGTATTCGGCCGCCTTGTCCTTCCCCATGATGAAAAGAGAAGTAGAAAGGCCATCCGCCAGTGTTCCGTCAGCACTTACGATCGTCACCGACACCAGACCGTTATTTGCCGGATGACCGGTCGATGGATCGATGATGTGATGATATTTCATGCCGTCCTGTTCGAAATACCGCTCATAGCCGCCAGAAGTAATAACCGCCCGGTTGGCCGTCGAGAGAATGCCGAGATAATCATCCTCTGCCTCCGGACTCTGCACGGCAACGCGCCATTTACTGCCGTCCGTTTTCGTGCCGACAACCTGAACGTTTCCGCCGAGGTTGATGAGCCCGCTCGTCACACCGCATTCCCGGTAAATATCGGCGATTCTGCCGGAGGTATAGCCCTTTGCGATTCCGCCGAAGTCAATTTTCATGCCGTCCTTGGCAAAGCTGATGGATGCGCTGTCCTTGTCGTATAGGATATCATTGGCATCGGTCAGCGGAAGGAGGCTTTCGATCGTCTCATCCGAAGGAATCGTATAATTTCCGGTTGTAAAACCCCAGGCGTCCATGATCGGATAAATTGCGATGTCGAAAACGCCGTTTGTGCTGTCATACAGATCCAGCGAGCGTTCCAGCAGATAGGTGGTATCCTCCGATAAGGTTCCGCCGCCGTTTGCATTGATCTGCGCTACTTCACTCGTCTTCTCTCCGGTCGACAGAAGTGCATCCAGCCGCTCAATCTCCTGCTGCGCCTGATCCACCGCCGTTTCTGCATTCGGACCATAGGCAGTGACCGTCATGTACGTATCCATCGCAAAAATATCTCGGCTGCTCGATGCATCTGCGGCATCGGAAGAAGCTGTGGATGATGCGGATTTCTGCGTGGAATTCTCTTCCGAAGCGTCAGAACTGCTCGAAGACTCCGAAACAGACGCCGGCTGTGTCTGACTTTCACTGCTCTCCGGCTGCGCTGCTGTCCCCGCACCGGAACATCCGCCGACCGTCATCACCATGGCAAGACAAAATGCTGCAACAATTTTCTTTTTCATAAATAAAACTCCATTTTTTCTTATGTTAGGAAATTCTAACTTTGGTATTATAACATTAACTCGTAACTTACGCTATGAATTACTTGATAAAAGTTTTTCAATTAGCGTATCGGATCTGATAAATTTTCTCATTTTATTCATTTGGAATCAAGTGGTTTTTAATGGAAACCAAAGAAAACGAGCTAGAGAATGTTCAGATTTCTCTGCACACGCTCTCGCCCGTTTCATTTTAAGTTCTAACGCTTTCTTGTTTTGCTGTTCTCCTTCTGCCATTCTGTATACACAGGAAGCCGTCGAATAAAACCACTGAATTCAGGCACAGTGAATTTTCCGTATTCACTCTCCGCACAGTTTATGATATCTTCAATTTACTCTCAAGCCAGGAAATAATAATTCCACAATACGGTGTCAAATTTCTTTCCTGCACAAGACTTGCATAAGTGCGTTCCAGCTCACGCATAAATGTATCCTGTGATTTGCCTTTGCACTTTCTCATAATTCTACTCTTCTCTGCCGTCAAAACATTTTTCCGTGTCTGTGGCAGCGAAAGTGCCTGGCAATTCAAGTTCAATGTTTCTGTCACATCTTTATTGATATCCACATCATCCGAGTAAATTCTGCCATCCGCTTTATATTTAATCTTTCTGACAGACATTTCATCAAAAGGATTCAATGTAAGCTCTGTATTTCCCCTATGTGCATCACAGGTTTTATCTTCTGGTTTTACACCTCTCACAAGACTGTTTCCATAACACACACCAAGCATCCATTTAAAATCCAACGTCGCCTTTTTATCATGCTCCTGTTCGTTTCCTGGATGTCTCGGCCTGCAATGTTCGATTCTCATAACACTAGGAGCAGCAATTTTCTTCATACAATATGCACACAAGCATTTCTGCTCTTCCCACATCTGTTCCCGGATATCTTTTAATACGTTCGTAGGCATATCCGACTCATAATCTGCATCCGGATTTTCTTTGCGGAATTTCAGAAGACTATTGGGTTCTTTTCCTCTTTTTACAACGATCATACACTATTCCCCCAATATTCTCTCCAAATCCAGAGATGTCCTTGCAGCTGCGATATCTGGATCTGTTGTTCCGACAATTGTTTCAATCTCCGTTAAAACCTTGTCTGCTTCTTTGTATTTATTTTCATCCATATATGCATAAAACAAGTCCATGCGCTGCTTGATTTCAGCCGGGCGTTCTGATACATTCATAACCTCACGCAATATAGAATTAGCGTCTCTTCCATAAGTCTGTGCTGCAGGTATATAAATTTCTCCATGATCCAGAATCCGGATCTGCTCTCTTGGAACAGAGTTGATAACCGCTGGCGCATGAGAACTGACAATGAACTGAATCTCTGGGAAGATTGCATGGAGGTCACTTAAAATCGTCTGCTGCCATTGTGGATGCAAATGTAAATCAATCTCATCAATTAATACAACTCCCGGTGTCTTTTCCAGAACCTGATCCCCAAGTGTAGGATTTAACACTGCCATACGATAGGCAATATCGCCGATCATACTCAGTGTATTTTTATATCCATCGCTCATTTCATCCATTGCGAATTTCTGTGCACTGCCATCTGCAGACTCAAATTCCAGTACCAGTCTATGGGTATCAAGCTCAAAGAAAAGGCTGGTATTTCGTGCATCGCTGATTCGCTCAAAACTTCTACAGATTGCTTTTTCAACCGTTTTCAGGAGCAGTGGTCTTTCCAGCATACCAGTCTTCTGTTGCTCCTGAAGACTTTTCAATGTCTGCATCTGAAACCAGTTCAACATCAGCTTTTCATTGGACTCTGCTGCCATACAATCCACGTAACCGACTTGGCGTTTAAACTCTGTTAAAGATTTCAGATTTCTCTTCTCTTTCTTCTGGGCATATAATCGACCCGTTCCATAATAAGAGATCAAAGGAAGCACCAGTGACTTATCTCCTGTCATGATCTGATTTTGTGCTTTCTTCGCAAGACCTGTTAATTCTCCAGCATCCTTGACGGTTGTCTTGCCACTTTCGGAGTTCAAAGAACGAGTCCACTTTATATCCGACCGATTTAAGCAATCCCCCATAGTTTCAATAATAACCGGAAACTGATGCTGAGGATCAATCGTTCCATTTAAATTATGAAACTCATATCTGGCATCCTCCTTTAAAATGCTTCTGCTTACACCGCCATCAATGCCTAACAGAAATGTGCTGACTGATACGGCTATGGTATCCAGTATTGCCGTCTTGCCTGCGCCATTTTTGCCAACTACTAATGTAATATGGTCATCAAAATCAATCTCTGCTTTTTTGAAACATCTATAATTAGAAATCTTGATATTTTTTAATTTCATTCCATCACCTCAAAGCATTATTTCAATGTATATTTCACCTAAATTTCTTCTGGTTTTAGAAAATGTCCTTTACTGCATTTGATGCAAGGTCCATACTTTCCAAGAATCCCCTTCAATTCACCGCCATCATTTTTCGGGCATTTTACATTATAACTTTCTATATACCAATTCATCAGATCTGTTGTTAAATATTTCATCTTTTTGCAATTTTTATTGGAACATCTTATATAAGCTGTTCCTCTTTGATTTTTTGTAAGAATCATATGATTTTTACATTCTGGACAGAATTCCTTTTCTTCCACAAACGCTGCCAATCCTGCGGAGTCTGTTTCATCTGCTAAAGAATCCTTCCTTCTTTGAGAATTAATATTTTCTTTATTCCCTAATATTCTTATATTAGCACCTGTCCGAACAGATTCCAGTTCTGTTAATGCTTTGACCATTTCTATTGTATTTTTTCCTTTCATTCTAGCCATAACATGAACAACAGTCAATAAAGAAGATGATTTATCTACTTTAAAATTCCAATCCGCAGTTGGTATACCATACCATGCTGTCTCATCATCAATTACAATCAATGGAAATGTTGCATTTTCTGTTCCGACACAATATTTTTTCCAGGTATCTGGAAGTTCTGCACACTTGTTTGATTTCATCAAAATATCTATTCCACGGGCATGAACTTTATCAATCGCTCCAATGATTTTATCATTTGTGTCCCTTAATTTTCCACTTGGTAATGAAATTACAACTCTTCCTTTGGCTTTCTCAAGATCATTCTCAAGCATAAAAATTGCAGCATCCTCGTTCGTATATAATTGTATGGTTTGTCCGGGGCTATTGTTTTCCAGGTAGGGTAGCAATGTTTTGCTGTGGTTGGACACTACATTATGTCCATCTTTTATGTAATTTAATAATTTATAAAATATGTGGTTGGTTCCAGTGTATAGATTATCCCAAAACTTATCATTTGCAACGGTAATCAGTTTTCCTTTTGCACGCGTAACTGCAACGTTGATCAGTCTCGCAATATTATCTGGATCCTTTCCCATTAAATATCCTACTGCCGATTTGGGATAGCTTTCCACCGCATCAAATATAATGATATCTGACTCGGATCCCTGAAACTGGTGTACCGTCGCACAGCTGATTCGACTTTCCTTCCGTGTAGTATAATCCTTTAACATTGCTCGAATCAGCCGAGTCTGAGCTGCATATGGAGTAATGATTCCTACATTTTCTACGGTTTGCTGACTAGCACATACCGCTGTTGAAAACGCAATAATTGCACTAAGTATATTAAATCTTGATCCATCTGTATTTTTATCAGCGGCGCAGTAAGTTCCAGCAATATCAATCAGGTTCATTGCATCCCCAGGTAAAGGAAATGCTTGCACAATAGCATTTCTGGAATCTTCTACGCTTTTATGATTTTGCAGCAGTCGTTTATATATGTATTTATTGGAGAATCCTGCGATATCCGGATGCATACGTCTTTGTTCATTCAGCATGACGAGCCATGGATGCCAATACATATGCCCGGTGCCGTCAATGATTTTCAGATAAGAAAAGATATCTTTCTTTAACAGTTGTGAATCCGGACATTGTGAAATAGGTGCCAGCTGTCTAAAATCTCCAACGCATAAGAACTTTCCTTTTGATAATGCAGCCGCTGCAATTACCTGCGGTACATACGCCATGGAAACCTCATCAAACATAACCAGGTCAAACTGTTTTGAATCAAAAATTGGGTCCACTGTTGCACATGATATGGTTGTTCCAATCAGCTGTGCCCGTTCAGCATATCGTTTTTCTTCCTTCCGTATATCATTTCGTACGTGTTTAATTTTTTTCTCTATCTCATCATATTCTTTTGATTTTTCTTTTTTCTTTGCCTTCAGTTCATCCCGTTTTAACGTACATGTATCCAGTTCCACTGCTAGACGCGTACACTTACTTAACGTAAAATTAAAAGATGTTGCGTATGGATGCTTGGAAAGTTTCTCATCCCGTACATAACCATAACGAAGTATTTTCCCATCTCTTAAGTCCTGCTCCATATCAGGATCAAGTATCTGAACAATCTTTTTTATCACTCCGTCTACAGAAACATTACTATGTGAAACAATTAAAACGGATTTTCCTTGTTTTACATATGCTTTTGCTATTTGTGACATGGTATATGTCTTTCCTGTTCCCGGCGGCCCCCATACTACGACAATATCATCCTGCTCCAGTTTACGGAATACTTCCGGCTGTCCCTTTTTCACTGCCGAAATATCTTCAAGTGTTGACAGTTTCGGTCCCTGATCTAAAAGCTCAATCGCTATTTCGTGAACATTTGGATTTAATGAAAGAATTTTTTTATTCAGCGCTTCCAATAATTTCCATGGTTCAATCATCAAATATGCTGTTAATACGTTATCCTTCAAATCATGATCCAACAACAGCATAATTCGAAAATCTTCACACATCAATACACTTCCAACAGCATGAAATCCAGTCGCAGTATCTACTACAACTGGTGCATCGTCTGGAAGATGCAGTTCTGTTTCTAATTCGAAAGAGTATGTATAAATTCCCTTATCATCCTTATTAATTTTCACACCATTAACGATTTTATACTTTTTACCACGTCCCATTTTCAGATAATGGATTTCCCGACGCAGCTCATCGGAATATTGTTGTATATTGGGGTTCGAATAATAAAGGGATTCTTGTCCCACCAACAACTGTTGTGTATTTTTTTCTACTTTATAGTTTTCTGTTGAAACGACATCGACTTCCAAAATTTTCTTAATAATTTCGAGTGTGTTCCTGTATTCATCTTCTGCCATTTTATACATGGCAATTTGTTTTAGCGACAGCTTATGGTCTAAGCCAACTTGATATGAAACTACTACCCTTTGGTAATTGCTGCATAAAAAGACAAAATCAATTACAGCATCTCTTAACAAAAATTTCTTTTCTTTCTTGTAAACGGTGACATTAAAGTTTTTACTCTTTTTGTGCTGTAATATGCAATAATTCCTTTGGGATTCATATACTGTATTCATGTGATCTGTACAAACTGCTTTTTCAAATACAGTATCCACATCCACGCCTATATCTTTATACATAAACTTTGTAGAAAACTCGAATCGATCTGCATATTCCTGCATCTCTGGAATTAACAATCGAAAATGTAATCCGTTATATGATTTGGTCGTCATGATGTCAGCTTTCCCTTCAAATAGCTTTCTTTAACTTTTAAAAATATCTCTAGCCTGTATATTCCAAAATTTCTGTTCGAACACATTTCCTTCTTTCCTTGGTGATTCAAAATCTAATTCTCATCTTTATCATCTTGAACTTCTGGTAAGGACGAACTATTTCCAACTGCAGAATTTATCCCTATGCCGGCTCCTATTACAGCCACAACGCCTAATACTCCAAGAAAGATCTTGTTGCCCATGCGATCCCAAAATTTCTTATTATTCAAATTTGCCATAGCAATTTTATCTGCAACCTGAATCATATCCTGTGTAATAACACTGCGTTCCTGCTCTGTAAGCTCCTTTTTTTCCATTCTTTTAGAAAGGGCATCAAGAATGGTTTGATAACCGGTTATAACGGCGTTCTGGCTTTCTTTATTATTTTCTAAAATATTGCTGCATATCTGCGAATAATGCTCTACCGCGATTTTTCCAAAATCTGCATATGCCGGGAACTGCGTGATAATAGCAATAGCTACATCCTTATCCATATATGGAATCATGGACGCAAACTGCATTATTTTATCCTTAGATAAATTGCGAAAAGAATCTATGTTTAATGCGCGCTTAACAGCTTCTTCACTAACATATCTTTTAGGTAAGTTTTTCAAAACACGTCATCCCCTTTTATCATCATTTTTAAGTTTCAGTAGCAGCTCCCCCAAATGCTGTCCGATTTTTCTGCACCATATCTTGTTTATAATCCCATCGTTTTTGTTGATCAAGCGGCTGACATAAGAGCCTGTTGTTCCAGCCTTTTCTTCAATCTCAGCTTGTGTAGTATCTTCTTCTAAGCACTTTATCTTTATTTTTTCAAAATTGTTACCATTCTTCGTTTCCTCTAGCGTAGTGAAATTGTACGATTAAGATAATTCATTCTATCATATAACGGTTTTAAGCACAATCCAACAGAATCATTTTCGTATTTTTACTAACGTAAAAAGCGCCCAGGAGATATTATTCTCCCAGGTGCTAGTTCTTTCTGGTTTTTACTCTACTGTAATCTCTGTTTCGCCTTTAAATGTCACAGATCGATTTTCAGAGTAGCATTCTATGTTGTGATCCTTGAGTTTTCGAATGGTTGAGAAGAAATCTACCGTGTTTCTGGCAAAGCGACTGAAAGGCTTTGTAATAATAAGATCAATCTTTCCGGTCAGCGTATCCGATATTATCCGATTCGATACTGGCATAGATTTTGGTAGCTAATGGATTTTCCGACTCTGGGGTGGAAAATATGGCATCTTCCAGGTTACTGTCTTGGGCAGAGATTGTGTCACAATGATCTACAGCATCTTCGTCCTTTGGATCAGCCTTGTAACTGTTGAACTTTGCCGCAAACAAGGGATCGCGTAGTTCTCCTTCATAGTGTTTCTGCAAATCTGAGTCGTGGTCGGTCTCGTCCAGCATGATGGTAAGTTTGAGCGACAGATCTTTGCCGACCTCAAATTTTTGTGTGATTTTCTGTCCTGTCTGGAGGTTCTCGAACTCATAGCAGTAATACTTACCATCTGCTGTCAGGTAACAGGCTCGATCGGGATTGAAGCCACTCTTGCAAATTTTCGATCTCTCTTTTTTCTTCATTGCAGTGTTCTTTCCGTCCGAGTGATACGGAGGGACATAAAAAGAATCTGCGGCGAAGATGAACTACAGGCTCCAATGGCTGAAAACAGGCGCACGAAAGCAACTGTGGGAGCATCTTCATTCCGAACACAGTCTTTAGTACTGTGTTCAAAACTCTTATGCATCCCTCCGCCCTTATAGCGCTATTCGGACTAAGAGATTGATATTTGTAAAGCAGATTTTAACGATTTGCGAATTTGTATATGTGTTCACACGATTTTTTTACAAAAATGTAGAATCAAAGTTTAAACTGTGGTATTCTAATAAGTAGATTTACACTTTGATTAATTTGAGCGTTCCACCTTCGGCGTCCATATCTGCTTTACACTTACCATTCTACTAATTCGCCTTTTTCAAAAAGCGGACTGGACGGACAGATTCGGACAAACACTTTTTAGACAGGAGGTATATGCAGAACATGATCTTTTCTGAATATGCTACAGGTCTTTCACCATTCCTTTCATTTGGTAAATCTGAATATAATTTTTTCACAGAATTCAGTACCATTAAACAGAACTTTATCGAATACCTCATCGCTCACGCGAAAGAAAGACAGGTAATTATTGTTGAGCAATCAAAGCGTATGTCTTTCACTCCTGGGTATAGTGGCGAAAAAAGTGTCCATATGATTCGTTTTTCCGGGAACAAAAACGAAGGTCACTATGGCTTTTTGAATGAAGTATATAACCTTGAAGATCAATAACCCATTTAAAGGGATCCCATAAATAAGGAGACAACAATGCGCATTAGCTATAACAAATTATGGAAAATGTTAATTGATAAAAACATGAATAAACGTGATCTTGCTGAAAGAAGCGGCGTCAGTTCTGCTTCCATTGCAAAATTAAGCAAAGGTGCAAATATTACAACCGACGTTCTAATTAAAATATGCGAATCGTTAGACTGTACCCTGGAAGACATCATGGAAACAGTAAAAGATTAGCTGGCTCTGAAGGGAGATTTACCTGTGGAAATATTTAATAACACCACGAAGGTCGTGAAAGACGATCTTCTTAAAACGATAAAACGCGGTGATCGTATTTCTATTGCAGCAGCCTGTTTTTCCATCTATGCCTATCAGGAATTAAAAAAACAGCTGGAGTCCTGCGAAGAACTACGCTTTATATTCACCTCTCCTACCTTCGTGGCGGAGAAAACGCCGAAAGAGCGTCGAGAATTTTATATCCCGCGTCTTCAGCGAGAAAAAAGTTTATATGGCACTGAATTTGAAGTGCGCCTACGGAATGAGCTGAAGCAGAAGGCTGTAGCAAAAGAATGTGCAGATTGGATGCGTCGTAAGGTATGCTTTAAAACTAACACTACCCGTGAAGGCATGAATAACTTTCTTCTGGTAGAGGACGATGAGGATACCTATACCTATATGCCAATGAATACATTCACAACCGTCGACCTAGGCTGTGAACGCGGCAATAATCTGACGAACATGATTACCCGTATGGAGAATCCAGCAAGTAAAGAATTTCTCCATATGTTTGATTCCATATGGAACGATAAAAAAAAGCTCACAGATGTTACAGAAGAAGTTATCAATATGATTTCTGCTGTATACCAGGAAAACTCACCGGAGTTGATTTATTTCATGTCTCTGTATAATATCTTCAGTGAATTCTTAGAAGATATTTCAGAAGACGTACTGCCAAACGAAGCTACCGGTTTTAAGGACAGTGTAATCTGGAATAAACTGTTCAACTTTCAGAAAGATGCTGCTCTTGCAATTATCAATAAATTGGAGCAATACAACGGATGCATTCTTGCAGACAGCGTTGGTTTCGGTAAAACGTTCACAGCACTTGCTGTCATCAGGTATTACGAAGGCCGCAACAAAAATGTTCTCGTACTTTGTCCTAAAAAGCTGTCCGAAAACTGGATGACCTACCGTGGGAATCTGATTAATAACCCACTAGCCGCAGACCGACTCCGCTATGACATTCTGTATCATACCGATCTTTCTCGCGACAGCGGAAACACGGTCATTGGACTGCCGATTGATCGAATCAACTGGGGAAATTATGATCTTGTCGTCATTGATGAAAGCCATAACTTCCGAAATGGCAACGGCACCAACAGCAAAGGTATTGAAAAAGAAAATCGCTACATGCGCTTGATGAATAGAGTCATTAAGCCAGGCGTTAAGACAAAGGTACTCATGCTCTCTGCCACACCAGTAAATAACCGCTTCTATGATCTTCGTAATCAGCTGGCACTTGCCTATGAAGGCGATCCATCTGAATTTAACGAAAAGCTGAATATCAAATCGGATATTGATACGATTTTTCGACAGGCGCAGAAAGTATATAACGCGTGGTGTAAATTACCAGAGAAAGAGCGCACTACAGCTACTCTTCTCTCCCAGCTTGATTTTGATTTCTTTGAAGTACTGGATAGCGTAACCATTGCGCGTTCCAGAAAGCATATACAAACCTATTACGATGTTGCGGACATTGGAAACTTTCCAAAGAGAAACAAGCCAATCTCTCTTCGTCCGAAACTGACAACACGGCCAAATGCTATCAACTATAAAGAAGTATATGAACTGCTTTCAAAACTACATTTGACAATTTATACGCCAACCGCATTCATTCAGCCAAGCAAGCTACAGAAATACCTGAACGAAGATGAAACTGAGAAATTCCGCAGTGGCCGTGAACTTGGTATCCAGCGGTTGATGAGTATCAATCTGTTAAAGCGCATGGAAAGCTCTGTACATTCTTTCCTGCTGACTGTAAAGCGTATTTACGACTATCTGCATGATACCTCGCATGTAATTGATGATTTCATCGCTACCGGCGCTGATAGCCTGAACGAAATGCCTGACCTGTCCAGTGAAGCCGATGAATTCGACTACGATGATCAAAACACAGATTTCTTCAATGTTGGAAAAAAAGTCAAGATTGATCTCCGTGATATGGACTATATTTCGTGGAAACGCGAAATGGATGACGATATTGAGAACCTGCAACTACTGATTCTGATGATTGAAGACATCACCCCAGAGTATGACTTCAAACTGAATGAGTTAATTCGCATTATCCGTGAAAAGGCTGCAGCTCCGATTAATCCGGGCAATAAGAAGATATTGATTTTCACTGCCTTCTCAGACACCGCTGAATATCTCTACGAGAATATTAGTGACATGGCGCTGAAGGAGCTAGGATTGCATACTGCCCTTGTCACTGGATCGGTGGACGGTAAAACAACCATCCCGAAATTCAAACCAGATATGAATCATGTGCTTGCGTGCTTCTCTCCGAAGTCAAAAGACCGAGATGTGCTGTATCCTAAGGACAAAACGGATATTGATATCCTCATTGCTACAGACTGTATTTCAGAAGGTCAGAATCTGCAGGACTGCGATTATTGCGTAAACTACGATATCCACTGGAACCCAGTGCGTATCATTCAGCGTTTCGGACGAATTGATCGTATCGGCAGTAAAAATGCCGAGATACAACTTGTGAACTTCTGGCCGGATCTGGATCTCGACGAATACATCAACCTGAAATCCAGAGTGGAAACACGAATGCGTATTTCCGTCATGACTTCTACCGGTGATGATGACCTCATCAACCAGGAAGAAAAAGGTGATCTGGAATATCGCCGTAGCCAGCTCAAAAAGTTGCAGGAAGAAGTCGTGGACCTGGAAGACATGACCAATGGAATCTCCATCATGGACCTTGGATTAAATGAATTCCGTATGGATCTGCTCTCCTACATGAAAACACACAAAGATATTGACCATACGCCTTTTGGCATTCATGCGGTCGTCAAGGGAGACAAGCCTGGCGTTATCTTTGTTTTAAAGAATGTAAATGAACATATCAATATTGAAAACCAGAATCGTCTTCACCCATTCTATCTGGTCTATGTCGGTATGGATGGCAAAGTGATTACCAATCATCTGCAGCCAAAGGATACACTGGATATGATGCGGCATCTGGCACAAGGGAAAACAAATCCAGATATGAATCTGTGTGAACAGTTCAATAAGGCCACAGACAACGGCAAAGATATGGGGAAAATCTCTCAGCTACTGGAAGATGCCATCATGACCATCATCGATGCAAAAGATGAAAGTGATATCGATAGCTTCTTTGGTATCGGACAGACCACTTTCCTGTCCGGTGGCTTTTCCGGCCTGGATGACTTTGAACTAATATGTTTTATGGTGGTGATAAAATGATTGAGTTCCCTGCTGCTACGGCAGTGCACAAACGTTTGCCAAAGGAGGCATTTTATAAGCACTTACCGCTGACAAAGATACTGAAAGAAAAATTTGTATCCGACGTAGACCGAATCGTGGTTGAAAACAGTTTTACCAAAGAAAACCTGAACCTGGCGTCGGATGCAGAAATAAAAGAGATCATGCTACTATCCATTTCCCTGAAGAAACAGGAATTTGATGGTAAAGTCATTGAAGCAATCGCCCGGCAAAATCCACATAAGCTGGTATTTCTACTGAACTTCGAGGACCAACAACAGCTGGCCGTTTATCACAATAAGCTTTATTGCACCTTATGGATGGCTCATGATGAAATAGCATTAAAATTACGAGGCTATTCTTTAGATGAAATATGGGATTCTTTCATAGAGCAGATTGCTCTGTATGAAGAACGTGCAGAAGAAACCGCTGATCTTCCCATAGAGGATCGCCTTGCAATACAAAACCAAATACTAAAATTAGAAAAGCAAATCGATAAGACAGAAAACGCGATGTGGAAAGAACAACAGCCAAAGAAAAAATTTGAACTACACACTCGCCTTCGTGAATATCAAAAAAAGCTGGAGGATTTGAAACATGGAAAATCTTAAAATGCATACGCCAGATTTAGCGGACGAAAACTTTAAGAAGCTCGCTGCACTATTTCCGAATGCAGTGACGGAGACAAAAGATGAAAATGGCAATGTCGTGCGTGCTATTGATGCGGATGTACTGCGTCAGGAAATCTCTGCCACAGTGGTAGAAGGCCCGCAGGAACGTTATCAGTTTACATGGCCGGATAAGAAAAAATCAGTTGTGTTGGCGAATCAGCCTATTGCAAAGACACTGCGCCTTGATCGCGAAAAGTCTGTCGGTAAAGATGGCACTCCAGGAAATATTGATACAGAAAATATCTATATCGAGGGCGATAATCTGGACGCACTGAAACTGCTACAGGAGACTTATCTTGGTAAGGTGAAGATGATCTATATCGATCCGCCTTATAACACAGGCAATGACTTCATTTATGAGGATGATTTCTCACAGGATGCTGATGACTATCTTGGAAATAGCGGTCAGTTTGATGAAGAAGGAAATCGTCTAGTCCAGAATACAGAAAGCAATGGGCGATTCCATACAGACTGGCTAAATATGATGTACCCTCGTTTACGGTTGGCCAAAGATCTATTGACTAAAGATGGAGTAATTTTTATTTCAATAGATGATAATGAAGTAGATAATCTTAAAAAGATGTGTAACGAAATTTTGGGTGCTGGAAACTTTGAAGGTCATATTCATTGGAGAAGAAGACACAACCAACCAAATGACAAAACCAAAATGATTGGCTTAGTTGCAGAGCATATTTTAGTGTATGCTAAAAATAGTATGTATCTTAAATCGGTTGGTGTTGGAAAACTGGATGTTACAGCATCCTTTACAAATCCAGATAATGATCCCAATGGTCCATGGGCTAGTAAGCCTTGGAAAGTTGGCTCAGATCAGTCCGGTAGTCATTACACTATTACTACTCCATCCGGAAAAGTTATTGAGGGTGACTGGATGGGTGATGAAAGCACTTACAACCGTTTTCTTGATGAAGGAAGAATTTATTTCCCTAAAAATGGTGATGGAATGCCTCGAAAAAAATACTATCAATTTGAACGAGAAGAAGAAGGACAATGTGCGACTAATTGGTGGCCTCACGATCAGTTTGGACATAATCAAGGTGCTAATGATTGTATGACTGAACTCTTTGTCATAAAAAACATATTTAGCAACCCTAAGCCTGTAGAATTAATTAGAGCAATGTTGAAGGTTGGAAATGTAAAGGACGGTGATATTATCTTAGATTTTTTTCCTGGTTCATCAACAACTGCCCATGCTTTATTAAAACTAAACGCAGAAGATCAAAAGCACAGACGATTTATTCTTGTTCAGTTACCTGAGATGATTAATGAAAAAAAAGAAGCATATAAAGCAGGATATAAAACCATCTGTGACATAGGTGAAGAACGCATCCGTCGTGCCGGAAAGAAAATCAAGCAAGAAAGCCCTCTTACTACCACTGATCTTGACATCGGATTCCGTGTTTTTAAAGTAGACAGCACTAATATGGAAGATGTCTACTACCGCCCTGCCGATTACAACCAGGGACAAATGGAACTGTTCGCGGACAATATCAAGCCGGATCGTACACCAGAAGATCTGCTCTTCCAGGTTATGCTTGACCTTGGTATTCTGCTCTCCTCCGACATTCAGGAAACAGAAATTGCTGGCAAGAAGGTGTTCTCTGTAGCAGAGGGTTATCTTATTGCCTGCTTTGATAAGGATGTTACAGAAGAAACTGTCAAAGCAATTGCACAGAAGCAGCCGGTCTATGCCGTATTTCGTGACAGCAGTATAGCAAGCGACAGCGTAGCCACAAACTTTGAGCAGATCTTTGAAACCTATAGTCCAAGAACACAAAGGAAGGTGCTGTAATGGCTGAGATGAAATTCAAGTTTACCATACAGCCTTACCAGACCGAGGCTGTGGACAGCGTGGTGAGTGTCTTTGCCGGTCAGCCTTTCAACGACCATTTCACCTACCGCCGTGATGTTGAAATCAAACGTAATGTAACAAACTGGATGCTTTCCGATGAAGAATTGTACATGGGCTTTGCCAACGCTAAGGTACAGCTCGATTACGGTCAGCTTTTGGATAATATCCACCGTATCCAGGCCCGCAATAATATTAAGCTCTCCGATTCTCTAAAATCTGAAGGATTGGGCGTGTGCTCTCTTGATGTCGAAATGGAAACCGGCACCGGTAAAACTTATGTTTACATCAAGACCATGTTTGAACTGAATAAATTGTATGGCTGGAGCAAGTTTATTGTCGTTGTTCCAAGCATCGCGATCCGCGAAGGTGTTCAAAAGAGCTTTGAGACTATGCAGGAACACTTCATGGAGTATTATGGCAAGAAGGCTCGTTTCTTTGTGTATAACTCCAAGAATTTGCCAGATATCGATAATTATAGCCAGAGCGCAGATATCAATGTCATGATCATCAATATTCAGGCATTCAACGCCCGCGGTAAAGATGCAAGACGTATCCGTACAGAACTGGATGATTTCGGCAGCCGCAGGCCAATCGACGTAATCAAAGCAAACCGCCCTATTGTTATCTTGGACGAACCACAGAAGATGGGCGGCACGGCCACGCAGGAAAGCCTGAAGGAGTTTAACCCTCTATTCTGTCTGAACTACTCTGCCACTCATAAACAGCACCACAATTTGGTCTACGTGCTGGATGCCTTAGATGCATACAATAAAAAGCTGGTAAAGAAGATTGAAGTAAAGGGCTTTGATATCAAGAATCTGAGAGGTACAGACAGTTACCTCTTCTTGGAAAACATCGTCATAAGTCCCAAGAAGCCTCCTATGGCACGCATTGAATTTGAAGTTGGGTACAACAAATCCATCAACCGTGAGACCAGAATTCTCGGTGTGGATGATGATCTGTTCTCCCTCGCCAAAAACATGGAGCAATATCGTGGCTATCGCATCAGTGAAATTGATCCGATTCGTGGCACTGTAACTTTCACCAATGGAGAAGTCATCCATGCCGGAGAAGTCATCGGTGATGTTTCAGAGGCAGATCTTCGACGCGTACAGATCCGCGAAACCATTCGCTCCCACTTTGAGAAGGAAAGGGAGCTGTATTCTAAGGGCATCAAGACCTTGTCCCTATTCTTTATTGATGAGGTCGCTAAGTATCGTAAATACGATGAAGACGGCAATGAAATCAACTCTGAATACGGCGATATCTTTGAGCAGGAATATACTGACATTCTGAATGAATACCTGACGCTGTTTAACACACCATATGAGCAGTATCTTCGCTCCATTGATGTCCATAGCACGCATGCAGGTTACTTTAGCATCGACAAGAAAGGCCATAAGGTAGATAGTTCTCTGAAACGAGGCAGTGATGAAAGTGACGATATTTCCGCATACGATTTGATTTTGAAGGACAAGGAGCGCCTGCTTTCCTTTGAGAATCCGGTACGCTTCATCTTCTCTCACTCCGCTCTTCGCGAAGGATGGGATAACCCTAACGTGTTCCAGATCTGTACTTTGAAGCATGGTGGCAGCTCTCCTACACAGAAGCGCCAGGAAGTCGGTCGTGGACTTCGTCTTTGTGTAAATCAGAACGGCGAGCGCCAGGATTACGACACCCTCGGCAGCCAGGTACAAAAAATTAATCAGCTGACCGTCATCGCTTCTGATGGGTATAAAGACTTTGTTGCTGACCTTCAGAAAGGTATCCGTGAGGATCTGTATAACCGTCCAACCCAGGCAACCGCAGAATACTTCATCGGTAAAACACTCACTATCGGTGGCAGCGATGTTACGGTATCTGATAAGCAAGGCCGCGACATTTATCGTTATCTGATTAAAAACGATTACATCGATGAGGATGACCACGTAACCGACAAATATCGCGCAGACCTCGCAAACAATGCTCTTGTGCCAGTCCCTGAAAGCTGTAAGCAAATTACCGATGGTGTACACGCCCTCATTCAGAGCATCTTTGATGAGCACGCTCTTGATGATATGATCTCCGATGGTCATGAAACGAAAATTCAGGAGAATGCATTGAATGACAACTTTTACAAGAAGGAGTTCCAGACGCTTTGGAACTATATCAACCACAAATATGCTTATACCGTAGAATTTAACAGTGATGAACTGATTCAAAAAGCAATCGCACATATTGATGATAAGATGTTTGTGGCAAAGCTACAGTATACCGTTACCACCGGCCAACAGCAAGACAATATGAATTCCGCTTCACTGAAAAATGGAGCCAGCTTCATAGCAGAAAAAAGTAAGACTTATACCCTGGAACGTGCAGAAGGCAGTGCTGTAAAATATGATCTGGTCGGCAAAATTGCAGAAGGTGCAAAATTAACGCGTCGTTCTGCTGCAAAGATTCTGGCAGGCATCCGGCCATACACCTTTGCCATGTTTAAAAACAACCCAGAGGAATTTATTACAAAGGCCATCCGATTGATCAACGAACAGAAAGCAACCATGATCGTAGAGCAAATCACCTACAATCAAACCGATGGCACCTATGATAGCTCAATCTTTACAGCCGAAAAGAACACGGATTTTTCCAAGGCATATCATGCAAAGAAAAACGTGCAGGATTATGTCTTTACTGACGGCTATGCTAAAGACGGCCAGAGTATTGAGCGCCAATTCGCTGAGAACATGGATTTAGCTGATGAGGTCTGTGTCTATGCTAAACTGCCGAAGGGCTTCTCCATTCCAACCCCTGTCGGCAACTACTCTCCCGACTGGGCGATTGCTTTCCATAAGGGAATGGTTAAGCATATTTATTTCATTGCTGAAACCAAGGGAAGCATGGAAACGTTGAATTTGAAGCCTATAGAAAAAGCGAAAATCGACTGCGCCAGAAAGCTATTCCACAACCTCTCCTCTGCTGATGTGATTTACGACAGCGTTGATAGCTATCAGCACCTGTTGGATATTATGGACAAGCTATAAAATCTCCTAAAAAGCAATGCACACCCACATAACGAAATATCCCGTTCATCGTTACGGAATAGATAAGTCGTTATGAAGGTGTGCATTTTCATATTTAAGGTGAGAAAAAGTCTGCAAATAAAATTCTTCTACGATAGGCAAGGGTAATAGACTTAAAAATCAGGCTTTTCACCCTTGTTTTATATACAACAGTTATTGAATGGCACATCAAGAGCAGGCTGTTTTCCGCCCGTCTTAATCATCGGCCTATTCGTTACGCTGGAGGGCGGCCTTCGTACATAATACTCAGTCGCCATACACCTGCGCCCAGCGTTGAATCGTACTAGTCCATTTTATCAGATCGTTCTGATTTTTTGATTGTCTACTTGACGTGGAACGGTTCAATCTCCATTGGTGCCCTTTTCTTATTACAGCTCCATTTTTCCAAAATCAATATAAAGATCTGAGTAAATACCGGCCTTCACTTTATCTTTAAAAGTATAGTCCGCCGTATCGTCATTTTCAAAATCCCAAACAGTAATGCGTTCTTTTGCCGGATCGACAATCCAATACTCCCGGACGCCCGCAGTGCGATATTTGAAAAGTTTCGTTGAGCAATCCATACGTCTACTTGATGGGGATACTATTTCAATTATCCAGTCCGGTGCTCCATTGCAACCTTTGTCATTTAGCTTGTTGGGATCGCAGACAACGGAAATGTCCGGTTCCACGTAGTTAAAATCATCCTTATTAATGAATACAGCGAACGGAGCAGAATAAACTTCACACTTCCCCTTATGTTCTTTGATGTAATTGTATATTGCTGCAAATAAGTCACCAGAAATAAGCTGATGTGTTCTACTTGGCGTTGGTGCCATATAGTAAATCTGTCCGTCAATTAGTTCAGCTCTTTCTCCATCCGGAAGATTGTAAATATCTTCTAGCGTATATGTTTCTGCTTTTGGTAATGGCATAGTGTGGTCTCCTTTCTGACAAATGTTATTTGACTTCTTCTGCACCTTATTTTTAAAACTCTGTTTGCTGATACCTGATATCTTAGGCATTTACAGCTCAATCCATAAACATAGTATACCATAAGTTCTATATGGATACATCGTTTTTCAATACAGCATCTATATTTTTTTGTACTAGCACCTATAATCTCTTCAAAATCTTACGCAAAAGACCCCACAGCCGCATTTCTGCAACTGCAGGGTCTTTCTGTATTTATTCTGTAATCATTTCTCGTATAGAAACAAGATCCGAATTACATATGATCATGGCAGGTACGTGCAATTACGTCCATCTGCTGCTCTTTTGTCAGGTCGATGAATTTAACTGCATAGCCGGATACACGGATCGTGAAGTTTGCATACTCCGGTTTCTCCGGGTGCTCCATTGCGTCGATCAGTTTTTCGGTTCCGAATACGTTTACGTTCAGGTGATGTGCACCCTGCTCGAAGTATCCGTCCAGAACGTGTACCAGGTTCTCGGTACGCTCTTCGTCGTTATGTCCAAGTGCGCCCGGGTTAATGGTCTGGGTGTTGGAGATTCCGTCCAGAGCATCCTCATACGGCAGTTTTGCTACAGAGTTCAGGGAAGCAAGAAGTCCGCTCTTCTCTGCGCCGTAAGACGGGTTAGCTCCTGGAGACAGAGGCTCACCGGCTTTTCTTCCGTCCGGCAGAGAACCAGTTGCTTTACCATATACAACGTTGGAAGTAATGGTAAGGATAGAGGTAGTCGGCTCAGAATCACGATAGGTATGGCAGTATTTCAGTTTGTCCATGAAGGTACGAAGCAGCCATACAGCGATCTCGTCTGCTCTGTCATCGTCGTTGCCGTATCTTGGGAAGTCGCCGGTTGTCTCGAAGTCAACAGCCATTCCTTCTTCGTCACGGATAACTTTAACTTTAGCGTATTTGATTGCGCTTAAGGAGTCTACTACGTGAGAGAATCCTGCGATACCGGTTGCGAAGGTACGTCTTACATCGGTGTCGATCAGAGCCATCTCTGCTGCCTCATAGTAGTATTTGTCATGCATGTAATGGATCATGTTCAGAGTTCCAACGTACAGATGAGCCAGCCAGTCCATCATAACGTCGTATTTCTTCATAACCTCATCATAGTCCAGATACTCAGCAGTGATCGGCTGATATTCCGGAGCAACCTGCTGTTTTGTCTTCTCGTCTTTACCGCCGTTGATCGCGTACAGAAGGCATTTTGCAAGGTTTGCACGAGCGCCGAAGAACTGGATCTCCTTACCGGTCTCGGTAGCAGATACACAGCAGCAGATGGAGTAATCATCGCCCCATACCGGACGCATTACATCATCGTTCTCATACTGGATGGAGCTTGTCTGTACAGAAATATGAGCTGCATATTTTTTGAAAGCTTCCGGAAGGTGCTCAGAGTACAGAACAGTAAGGTTCGGCTCTGGGGACGGTCCCATGTTTTCCAGTGTATGCAGGAAACGGAAATCGTTCTTTGTAACAATAGAACGTCCGTCGATTCCCATACCGGCAACTTCCAGAGTAGCCCATACCGGGTCACCGGAGAACAGCTGATTGTAAGACGGAATTCTTGCGAATTTAACCATACGGAATTTCATTACCAGATGGTCGATCAGCTCCTGAGCTTCTTTCTCAGTCAGGATTCCTTTTTCAATATCTCTTTCGATGTAGATGTCAAGGAAAGTAGATACACGGCCAACGCTCATTGCAGCACCGTTCTGAGTTTTGATAGCTGCAAGGTATCCGAAGTACAGCCACTGAACAGCTTCTCTTGCGTTCTTAGCCGGCTCGGAAATGTCATAGCCATAGGACTGTGCCATAACTTTCATATCCTGCAGTGCTCTGACCTGGTCAGCGATCTCTTCTCTTAACTGGAAGTCACCACGACGCATTCCCTGACGATTTGTTGCAGCGAAGTCTGCTTTTTTGCGCTCGATCAGGTAATCAATACCGTACAGAGCAACACGACGGTAGTCGCCTACGATACGGCCACGGCCATAGGTATCCGGCAGACCTGTCAGAATTTTATTGTGACGGGCTTTCATCATCTCTGGTGTGTAGATGTCGAATACACCCTGGTTATGTGTTTTGTGATATTTAGTGAAAATTTCATGAAGCTTCTCGCTTGGTTTGTAGCCGTAAGTCTCGCAGGACTGCTCAGCCATTTTAATTCCACCATACGGCATAAATGCACGTTTCAGCGGTTTGTCTGTCTGAAGACCAACTACCTGCTCCAGATCTTTCATGCTGTCATCGATATATGCTGCGCCGTAAGCTGTGATTCCGCTTACAACGTCTGTCTCCATATCCAGAACGCCGCCTTTTGCACGCTCTTCTTTCTGGAGTTCCTGTAATTTGCCCCACAGACGGTCTGTAGCCTCTGTCGGTCCTTCCAGGAATTTCTCATCTCCGTCATATGGAGTATAGTTGTTCTGAATAAAGTCACGTACGTCGATGCCTTCTTTCCAGAGTCTTCCGGTAAAGCCATCCCACTGTTCAAATTCTCTCATTTGATTTGTTCCTTTCTGGTGTTATTTTGTTTCGTCACGCTCCGGCATCTTCTTTGCACCGGGCATGAACACCTCCGCATGCATAATATAACAAATCTCTGCTTTCCGCGCAAGATATGCACTTGAAAAAATACAAGGAAAACCACAAAATCTTGTATTTTTATAAGAACAAAATCTACATGTGGCGCTTTTCTTTTATGCCCCGTATCCGATTTCATATATCTGCTCTGCAAAGTCACAAATAACATATGTTCCATCGGAAAATTCACTCTTCTGTACGCTTCCGTCCACCGTCATACACTCGTGGCGTACCAGTTCCAGGAGTGCCGTTTTTTCATGCAGCTCCGTTACAACGCGGCATCTTTCTGTCATCTCTTCCAGACTGATTTTCTCCCCGTCAAATGCACCATCTGTATTCGGATATGCGCCGTCCCGTACAAGATACGGTGCACCGCCTGCAAGAAGCGCATACAGCATATAGTCCTCGTCTTTTGAAACACGGTCCATCATCCACGGCTCGATCACACAGTCATGATACACAAGATTAAAGAGCGGCACCGGGATTCCTTTTTTCGGTGTCTCTGCCGGGCGCAGCATAAAGTCGTACGGCGCATAATGGCAGAATACCAGATACGGAACGGCCCAGTCGCTGACCTCCTCGGAGCTTGAGAGAATCCCCTGTGATAGCAGCCAGGAGAAGCAGTTTCCGCGGTACGTATAGCAGTCTCTTCTCGTCATCACATGCTCCGGATTTGCGCACTCGTCGCCCTCGTTGCACGTAAACACATCGAGGTATGCACCGTCAAGCCGGATTCCGTTTTTCTTCAGCTCGGCAAAATTCCGTTTCACATAGAACGGTGCCTGCGTTGCACAGAGATAGCTCTGCGGTCCGCCCGCCCAGTAACTGTGTCCCGGTATCGTTCTATCCGGAAGGCGGCAGGCATAATTTTCATCGTAGCTCGGCGCTGCATGGTAATAATCGCGGTACTGGTCGTGAATACCGAATTTGTAGCCGAAATCATGCATCGTATCGACAAGCGATTTCATGTCTTCCCATCCGCCGGCCGCTTGGCATGCCGGTGTGTAGTCCGGATGCTGGTTGTCATACCCCGGTTCTGCCCAGCCGTCCAGATGAAGATAGACTTTCTCTACGCCGAGATCATGAATTTCGCGGATCTGCTGTTCGCGCACGGAAAACGGCACTACGCGGTTATTTTTCTCCGGATTCTGCGGATCGAAAAAGCCGGACTCCGGCTGCACAACCGTCTTGATTCCCGTATGAACAAAACACGTTCCCACAAGATCGTGAATGGACGGATTCTGTACTGCCTTTTCTTTCAAAGTGCGCAGATGGCCCTGTTCCCGTACATACTGACGGTATGTTTTGCAGAGGTCGTTATAATCGCAGTTATTTAAAAACGTATAACGGAATACGCGGCGGTAATTCATTGTTCCAAGGCTTGGCTCCAGCCATGCCCCCACGCTGGTATACGGGCCGCCTGCCGGGTGCTCTGCCTGATAACCGACGTTCCACGGTGTTGTACAGATCGCTGTATAGCCGCATCTTTCCTTCACCTGGCCAAACCACGGCATATAGCCGCCGGAGGTCTCAAATCTGCCGTCAAACGAAAGCTTTCCAAGTTCCGTCTTCCAGGTATTCGGAATCAGAAGTCCCTGTCCCTCGGTAAGGAGTGTATACCAGTCATCGCGCCCGTTTGTAAACTCCATTGCCGTCGGCCACAGCACCTTTACCGGATGCAGTCCCTCCTCGCAGAGCGGAATCCACTCCATCCAAAATGTTTCATCCACAGCTTCGATCCAGATAATCGTCTCGAAGGCATACGGTGTTCCCGCAAATCCCGCATAACGGCTCCGGATGCCGCATCCGACGCCGAAGGAATAGACCTCATGGGAAATCTCCTCTGCATCCAGGAAACGGTATGTTCCCTCTGCAAAAATCAGTTCCGGTGTCTTTTTCGGATCCGTATTCCAGACAACGCCGTCTTTTTCGATCCTAAGTCCCAGCGTCTCTTCATCGAGCATCACAGCAAGCGATCCGCTTTCTATTTTTTTCATCGTGTGATATTCCCCTTTTTCTTTATCATATGCGTTCCAAACACCAGAAAGGCGCAGAGAACCCGTCCGCCTTTCTCTGCACGGTTCCGGATTTTCTGCGCCTTTTTCCACCTAACTTACATAATCTCTTCTTTTTCTACGACTTTACCGTCTCTCCAAATTCTCTCCAGATCGTAGAACAGGCGGTTCTCCTCATCAAAGATGTGGATGACAACATCGCCGTAGTCCATCAGAATCCAGTTTGCGGTCTGATAGCCTTCGATCTGTTTTGGATGTACGCCGGCTTTTCCGAGTACCTCCTCTACGTTGTCTGCCATCGCCTGTACCTGGTTACGGTTGCTTCCGCTGGCGATCATGAAATAATCTGCCAGGGTAGAAACATGGGTAATGTCCAGAATGCGGACATCCATTGCTTTTTTATCTTCCAGTGCTTCCAGTGCAAGTTTTGCAGTCTGTTTTGCTTCGCTCATTTATACTTCCTCCTTTGCCGTCCGTTCCCGGTGCAGTGCCTCATAGAACTGATATGCCTGCTCCGTCATCGGGTCCATCGTCTTCGGGTTTTCCGACAGATACGCCATACTGTCTTTTAAAATTTCATACATGCATTCGTCGATATCGGTGAATGCCAGCTTCCGAAGGCGGGTAAGATGAGGCGCCTTGTTTCGTGCCGGCTCGATATAATCTGCGATATAGATGATCTTCTCCAGCAATGTCATATCTTCTTTTCCTGTCGTATGCCAGGTGATGGCGCTTAAGATCTCCGGATCTTCCACCTTATACTTGTCCTTCGCCAGAAATGCACCGAGCTTGGCATGGATCAAAAACGGATTGTTCCGCTCAAACTCAGTGATTTCAATCTTATTTTTCTCACACATGGTGATTTTTTTCTTATTCGGAATGCATTTTGCACAGTCGTGAAGCAGTCCCGCGACACGGGCTTTTTCGAGATCCTCGCCCCATACCATCGCCATGGATGATGCGGTAAACATCACACCGAGCGTGTGATGATAGCGGTCTTCATCGACTTCCTTCTGGAGTTTTTTGTCCAGTTTCCATAAATCGTACTGTTCCATCCTGCTCTTCCTCTAATCCTGATAGATTTTCTGCTCCTGAATGTAGGAAATCACAGAATCCGGCAGATAGTATTTCACGGATTTTCCTTCCCGGATCCATTCCCGCAGTTCGTGGGAAGAAACATCCAGATTCGGTGTGTCGAGTTTCAGAAAGGTACCGTGAAGTTTTTCTGCATTTCGTTCCATACAGGCCAGAAGCTCTTCCTCTTTTGCCCGATCCCTGGTCGCCACAAGGATCTTTGCCGCGGCGCAGATCCGCTCTGGATTTTTCCACTCATCAAAATAGAACAGGGAATCCGCTCCAATGATAAAGTAAAACTCCGTGCCCGGATGTTCCTTCCGCATCGCCTCAAGCGTCCGATAACTGTAGGTATAGCCCTCATCTTTCATCTCTTTGGTGCAGAGCACAAAATGCGGATTGGATGCGATGGCACGGCGCACCATCTCGACACGCTGTGCATCCTTTGCCTGTCCCGCCCGGTTCCGCTTATGTGGCGGATTTCCGGCCGGAAGAAACCAGACTTCATCAAGCCCGAACTGCTCGTACGCCGCCTCGCCAAGGATCAGATGACCGATATGAATGGGATCGAATGTGCCTCCCATAATGCCAATTTTTCTGTTTTTCTTTTCCATACGTTTTCCTCAAAAAGCGCCGGAACTGCAGCGGTATGCTCCGGTCCCGGCGGTTCTTTCCTGCGGATTATTTCGGAAGCTGAATTTTCTTTTTCTCTTTTTTGCCCTCTTTGTACAGCACGATCTTTTTGCCGATCACCTGTACGACCTGGGAATTGGTGCGTTCTGCCAGAACTTCTGCGATCTCTCTTGGATCATCGAGGCAGTTCTGCAGTACATTGATTTTAATTAGTTCTCTCGCCTCAAGTGCCTCTGCTACAGCAGCGGTATGCTCCGGCGTGATGCTGCTTTTTCCTACCTGCAGGATCGGTTCCATGGTCATGGCAAGGCCTTTCAGGTATGCTCTCTGCTTGCTGGTCATACGTCTCCTCCTTCGTTATTTATTCGTTCTATTTATAATAATCAAATTCAAATCCATACATCTTGACGGTATCGCCTTCCTGGATGCCGGCCTGCTCGAGTTCGTCTAAGATACCGGTATCTTTTAAGAACCGCTGGAAGAAAGCAAAACCTTTCTCGGAATCCAGATTGGTGTAGCCGAGCATTTTCTCGATCTTCGGTCCCTCGATGATGAAGCGGTGCTCGTCCTCCGGGTCCTGCTCGACGGTGTACGGCAGGTTCTCGGCAAGAAGCATATCCTCCGGGAAGAATTCCTGCTCGAAGACCATACGCTCTTTCGGAAGCTCATCGAGTTTTTTCTGTACGGCATATAAAAGCTCTTTTAAGCCTTTTCCGCTGACGGCAGAAATCGGATAAACCGGGATGCCTTTCGGCTCGAACTCTTTTTTCAGACGTTCCACCGGATCCTCTTCGCCCTCTTCTACATAGATCGCATCGGTCTTATTGGCCGCGATGATCTGCGGGCGTTTTGCGATCTCCGGGTTATAGGCTTCGAGCTCTTTGTTGATCTTGTTGATATCATCCACCGGATCTCTTCCCTCGGTCGATGCAACGTCTACTACATGGATCATCACGCGGGTTCTCTCGATGTGGCGCAGGAATTCATGGCCGAGGCCGACTCCTTCCGATGCACCCTCGATCAGTCCCGGGATATCTGCGATAACAAATCCGCTGCAGCCCTCAAGGTCTACGACACCGAGGTTCGGGGAAAGTGTGGTAAAGTGATAATTTGCGATTTTCGGTTCTGCATTTGTCACACGGGAAAGAAGGGTCGATTTTCCAACGTTCGGGAAGCCGACGAGTCCGACGTCCGCGATGACTTTCAGTTCCATTCTTACTTCCAGCTCCTGTGCCGGCTGGCCTGGCTGGGCGTATTTCGGAACCTGCATGGTAGCGGTTGCGTAATGCATATTTCCGTTTCCGCCTTTTCCGCCTTTTAATACAACCTGACGGCGGTTTTCACCGGACATATCTGCGATGACTTTTCCGCTCGCAGCGTCCATAATGACGGTTCCTTCCGGTACTTTCAGGACAATATCTGCGCCGTTTCCGCCATGGCATCTGCGTTTTCCGCCCGGCTCGCCGTCGGTAGCAGAAAACTTTCTTCTGTGGCGGTAATCAACCAGTGTATTCAGTCCTTCGTCAACTTCAAAAATAACGTCTCCGCCTTTGCCGCCATCGCCGCCGTCCGGCCCGCCGTTCGGTACAAAAAGCTCTCTGCGGAAACTGACATGTCCGTCTCCGCCCTTACCGGAGCGGATCAGAATTTTTGCTCTGTCTGCAAACATGGTATTCTCCTGTCTTGTTTTATCTAAATCCAAATCGGTCTGTTGGACCTTTAATTATTATTAACAAAAACGGCTTCAAACCTCTTAAGATTTGAAGCCGCACCTTTGTCTTACTCTTCTGTTGCTACCGGATATACGGAAACCTGTTTTTTGTCACGTCCTTTTCTTTCGAAAGCTACGCGTCCGTCAACCATAGCGAATAAGGTATCGTCTTTTCCGATTCCTACGTTCACGCCTGGATGAATCTTGGTTCCACGCTGTCTGTAAAGAATGTTTCCAGCCTTTACAACCTGTCCGTCAGCTCTTTTTGCTCCTAATCTCTTGGACTCGGAATCTCTACCGTTCTTGGTAGAACCAACTCCTTTTTTATGAGCGAAAATCTGAAGGTTCATATTTAACATGGTATTACACCTCCTTGAATGCGATCTCTAAGTATTGTGCTCCATAATCGCGGCGGATACTTTCGAGGCCCAGCAAAAGTGATTTTACAAGAAGTGCGGTACTTTCAGAATACCCATTCGGGAATGAAAAATACACGTATCCATCTCCAGCTTCACTTATAATCAGATCCTCTGTCAATGTTTCCACGGAATTTACGGTGTTTACAATCAATGCGGAGACAGCGGCACAGATGATATCCTGCCCTTCCTCTGCATAGCCTGCATGACCGTTTGACTCCACGGAGATGTACTCGCCGTCAGACTCTGTTACGGTTATACAAATCATAAGACTTAAGCGTTGATTTTTTCAATCTTCACTTCAGTGTACTGCTGTCTGTGACCGTTTTTCTTATGATAACCAGTTTTTCTCTTATACTTGTAAACGATAACTTTTTTGCCTTTACCGTTTCCAACTACAGATGCGGTTACGGATGCATTTTTAACGTCCTCGCCAACTTTCAGTCCGTCATTGCTTACTGCAAGTACCTGATCAAAAGTTACGGTTTCTCCAGCTTCAACGCCAAGTTTCTCTACTCGGATAACATCGCCTTCAGCTACCTTGTACTGTTTACCACCTGTTGCAATAATTGCGTACATATGGCACCTCCCTATCAATTACTCGCCAGATTCGGTGGTCTTTCGACTCTTTTACCTCTCTGTGCGGCATACTTCTACAATATATCATCACGTCTGCTGTTTGTCAATAGTATTTTTCAGGAAATTGCAGATTTTTTTTCACATGCAATTGCCAGTGCGCCAGGTCCGATGTGGCAGGCAACGCTTAAGGACAGTGGATGCGCATCGACTTCAAAATCCGGGAAGGCTTCTTTTACTTCGACAATCCATCCATCGATTACTTCTTTGTCGTTTGCGGTATAGGCAATGTGAAGTCCCATGATGCCGGCTGCACGTTCTTTTGCGAAGCGTTTGTCCATATCTTTTTTCATAGCCTTGATCATGGCTTTCTTTGCCTGTTTCACACCGCGCGCTTTTTCAAACGCGTCAAGCTTCTCTCCCTGGATCGTCAGCACCGGTTTGATATTTAAAACGGTTCCGATCATGGCTGCTGCCGGCGTAACGCGGCCGCCTTTTTTCAGGTATTTTAACGTATCTACCATAATATAGATACTTGCATCCAGCGCATCCTCTTCCAGAATTGCTTTGATGTCTTTTGCTGCCACGCCGCGGTTTGCCATTTTCTTTGCATCCAGAACAGACTGCTGCTGCGTAACGGAGATTCTCTGGTTGTTGACAACCTGCACTTTTCCTTCGTAGTCCTCGGACAGCACGGTCGCTGTATCACAGGAGGTGGAAAGGCCGCTTGACATCGGAATGTAAACAATGTCATCGTACTCTTCGAGAATTTTGTTCCAGAAATCCATCAGATCTCCCGGAGACGGCTGAGATGTGGAAACAGCCGCATCCTCTGCCAGAATCTCGTAAAACTGTTCCTGTGTCAGGTCGATATCCTCAAACTGGATTTTTCCGCGCATGAAGAAAGGCATCGGAAGGACAAAAACGCCCAGCTCTTTCGCCTGACTTTGTGTAATACCGCTGTTGCTGTCGGTAGCAATAGCTGTTCTTGCCATAGTTCTTATTCCTGCTGTCTCTTTTTAGAGAAACAGCTTTTCCTTTCTGTAATATCGTGTAACGCTTGATTTGCTGTTATTCTATCATAAATCGTACCTGTTTTCTACCCGGCTTGGACATTTCTGCAAAATTGCCCAAACTGCTTTTGATTCTTTTTACATCATACCAATACCAAGGAAAAACAGTCCGCCAAGGATCAGCAGAATGGTCGGAATTACGATTTTTGCAATGGTCTTTTTTCTTCTCTCCTTCGGGAAAAATCCTTCGCTTTTTGTCTGCTGGTACATCAGAAGACGGCTTCCCATATAAAGACCGATCGGCATCAGCGCCGCTTCGATCAGATACATGCCGATGTACGTTTCCGTTGCGTATCCGCTGCCTGCTGCTGCGTTCCCCTGCGAGAACATATAGAGGAAGCTTGCCGCAATGCTCGCCACAATCGTCGATGCGTTATGGACGAAATGAAACAGCGAGCTGTAAAACATGTTGTCGGTCTTCATCCGCACATACGAGAGAACGATTCCCATCATCATCATCGGAAGAAAACGGACGATGCTCATGTGGAAAGCGCCAAAATAAACGCCCATCAGAAGCAGCATCACCCATTTCTTTTTGATTCCGCGCAGGCTGTACTGCAGAAGACCGCGGTGCAGTGCTTCTTCACAGATGGCCGGTGTCAGCGCAACGACAAGCAGCTCGCCGAAACAGGAAAGGCCCGCCATACTGCTGTCCATGGATTCCGAGAGGCTTGCGTATTCCTGCGGGAAAATCCATTCCATCAGAAGGAAAAGGGCAAGCACACCGCGGTACGTCACATACCACATCAGAATGGTTCCGAGGATTCCGGCTCCATCCGGCTTTTTTAATGGGAACACTTCTTTTAACGGAATATGAAGTGCCCGTACGACGAGAATGGATCCGATCAGGAATACAATGATCTCGTCCAGCGCATTTCCATACATCCCTCCTGCAAGAACCAGCGGGATTCCAGCGAGATTAAAAAGAACCATCAGAAAGGCAAACACCAGCAGGCCCTGCCATGGTTTCAGTATCTTTTCTTTTTCCGCCGGATGCGGCCGTTTTGCCGGCATCTGGTTTCGAAAGGGTTCGTAAAGATATGGGGTATCATTTTCATTGAGGTGAATCGGTTTCTTTTGTGGTTCCATATTCATTCCTCCTTTGTAAGGTCACTGTCATTTCATCTGTTCTGCCAGCGGCCGGCGGATTTTCTTTCTCGTCAGTTCCACGAGATGAAGCGCCGTCATATCCACAACTTTGGTCGGAACGGGATCTTCCCGCACAAGACCCTGCAGGAAGCCGAGAAGGCGCTCCTCCTGCTCTTTTTCCGGCATGTTGATAAAGTCAACCAGGATCAGACCGGAAATCCCGCGCAGGCGGATCTGGCGGGCGATTTCGCGGGCTGCCTCCTGGTTTACGCTGTACAGAAACGTATTTTTCCGTCCGCCGAGCTGCTTTCCGCTGTTCACATCGATCGCGGTCAGCGCTTCGGTCGGTTCGATCACGAGGAATCCGCCGGAAGGCAGATCCACACGTTTGTCGAGTGCCTGTTTTACGTGATTTTCGAGATTTTCTTTCTTTGTCAGTGTGGTAAGCTGATCCTCATACCAGGTCAGGCGGCAGTCGTGAAAATCATGGCGCTCCAGATATTCTCTGCAGATCTCATACGTTTCTCTGTCATCTGTCACAAGTTCTGAAACTGACGGTGCATACCGTTTGACGAGCTCCGGCACGGCATCTGACGCCCGATACAGGCAGGAGTACAGGCTCCGCATCGTTCCATACTGGACAATCCGCGCGAGTTTTTCGGACAGCTCGAGATATTCCTGCCGGATCTCTTCTTCCGAAGCATCAGCGGATGCGGTGCGGAAGATCACGCCAAACGGAAGGCTTCCGCCGGAAAGCTCTGGAAACATCCGGCTTCCCAGTTCTTTTAACCGTTTTTTCTGCTCCGGCAGAAGGCGTCCCGAGCATGAGATTTCCGGCTTTCCATAATAGAGCGCCAGGGCACTTCCCGAAAGAGAAAGTTCTGCTGTCGCCGACGGAAGCTTCGTTTTCTGCGCTTCCCGCTGGATCTGCACGACAATTTCATCTCCGACATGCAGTTCCGTTCCCGGTGCTTTTTTCAGAAGATACCCTTCTTTTACACGGGACAGATCAAGAAAACAGCTCTGCTGCTCCGCAAACGAGACAAATGCCCCGCGGATCCCGGGCGCCAGTTTTTCCACCCGGCCGACATAGATATTGCCAAGCAGCGTTTCCTTCTCCCTGCAGAGGGCCGTCAGTTCGACCGGTTTTTCTCCTTCCACCAGCGTGTGTACCAGGTAATCTTTTCCCTCCCACGGCAGATGGGCAATGACAACTCGTTTACTCAACTTCTTCTCCTAATGCTTCCAGCGGAACCAGCTTTCGCTCTTCTTCCGTTCCGATGTCTGCGTAAACTTCCTCGCGCAGAATCGTGTATGCAAACGGCGGCAGTTCAACCCCGCACCATTTGCAGAACGCTTCCATCACGAGCTCCGGTTTCAGGTTCGAAACACTTCCGGTGGAGAGCTGCATCCAGACACCACTTTTCTTTGCTTTCATATCGTAAATCCATGGGCGGATATCGGTCAGCTTTTCGCTTCGTTTTGTCTTTCGCATGATCTCAATCTGCGGAAGTGCAAAAAACACCGGTACTTTCGTTTCCAGATCAATCTCCGGCATTTTTCCCTCGCGGAACTGCACGAGATAATCGGCTCCTGCTACGAGAGACATTGCCTTGCTTGCTTTTCCATCCGGCACATGGCGGGCGGAAAGCACTTCCATTCCCTCAACCATCGTCGCATTCAGACGTTTTACAATCTCGTCGGTTTTCATATCTTCCGCGAGCACCATATCGAAATATTCACCGGTGCTGCTGATGCCGACACCGAGCGGAGAAGCAAACGACAGCAGCATGTGCGGGCTGAAGCCCTCGGAATAAGCGATCGGAAGTTCTGCACGGCGGATTGCTTTCTGGAAGTAACGCATCACATCCAGATGACCCACAAATTTCATCACACCTGTTTTGGCAAACTTAATTCTGATTTTCATAGCAGACACCTCCTCCGAATGATTTTGCTCCGCAGCCGGAACACTGCATCTTACAGTTCGGGGTAACGGTTTCTTTCTGTGCCCGCTCCCATTCGCGGATCAGGAATTTTTTCGTCACGCCGATATCAAGGAAATCCCACGGAAGGATCTCATCGGTGCTGCGCTCACGGCAGGCATAGAACGAAACGTCAATGCCGGTCTCTGCAAACGCTTCTTCCCAGGCATCTTTCCGGAAATACTCGGACCAGGCATCGAAAATAGCACCTTTTCTGTACGCTTTTTCAATAACTTCGGCACATTTCCGGTCACCGCGTGCAAGGAATCCCTCCAGAAGGGAAATATCTGCCTCATGATAAATGTAACGGATGCTCTTCTGATTCAGCTGTGCGCGGACCTCTGCCTTTGCAATCGCCGCTTTGTCAAGAAACTCCCTCTCCGTGTTCATCGGTGCCCACTGGAACGGGGTGAACGGCTTCGGGATAAAGAACGAGGAGCTTGCCGTAATCTGGCATTTTCCGTTTCTCTGGTCTTTCGGAATCTCATAGTAACGCTCTGCGATCTTTTCCGCCAGATGCGCAATTCCTTTGATATCATCCTCGGTCTCGGTCGGAAGGCCCAGCATGAAATACAGTTTTACTTTATTCCAGCCGCCCTCAAACGCTTTTCCGGCTCCGTCGAGAATGACTTCCTCGGTCAGACCTTTATTAATAACATTCCGCATCCGCTGGCTTCCCGCCTCCGGTGCGAAGGTCAGGCTGCTCTTTTTGATATCCTGTACCTTGCTCATGACATCGAGGGAAAATGCGTCGATTCGAAGAGACGGAAGGGAAATATTGACACCTTTTTCCGGGCAGCTGTCGATCAGATAGTTGACAAGCTCCGGAAGATGGCTGTAATCACTCGAGCTCAAAGAACTCAACGAAATCTCATCGTGGCCGGTATTGCGCAGCATATGGGTCGCAAGTTCTTTTAACTTCTCCACATCGCGCTCTCTTGTCGGACGGTACACCATACCCGCCTGGCAAAAACGGCAGCCGCGGATACAGCCGCGCTGGATCTCCAGAACGACACGGTCCTGTGTTGCCTTGATAAACGGCACGACCGGTTTCTCCGGATACGTTGCCTCGGTCATATCCATGACGAGCTGTTTTTTGATCTTTTCCGGTGCTTCCGGAATGGACGGCGTAAAGGCCGCGATCGTTCCGTCCTCGTGGTACGTTACTTCATAAAACTGCGGTACGTAAATACCAGGGATCCGGCATGCCTTTTTCAGGAAATCCTGACGGGTTCCGCCGTTCTTTTTATTTTCCAGATACGTGTCAAAAAGCTTGTCGTACACAACCTCGCCCTCTCCGATGTAAAACAGATCGAAGAACGGAGCGATCGGCTCCGGATTGTACGTACACGGGCCGCCGCCGATAACGATCGGGTCCTCGTCGGTACGCTCCACCGCATGCAGCGGGATTCCGGCAAGGTCGAGCGCCTGCAGAACGTTCGTATAACACATCTCATACTGCAGGGTGATAAACAGGAAATCCTCGTTTTTCACCGGCTCCTGGGATTCCAGGCCGAACAGCGGAATGCTCTGTTCCCGCATCACGCGGTCCAGATCCGGCCATGGGGAATAGACACGCTCACACCACATGTCCTCACGTTTGTTAAACATATCGTACAGGATCTGGATGCCAAGGTGGGACATACCGATCTCATACACATCCGGGAACAGGAATGCGCCGCGCAGGGCTACTTTCTCTTTGTCTTTTACGACACTGTTGAATTCATTTCCAATGTATCGCGCAGGCTGCTCAATCTGGAGCAGCACTTCTTCTGGCAATGCTAATTTTCTCATGCAATTCTCTCACTTGTTCTTATTTTTATTTGTCCAGATACGCCGCAAGCAGTTCCAGCGTATTCTTCACGCCGTCCACATGGCTTCTCTCATATCCATGGGATGCGTACACACCGGCGCCGATCAGGGCATGGCGTGCGTCTGCGCCGCCGCGGAGCGTTGCCTCCACGTCAGAGCCGTAGTGCGGGTAAACATCCGCCGCATAGTCGATTCCGTTTGCTTTTGCCGCCGCAATCAGCTCACCGGTAAAATCGTAGCTGTAAGGGCCGCCGCTGTCTTTGACGCAGATGGATACCTGATGCTCTTTACACTCCAGTCCGTCGCCGACACAGCCCATATCAACAGAAAGGATATCCGTCACACCCTCCGGCACGGAAGCAGATCCGCCGTGGCCGACTTCTTCGTACACGGTGATGTGCTGATAAACCGGACGGGACGGTGTGATATTTTCTTCTTTTAAATACTTCGCATAGCCGAGCAGGATTGCAACGCTCAGTTTATCATCGAGAAAACGGCTCTTGATGTATCCCTTCTCGGTGATGCGGGTTCTCGTCTCAAAGCAGACGATATCACCGGTCTCGATGCCGAGCGCTTTTGTCTCCTCTTTGGAGAAGACCATCTCATCCAGAACGACCTCCATATTGTCGTAGGTGCGGTCCTGCTGGTCGTAGGAACCGTTGACATGGATCGACGGGTTGTTCATCTGGAAGCAGCCCTCGTACCGTTTTCCGTCTCTTGTGATGACAACGCAGTTTTCCGTCTCCGCATTGTTCGGATTCATACCGCCGAGCGCGGTGAGACGAAGACGGCCGTTTCCTTTCACTTCCGCTACCATGCCGCCGAGCGTATCGGTATGTGTCTCCACAAGGACACCGCCGTTTCCTTCACAGCCTTTGGCAAGCTGCACCAGAAGGCCGCCCTTTGTGGTGATCACCGGCGCATAGCCCATCGCTTCGTACTCTGCTTTCAGCCATGCAATGGCATCTTTCGTGTAGCCGGTCGGGCTGTCGATGGAGAGCAGTTTTTTCAGTTTCTCTGTTATAAAATCAACATAAACCTTTGTATTTTTCATGTTTCTTCCTCCATTTTTGTTTCTGTTTTTTCTTCTTTTTTCGAAACATTTTGAAACAGAAACTGCAGATTTTTTTCTTTCCGAAAAAAGATCCTGCCCTTCATCATACCACAGAAATAAATTGGATACAACCATCGGAAAACGGAAAAATGGAAATAAGGAAAATGTAACTGGACAAACTACCCTATGCCATGCTATGTTTGAAGAGGGGGATACATTATTAGCTGTTATTCAAAAAAGTTTCTTCTATAATAAAATAAAGGTCGCCTCAAATTCAAATAAAGGAGCAAAAAAATGGACACAAAAGAACAGGCATCGCAGCCTGCATTACAAACGTTAAAAGAATATGCTGTCATTACCGCAGCTGTTCTGATCATGGACATTGGAATTTATGTTTTTAAATTCCCTAATAATTTTTCTTTCGGCGGTGTATCCGGTATGGCCGTTGTCATCTGCCGGTTTCTTCCGTTCACTGCCTCACAGATCAACCTTTTTATCAACCTGCTGCTTCTGCTGGTTGGTTTTGCTGTGCTGGGGCGGAACTTCGGCGTCAAGACAGCCTACGTGACCGTGCTTTCCTCGGTTCTTCTGAACATTTTTGAAAAGCTGTTTCCGATGGCACATCCGCTTACCGATGAGATCATGCTGGAGCTCTGCTTTGCCATTATTCTTCCGGCACTGGCGGCAGCACTGCTGTTTTTTGAGAATGCCTCCGGCGGCGGCACAGACATCATCGCCATGATTATTAAAAAATATTCTACAATGAATATTTCCACTGCCCTGCTGGTGACCGACCTCATCGTTGTCATCCTTGCTTTCCTGATTTTCGATACCTTAACCGGACTTTGTTCGGTTCTCGGTCTGATGGCGAAAACACTGCTGATTGACAAAACGATTGAGCGGATGAAGCTGAATAAATTTTTTACGATTATCTCCAACAATCCGCAGCCGATCTGCGATTTCATCACAAAGGATCTCAATCACAGCGCAACCCTTTACGACGCCGTCGGCGCTTACTCCGACCAGCAGCGGACAGTCATTCTCACGGTTGTGGATGTCAAGCAGGCCGTCTATCTTCAGCGGTTTATTCATGATACCGAGCCGACCGCGTTTATTGCGATCACAAAGAGCAGCGAAATTATCGGAAAAGGCTTCATGAGTTATGTCTGATCGATTCAAACCATATTTTTTACGCAAAAAATCCGAAGGTTTTTGACGCCTTCGGATTTCTTTGTATGTGCTTATTCTGTTTATTTCTCTTCTGCTGCTTCGGTATCTTCTGCCGGTGCTTCTACGTTGTGGGAAGCCATCAGACTTACGACAATGGATTCCGGATTGGTCTTTATGGTGATATCCGGGTCAGCGGCCAGGGACAGATCTTTGACGCGGATGACATCACCGATCTTCATCTCTCCGACATCGACCATTACCTGATCGACCAGGGATGCCGGGTATGCCATGTAGGCAACCTCGTTCAGATCCTCCTGCAGAACGCCTTCTGCGATCTTTTCATGGTTTACAAGGACAATCTCTGCAACGGAATGAACTTTCTCGTTGCTGACCAGTGCCTGGAACTCGATCGAATCGATCTGTCCGGCTACCGGGTTATAATCAACATTTTTGATCAGGACATCGTATGCGGTTCCGTCGACATCCAGCATAATCTGGCTGCCTTTGTGGTCTGTCTTCAGCAGTTTCTCGACATCTCTTTTTACCATCTTAACTGGAATGGATTCTTTCATCTCTCTGCCGAATACATTGCCGACAACGTATCCTTCTCTTCTGAGTCTTTTTGCTTTTACATCCAAACTTCTCTTTTCAGCTTTTAAAGTATTCATTTACCTTTTCCTCCAAAAATCTGATTCTTAGCAGGCTTCTTATCTTGTGAAGGGTGTTAAGTTTGCTTTGCCTTGTGGCTATGAATAAGTTTCTTGGAACAGGATGTTTGGGAACATGCAAGGAAGAATTGGTTTCTTGTTGATTCCTTTTCTTTGTTCTAGTTGTAATATAATACCACGAACACAATTTGTCAACCCGGATTTTCCGATTTCACAGTTTCTTCACATTTTCAGCACGCTTCCTTATATTCCATCAGTTTCTGGCGTGCTGTGCGGTTCAGACTGCGCGGTACAGCAATCTCAATCGTCGCATAATGATCACCGTGCACGTTCGCATCTTTCATCGATACCATGCCCTTGCCGCGCAGACGGAGCTTACTGCCGGACTGTGTTCCTTCCTTGATTTTGCAGACCACATCTCCGTACAGTGTCGAGACACGCGCTTCGCCGCCAAAGACTGCCGTTGTGTATGGAATCTGAATCGTCGTGTAGATGTCCATTCCGCGCCGTTCAAAACCTTTCTTTTCTTCTACATTGACCTTCAAAAGCAGATCGCCGCGGCGGCCGTTTGATCCTGTATGGCCTTTGCCGCGCAGACGGATGCTCTTTCCGTTCTCGATACCGGCCGGGATTTTAACCAGCAGCGTATTGGTCGTTCCATCCGGGTTCCGCAGGGTAATCTGTTTTTCACAGCCCGATGCCGCTTCCTCCAGGCGGATCGAAACCTCAGCGTGCAGATCGAGATCCTCTGCCGTACCGCGGCCGGAAAATGCATCCTCAAACGGATGTCTGCTGCTTCCCGAACGCGTATACCGCTCGCTTCCGAATCCACGGCTTTTGCCATGAAACATCTGATCAAAGAAATCGCCGAACATATCGTCCGCGTTTCCTTCAAAGTGAAATTCGTGATAGCCGCCGTTGTTTCCGCTTCCGCCGAACGGGTTTCCATACGCACTGCCGTACGGATTTCCACCGCCCTGCTGGCTGTACGCGCTGGCTCCCTGGTCGAACGCCGCGAATCCGAACTGATCGTACATTTTCTTCTTTTCCGGATCGCTTAAGACAGAATACGCTTCTGTCACTTCCTTAAATTTCTTTTCCGCATCCGGGTTTCCCGCATTCGTATCGGGATGATATTTTTTCGCCAGTTTCCGGTATGCACGCTTGATTTCTTTCTCGTCTGCATTCCGGCTGACGCCTAATACTTCATAATAATCTCTTTTTGTTTCCATCATCAGGCACCTCCAGTCAAGCCTTTTCCTGATTTCCCAGGTGAACAATTCCTGGCTCTCTTTATCTGTTCTATTTGTACTATAACACGCATTTTTTACACTGTCAATTCTTTTCACGGAAGATTCAAAATTCCTATACGAATTGAAAAACCTGCCGTGCACTGTTACAATAAGAGATATACGATTCTCACGATTTTTTATGGAGGTACTTGATTGATGCATTCCATTTTCTGGTTCCGCACCCGGCAGTGGGTGTTGAGCCGCGTTCTTCATCTGACAGAGCATAAGAAACAGACACTCCTTGCAGCACCGGATGCCGTTCTGCTGCTCCCCGCGTTATTCCGGAAACGCCGGATCTCCCGGATTCTCCTGGTGACTACCCCCGGCTTTGTCCGCCGCGGAACACTGACGTCTCTGCTGGATGGCTGTAAAAAAGAAAACATTTCCGTCACCATTTTCTCCGAAATCGCCCCGGATCCGCAGATTGAGAGCGTGGAACAGGGTTTCCGTCTTTATCAGCAGATTCAGGCTCAGGCTATCCTCGCCATCGGCGGCGGATCCGTTCTCGATACAGCAAAGCTGATCGGTGCCCGCGTCTGCTGTCCGAAAAAGACGGTTCCTGCGATGCGGGGCCTCCTGAAAGTCCGTCGGAAACTTCCGCCGCTGTTTGCCGTGCCGACGACAGCCGGAACCGGTTCGGAGGCAACGGCGGCAGCTGTCATCACAGACTGTATCGACGGGAAACCATACAAATACGCCGTCAATGACCTCTGTCTGATCCCGGATACGGCAGTTCTCGATCCGCGTCTTACGATCAGCCTCCCGTCCTCTATGACCGCAGATACCGGTATGGATGCCCTGACCCATGCCATGGAAGCTTTTCTGAACCTCTTCGCCTCCCGCAGCGTGCAGAATGCATCCATCGAGGCAGTCTGCGAAAATTTCCATGCCCTGCCCGAAGCCTGGCGTGACGGCTCCCGTCTTGCCGCACGGCAGGAAATGCTTCATGCATCGTATCTGGCCGGTTTCGCTTTTACCAACAACTTTGTCGGCTACGTCCATGCCATTGCCCACGCCGTCGGTGCACTGTACCACATTCCGCACGGAAGAGCCAACGCGGTTCTGCTGCCTGCTGTTCTGCGCGAATACGGTTCCTGCATTGCGCCTAAACTTGCCGTTCTCGCCGATGCGCTTTCTCTCGGCGGAGATACCGTTTCTGAAAAGGCTGAGCGGATGATTGCAGCTATCGAGGCTATGCGCGATTCGTTTGACATTCCATCCACTCTGCCGCACCTTTCGCCGAATGATTACACAGAAATAGCACGCCGTGCTTTAAAAGAAGCAAATCCCACCTACCCTGTTCCGCAGATCTGGGATTCTGAAAAAATCTTTTCTGTGCTCCGCCGTGTACAATCCTAAAGCCGCTGTTTTCTCGAATTTAAATTTGACAGAACGCAAAAAACATGGTAATTTATTAGAGATATCGCATAGAGGAGTGAATAAAATGAATAAAAGAACCATGAAAAAAATGGCCAAAGCGAAACAGCAGGCTGCAGAAGCTGCAAAAACAGCGGAAACCGTTGTAAAGACAGCGGCACCGGCAAAAGAAGTAAAACCAACGACTGAAAAAACCTTACATACAGAAGCAGCAGAAGGAAAAGCAGAAGCTGCAAAAGAGCCGAAAAAAGCAACCAAAAAAGAAACCGTTAAAAAAACAGTAAAAAAGGAGACCACGGAAACCATGGCAGAAGCAACCAAAACCCCACGTAAAATGACAAAAGTATCTGATACCGTTCTTGAGATCTTCGAGACAAAAGTATCTATGAAAGACCTCGAAGCAGTCATCAAAAAAGAAGTAAAAGCAAACGGATTAAAAGGCGAGATCAAAATCTACCTGAACGCAGAGCAGAGAGCCGCTTACTACACCGTAGACGGACAGGGATCTGACGATTTCAAAGTAGATCTGACCACTCTTGCTGAATAATTTTTCTGTCAGCTGATCTATCAGAACAGACCAAAAGCGGCATGTCCGAAACAAAGTCTTCCGGATTTTGTTTCGGGCATGTTTTTTGCTGTCTGTTCCCAAACCTAAAAAACGACAAGGTATTTTTCTATGAAAACTGTAAACCATCTCGGAACCGACCCGATCGGAAAACTGGTTCCCCGTATTGCTTTTCCGAGCATGCTGGCACAGTTCGTGAGTGTTCTGTACAGCATTGTAGACCGTATGTACATCGGCCACATTGCCTCTGTCGGTGATCTGGCGCTCGCGGGTGTCGGCGTCTGCGGTCCCATTCTCACCATGATCGGCGCGTTCTCCTCCCTCATCGGGGTCGGCGGCGCACCGCTGCTCGGCATCCGGCTCGGAGAGAAAAATGAAAAAGAGGCATCCCGCATCCTGGCTAATGCGTTTCTGATGCTTGTTTCCCTGTCCCTCGTTCTGACAGCCGCGGCGCTTTTTTTAACCCGCCCGATGCTGATGGCATTCGGAGCCAGCACCGTTACGTATCCTTACGCCAGAGCCTATTTTATGATCTACGTTTCCGGCTCTGTGTTTGCGCTTTTATCGACCGGCCTGAACCAGTTTGTGATCTGCCAGGGCTTTGCCAGTGAGGGAATGAAATCTGTTCTGCTAGGCGCCGTCCTGAATCTGCTGCTGGACCCTGTGTTTATCTTCGTTCTGCATCTCGGCGTGCGCGGCGCAGCAATTGCAACCGTGCTCTCCCAGATCGCAAGCTGTCTGTATGTGCTGCATATTCTGTTCGGAAAGACGATTCCGATCCGCATCACCTTCGGCGGGTATTCATTTGCGATCATGAAACGCATTCTGACAGTCGGTTTTACTCCGTTTCTAATCATTGCCATCGACAATGTGATGATCATTGCGATGAACGCCGTCCTGCAGCAATATGCACCCGCCGGACAGGGAGACAGCTTCATCACCTGTGCAACGATCGTTCAGAGCTTTATGCTGATTATTACGATACCGCTCGGCGGAATCAGTGGCGGAACGCAGTCAATCCTCGCATACAATTATGGAGCTGGAAATTCCAGGCGTATTCTTGAGGCACAGAAAACCATCATCGCACTCTGTGCCGGATTTACGACCTTGATGTTCCTCGTCTCCAATGCCGCCGGAACACTGTTTGCGCAGCTTTTTACTTCCGATCCGCAGATCGTCTCGATGGTGGTCCGCGCGATTCATATTTCGACACTCTCAGTCATTCCGCTCGGCATTCAGTACGAGATTGTAGACGGCTTTACTGCAATGGGCTGCGTGCGCTATTCGTTTGCACTCTCCTTCTTCCGGAAATTCGTCTACTTTACCGCTCTGTTTCTTCTGCCGCGGTTCTTTGCACTGGAAAACATCTTCTACGTGGAACCTATTTCCGACCTGATCGGGCCGGTTGTCTCAATGATTGTTTACTGGACTTCGATTCAGAAGATTCTGAAACAGCGGGAAGAGGCGGTACGGCTGATGCACACAAAAAAAGCATAAAAAATCTCATATCAAAAAAGCTGTTCTTTTCCGCGGAGTTTTCAAAACTCTCACCAGAAAAGAACAGCTTTTTCTGCTTCTGTTAAAATGTCTTCGGCATCGGAACGGTTTCCTGTACTTTCAGACCGTATTTTGCTGCCAGCTGCAGTGCCTTCTGTTCCGTCTCCGGATTCCAGACGGCTTTCGGCGTATGGGCATCACAGCCGAAAACGGCGGTGTTTCCTTCTTCGCCGGCGATCTTCCAGAACTTCTCGTTCGGATACCATCTTTCTTCCATCAGACCAAGGAAATTGATCTCCAGCGGAATGTTTCTCTTTTTCACCTCACGGCAGAGTCTCCGGTATTCCCGGTCGAACACTGCTTCGTCGCCGTTGAATAAAAAGAGATCCGGGTGTGCCAGATACAGGTATTTTCCGGTATCGATGCCTGCCAGGCACTGGTCCACATACTGTTTCAGGTAGCTTCCGTCTGTTGTTCCATGGCCGCTGTAGAGAATCTTTTCGATCTCATTTCCCAGGCTGTGCTGGCCAAGCACAAAGTACTCAAACGGATAGTCCGACAAAAAATCAATCAGCTGATCCCAGAATCTCGGGAAATACTCTGTTTCGAGTCCGAGATGGATTTCAATATCCTTGTCATACTCTTTTTTCAATGCCAGCACGGTGTCTACATAGCCTTCCACCTGATCGAGCCGCATCCGCATGCCGGAATCGTAGCCGTCCGGGAACGGATAAGGCGAATGGTCGGAAAAACCGAGAATTTTAAGGCCGCCCTCAATCGCGCGCTCCACATACTCCCGCTCCGTTCCGTCCGCATGGCGGCACCGCCATGTATGGGTATGATAATTTGCAATCATGATCTGTAACCTTCTTTATTTTGTATCTTATTCTGCTGCTTCTTTGGAGATATCCGTTCCAAAATATTTTTCCGAAAGCTCTGTCAGTGTTCCTTCTTCTGCGAGCTCGCCAAGTGCTTTGTTGACTGCCTCAAGCAGCGTCTTGGTCTCATCGCCTTTTTTCATCGGAATACCGACTTTTGTGGATTCCGGATCGAGACATGCAATTTTGATCTCTGCATCCGGGTGTGCTTTCATATAATCGTAATACGTTACCTCTGCGTTCAGAGTTGCATCGATACGGCCGCTTAAGAGAAGCTCGAAAGTCTGCTCCAGATCGTCAACACCGGTAACGGCTGCGCCATATTTCTCGGCAACTTCTGCATACGTACTGGAAATGGTGTTCGCGGTGCTCTTTCCGTCGAGATCCTCCATGGACTGGATTTCATCGTTAGCAGAGTTTACGATAACAGCGGTGCGGTTGTATGCGTATGGATCGGAAAAGCTGTATTTCTCAGCGCGCTCCTCTGTGATATCTACGCCGTTTACCATGATATCGTACCGGCCGGAATCGATTCCTGCAAGAAGGCCGTCCCACTCACCCTCTACAAAGGTTGCTTTCACGCCGAGTTTCTCTGCGATCTGCTGTGCCACTTCTACGTCATAGCCGACCAGGTTGTCGTCCTCATCGTGATACGTCCACGGTGCCCAGGTTCCTTCCATTGCCACAACGATCTCACCCTTGCTCTGGATCTGCTCTAAAAGATCCCCAGACGCACTTGCAGAAGATGCTGATGAAGAGGAAGAAGCACTGCTGTTATCTGCCGTGCTGTTTCCGCATCCGGTCAGTAAAAAGGATGATGTCAGGATACCTGCCAGAAATACTGCTGCCATTTTCTTTTTCATAATATTCGCCACTCCTTTTTTGTTTTGTTCTGGAAGAAGCTGCCTTTGCTTCTTCTGTTTTCTTTATTGCAAACTGTCCGGATTCCGTGCTCCGGGCAGGATTTGCCGCTTTGCAGGATACCTTACTCGTAATGCTGTTCAATATTCTGCAAAAATGTTCTCGTCCGCTCTTCCCGCGGATTTGCGAAAAATTCCTTCGACGGACCTTCCTCAACGACAACGCCGTTTTCCATAAAGACAACTTTGTTCGAAACGTTTCTTGCAAAGCCCATCTCATGCGTGACAACGAGCATTGTCATTCCCTCTTTGGCAAGCTGGCGCATAACACCAAGCACCTCGCCGGTCAGCTCCGGGTCGAGTGCTGAGGTCGGCTCATCAAAATAGATAATTTCCGGATCGGTTGCCAGTGCACGGGCGATTGCCACCCTCTGCTGCTGTCCGCCGGAAAGCTGATGCGGATAGTAGTCCGCACGGTCCAGCATGCCTACTTTTTCAAGCGCTGCACGCGCTTTTTCCTCCGCCCTGGTTTTTGGCATTTTTCTGCCGATGATCAGGCCCTCGGTTACGTTATGAAGGGCTGTTTTGTTCAGGAACAGGTTATAGTTCTGAAATACAAATGCGGTTTTCTGACGGATCGCCGCGATATCTTTTTTGCTGATGTTGTGGAACGGATATTCTTTCCCGTCAAAGATCAGGCTGCCGCCGTCCGCATGCTCCAGAAAGTTGACACAGCGCAGCATCGTCGTTTTTCCCGAACCACTCGGACCGAGGATTGCAACAACATCGCCCTGTTTTACTTTTAAATCTACACCTTTTAATACTTCCAGGCTGCCGAACGCTTTCTTTAATCCTTTAATTTCCAGCATGGCTTATTCCCCTTTTTTCTGATATGTACTCAGTTTCTTCTCTCCGATTCCCTGCAGCTTCGTGAGCACAGTGGAGAACAGCAGGTAGATCAGTCCTACTTCAATATACAGTGCCAGCGGCTCATGGGTGCGCGCTACAATCCGCTGCGTTACCATAAACATCTCCGTTACGGTGATATTTGCGGCAAGGGAAGTATCCTTTACCATGGCGATCAGAGAGTTGGAAAGCGGCGGGAAAGCGGTGCGCATCGCCTGCGGAAGGATAATTCTCCGCATGATCTGCAGATACGACATGCCGACACAGTAGCCGGCTTCGAGCTGGCCTGCCGGAACGGCTTCCAGGGCCGCACGCATCGTCTCGGCACTGTAGGCGCCCTCATTCAGGGAAAAGACGAGAACTGCCGCCGGAAACGGATCGATCAGAATACCGGCGCGCGGAAGTCCGTAAAACACAACGAAAAGCTGGACCAGAAGCGGGGTTCCGCGGAAAATCCAGATATAGAAACGTGCAATCTGACGAAGGCCTTTGATGTTTGCAAACTGTACCATAGCCATTGCCGTCGCAATTACAAGTGCAATGGAAAACGAGATTACAGTAAGCGGAATCGTCACCTTAAGGCCCGGCAGAAAGATTTTCCAGAAAGAATCCAGAAGAATATTCCATAATCTTTCGCTCATTTCGATATATCCCCCTTATTTTTACATTTTCCTAGATAGGATAACACTTCAAGTCCGCTTCAAGTCAAGTGTTTTTTCATATACCCCTCCCCCGCATGCAAGAATCCCCGGGAAACACGTTTTTCAACGGCCCCGGGGACACTTATTTATGGTTGGTTTTAAGAGGAAGGATCTTGTCTTTTTTTATGGTATTATGTTATTTACTGCTTAGTCCTGTGTCACATTAAATGCTCTTGCACCAGGGTATACAGCGGCCGTTCCAAGTTCTTCTTCGATTCGGAGAAGCTGGTTGTATTTTGCAACACGCTCGGTACGGCTCGGTGCACCGGTCTTGATCTGGCAGGTGTTCAGGGCAACAGCCAGGTCTGCGATGGTGGTATCCTCGGTCTCACCGGAACGGTGGGAGGAAATTGCGGTGTAGCCTGCTTTGTGAGCCATTTTGATTGCCTCAAGGGTCTCAGATACAGAACCGATCTGGTTCAGTTTGATCAGGATGGAATTTCCGCAGCCAAGGGAGATACCTTTTGCCAGACGCTCAGTATTGGTTACAAACAGGTCGTCACCGACAAGCTGTACTTTTCCGCCAAGCTCTGCGGTCAGCTCTTTCCAGCCTTCCCAGTCTTCTTCATCCAGAGCATCCTCGATGGAGATGATCGGATATTTCTCTACCAGTGCTTTCCAGTGAGCGATCAGCTCTTTGGAAGTAAATACAGTGCCGGCTTTCGGCAGTTTGTATTCACCCTTGGTTCCTGTCTTCCACTCGGAGGAAGCAGCATCCATCGCGATCTTGAAGTCTCTGCCTGGCTCGTAGCCTGCTTTTTTCACTGCCTCAAGAATGGTCTCGATGGCTTCTTCATCGGATTTCAGAGCCGGTGCAAAACCGCCTTCATCTCCAACCGATGTTGCCAGTCCGCGCTCTTTTAAGATGGCAGCCAGTGCATGGAAGACCTCAGCGCACCATCTTAAGCACTCTTTGAAAGAAGATGCTCCAACCGGCATGATCATGAACTCCTGTACATCCAGGCCGGAAGAAAGTGCGTGGCATCCGCCGTTGATGATGTTCATCATCGGAACCGGCAGACGATTTCCGGAAACGCCGCCGAAGAAGCGGTACAGCGGAATCTCAAGTGCGTTTGCTGCTGCTCTTGCGCAGGCAATGGATACAGCCAGAATGGCGTTTGCACCCAGGCGGGATTTATCCTTTGTTCCGTCCGCATCGATCATAGCTTTATCTACAGCGTAGGTATCGGATGCATCCATACCTTTTAAGGTATCGTTGATGACGGTGTTGATGTTTTCTACTGCTTTCTGCACACCTTTTCCAAGGTATCTTGCTTTATCTCCATCTCGTAATTCCAGTGCCTCAAACTCACCGGTAGATGCGCCGCTTGGTGCCATGCCGCGTCCTACAACGCCTCCTGCAAGAACAACCTCAGCTTCTACGGTTGGGTTTCCTCTGGAATCCAGAATTTCTCTTCCTTTTACTTCCTCAATTTTCAGGCTCTTCACTTTTCGTGTGCTCCTTTCTCGTTTGTTTCTGGAGTTTCCCGCCTGCGAAGTGTCCAGGATCCGCAGACGGGAGATAACAATGATTGATTCACTTTGGTTAGCCTTTACTAACTATAATTCATTATAACTAATTTTTTAAAAATTGCAAGTGGGTAAAGTGATACTTTTTCTCAGAAATGCAAAAAGTTTTTCTGTTCTTATTTTTCCTGTTTAAATGCCTCTTCCAGCGTATGCCATCCAAGCACTGCACATTTCACTCTTGCCGGCATGTGGGAGATGTCCTTCAGTGCACCAGCCTCCTCGAGTTCGTCAATCTCCTCGTCGGATGCTTCTCCTTTGATCATGCGCAGAAACAGATTTCCCAGGCGCAGTGCCTCGTCCTTCGTCTTTCCGATGATCATGCCGAGCATAATGTCCGCCGATGCCTGCGAAATCGCACAGCCGTCGCCCACGAACGCACCGTCCGTGATCACATCGCCGTCGACTTTTAATTTCAGCCAGATATCATCGCCGCAGCTTGGGTTGACGCCCTCGAGTACGATGTCCGCATCCGGCAGATCATGCTTGAATTCCGGACGCAGATTGTGCTCCGTCAAAATTTCGTTATAAAATCCTCTACTCTCCATAGCCCATTCTCCTTCTGATTGTGGATACACTTTCGATCAGTGCATCAATCTCTTCCGGTGTATTATAAAACATCATGCTGGCTCTTGTCGAACTTCGGACGCCAAGATATTCCAGAAGCGGCTGTGCACAGTGGTGGCCTGCCCGCACATCGATGCCGTCAGAAGAAAGAATTTCGCTCACATCGTGCGGATGCACGCCGTCAATCGTAAACGAAACGATGCCCGTGTGGTTGGCCGGATCTTTGGAACCGAGGATATGAACGTACGGCAGCGCGCCGAGTCCTTCCATAGCACGTTGCGTCAGTTCCAGCTCTTTTTTCTGGATATAATCAAATCCTTTTTCCTGCAGATACCGGATCGCTGCGGCCAGCCCCACCGCACCGGCTGCATTTACCGTTCCCGCCTCAAATTTCTGCGGAACCGGTGCAAAAACGGCTCCGTCGCGGTAAACGGAATCGATCATCTCGCCTCCGGTTAAAAACGGCGGCATTTTTTCCAGCAGTTCCCGTTTTCCATACAGACAGCCGATTCCCATCGGGCCCATCAGCTTATGGCCGGAAAAGGCGAGAAAATCTGCATCCAGCGCCTGTACGTCGACCGGCATATGCGGAACGCTCTGGGCGCCGTCCACAACGACAACGGCTCCCACGCGGTGCGCCATCTCCGTGATTTTCTGGATCGGATTCACGCAGCCGAGCACATTCGATACCTGCGCAACAGCCACAAGACGTGTTCTCTCATTAATGCCCTTTTGGAGCTCCTCATCGGTCAGCTCGCCCTCACTGGTACATTCCAGATAATGGAGCTTTGCCCCAGTCATACGCGACACCATCTGCCACGGAAGCAGATTGCTGTGATGCTCCATGATTGTTACAGCGATCTCGTCGCCTTCCTTTAAAAAGTTCAGGCCATAGCTGTATGCCACAAGGTTCAGGCTTTCCGTTGTATTCCGGGTAAAAATAATCTCCTCCGGCTCTTCTGCATGAATAAACTCCTGTACGGTCTTTCTTGCCTCCTGATAGCTCTCCGTCGCCTCCAGGCTTAAAGGATAGAATCCTCGCAGAGGATTTGCATTTTTCTGTTCGTAAAATTCCTGTACTGCAACAAGAACGCATGACGGGCGCTGTGCCGTCGCCGCGTTGTCCAGATAGATCGTGTCCATTTGCTGCAGAAGCGGGAAATTTTTTCTGATGTTATCTGTTGTCACGGTCAAGCACCTCCGCAAGCTGTGTTTTTACTTTCTGTTCGATGTCCGCATCGCCGATCTTCTGGATTTTTGCTTCCAGTTTCGCCCGCGCCATCGTATTTTCTGCCTGTGTACGGTCCATGCCGCGCGCACCGAAGTAAAACAGTGTCTCTTCATCGAGTTCTCCGATTGCCGCGCCGTGGCTTCCCTGTACGTTTTCCTCTGCACAGAGGATCACAGGAATCGTCTTGTTGACTACATCATCGCCGAGCAGCAATACCTGTTCTGTCTCTGCTCCGACGGAATCTGCCGAACCGCGCACAAAGTCGATTGTGCCGCGGAAGATCTTTTCCGCCGCATCCATCAGCGTTCCGTCTGCCTGGATCGTGCTCTCGGTTACTTTTCCGAAGTGGCGCACATTCAGATTGACATCAAATTTCTGCTGATTCTGCAGAAGATAGCCGATTTCTGCCTGCAGTGATGCGTGATCCTTCTGCAGTTCGGTCCAGATACCGTCATAGACATCGCCTTTTCCGACAACGACCTGTAAAAGATCCAGTGCACCATTTTCCTCGCAGATGCATCCGACATCATTTAAAAGCTCCTGTCCCTCACCGCGCATCATCACCTGCACGAGCCGGATGCGGCTGTCTTTTTTCGCGTAAAGTTCTGTCCGCACCGCGAGCTGTCCCGCTGCCTGTGCCGGTTCAAATACCTCGAAAACGGTAAGGGAAGCTCCCTCTTCTGCCACCGCGCGGATCTTTCCGGATGAAACCGTCTCTTTTCCCTGTCCGATGGAAAGCGTGACCTGTTTCGTCTGCCCCTCCTTTGCAGAGACATTCCAGTTTTTCGTCTGCTCCGGTGCAAAAAGGACATCCGTCTCTTTTCCTGCCCCGGTATTCATAGCTTCCGGAAAACCCGTTATCTCATCATCCGCAGACGGCTCTTCCGCGCAGATTTCACACGGCGCACCCGCCGCCCATTTTACTTTTGTATCATTTAATCCCAGCCAGTACCATGTTTTCGATGGAAGCTGGTTGATTTTCATGCTGTTCTGTTCTTCCATGTGTCTGGCCTCCTTATCCAATGCTGCCCTTCATCTCGAGGCGGATCAGATTGTTCATCTCCACCGCGTACTCCAGCGGCAGTTCTTTTGAAACATCATCCGCGAATCCGCTGACGATGCACGCTCTCGCATCCTCTTCCGTCATGCCGCGCGACATCAGATAAAAGACGGCTTCATCGCTGATGCTTCCGATCTGTGCTTCATGGCCGATGTTCGCATCTTTTGTACGGATATCCATCGCCGGAATCGTGTCCGACCGGGAGATATCATCGAGCATCAGAGACTGGCAGGAAACGGCTGATTTCGTGTTCTTTGCCGCTTTTGTTACAGAGACTGACGAACGGAAGGTGCTGATGCCGCCGTCCTTCGAGATCGATTTCGTGTTAATATAGGAACTCGTATCCGGCGCGCTGTGGACAACCTTCGCTCCGGTATCGAGATTCTGGCCCTTACCGGCAAACGTGATGCCGGTAAATTCCATCTTTGCGCCTCTTCCTTTCAGCACGCTCATCGGGTACAGGTAGGAAACGTGGGAGCCGAATGAACCGGAAACCCACTCGATTTTTCCGCCCTCCTCGACCTGCGCGCGCTTCGTGTTCAGGTTGTACATATTCTTCGACCAGTTTTCAATCGTAGAATAACGGAGTCTTGCATTCTTTCCGACAAACAGCTCCACACATCCGGCATGGAGGTTGGCCACATTGTATTTCGGTGCGGAACAGCCCTCGATAAAGTGAAGGTCCGCGTCCTCATCGACAATAATCAGCGTATGCTCGAACTGGCCTGCGCCCGGCGCATTCAGGCGGAAATACGACTGCAGCGGGATTTCCACGGAAACCCCCTTCGGCACATAGACAAACGAACCGCCGGACCAGACGGCTCCGTGCAGTGCGGCAAATTTGTGGTCGGTCGGTTTCACCAGTTTCATAAAGTGTTTCCGCACCATATCCGCGTACTCACCATGCAGCGCACTCTCCATATCGGTATAGACAACACCCTGCGCCGCAACTTCCGCGCGGACGTTGTGATAGACCAGCTCCGAATCATACTGTGCGCCCACGCCGGCGAGTGATTTCCGCTCTGCCTGCGGGATGCCGAGACGCTCAAACGTATTTTTGATGTCATCCGGCACATCGGACCACTTTGCTTTCATTTTGGTATTCGGGCGGACATACGTTACGATGTCATCCATGTTCAGAGCCTCGATCGACGGACCCCAATCCGGAATCGGCATCTGGTTGTAGATCTGTAAAGAACGCAGACGGAACAGCTGCATCCAGGCAGGGTCTTTCTTCTCATCCGAAATTTTCTGTACAATTTCCGGCGTCAGGCCGGCTTTTACTTTATAGGCATCCTTTTCATCGTCTTTGAAATCATAGATGCTTCGGTCAATATCCTCTACATAACTTTTTTCTCTCACAGCGTTTTCATCCTTTCTGTACCTTCGGTTTTACGCCAGTGACTTTTCGTATTTTCCAAATCCGTCCCGGTTGATCTCCTCTACAAGAGATGCATCGCCAGTTTTGACGATTTCACCTTCCACCATGATGTGGGTCTGATCCACCATCAGCGATTCCAGAATCTTCGTGCTGTGCGTGATGATCAGAAGACTTCCTCCGCATTTTCTGCGGTATGCCTCAATTCCGGCAGAAACGGTGCGGACCGCATCGACATCCAGGCCGGAGTCGGTCTCATCAAGAATGGTAAGGGACGGCTCGAGCATCAGAAGCTGCAAGATCTCGGCTTTCTTTTTCTCACCGCCGGAAAATCCGACATTCAGATCACGGTCTGCATACGACGGATCCATCTGCAGAACTTCCATTGCTTTTTCCAGTTCTTTCCGGAACTCAAACAGACGCATCCGTTTGCCGGTCTTTAACTCGACGGCGCTGCGGATAAAAGAGGTTAAGGTTACGCCAGGCACCTCAAGCGGATTCTGAAACGAGAGAAACAGTCCCATTTTGGCGCGTTCATTGACCGGCTCTTCTGTGATGTTCTTTCCCTGGAACCAGATTTCGCCGCGTGTCACGTTATATTTCGGATTGCCGAGCAGCGTATTGCCAAGCGTCGACTTTCCGGTACCATTTGGTCCAAGCAGCACATGCGTCTCCCCTTTTCCAATCGTAAGATTGACGCCGTGCAGGATCTCTTTTTCTTCTACATTTACCGTTAAATCTTTCACTGTTAAAAGATTTTTTCCCATATTGATATCCTCCTTATTTTGCTTCGAGGTTAAAATCTCTGTTTTCGCCTCCGATTGTAGACCTTTTTTCCGAGTATTTCAATCGGATTTATATATTTGAAAAATTTTATCAAAAAACGCACCTGCCGCCGGATTTTTTTTCCGCACGACAGGCGCGTTTTCTATCAACATCGTTTCAGCCGATTCCGCCAAGCACGATTCCGAGAATCAGAACCAGCACACAGATCGGCACGTAGATATATTTGCAGATCGGATAATACAGATCCGTGAATTTGCTGCTTCTTCCCTTGTCTACCTGGGACTGCACATACTTCTTTCCGCAGATCCAGAAGAACATGACTCCGGCAAGGCCGGCGCCGAGCGGACAGATGTAGATCGACAGAACATCCATCCACTGGGATACAATGCCCTGGATCAGAAGAGATACGACCACACCGATAACCCCGATCACACCGCAGGCTGCTACTCTTCCGAGATGAAATTTTTCCTGTACCGTTGCAATCGGTGCTTCGTACAGGTTAATCAGAGAGGTAAGGCCGGCAAAAAAGACAGCGACAAAGAAAACGATTGCGATCAGCGCGCCACCCGGCATAGACTTTATCAAATTCGGAAGGAAAATGAACAGAAGTCCAGGTCCTCCTGTATTTAACTGTGCTCCCGTAGTTGCCATCGCCGGGATAATAACCAGCGCAGCAAGCATAGCAGCGAGCGTATCAAAAAATGCTACTCTTCCGGCGGCGGCCGGAATATTTTCTCCATCTGACAAATAGGAACCATAGATCAGTGTTCCGTTTCCGGCTACAGACAGGGAAAAGAATGCCTGACCAAGTGCAAAAATCCAGGTCTTCGGATCTGCAAGTGCTTTTGGTTCCACACGGAAAATATAACGGTATCCATCCGCTGCACCGGGCTGAAAGGCAACATAGATACCAAGTGCAACAAACAGGAGAAAGAAAACAGGCATCAGCACCTTATTGACCTTCTCAATTCCCTTACCAACACCAAATGCCAGAATGACCATCGCAACCACAAGAGCTGCGATCTGCCAGAAATTGTTTCCAAACGCAGATGCCATGGATTCAAACGCTCCGGCAAAATCCTCTACGCTCACAGCTGACAGTGTCTTTCCGGTAAAGGTTCCGATCATGTACCTGAAAATCCACCCCATGACAACCGTATAACCGATCGCCATTGCCAGGGAACCCAGCACCGGAATCAGACCAAGCGCCTCTCCGGCTTTTCGTTTTCCTTTCGTTTCACACGCAAAACCGAACGCATCAACCGGACCGGATCTTGTGGCACGGCCAAAACTCATCTCCCCGCTCACACCGGTAAAGCCGATCAGTGCAACGAACAGGAAATACGGAATCAAAAAGGAACCTCCTCCGTACAAGGAAACCCGGGTAGGGAACATCCAGATGTTGCCCATTCCAACTGCAGAGCCGATGCAGGCCAGGATAAATCCCCACCGACTGTTAAATGACTCTCTCTTTTTCATACTGCTCTCCCTTTTTCTTACTTTTTCTGAAGATATCATGGCCAAAGTACCTTTTGACTCCAACATCTTCTGAATATTTTATCATAAGCTATTGGGAAAAGCTATAGCATTTCTCATCTTCCTGCAACTTCACTTTATATTTTATGCTTTTTCCGCCTTGCTGCTGCCATTCCCGCGGAGAACATCCGCAGTGGCGTTTGAAATAGCGGCTGAAATGAGACAGATTGGAAAAACCGCAGATTTCCGCGGTCTGTCCGATGGAAAGTGCCTGATTTGTCAAAAGATTTTTCGCCTTGTCGAGCCGTACTTCAATCAGATCGCTGTGCGGGGTGCTGCTGAAAAACTGTTTGTAATAAGAATAAAACTGACTTTTTTCCATATTGGCCATCTGGCAAAGCTTTTCTGTCGTCCAGTCTTTCTCATAATGGCTCAACATCTTAAGGCGCAGCTCCTGGAATTCCTGATACAGTCCGGCCGGCTCCTCTGCCGCTTTCTGGTACAGCCGCATACCGCGCGATGCCGTAATCATCATCTGACGAACCAGTGCTTCCTCATATTCCACTGCGTATGGATCTTTCACAATGTATTCCCTCTGCAAAAGGCGAATCAGCTCATCAATTGCTTCCGTGTTCTGTGGATAAAAAACAGCATTCTGCGGAATTCCATACGTTTCACCCAGATTCTCACCGCACCAGAAATGGACATAGCTGTTGCGAAACTTCTGAACAGCCTGATAATGCTGCTCGTGATCCGGCGTGTAAAAAAGGCAGGCATTTTCCTGTGCAATGAAAAACGCAGTTCTGTCATACACCTTCATCGGCGTTTTAAACAACAGAAACAGATAGTCCCCGCTGCCCTCCGGCCGATATATCGTCTCATAATCGGCGTTGGATCTATTATATTCACAAATATGAACTGAAAATTCCATTCTTCTCGTTTCCCCTTTTCTTTTCCCTATTTTACCGCAAAACCGGAAAAAAAGTCAAATTTGCCGGACAAAAATCTCTGGTTTTTTTCTATCTTCCTGCTATAATTGAAACTATCCAAAGCGAAAGCGAAACGGTGGAATAAAATCATAGACACGCCGGTGATCCTTTGTTTTTCTGGATCGTGTCTGAAAACGAACATTTCTTTTATCAGGAGGATTTTTAAGTATGAAAAAAGCAGAGATTATCATTGACAAATATTTTCTCACCGGAAAAGTTGACAAACGAATCTTCGGTTCCTTTATCGAGCACCTGGGACGCGCCGTTTACGAAGGCATCTATCAGGAAGGAAGTGCTCTCTCCGACGAGCAGGGCTTCCGAAAAGATACCCTGGATCTTGTCAAAGAGCTTCAGGTACCGATCGTCCGTTACCCGGGCGGAAACTTTGTCTCGGGCTATCACTGGGAAGACAGCGTAGGTCCGAAAGACAAACGGCCTGCAAAACCGGATCTTGCCTGGGGCGTGATTGAGACAAACGAATTCGGTCTGAATGAGTTTGCGGACTGGTCGAAAAAAGCCGGCAGTGACATCATGATGGCCGTCAATCTCGGAACCCGCGGACCGGAAGATGCAAAAAATGTGCTGGAGTACTGCAACTTCAAGGGCGGCACCTACTACAGTGATCTGAGAAAATCCCACGGTTACAAAGATCCACACAACATCAAACTCTGGTGCCTCGGCAACGAGATGGACGGACCGTGGCAGATGGGACATAAGACCGCTTCTGAGTACGGACGTATTGCAGCAGAGACTTCCCGTCTAATGAAATTCATGGATCCGACGATCGAAACTGTTGCCTGCGGAAGCTCCAATCTTACGATGCCAACCTTCGGTTCCTGGGAATATACGGTTCTGGACGAATGCTATGATGAGGTGGATTACCTTTCTTTACACCAGTACTACGGAAATTATGCAAATGATACTGTCGATTTCCTGGCAAGCTCCAAGGGCATGGATGATTTCATCTCCGGTGTAGTTGCGATCTGTGATGCAGTCAAAGCGAAAAAACACGGCAAAAAGCAGATTAACCTTTCCTTCGATGAGTGGAACGTATGGTATCACAGCAATGAGCAGGATCAGAAGCTGGAGAAATGGGTACGTGCACCGCATCAGCTTGAGGATGTTTACAACTTTGAGGATGCACTTCTCGTCGGAAGCATGCTGATCACACTCCTGCGCCACGCAGACCGTGTCAAGATTGCCTGCCTCGCACAGCTTGTCAACGTTATCGCTCCGATCATGACATCCGATACCGGTGCATGGCGTCAGACGATCTTCTATCCATACATGCATGCAAGCGTATACGGCCGCGGAACCGTCTTAAATACACAGGTTCTGACACCGGTTTACGAGAGCAAAACGTACGGCGAAGCTCCGTATCTCGATTCTGTCTGCATCTGGGATGAGGAAAACGATGCACTGACCATTTTTGCAGTCAATAAGAGCCTGGATGAGGATATGGAGGTTTCCTGCGATCTGCGTCAGTTCGAAGGATGCCGTCTGGCTGAGCACATCGTGCTGACAAACGACGATATGAAAGCGGTCAACACCGAAGCAGATCCGAACCACGTTACTCCGACCCATTCCGATGCCACCAAACTGGAGAATGGAAAAATGCACACCGTTCTTGGAAAACACAGCTGGAATGTGATCCGTCTTACAAAATAATGGAACCGTATAAGGTATGGCCTGAAAAACAGAACATCTGAATTTTTTATCCAAACATATGCATAAAGGAGTTTTATTTTATGGCACAGGCATATTTATTTGTTCATTTTCGGGAAAAAACAACACCGGACGGCGAACAGGTTTATTTCGGCATAAGCCGCGATGGTTTCCACTGGGAAGCTGTCAACGACGGCGCTCCGGGTGCCGGCCAGGGATATGTGCCGTTTGTTGCAGACAGCCTTGCTTCCGGAAAATTTGTTCGTTCTGATGCTTCCTTCTCGTTCCCATACGGCTACAAGCATGGAACGATTCTTCCGATTACAGAGGAGGATTACGAGCGGATCAAAAACCAGGACTGGTCAGATCACGGATATCAGTAAAATCGCTGTCCGCCTGATGGGATTTTCATACAAAAAGAACTGCGGCAGGCTTCCTTTTGGGGAAGTTCCTGCCGCAGTTCTTTTTCGCTTTTCTTTTCCGACAAAACCCATCCGCTTCCTTTTTGTTCTGGCGGACAGTACCTTTTCTGCAGATTGGTAAATGTATCGTTTTGATGGTGTCTGAATTTTTCTTTATCTCTGTGCCTGTGCAGCGGTTCTTGCATGGAACATGCGGAAGACGCCGGTCTGCTCGATCAACTTCGTCAGGCTATAGAAAATGATGGAATCGATCGGCCACATAATCAGGTTCTTTAAGGCACGTGCCGGAAGAAGCACCATGATTCCTTTTCCATACAGCATGCTGATCCACAGGGTGTTCAGCAGTACGTTGACAGTCAGCATAACGATGAACTTGGCTGCAAGCACACGTTTGATGGTCAGTTTTTTGCGATAGTAGAAGCATCCATACATAAAAGATGCCAGCATCGCATTAAAGGTGAATCCGAAGAAGAACGGGCCGCTCGGTTTCAGGAAATATTTTACGACATCAAGAATGCCGGAGAAAAGACATCCTGTCACTGGTCCGAACAGGTAATCGACAAGGCGGTTCGGGATTCCGGAAAATCCGATGCGGACATAAGGTCCGATATCAATCGATGCTACCTGGTTCAGAATCATCGCCAGCGCTGCGAACATGGCACAGGCTGCGAGGGTTGTGACTGCTTTCAGCTCTTTTGCTGACTGCAGAAACATGTTTTTTGTTTCTTTTGCTGTTTCATTTGCATTTTTCTGCATAAAAAAATTACCTCCTTTACAGATATCTGACTACAATAGGAGATAATCTCTTGTCTCTATCTTCTGTTGCAGCGAGATGCAATTCATATACCGCAAGATTTTCTCTTTTCGTCTCCCTGGCTACTCTCTATCCTGGGAGCACTTTACGCATATGAACTTACTCTGCAGTTGTTTTTGTCCTGCTCATTATATAGTAAAATCCCCTTGATTTCAAGAGGATTTTACATTTTTTTCTAATTTTTTACGATCAAATATCAGCCCTGCATTTTACGGTCTTTCCGGTGATAAAACGGAGACAAACGCAAACTTTTTATCCAGCAGTTTTCCCATCAGCACAATGCCTTTTCCCATCGTAAAAGCAGCTGCTACCGTTCCGATTCCAAGACCTTCGATTCTTCCAAGTCCGAAGAAGGTGAACAATGCGGCTGTTGTCTGGGCTGTTGATCCGGAAAAGGGACAGTTGGGAGTTGGTCAGTGATCGGGTGACGGGTGGTCGTCAGCAATCGGTCACTGGATCAACTGGGTTGCCCTTTGACAACAAGATCTTTCTTCTTTTATTTTCGGATCTGTCCCGTTCCGTATACGATATTTTTAATCGATGTCAGCGCCAGCAGTCCCATTGGGCCTCTGGCGTGGAGTTTTTGGGTGCTGATTCCGATTTCGGCGCCGTAGCCGAATTCGAAGCCGTCGGTGAAGCGGGTGGAGGCGTTGACGTAGACTACAGCTGCATCGATTTCGTCCAGGAATTTCTGGGCATGGGTGTAGTTGTTGGTGATGATTGCTTCGGAGTGTTTTGTGTTGTAGTGGTTGATGTGTGCAATCGCTTCGTCGATGGAAGAGACGGTTTTGATGGACACGATGTAGTCGAGATACTCTTTTCCCCAGTCCTCTTCTGTCGCTTCTTCTGCTTCCGGCATGTATTCTCTTGCCTTTTCGTCTGCGCGCATTTCCACATGTTTTTCTTTTAATCGTTCCTCCAGAACCGGGAGCAGTTTTTCACGTACATTTTCGTGTACCACAATCGATTCACATGCATTACATACGCCAACGCGCTGTGTTTTTGCGTTCAGAATAATATCCACTGCCATGGAAAGATCGGCTGTCTCATCCACGTAGATATGACAGTTTCCGGTTCCCGTCTCAATGACAGGAATCGTGCTGTTTTCCACGACAGCGCGGATCAGTCCGGCGCCGCCGCGTGGGATCAGGACATCGACATAGCGGTTCATCTTCATAAACTGCGCCGTCGTCTCGCGGGAGGTATCTTCGATCAGAAGCAGGGCGTCTTCCGGCACCTGCTCCTCTTTCAGTGTTTTCCGAAGAGAGGCAACAATCGCCGTATTCGAGTGGATTGCATCGCTTCCGCCTTTTAAAATCACGACATTTCCCGTTTTGAAGCAGAGTGCAAATGCATCCGCCGTCACATTTGGGCGTGCCTCGTAGATGATGCCGACAACACCGAGCGGAACACGTTTCTGTCCGATCAGAAGACCGTTCGGGCGTTTTTTCATTCCCAGCACTTCCCCGATTGGGTCGTCCAGTTCGGATACCTGACACATGCCTTCTGCCATTGCTTCAATCCGGCTTTTGTCCAGAAAGAGCCGGTCCAGAAGTCCCTGGGACATGCCTTTTTCTTTTCCATGCTCCATATCCAGCGCATTGGCCGCGATAATCGTTTCGGCGTCTGCCACAAGGTTTTCCGCTGCTTTTTTCAGCACACGGTTTTTCTTCTCCGTCTCCATGATTCGAAGCACTGGCTCCGCCTGGCGGGCTCTTGTTCCGATTTCTTCCAGATTCATCATATTCGTCTCCTCCTCGTGTTGTCTTATCGTGATTGGCTTAACGGTAAATCTTCTGTTCTGTCACCAGCATCTGCGGAAGAATGTCCGTCTCCTCGAACGGCACCGCATCAAACAGCTGAAACTCAAACGCCGCTGCAACCGTTGTAAACCCTGGATGTGCGGCAAGAAAGCGGTCATAAAATCCTTTTCCATATCCGACTCTGTGGCGCGCCGGATCAAAGGCCACACCGGGTACCAGCAGAAAGCCCTCTTCCCGCGTGCAGACCTTTCCGCCGTCCGGCTCCATAATGCCAAAATAGCCGGATTTCAGCGTGGAGAAATCTTTGATCTCATAATAAACCATATCATCGCCTTCCACGCGCGGCACAGCGACCATTTTTCCCATTTGCAGGGCCTTCTCGATCAGATCCCGTGTCATGACTTCTTTTTTGAAGTCCATATACGCAAAAAAGCAGTCCGCATCCAGAAACTCCGGCAGAGCCGTGATTTTTTCATAAATCATACGGCTCTTTTCCTGAATTTCTTCCTGTGTGGCTGCTCTTCTTCGGGCAAAAACTTCTTTTCTAATGTTTCCTTTTGCTTCCATAGCGCTCCCCCAGATTTACGATCGTTCCGTCTTTCTCCTGCATATCAATATTGTCGAGCTGGGTACGGAGGTTCATTTTCACGGCTGCAATATATTCTCTCCGCAGCTTCTGCTGCTCTTCTTTCTCCGCCGGTGTCAGCCCCTCTGCTTTCGCCTTGCGGGCAAGTTCGTTGATTCTCTGTATATTAATTTCCATTTTCTGTATTTTTCTCCTTTGTTTCAACTCACAGTCGGTATTTTCACAGAGTCTGACATGTCGAAAATAGTTCGACTGTGACTCGCCTCATGTCAGTGGAGGATACCGATTTCTCTCCGCCTGCCACTGCCGTTATGTTTCTTTTAACAATTCATCCCACCGCTTTAGAAACGAGGGACTTGCTTGATTCGGTTAAATGACCGGATTTTCTTTTTATCTTACCGCAAAACACAGGATCTGTCCAGCCGATCTGAGAAAAATCCTGAAATCCAGCTTTATCACCGGATTTCAGTCTCATCTGCATAATTATCTAAAACAATCAGAACCCATGTTTTTCCAAGATTCAGTTTAATCTCCTCTCCATTGCTGTCCCGGTATTTTGTGACGCCCCACGGATCATCCTTGCTCCATGTCACGTCGATGGCCTTTCCGCTTGTGATATACGCTCCCGTTCCGCCGTTTACCACATCGATATCGAGATATTCCGCATTGTCATCATACTTTTTCCAGGAACAGTACTGCACGATAATGTTCTTCACCGCAAGCTGTTCCTGTGTCATCTCATCGATCTGCGGTTCCCCGAACTGATAACGCAAATACGTGCCGCTCGCCTCATCGTACGAAAACCACGGATTGTTGTGGAAATATCCGCCCGGTGCCACATAGGCGGCATTTCGTCCCTGTTCCAGCGTTTCCGGTTCTGTCTCGGATGCAAACTGGAAAAATCCGTCATAACCGTCTTTGTAAGATGTCCGGTAGCCGCAGAGATCGATTCCCGCTGCAATCCCGGCCGCATCCAAATACGCATTGTGCGGCGACGGACGATCCGACGTCCGGTAATACACCTGTTCCGAATACTCCATGCCATTCACATTGTCTATGTGATCCGATTCGAGCAGCGGAATCGCATACGCCGCCTGTCCATAGTGGTAATACAGGGCATCAAAACCAGCCGCCAGATACACATAATATTCGCGGCAGCTCCGCACCGATCCGATCTTTTCGAGATCATCATAGTTTTCAAACAGCCCCATCAGGCGCGTAATGCCGCCTTCGACCGGCGCTTCATAGATCACTCCCGCACGGCTGATACCGCTCTGCGGGCAGGCGCTGATGATATTACTCAGCATAACCGCCACCGGGCGCCTTCTTCCCTGTACTTCGGCGACAGGTTCTCCTGTCAGATAACTTTTCACAATACCTTCCGGCAGCGCATCCTCCGCGGGCGTCGGCTCAATCGCTTCCGGAACCAGCGGTTCCGGTGCCGGATCTTCGGTCGGTGCCGGTGTTTCCGTAGCTTTCGTTTCTGTCTTGCTTTCCCCTGCTGTCTCTTCTGAGATATAAGAAGTTCCTGCCGATGCAGTTTCCGGTGCTGTTTCCCCAATTTTCCGGCAGCCGAACAGCATCATGCTTCCCAGCAGAGCAATCCCCAATGTGTAAAACCCTCTCTTTTTGATAAAGACCCCTCCTTTTCTGCTCTCAATCAGTCTCTTGTGATACCGAGACGCTGCAGCACCTCTTCCTGCTTTGCCTCCATCACGGCTGCTTCCTCCGGTGTCATATGATCATAACCCAGAAGATGCAGCATACTGTGTGCAACAAGAAAAGCAAATTCGCGTCTTAAAGAATGACCGTATTCCTCCGCCTGCGCTCTTGCGCGCGCAACAGAAATTACGATATCACCCAGCATCAGCTCACCGCTGTCCGGGTTAAAGCAGTCATCTCCCTCTTCCGTCTCCAGAAAATCGAAAGAAGCCGGAGAAGGATAATCTACCATCGGGAAAGAAAGCACATCTGTCTCCCGATCAATGTTTCTGTGTTCACGGTTCATGGTGCGGATATTTTCCGGATCGGTCAGAATCAGCTCCACCTCTGCCTCATACGGACACGCTTCCTGATCCAGCACACCGTTAATTACCGCTACTGCAATCTCCTCCGGATCAAATCCAAGGTCAAAATCCTGTTCATTTTCAAACGTCAGTGTCATTTATTTTCCCTCCGTTTTCTTGTCGTACTTTTTGCTCTGCCGCTGTGATTTTCCGGCTTTGCTTTCTTTTCGTATTCATCGTAAGCCTGTACAATCTTCTGCACCAGCGGATGACGGACAACGTCCTTGCTCGTCAGCTCGCAGAAGGAAATTCCGTCTACTTTTTTCAGTACCTGCATTGCCACATCAAGGCCGGAGCGTGTACCGGAAGGAAGGTCCTTCTGAGAGGCATCTCCGGTTACAATGACTTTGGAACCGAAACCGATACGGGTCAGGAACATCTTCATCTGCGCCGGTGTCGTATTCTGTGCCTCATCAAGGATAATAAACGCATTGTCGAGCGTACGGCCTCGCATGTACGCGAGCGGTGCAACCTCAATCAGGCCTTTTTCCATGTTTTTCTGGAAGCTCTCTGCTCCCATGATCTGATACAGCGCGTCGTAGAGCGGCCGCAGATACGGGTCAATTTTACTCTGCAGGTCGCCAGGCAGGAAACCGAGTTTTTCACCCGCCTCAATCGCCGGACGCGTCAGGATAATACGTCCTACTTCATCGTTTCGGAACGCGGTGATCGCCATCGCCATTGCAAGGTATGTTTTTCCGGTTCCGGCAGGGCCGACGCCGAAGACGATCATCTTTTCCCGGATCGCATCCACGTACGCTTTCTGACCGAGTGTTTTCGGTTTGACCGGACGGCCTGCAACGGTGTGGCAGATGCAGTCGCTGTCGATTTCCGCAAGGCTGCTTCCGCTGTCCTCCATAACAAGTGAGATTGCATAATTGACGTTCTGTGTCGTGATATCGTTTCCGCGGCGTGAAAGCTCCAGAAGCTGTGTCAGACATTCCTTTGCGCGCGCTGCATTCGATGCCGGGCCTACAATTTTTAAAACGCCGTCCCGGGAGATCAGCGTAACCGCCAGGGATCTCTCCAGGATTTTGATGTGTTCATCAAACTGGCCGAATACTTTCTTTTCATGTTCGATGGGCAGTTCCATCTGCAGTTCTATCATGTTGTTATTGCTGTTCATCTACCATTGATTCCTTTCCATCCGACACCTTCTGCATTTCGCAGGGCTGTGCTTCTACGGCCCGTTCTATCACACGAAGTGTCCCTTTTGTGATACATGACGTATCGTTAAGTTCTATTGTAACATGATTCTCCGATATTTGAAGTCCTTTTTCTGATAAATTTCTGTGGAATTTCTGATAATTCTGCGAGGCTTTTTCTTTTGCCTCGTGTTCTGAGTAGGTTTCTTTCTGAACTTCAAACGGAAATTTCTGGCGGTAGCCGAAATAAAACGGAAGGGCAAAGTTTTCTGTCAGATAGAGCTGCTGAAGGGACACTTCCTCGTCTGCTCCATTTTCCCTTTTCTCTGTTTTCTGATCCGCCGTTCCGGTCATGCTCCGCAAACTCTCCACAAAATTCTCCGGCAGCAGATTTCCAAGGAAAAATCGGTAAGCAGAAATCTGGAATACCGGCGTTTTTTTCTCTGCTTTCTGATATGTCCGTACCGTATGGGAAAGCGGAAAGGTATCATAATAGTACCACGTCGTCTCAAGGTCAATATCCGCGTCTGCGTGAACATAAGAATAATCATACGTTTCCCCACTGTCATTCACAAGCGGAATCTCGCCCTTTACAAGAATGTCTCCCGCTTGACATGTATCACCGGGGAGCACCTGCGGAATGCCGTTCCGTGTGATAATACGCACGACCGTCCCTTCTTTTTTCGCCACAAGATTCTGCGGATCATCTGCTTTTTCTTCGATCACATAGCCGTCTACGTTTTCTTTTACCGCAAGGACAAGCTGCGTCCCTTCTATTTTTGCGGACACCCAGGTCAGATTAGGAAACTGCTCCCGCAGATACGATGCGGTTTGGCTGCAGTCCACTCGTTTTTTCCAGATTCCATGATGAATCCCGGCCGCATCCAGGCTATTTAAAATCGTCTGCGTACTGTTCGCGTAGTTTCCTTCCACATGAATATTCCAGATAAACTGCGACAGTATATAAAGTCCCGCCAGACAGAGAAAAATGCCAATAAAAAACGCCTTTCTTTTTAAACTTCGCCGGTAAAAGAAAGGCAGTCCCTGTTTTTTCTGTATTCGGATGCGCACACCGCTCTTGCGGCGGATCGGCAGGAGACGGAAGAAATCTTCCGGCAGAAGGCTCATCTCAAAGCAGCCCTGATATTCTGTCACGTCCCACAGCGTGATGTTATGGTGCCCGCACAGATTGAAAAAACGCTCCGGTTCACGGCCCGTCACACGAATCCGCACAGTGCCTTTCCAGAAAGCCTTTCCCTGCTGCAAACGCACACCCCCTTTTCAGCATTGGAATGATTGGAATCATTACACTTATTGAAACGTCACTTGATTGATTCTCCCTTCCACCCGCATCTCCTCCCCGGAATACGAAACAATCCGGATTCCCTCTCCCACAAGGAGCAGCCTGCCATATTGTGTAAGCACACAGAGGCGGCACGCATTATATTCCAGAATCCTGCGGAAATTTTCAATCTGCACTTCTCTCCCGCCGTAAAACGTCACAACCGGCTCGCCAAAAGCAAGATCTGACGGAACCTGCATCGCCGAAAGCAGCTCCCCGCCCGGCGGATGGAGTGATTTTTTCTGCTTTTTCTTTTTTCGCATCCAAAACCTCCTCCGCTTTGCGGGTCTGCTTTTTGTTCTATCGCTATTTTATGCAGAAAAAAGCACAAAAATACCCCACAGCCGCTGGGGTTTCCTGCCCGATCAGGCTGCGGGGTTTCATTTCTCTTTTTTAAAAACATTTTTTGCAGGGTTCATACCCCTGGGCTTCTGCATTTTCTCTCGTCATCTGATATGCCCGATCCGGATTCATTCTGCCGCAGTTATTTTTGTTATGGTACTTCGATCCGGTCTCTGAAATCCACACGAGCTGTCCTCCATACGAATCCGATTCCTGCGGTGCTTCCGTTACCTGCGGTTCTTCGGCAGTCACTGCCGGCTGTGATTCTTCCGCTGCCTGCGTTTCGACGGTTTCTTCCGCCGCAGCTTCTATGGTTGGCTCAGGTGTCGGCGTCTCGGTCGGGTCAGCCGTTGGAGTTGGGGTAGCAGTCGGAGTCGGGGTAGCGGTCAGCGTTGGTGTTTCGGTCGGTGTTGCTGTCGGCGTTGGTGTTGATGTTTCAGTCGGGGTCGGCGTCGCTTTTTTCGTCGGCGCTGCCGTAACGCTGACGGAAACAGACTCTGCAGATGCCTTCTGTGTTTCCTTACTGCTGTACGTCACAGGTGTCAGCGCACAGGCGGAAACCAGCAGCAGCACAGGAAGCAGCACAGGAAGTGCTTTCGCCACATGAAACCGTTTCTTTATCGTATTCCAGGTAACCGGAAGCAAAAAGATTCCAAGCAGCAGCAGTGACAATGCATATGCCTTCTCCTCTTTCCAGTAACCGGCTCCCGCCAGCATCATCAGAATACCGAACAGATACCTGAGAAAATTTCCTGCCTTTCTCAGCATATTTCATTCCCCCTCTTGTGTATTTTCTGAATTTCTTACAGCGAAATCCTCTACTGTAAATACGTTTGAAAGAATGGAAAATTACATCACAGATTACGATTCTTTATAGAAAATCATGCTGAACCATATGACCATATGCTCGCCGAGGTAATAATCCATCATGTTTTTTTCAATCAGGTTTGCAACAACGATGCCGTGGCTCTCGATGCATGGATGCATCAGTTCAAGATGGCGGCAGCCGCCTCTCGGGTAGGTACATTTATCGCAGAGCTGGCAGGAATCGGAGGAAAGGGCGAAGGTGAGCAGGGTTTTGTCTTTTAAATGCTGCTCGATTTCGCGTGTGATTTTTTCGTGCTCCGATTTTGTTTTTAATGTCTCATCCATATCCATGATGTTGTCCACTTCTGCGATGCTGGAGAAGAACAGAACGTGATCGTAGTTCATGCAACGCTCCTTACAGACTTCAACAGTGCCTACCGCCGGCGGGCAGGACCAGGAGGCTCCGTAGCGGGAGCACTCCTTTTTGCAGATCTGGCGGACCCGGTCATTGAATTCGATGTCCTCCGGTTTTACAAATGCATACTGATAGATAGGAAACTGGGTAATATATTCTTCGATTTCTGTCTGTGTCATTTTGTCATCCCTTCTCTTTTGTTACAGATCTTTTTCCAGAAAAGCAAATACCATATTCCAGTACGTCTGGAGCATGCGCCCTCTGGTTCCAAACAATTCATGCTTTGCGCCCGGTACTTTTACCATTTTTGCCATGCCGGGACGGCGTTCTGCCATTTTCCGGATCATCCGCTCCTGGGCACGGTTGGACACAAGATGATCGTTCTCCGCCTGAAATAAAAGGACAGGAGCCTCGATCCGTTTCCATCCGCTCCGCATCAGATCGCGGTACAGATGTGCGGCGGCATGGAGCCATCCGTAAGAAGCGGCATTTAGGTGATACAGCGGCTCTTTTTCCCGCTTCTGCTGGTAATAGAGAAAGCGCGGACGGGAGAGGGACGAACTTTGTTTAAAGCTTTCGATTCCCTGGTATGGTTTCTGTCCTACCACATACTGTGTGCCTCGTTCTGTGGCACAGGCAAAAGCTGCGATCCGTTTTGCATCGGCGAACGGCACTTTTCCGGTCAGCGGACGGATCATCGGCGAACTCAAGACCACTTTCCGGAACAGATGCGGCGCTTTGGCGGCCGCTGCTGCTGCGATTCCGCCGCCCATCGAGTGAGAATAGAGAACGAGCGGAAGACCGCATGCCTCTGCTTTTGCTTTTCGTGCAACAAAGAGCAGATCTTCTACATAACGATGGTAGGAATCGACATAAACAAGCGACGGATCATCCACCAGACGGTAGCTCTTTCCGTGGCCGCAGTGTTCCGGCAGATAAACATGAAAATGCTCTTTGATAAAATAATACACGATCTCTTTATATTTCTCTGCATTTTCCGTAAAACCGTGTGAGATTACAACAACACCTCTCGGACGGAATGCGCGGTAACGAAGAACATGAATCGGATGACCGCTCTCCCTTTCCCAGTAAAATTCTTCTGCATGAGCGGCGAGGTACGGCTCCACACCATTCTGCATCCGCTCCGCATAATTTTTTTCCTGTAATACGCGTGTTCTCATTAGCAAATCACCTGCTTTCATCCAGATACGAAAGGATATCCTGAAGATTGTCGATGGTACAGTCCGGTGTAACTTCAATTTTGTTCGGAAGATGATCCGGGTTGTACCAGCAGGTCAGGATTCCTGCATTTTTTCCGCCGCGGATATCACTTGTGAGGGAGTCGCCGACGATCACAACCTCATCCGGTGCATAACTTCCGATTTCGTTCCATACCGCATCAAAAAAAGCCTTCTGCGGCTTGTCCACACCGACCTGTTCCGAGATAAAAACGCCGTCCAGAAGCTGATCAAGCCCGGAAAAGCGGAGTTTACGCTCCTGTGCAACAGTGGTTCCATTTGTTACTGCATACTGTTTTACGGTAGCTTTCAGCTGTTTTACCAGTTCATCTCCGTGATCGCAGAAGAAAGCCTTATCGCCGAGGCGGATCTGATATTCATCATTGAATACCTTTACCTGATCCGTCGGCAGTCCTTCCGATTCAAAAAATTCATGGAACCGTCCAAGCATCACCTGTTCTCTCGTAAGCTCTCCCGTCTCCAGCCGCTCCCAGTAACCGCGGTTGATCACGCTGTAGCGCTGCAGCATTTCGTCCGTGCAGGTTCCCATATGAAACTTGTTGAAACAGTACTCAATTGCATATCGTTCCGACATCTTAAAATTCAGAAGTGTTCCGTCGATGTCCCACAAAATTACTTTTATCAAAGAGAAATCCTCCCTTGGTTTCATTTGTATTTTCCAATTATCTGTTTTTCATTCTAGCATAGATTACAAATACGATCAATTGTATTTTAGGCATTGTATCTTTTGAGAAAAAGTGCTACGATAAAAAAGAATTTCCGTGAAAAAGAAAAGGAAGAAGGAAGAAACACTATGAAATTTACTTATCCAGCCGTTTTTCATAAAACCGAACAGGGAACCTACGAAGGTTATTTTCCAGATCTCGCCTGCTGCTATGCAAAAGGGGATACCCTCGACGAGGCGCTGGAAGATGCCATTCACTCCGCCTATGACTGGATCTCTCTGGAACTGACGGAAGAAGAACCTGATTTTCCGCCGGTATCGGATGTGGCAGATCTCGGGAAAAGCGAAGGTGAAATTGCAAGAAATATTGCCGTCAACATCCGGCTTTTTGAGGGATGGGACGAATAAGTTCAAAAAAGAGAAAGAAAACCGTATTGCTGCGATATTCGAAACGCGGCGATACGGTTTTCTTTTTATCTCTTCCAGGTTTTCAGCATCTCTTTTTCTTCTTTGCTGATCCGCAGCGACTCTCTGATTTTCTGAATTGTTTTGTTATGTGTCCAGTCATCGAGACTGTTTTCTTTCAGCAGTTTCTGTGTTTTTTCCGGAAAATGAATATAACAGATCGATACTGCCCAGGCGACGGCCATTTTTACGTAATAGCCATCGTGATGAATCTTTTTCATCTCCTCCAGCACAGCATCGATATACGCTTCGTTGATAAAAAAGTCCAGCAGACACACAACACCAAACCGGATTTCATATTCCCGGCTGCTTTTCAGCCATTTCTGCAGATATCCATACCAATACTCCTGGTCTTTCTTCATAAAATGGCACGTTGCACAGGAGCTGTCACAGATTCCCCAGCTGTTGATCATCGGCACGAAGCGGTCCAGTTCTGCCGTCTGTTCTTCACGGGTCAGCTTTCCGTAGCCGATCATCATTCCGCGGATCAGAAGCTCCTCGTAGACTTCCGGATTAAACTGTTCGGTATAAACTTCATAGTGGTCTCTTGCTATCGCTTTTGCAATCCGTCGCGAAACCGGAATGCGGACACCAAGAATCCGACAGTTCTGTCCCGGAACAAGAGAGCTGTGAAATTCCCGGTATTTTGCATCTATATTGCTTTCCAGTTCTGCCCGAATGGCCTGCATTACTTCCTGTTCCATATGATTCCCCCTCTCTTTTCTTTCTCTTTAAGATGTTTTACACGCTTTTTACAAATGTTTAACCCTGTTATTTCTGCACTTCTGATAAGATATAATTAAAGTAAACGATAACATCCACCCTGCTAAATGCCAGATCTTTTCCGGCTGAAAGGTGAGTCTTATGAGAAAGAAATATACATTTTTTCAAAATATGTCATTCCTGTGCAAATTTCAGAAGCAGCCAGCCCTTGCAGAAGAAGCGCCAGTTGTTTCCACAACGCTGTCTATTCCGTTTTCCGGACCTGCAGAAAGATCCTTATATTTTACCGAAAACCCGGATTTTACCGCTCCCTCTGCCGGTATCCATTCCCGTCGTTTTCCGGGAAGCCGGATCTTTCTATATTCCAGCGATCCCGAGCACGATCTTGCGGCAGTTCCATCCTCTCTTTTCGATGTGCTGCACCGCTATTTTGCCGTCCATTCACCGGATGATGTCGTTTTATGGAAAGATGGCATTCTCTCCTTCCAGACCATGGAAAATCAGCCGCAGCCGTTGACTGCTCTTTGTACACCGGATGATGCACGGGATTCCAAAATCATTCCGTTCCCCACACTGTCAGAACGGCAGCGCATTTTACAGTAACTGCTATTTAGCCCAGCCAGCAGGAGCATGATGGAAAATACCCCTTTCCGTCATGCTCCATTTTTTACTCAATTCCGAGAATTCCACTAATCCGCTCTTTCGAAAGCTCCGCGCCGATTACAATCAGCACTTCCTGGCTCTCCGGCACTGCCCGGAATGTCATCTGGTCCCGCGTCGCATTGATTTCGCTCCACACAGTTTCGCCCGTCTTTACAATTCCCTTGATCCGGAATACATTGCCGCATGATGGATCCGCAAAGATTGCTTCTGCTGCCTTTTTCAGCGCTTCTTCCGTAATCTTCGGCTCCAGAAAGCAGAGCGAATCAAATGTCTGCTGCTCGCCGAAATCCAGCTTCCGGTAATCCTCCGAACGGTAACTGCATTCGGAGAGCATTTTGAAATCATCCTCTGTCAGATCATCCCAGTTTTTCTGTAAAATTTCTGCATCAGAAAACTGTCTTCTGCAGCCTGCCTGCTCGAGCGTGCGGTTCAGATGGGCAATCGTTTCTTCTTTCTTTTCCTCCGAAACATTCTGTACTTTGCTCAGCACGATTTTACCAGCGTTCGCCGCCTCGGAAGCCAGCAGATACTCTTCTTCCTCCGACAGCTTCTCATCGAGCCCGGCATCCAGAATCGTGATGACGCTTCCCGCCTCATACCAGCGGTTCAGCGGCTCGTCGTACAGCGTGTCAAAGAACTCATCCACATCGTAAATCCCCGACGGTTCCACGAGAATGCGGTCGTAGCCGCTCATGCCCATCGAGATCAGTTTCGTGCGGAACCGTCTGCGGTGTGTCTCTTTGTCGCATCCGCCGGAAATCATCTCCAGCTCGCACTGATCTCCGCGCAGTTCCTGTAGAAGCAGCATATCCACATTGACTACCCCAAAATCATTCTCCAGGATGCCGATGTTCTTTCCCTGTGCCATCAGATACTTTGCATACTGTTTCAAAAAAGTCGTCTTCCCTGAGCCAAGGAAGCCTGTAATCAGATCAATTTTAATCATTTCTGCTGTCCTTTCTGCTGTCTTTTTCCGTCTGCAGCCTGCGGAGCTTCGAACACTCTATTTTCGTCTGCGCTCTTTGCCGGTAAATGTATCGATGTCTATGCGCCATACGGCAACGCGCTCCACCATCTCCGGCAGAAAAGCGATCTTCGCCTCCGGTGCGATATGCGCCATGATTTTTCCCAGACCTTTCTTCTTTACCTCCGGATCTGTCACCTCCGTGATGGTTCCGTTTCCCATGATACTGCGGTACGCATAGGAATACGCACACGTATAGTCACCTGTAATCACTTCATGGTTGTAATCCATCTCCACCGCCACGCGCGGATCCGCTGCAAATGCAGCCGCCTTCCGCCCTTCTTTTGCCCCATGCAGGTACAGACAGACGTGAAGAGTTCCATCTTCTTCCCGGACATCATATCCATAATTCATCGGCACGATAAACATGCCTTCCTCATCCATCGCCCCGATCCGCACAACCTCGCAGCTTTCCAGAATTTCTCTTAAAATTTCAGGATCTGTAATCTCCCGCTTTTTTAAACGCATTTCACGCATCGCAATCACACCTCTCTTATTCGCAGCTATTTATGATATGGCTCCCCGCAGTTAATGCGGTAGCTCCGGTAAATCTGTTCCAGCAGAATAACCCGCATCAACTGATGCGGAAATGTCATTTTCGAAAAACTGAGCGCATAGTTCGAACGCTTCAGAACTTCCTCGCCAAGCCCTAAGGAACCACCGATCACAAAAATAATATGGCTCGTTCCCTGCACGCCGAGCGTATCTATTTTCTGGGCCAGCTCCTCGGATGTGAGCTGTTTTCCCTTAATTTCCAATGTAATCAGATAAGCGTCATCCCGGATATATTTGAGAAGGCGCTCTGCTTCTTTATTTTTGATATTCGTCTCTACGGTTTCACTCGCGTTGTCCGGCGTTTTTTCATCCGCCACCTCGATAATTTCCAGCTTTGCATAGCGGCTGAGGCGCTTCGAATACTCGGCGATCGCATCCCGCAAATATTTCTCTTTGATTTTTCCTACTGTTAATATCGTAATTTTCATTCTGTAATCTTAAAACCCTTTCGGATATCTGTCAAAAACACCAAAAGCCATATAGATCACTTTTTGTCCGCGTCTATATGGCTTTTAGTTTAGAAAAGCAATGCCTTATGCATTTTTGCTTTTGATATACTCATCAATTCCTTTAGCTCCGGCTTTTCCGGCACCCATAGCAAGGATAACGGTTGCTGCACCTGTTACAGCGTCACCGCCGGCGTAAACGCCTTCTTTGCTGGTCTTTCCGGTTTCTTCCTCAGCTACGATACATTTTCTTCTGTTGACATCCAGACCGTAGGTGGTGGAAGAAATCAGCGGGTTCGGGGAAGTGCCAAGAGACATGATAACTTCGTCTACTTCAATTTCGAACTCAGATCCTGGAATCTCAACCGGTCTTCTTCTTCCGGAAGCGTCCGGCTCGCCAAGTTCCATACGGATGCAGCGGATACCGGTTACCCAGTCTTTGTCGTCGGTCAGAATTTCTACCGGGTTGGTCAGAAGGTCGAAGATGATACCTTCCTCTTTTGCATGATGAACTTCCTCTGCACGGGCCGGAAGCTCTGCCTCAGAACGACGGTAAATAACGTGTACCTCTGCGCCGAGGCGAAGTGCGGTTCTTGCAGCGTCCATAGCTACGTTGCCGCCGCCGACTACAGCAACTTTCTTGCCGTGTGCGATCGGGGTATCGTAATCATCGCGGAATGCTTTCATCAGGTTGTTTCTGGTCAGGAACTCGTTTGCGGAGAATACGCCGTTTGCGTTCTCACCCGGGATTCCCATGAACATTGGAAGGCCTGCACCGGAACCGATGAAGACTGCTTCAAATCCTTCGTCTTTTAACAGCTCGTCGATGGTAACGGATTTTCCGATGATAACGTTGGTCTCAATTTTAACACCGAGAGATTTTACGTTCTCGATTTCAGCGGCAACTACTTTGTCTTTCGGAAGACGGAACTCCGGAATACCGTAGCTTAATACACCGCCGGCTTTGTGAAGTGCCTCGAAGATGGTTACATCGTAGCCAAGTTTTGCAAGGTCTCCTGCGCAGGTAAGACCTGCAGGGCCGGAACCGATAACCGCGATCTTGTGGCCGTTTTTCTCTGCTGCCGGAACCGGTTTGATACCGTTTTCTTTTGCCCAGTCAGCAACGAAACGCTCCAGTTTACCGATGGAAACAGCGTCGCCTTTGATTCCGCGGACACATTTGCCCTCGCACTGGCTCTCCTGCGGACATACACGGCCGCAGACTGCCGGGAGTGCACTGGACTCACCGATAATTTTGTATGCTTCCTCGAAGTTTCCTTCTTTTACCTGTGCAATGAATGCCGGAATGTTGATATTAACCGGGCATCCTGTGATACATTTTGCATTTTTACAGCCCAGGCAGCGCTGTGCTTCTTCTACTGCTTCGTCTTTGTTGTATCCAAGACATACCTCGTCAAAATTTGTGGCACGTACCTTCGGCTCCTGCTCACGTACCGGTACTCTGTTTAATCCCTTTGCCATTATTTGTCACCTCCGCACTGGCCGCATCCACCGTGATGGGTTGCGCCTTCCTGGTATCTTAAGAGAGCTCTTCCCTCTTCTGTCTTATACATCTGCTGACGTTTCATAGCCAGGTCGAAGTCTACCAGATGACCGTCAAACTCCGGTCCGTCTACGCAGGCAAATTTTACTTCATTGCCTACCATTAGACGACAGGCACCGCACATACCGGTTCCGTCTACCATGATCGGGTTCATGCTGACAACGGTCGGGATGTTCAGTTCTTTTGTCAGAAGACATACGAATTTCATCATGATCATCGGTCCGATGGCAACACAGACATCATACTGTTTGCCCTGGTTCTGTACAAGGTCGCGGAGTACATCGGTACCCATACCTTTTCTTACGTAAGAACCATCGTCTGTGGTTATGTACAGATTGCTGACAGCAGACATTTCTTTCTCGAGGATAACGAGATCTTTTGTCTTTGCTCCGACAATGGCGTCAGCAGTGATTCCATGCTCATGCAGCCATTTTAACTGCGGGTAAACCGGTGCAGTTCCAACACCGCCGGCTACGAATACGATCCGTTTTTTCTTCAGTTCTTCGATATCTTCGCTGCAAAACTCGGACGGCTGTCCCAGAGGTCCTACGAAATCCATGAAAGCATCTCCCGCTTTGAGATCTTTCATTTTTTTGGTAGATTCTCCGATCGGCATGAATACGATGGTGATAGTTCCTGCTTCTCTATCGTAATCACAAATGGTCAGAGGAATTCTTTCTCCTTCTTCATCTGCCTTGACAATAACAAACTGTCCAGGGAGGCAGTGCTGTGCTACTCGCGGTGCTTCTACTACCATACGGTAGATGTTATTCGCGAGCATTTCCGCTTCTTGAATCTTGTACATAATATCCTCCTAATCTTGTTAGAAATATTTTAACAAAAGCACGACTTGGATTTTCGCGCATTTTATGTTAATACTTTATCACGTTTCCGGTTATTTGTAAACAACGGACAACATCTTTTCCCATCATCCGTGTTCCTCCAGATAATTTTCGAACTGTTCCATGGACATCAGAACTTTTCTCGGCTTGGTTCCTTCCTCCGGTCCTACGACACCGGCATCCGCGAGCTGGTCCATGATTCTGGCCGCGCGGTTGAAACCGATTTTCAGCACTCTCTGGAGCATGCCGATCGATGCCTTATCTTTTTCGATGATAAATTTTCCGGCTTCCACGAAGTAATTATCGCGGTTATCTCCGCCGCCTGCGGCAGAACCGCCATCCAGGCTTACGGTGTGAATCCGTTTTTCGATATCCGGATCATAAGCGTTCTCGCCGTAGTGATCTTTTAAGTAGGCAACGACATCGCTGACCTCTTTATCCGAAACAAAGGACCCCTGCAGACGGGCCGGTTTCTGGTAATCCTGCGGCTTGTAGAGCATATCGCCTTTTCCAAGCAGTTTTTCCGCACCTCCCATGTCGAGGATCGTACGGGAATCTACGCTGGAAGAAACCGAGAATGCAATACGGGACGGCATATTTGCCTTGATAAGACCAGTGATGACATTGACGGAAGGTCTCTGTGTTGCAATAATCAGATGGATGCCGGCCGCACGGGCAAGCTGTGCCAGACGGCAGATCGCATCCTCCACTTCTCCCGGAGCAACCATCATCAGGTCGGCAAGCTCATCCACGATAATGACGATCTGCGGCAGTTTTTCCGGTTTTTTGCCGTTTTCATCCGGCGGCAGCTCGGCAACTTTTGCATTGTAGCCTTTCATATCGCGCACGTTGAATTCCGCAAATTTGTTATAACGGTCTGTCATCTCCGCAACCGCCCAGTTCAGAGCTCCGGAAGCCTTTTTCGGGTCTGTGACAACAGGAATAAAAAGGTGCGGAATGCCGTTATAAACAGAAAGCTCAACGACCTTCGGGTCGATCATGATCAGTTTGACGTCTTCCGGTTTTGCCTTATAAATAATACTCATAATCAGTGTGTTGATGCAGACCGATTTACCGGAACCGGTCGCACCGGCGATCAGAAGATGAGGCATTTTCGCGATATCTGCGATGACCGGCTGACCGGTGATGTCTTTTCCGACAGCAAAGGCCAGATTCGAAGAAAAGTTCTTAAACTCCGGTGTTTCAAGAAGATCACGCAGCATCACGGCCGTGTTCGTCTTATTTGGAACCTCGATTCCGACTGCGGATTTTCCCGGGATCGGTGCCTCAATGCGGACATCTGCTGCTGCAAGACTCAGCTTGATATCGTCGGTCAATCCGACAATCCGGCTTACTTTCACGCCCTGTTCCGGCATCAGCTCATACCGTGTGACGGTCGGTCCGCAGCTTACGTTATTGACTGTAACTTTGACACCGAAGCTGTCCAGCGTCTCCTCCAGTTTCCGCGCTACTTCCCGCAGATGCGCATCGGAATCGCCCATGGCACCGCGCGTCCCTTTTTTCAGTAGATTCATCGGCGGTGTTTTGTACTCCGGCCGCTTTTCCTCTGCTTTTTTCCCGATTTCCTGACGAATGCCGTCTATATCCGCCTCGATCTCTTCACAGGAAGACCGCGGATTTCTCGTATGATCCGCAGACGTTTTCTCTTTTTTCGCCTCTTCTGCAGCTTGTCGTGTCATCTCCGGTCCTGTCTTTTCCGGCTCTTCAGCCGGCACAGAACCACGGTGAATCGAAAGCTCCGGCATCTCCATCTGATGGGTATCGTCGTTTTCGTTTAAATCAGCCTTCGATTCCACATGAGAAAGAAGGCGGGATTTCTTTTTCTTCCCGGCTTTTTTCGGTTCCTCCACTGGCTCAAGAATCAGCTCTTTTCCTTCCTCTTCCTCCATCGCAGCTTGGCGCGCCAGACGCTCCTGGCGGCGCTCCTCCGCCATCCGGCGGTGGTCATTCGTCTTTTCATGGATCGGCGCGAGAATCGGCTTCTGCGTCATCACGATCACGGAAATCACGATGGCGATCACAATAATCACCCACGCGCCGATCTGGCCGAATCCCATGCCGAGAATTTTCACGACAGACCCTCCTAAGATTCCTCCGCCGAGATGATCGTAGGCGCTGTCAAAATAGTAATCCAGAAATGTCGTATCTCTCGTATAGCCGGACGCCAGAAGCTGCATAAAAGCGCAGAAAAAGACGAAGCAGCTGATCGCTCCCCCGGTTTTCCGCACAATTAAAAAGTTCTGTCTGTTTGCTATGTAAAATGCTGTTCCAAAGAAGATCAGAACCGGTGCTGCCCACTCTGTCACGCCGAAAAGGCCGAAAAAGAAGTCGCAGACAGCCTGTCCGATCACGCCGCCCATACCGAAATTACTGAGCATCAGCAGAATCGAAACAGCAAGCACGGAAAGCAGAATAATTTCTGCGCGCACTCCCTCGTCCATCGGCCCATGGACTGTGTTTTTCCTTGTGCCGGAGGTACGTTTTGCGGTACTGCTCTTTTTCGCCGTTGTTTTTCTGGCCGTTGTTTGGGTCTGTTTCTTTTTTGCTGTTCCGGAAGCAGAAGTTTTTTTCTTTGTCTTCCCGCTTCCCTTTGTTGTATTTGCCATGCAGAACTTCTCCCCTTTCTCGTATTACAGCAGAAAATATCCTGCAATGGAGAATGTCCCGACAAGAAGACAGTACAAAGCAAAATATTTCAGTTTCCGTTTTTTCACCACACGCATCAGAATGCGGATCGTAAAGTAACCGGCAAGTGCCGCCATGAAAACGCCGACCAGATATACCGGCTGAAAAACAATTTTATTTTTTCCCATGGTCGCAAGTTCAACGATCGTTGCCCCGATAATCGCCGGAACACTCACAATCAGAGAGTATTTCACAGCGTACGAACGGGTCATGCCGCCGATCACACACGCAGAAATAGTCGAACCAAGACGGGAAAGACCCGGAATCGTGGAAAAGCCTTGGAAGAATCCGGCAATCAGTGCATCTTTCGGCTTTAAATTTTTCTGCGTTTTTTCTCCCTCCGGAAGCATATCTGCCACCACAAGCAGAATCGCCGTCAGATACAGACCAACGCCAGGTGCCAGCAGATTCGAGGAGGTCAGTGTGACAAGGCTCTGAATCATGCCGCCGATTACAGCAGTCGGGATGGTGGTCAGAATCAGCAGGAAAGCAAGCATACGGTAGTTGCTGCCGAGTACCTTCCGGTACTGCTTTCTCTCCTGATGCTGACTGGAAAAGTGTTCCTTTAAATTATGAAACAGATCGATTATGATTCCGCACAGCGCGAGGAAGAGACGTTTCCATTCCTTCGAAAATGTGAGCAGAATTGCAATCATGGAGCCAAAGTGCAAAAGCACATTGAAAAACACCGTCTGCGTATCTTCGATCTTCATAAAGTGACGGAAGATAATCAGATGTGCGGAGCTGCTGATCGGCAGGAATTCCGTGATTCCCTGGATCAGGCCCAGAAATAAAGCTTCTATTACTGTCATTTTTTTATCCTGTTCCCTTATTTTTCTCTTTTGTGAAAGTCCGGACAAAACTTCCGTTCGAATTTTCACAGCGAACTCATTCTAACACAAAATCCCCTGAAACACAAGCCGCGCCGTGAAGTCAATTTTCTGTCCCTGCTGCCTTTTTCATCAGCTCATTCAGCTTTTCGAGCGCGCGGGCAATGCCGCCGACCTCGTCGATCAGGCCTTCTTCCACTGCCTGCGGGCCGTCCAGCATTGTTCCGACATCCTTGACCAGCATTTTCGTATCGAGCATCAGCTCCTCGAGCCGTTCCTTGGTGATTTTAGAATGGGCCGATACAAAACCTGTGATCCGATCCTGCGTCTTTTCCATATTACGGTACGTCTGTGCAACACCGATGAACATGCCGTTTGTACGCACCGGGTGAATGACCATGGTGGCACTCGGCACGATCAGCGAATAGTCTGCTGCAACGGCGAGCGGGACACCGATCGAATGACCACCCCCTAAAACGAGCGATACCGCAGGCTTTCGCATGGACGCAATCATCTCTGCAATTGCAAGACCGGCCTCCACATCTCCGCCTACGGTATTCAGGAGAATCAGAAGACCATCAATACTTTTGTCCTCCTCGGCACGGGCAAGAGCAGGGAGAATGTGCTCATAGCGCGTCGCTTTCGTGCGCTCGCCGAGTGATTCATGCCCCTCCACCTCGCCGATGATGGACAGCAGATAAATGTTGGTCTTCAGTTCTACAATATTTTCTTTTTCTGTCTGGTTTTTCTGTGATTCTGCCATACGGATTTCCTCTTTTCTGCTATTCCAAAATAGCTTCATCAGTATGCGCAGATTCTTATGATTCTATGTAATTTCCAGTGAAATTACTCGTCCAGGTTGGTATATACGTACTGTACGTCGTCGTCGTCATCCAGCAGATCCAGGGTACGGTTCAGGTCTTTTAATGCCTGCGGATCGGTCAGCTCTACGTAGGTCTGTGGGATCATGGTAACGTCTGCCTCTGCCATGGCGATACCGTCTTTCTCCAGAGCCTCACGTACTGCGGAGAAGTCATCCGGATCGGTGATGATTTCGTAGCTGTCCTCTTCGTCTGCGAAGTCTTCTGCGCCTGCATCCAGAGCAAGCATCATCAGATCGTCAGCATCCATTTCGCACTCTTCTTTGTCGATGATGATCTGGCCTTTTTTGTCGAACATGTAGGATACGCATCCCGGTGTTCCAACGCTTCCGTTTCCTTTGGTGAAAGCGCTTCTTACGTTTGCTGCGGTACGGTTCTTGTTGTCGGTCAGAGTCTCTACGATGATCGCGATACCATTCGGGCCATAACCTTCGTAGGTGATACGCTCGTAGTTGTCTGCGTTTGCATCTCCGGCAGCTTTTTTAATACCGCGGTCGATGGTATCGTTCGGCATGTTGTTTGCTTTTGCTTTTGCGATAACGTCACGCAGCTTGCTGTTGTTTGCCGGATCCGGTCCGCCCTCTTTGACAGCGATTACGATCTCACGGCCGATGATGGTAAAGATTTTACCTTTTTTTGCGTCGTTTTTTTCTTTCTTATGCTTAATATTGGCAAATTTTGAATGTCCTGACATACCTCTTTTGTCTCCTTTATTTAAAGTATTGCTTTTCTGTAAAAAGGTTTCCCCGAAAAACGGCAGAAGCCCATATAATATAGAATATAGCACGATCTTTCTCATTCGTCAACCGTGAACCGTGCCAAAAATACCCCTTATGTAGGCAGATCCAGGCTGATTTTCAGTGCTTCGTTCACAAGGGCCAGCTGTTCCGGCGTCAGATGACAGATTTTATCTTTCAGCCTTCTCTTATCGATCGTCCGAAGCTGTTCCAGTAAAATAACAGAATCCCGTACAATCCCATAGGCGGACGCTTCGATCTCAATGTGTGTCGGCAGCTTCGCCTTATTCATCCTCGATGTAATCGCCGCACAGATCACCGTCGGACTGTGCCGGTTGCCGATGTCATTCTGAATGATCAGCACCGGACGGACACCGCCCTGCTCACTTCCCACAACAGGCCGCAGGTCGGCATAATATACATCGCCACGCTTGATTACCACTTGTGCTCACTCTCCGATTCTTTCCGTTTTGCTTTCCCATACGATAACGATCCGGCGTTTTACGCCTTTTAAAATCGTTTCCATGTATTTAATATTGCCTGTTTTTCCGGAGGTATTCACAAATTTCATCCGGCGCTTCAAAAAAGTCCGCCCGGAGTCCTTTTGGGAACCCGTGATTCTGATCTGCTTTGCTCAGATTGACTGCAATCCTCTGATAATCTCGGATGCTGTTACATAGGAAGCACTGCTTTTTTCTTCCGCAGCCTCTCCCGCCTTTCCATGCGCATATGCCGCCAGTGCCGCTGTTTTGGCAAGGCTGATTTTTTTCTCGTTTTTTTCACACTGACGTTTTGCTGCAAAGGCGCCTGTGATTCCCGCGAGCACATCGCCGCTTCCCGCCGTCGCAAGCGCACTGCTTCCGCTTGTGTTTATGTAATACTGCTCACGCCCTTCCTCTGCTGTCACGGTTACGGAATCCTTTCGTACACAGCAGGCCTGGTATTTTTCGGCTGCCCTTCCGGCGCTTCCTGCCGGGTCACGCTGGCATTCTGCAATGGTCATGTGCAGCAGCCGTGCAAGCTCTCCTACATGAGGCGTTAAAATTTTTTCTGCCCGGCAGCCCGAAAGAATCTCTGCATCTTCTGCAATCAGGTTCAGCGCATCTGCATCCAGAACAAGAGGAACTTCTGTGTGCTGCACCGTAAAAACGAGCAGTTCTTTTGCCGTCCGGCTTTTGGAAAGTCCCGGTCCCGCAACAACAGCGTCCGCCCAGGCGAGATCCTGCAGCAGGGCTTCTTCCGGAAGCGGCTCATCCTCCTTCCAGAAATCCGCCATTGCTTCCGGCAGGGCACAGAAAAGCGGCGTACGGTTTCTTTCCTCTGTCACAACCTTTACCATGCCGGCACCGGATGCAAGGACTGCCCTGGCACACAAAACAGCGGCTCCGCACATGGCACCGGAACCGGCAAGTACCAGCACCTTTCCGAAGGTTCCCTTATTTCCCATCGGCGTGCGGGTAAGAAACCGGTCCAGATCTTCTTTTTCCACTGAACCGTACCAGGGCGTCTCCTCTTCTCCTGCATCAAAGCCGATTCCGATATCACGGACCAGGACCTCTCCGGCATATCGTTTTCCGGGATCAAAGAGAAGCCCTGGCTTTGCACAGGCAAATGTCACCGTGGCTCTGGCTTTCACCGCCGCATCAAGGACCTCTCCGGTATCCGTGTGGATCCCCGAAGGGATGTCCACGGCAAGAACAGGAACACCGCTTGCGCAGATTGCTTCCACTGCCCTCCGGTACTCCCCTGCCAGCGGACGGGATACGCCAATTCCAAAGATGGCATCTATGATAACAGTATATTCCCGGAAATCCGGATTCTTAACCTCACGGACCCCATAATTTTCCGCAATTTTCTTCTGTGCTCTCATGCCTTCACTGTATTTTTGCGGATTTCCAAGACAGAACAGTTCCGCATCCACCCCTTTCGTCTTTAAAATCCGTGCAATTGCCGCACCGTCCCCTCCATTATTTCCGGGACCGCACACAGCAAGGACTTTTCCTGTATCCCATGTTCCATTTTGAAGCTCCTCCACGCAGGACAGCGCTGCGCGCTCCATCAGTACCAGGGACGGTATCCCCATGGTTTCGATCGTATTGCGGTCTGCCTGCTTCATCTGTGCTGCTGTAAGAATCCGTTTCATCGCTTTTCCTCCTTTTCCTGCCTTATCCGGAAAGTGAACAGAAAAAGTCTCCGGTTTCCCGAAGACTCTCCTGCTTTTGTTTTGGTTTCTTAATTGTTCTTTGGATGCTCCGCCTCATATCTGGTCAGATTGTAGGAGAGACGCATCAGACTTTCGGAAAGATGGACGTTCTCGACGATCACATCTTTCGGAAGTTTTAAGTTTAGATCGGTATGTGCAAAATTCCAGATTGCTTTTACACCGTTGTCCACGAGAATCTCTGCCATCTCTACCGCTTTTGCTTTTGGCAGTGTCAAAGCCGCAATCTCTACATGGTGTTCCTTGATAAATTCCGGAAGCTCGTCCGCCATGCGGATTTCAATTCCGCGCACGGAGATTCCTTTTAATACCGGGTTGACGTCAAAAATACCGACCGTTTTGAATCCGCTTCTTTCAAAGGCCGCATAATTAGCAAGCGCCTGTCCCAGATTTCCGGCTCCGACAAAAATCATATTGTGGACTCTGTCCAGACCTAAAATTTTTCCAATCTCGCTGTACAGATACCGCACGTTATAACCATACCCCTGCTGGCCGAAGCCGCCGAAATTATTTAAATCCTGGCGAATCTGGGAAGCTGTCACTTTCATCCGCTCGCTCAGCTCACCGGAAGAGATCCGTTCTACTCCGTCCTCCAGCAATTCGCCCAGGTAACGATAATATCTAGGAAGTCTTTTGATAACTGCCCGCGAAATTCCTTTTTCTTCCAAGATAAATTCCTCCTTATTTACACCTGCATATATTCATATTATATATGGTTGATAGAAAATTGTCAAAGATTTCTTGAAATTTTGTGTATTACTCTCTATAATAAGGATGGTGTATTATGTCAAAATACAGAAATATGTTATCTGGAGGAACCACATGATTCTTGCATGTCAGAATATCTCGAAAGCATTCGGGACAACGGAAATTATCAAAAATGCATCTTTTCATATAGAAGAACGCGAAAAAGCCGCACTGGTCGGCATCAACGGTGCCGGAAAATCGACGCTGTTAAAAATCATCATCGGCGAAATGAGGGCCGATGAGGGAGAGGTCATCCTCTCCAAAGGAAAGACGATGGGCTATCTCGCCCAGCATCAGGATCTGACCGGACACCTTTCCATTTACCAGGAAGTGCTGACCGCGAAACAGAATCTGATCGATATGGAGGAACGCCTCCGTCAGATGGAAAGTGATATGAAGACAAAATCCGGTACAGAGCTGGATGAACTTCTTTCCACCTACACCCGCCTCTCCCATACCTTTGAACTGGAAAACGGATACGCGTACCGCAGTGAAGTCGTCGGTGTTTTAAAAGGTCTTGGCTTTTCCGAGAGCGATTTTGAAAAACAGGTGGACTCCCTCTCCGGCGGTCAGAAGACCCGCGTGGCACTTGGTAAACTGCTGCTCACCAAACCGGACATCATTCTGCTCGACGAGCCGACCAACCACCTCGATATGGACTCGATCTCCTGGCTCGAAACGTATCTTTTAAATTACAGCGGAGCCGTCCTGATCGTCTCCCATGACCGTTACTTTCTCGACCGCGTTGTCACAAAAGTCGTTGAAGTGGACAATAAAAAAGTAACAACTTTTGAGGGAAACTATACCGCCTACAGTCAGAAAAAAGCAATGCTCCGTGAAGCCGCTTACCATGCCTGGGTCAACCAGCAGCAGGAAATCCACCATCAGGAAGAAGTCATTGCAAAGCTGAAATCTTTCAACCGCGAGAAATCCATCAAACGCGCCGAGAGCCGTGAAAAAATGCTGGACAAAATGGATGTGCTGGAAAAGCCGACCGAAGTACGCTCCGATATGCGGATCCGTCTGGAACCGCGCATCACAAGCGGAAACGATGTGCTGACCGTCGAGCACCTCTCCAAAGCCTTCCCGGGACAGACGCTTTTCCAGGATCTGAATTTCGAAATCAAGCGCGGCGAGCGCGTGGCAATCATCGGAAACAACGGAACGGGAAAAACGACGATCTTAAAGATCTTAAACGAAGTCATCCGCCCGGATGTCGGCTCTTTTACACTTGGAAGCCGTGTACAAATCGGTTACTACGATCAGGAGCATCAGGTGCTCCACATGGAAAAGACCATTTTCCAGGAGATTTCCGACGCGTATCCATATCTGACAAACACCGAAATCCGAAATGTGCTGGCCGCCTTCCTGTTTACAAACGACGATGTCTTCCAACCGATTCATACCTTGAGCGGCGGTGAGCGCGGACGAATTTCCCTTGCCAAGCTGATGCTCTCGAACGCCAACTTCCTGATCCTCGACGAGCCGACCAACCACCTCGATATCGTCTCTAAAGAGATTCTGGAAAATGCACTGAAGGACTACACCGGAACGGTGCTATATGTCTCCCACGATCGTTATTTTATTAACCAGACCGCAACCCGGATTCTGGAGCTGACGGGACAGACACTCGTCAACTATATCGGAAATTACGATTACTATCTGGAGAAAAAAGAAGAGCTGACCCGCATCTATGCTCCTGCTGCCGATGCCACCGCTCCGGAAGAAACAGCGGCTCCTTCCGAAGCCTCCTCCACAAAGCTGGACTGGAAAGCGCAGAAAGAAGAACAGGCACGTCTCCGCAAGAAAGAAAACGAGCTGAAAAAGACGGAGAAACGAATTGAAGAGCTTGAGACACGCGATTCGGAAATTGATGAGGAAATGTCGAAACCGGAAGTCGCAACGAATGTGGCAGAGTGTGTGAAATTAAGCAAAGAGAAAGCAGAGATTGCCGCGGAACTCGAAGAGCTGTATGAAAAATGGGAAGAGCTTGCCGAATAGGCCTGGTTTTCCCCGGAAAATTCAAAACAGAAAAAGCCGGTCCGGCGCATCCCTTTTTGCGGGAATGCCGGATCGGCTTTCTTTTTTGCTTCGTTTAATTATTTCTCCAGCTCCTCGCGGATGGCCAGGATGAAATCACGGCTGTTTAATACGGTCGGATTTTCCATGGTGGTGATCAGCGCAAGGTCTTTTGTCATTTTTCCGCTCTCGATCGTTGCGATCGTTGCTTTTTCCAGACGGTCTGCAAATGCGGAAAGTTCTGCGTTTCCATCCATTTCCCCGCGTTTTCTGAGTGCGCCGGTCCATGCAAAAATGGTGGCCACGGAGTTGGTGGATGTCTCCTCACCTTTTAAGTGACGGTAATAGTGGCGCTGTACGGTTCCGTGCGCAGCCTCGTACTCGTAATATCCGTGCGGGGATACGAGAACAGAAGTCATCATCGCAAGGGAACCGAAGGCGGAGGATACCATGTCGCTCATGACATCGCCGTCGTAGTTCTTGCAGGCCCAGATAAAGCCGCCCTCTGCTTTCATGATGCGGGCAACGGCGTCGTCGATCAGAGTGTAGAAGTAGGTAATGCCTGCTTCTGCAAATTTCTCTTTGTACTCTGCATCGAAGATCTCCTGGAAGATATCCTTGAAGCGGTGATCATACTTCTTGGAAATCGTATCCTTGCTTGCAAACCACAGATCCTGTTTCGTGGACAGTGCGTACTCGAAACAGCTTCTCGCAAAGCTTTCTATGGAGTTATCCAGATTGTGCATGCCCTGAATGACACCGGCGCCGGTGAAGTTGTGGATCAGCTCTCTTGTCTCGGTGCCGTCCTCAGCCGTATAAACCAGCTCTGCTTTTCCCGGTCCCGGAATGCGCATTTCTGCATTTTTATAGACATCTCCGTATGCATGACGGGCAATCGTGATCGGTTTTTTCCAGTTGCGCACGCACGGCTCGATGCCTTTTACGACAATCGGGGTACGGAAAACGGTTCCGTCGAGCATGGCACGGATCGTTCCGTTCGGGCTCTTCCACATTTCTTTCAGATTGTACTCGGTCATACGCGCTGCATTCGGCGTAATGGTGGCACATTTGACTGCTACACCGTATTTCTTGGTAGCGTTTGCGGAATCTACGGTTACCTGATCGTTCGTCTCGTTTCTGTGTTCCAGTCCCAGATCGTAATATTCCGTTTTCAGGTCAATAAACGGGAGAAGCAGCTCATCTTTGATCATTTTCCAGAGAATTCTGGTCATCTCATCTCCATCCATCTCTACCAGAGGAGTGGTCATCTGAATTTTTTCCATAGTAGGCCTCCTTTTTCTATTCCCGTTTATTGTATAAAGTATCCTATAGCTTGTCAAGTCAAAATTCGCCTGATTTTTTGGCATTTTCCCATAAATTCACACAATTTTTGCAGGATGAGAGGTGTTTTCCTTCATTTTTCTTTTTTTATGCTGCCGCACAGTGTCTCACAGAAGAGACAGAAAACGGTCTGTTTGAAGCATCCCATGCCCCTGACGGTTGCGCGGAAGGCCAAGGTCTCTCGCCGATTCGCAAAGCAGCATTTTCGCCTGGACATTTGTAAGATCCGGAACCCGTTCAAGTGCCAAAGCCACGGCTCCGGACACCCGCGGTGCCGCCATCGAGGTGCCGCTCTTCACCACATATTCCTTCCTGCTTCTTCCAGGCGCGCAGGAAATGAGACGTTTTCCAGGCGCGACAAGATCCGGTTTGCAGACGCAGTCCCGTGTCGGGCCGCATCCGGAGATTCCTCTTCTTGGCTCCAGCAGATCGCCCGCTCCCACGGTGATCACTTTTCTGCTGCTCCCCGGCGCCGTAATACTGCCCGGAGCGGGCCCCAGATTTCCGGCCGCTGTCACAACAGTGATCCCGTCATCCCAGGCGCGCTCCACCGCCTGTACTAGCAGATCATCCACCGTTTTTTCCTGCTCTGTTGTTCCCACTGAAATATTTAAAATGCGGATATTAAGTCTTATTCGCTCTTTGCACACCCAGTCAATCGCCGCGAGGATATCCTGCTTTCTTCCATTTCCCCTTCGGTCCAGAATCTTCACTACGACAAACCGGCATCCCGGTGCCGCACCCTGGTATTTTCCGCCGGACGCTCTTCCACTTCCGCCAAGGATACCACAGACATGCGTTCCGTGTCCATTGTCATCGTAAGGCGTCTCCCGCCCGTACACAAGATCCCGGAAGGCTACAATCCGGCCGTCAAAATCCATATGGGGAAAAATCCCTGTATCCAGCACGGCGGCTGTAATTCCTTTTCCTGTCAGATTTTCCTGCTCTTTCATCCATAAGCCCCTGTGTATTCTTATCTTATGGTATGCAAAAAAGGCTGCCTTTCGCAAAGAACAGCCTTTTTGTTTTTCTTTTCTATACTTAAAACTGAATCTGCTTTTCCCCTTTCCGTTTCCAGAGAGCTGCTGCAAGCGGGATGCCGCAGAGCTCAGCCAGGACAAAGGCGCCCCATATCAGATTCAGGTTTCCAAATCCTTTGAGAAGAAATGCAAACACCAGCGGCAGAATCGCCTGGCGTGTCATGGATATGTACATACTTTCTTTTCCAAGGGAAAGTCCCTGCAGCGCCGCCTGATAGATCAGACCTGGAATCGAAAGCAGATAGGCACCGACAGAATGCGGAGCGCCGGGACTCCAATGCGCATCAGATTGTCCGAGGCATCATATTGTATGTATGGCAATAAAAAACAGGAAGATATCTGCCAAAACCGTTTCGGTAAAGATCTTCCTGTCCTTTTTTCAGAAACTTTTCAAAAACATTACTTCTGCTGCTCCATTCGCTTCAGTTCCGGCAGAACCAGAATCAGCATGGTGATAAAGCAGAGACTTCCGCCGATTACGTTTGATACCGGTTCGGCAAGGAATACACCGTCCGTTCCCATGTGGAGTACGTACGGCATCAGATAGGTGAGCGGTACAACAATGAAGACTTTTCGGAGCAGGGAGAAAAAGATCGCCTGCTTCTTTTTATTCAGAGATTTGAATACGGTCTGTCCAATGTACTGCAGATCCATGAAAATGAATGCTGCAAAGTACTGCTTCAGAGCCGGAACCGCATCTGCGGTCAGTACCGCATCCGAACTGAAAATACCGATCAGCGCATGCGGCGCCAGAACAATCACGCTCCACATCACTGCGGTATAGCCGAGGATCATCGCACTCATGACACACATCGCCTTGCGCACGCGGGCCGGACGGCGTGCACCGTAATTATAGCTCAAAATCGGAGAAGTTCCCTCATTCATTGCATAGATCGGTGTCTCGACGAGCTGACGCACGCTCGATACGATCGTCATAACAGAGATGTAAATATCACCGCCGGTCACAGAGAGTACGTTGTTGCAGCAGATCGTGACAAGGCTGTTGGTCAGCTGCATGATAAATCCCGCGGTACCGAGGCTGACAATATTTTTCGCATAGCCTGCACACTCAGAAATTTCATTTTTCCGCACAAAGCGCACTTTCAGTTCCGATTTCCGGGTCAGGAAATACAGAACGAACACTGCGGAAAGTGTCTGGGAAATCACAGTTGCAATCGCAGCCCCCTGCACACCAAAGCCAAACACAAAGATAAACAGCGGGTCAAGCAGCAGGTTTGCGACCGCTCCGATCGTGACGGAAAGCATACCAACGGTCGAGTAGCCCTGCGCGTTGATGAACGGGTTCATGCCGGTTGCCACCATCGACGGCAAAGTTCCGATCAGATAAATCATCATATAAGGATACGCGTAGACCATCGCATCTGCCGATGCGCCGAACAGTGATAGCAGTGGACGGGCAAACAAAAAGCCGATCACCATCAGTATGACAGCACAGACACATACCATGGAATACGACGTATTCATAATACGTTCCGCCTTTTTTTGATCATTCTTTCCACGCTCAATCGAAAACAGCGGAGCGCCGCCGCTTCCAAACAAGTTGCTGAATGCTGTGATGATAACGATCAGCGGAAAGCACAGACCGACTGCACCGAGTGCCGCCGTTCCTACCTCCGGGATCCGCGCGATGTAGACGCGGTCTACAATATTGTACAGCAGACTCAAAATCTGAGCAACCAGCATCGGGAGCGCTGCCCCGAAGATGTTTCCGGTTACGGTTCCATGTTCGAAATCAATTCGTTTCATTTGTTCCCTCATTCCCTTCTTTTTCACTTGCTTTTCAGTATAGCATGGCGTATTCTATATGTAAATTATTGTTTTTATATTGAAATTGAATAATTTTTATATAGTTTTTTCAGGAGGATTTTTATGGAACTTCGACAACTCGAATACTTCCGCGCCATCGTGGACGCGGGAACCATCAGCGGGGCGGCACGGGTGCTGCATATGACACAGCCGCCGTTAAGTTATCAGATCAAAATGCTGGAGGAAGAGCTTCAGGTGCCTCTTCTCATCCGCGGTACAAAGAAAATCACCCTGACCGAGGCAGGAAAAACACTGTATGAACAGGCAGGAACGCTTCTGATGCTTGCGGATCTCACCAGGCGCGAAGTCGTAAAATCCAGTCAGTCTGCGACACTCCACATCGGCATGACGCCATCCACCGTTTCGCTGCTCGCCGACTATCTCCTGCGATTTTCCCGGAAATACCCGCACATCCATTTTGATGTCCACGAGGGTTCTACCTTTGCTTTAAAAGACCAGCTCGAAAATCACATGGTGGATCTCACCACGCTCCGCACGCCAATCGTTTTAAATGGCTGCGAGACGAAGACCCTTTTAAAAGAGAGCATCACCGCCATGGCACTCCCTTCTCACCCGCTTTTTGCCGGGCGTGAAACCCTTTCGCTTACGGAACTTGCCGAGCAGCCGCTGATTCTGTCGAACCGCTACCGGAAATACATGCTCTCCGCTTTCGAGCAGGCGGGTCTGTTCTGCGATATCTATCTCACCTGCGAGGACGCCCGCACGGCAATGACAATGGCAGAAAAAGGCCTTGGCATCGCTCTTCTGCCGGCCTCCATGCTGAATCTTACCCATAAATTAAAGGCCTGCACCATCACAGATGCAGACCTTACAACCGAAATCCTGCTTGCCTGGCGCAAGGGGCGCCTTCCGTCTGAACTTCGGGCTTTTCTGGAATTGTGGGATGAAAATGACTCCCTCAATAATCAAATTCATGTTCCCCAACCGTAATCGTCTGCGTCAGTTTTTCATTCTGATACGGTTTACGGATCTCAATTAGATTCAGAACGGTGTAACCACGCTTTCTCAAAAATTCAATCATCCTGTGGTTATTGGGATGGACATAGTTGTAAACCGTATCGTTTCCATAAGAAGCTGCAATTTCTTCTGCCTTGCCATGCAGTGCGGCAGCGACTCCCTGCCGGCGGTACTCTTCTCTGACAAAGATGGATTCCACCCACACCACCTCGCTCTCAATACGACAGACAACATAACCTGCGTATTCGCCATGCACCGTAGCGGCAAACACTGGAAATCCTGCTAAAAGGTATTCCTTCATTTCTTCCCGTCCGTCTTCCACGTTCGGTTTTGATGCAATTCCTTTATAGGAACGCAGTTCTACTCGAAACAGCGCAACCATTTCTGCAAGGGCATCGTTTACCTGCCTGATTTCTACCAGTTCTATTTTTTTCATGGTTTCTCTCTCCTGCCACTGTCGTTCTTTTTCCTATTTGCAATTCGTCTCGCTGCTCATATCCGTGATCGAAGTATATCAGGCTTCTTTTCTCTTGCGAAACAAATATTCATCCAATTGTTTCCGAATCGTTTCCGGTATTTCTCTTGCCACCGGGCAGACCGCTGCGTTTGCGAATCTTCTGGTAAATACTGTCAGGAAATCAATATCTTTTTGCAGCTGCTCCATCGACATCACATCTTTGACATCGTAGCGGCAGTGAATCGGGGCGACATTTCCGTTGGCAATACGCGCAAACGAAACAGCCGGAACCCCATGATCGGCAAATGGCGTGGAATCACTGGAATAGACGCCGTTTTCTGCTGCGATTGGAAAGCCAACTTCTGCAGCCATATAGCTGATGTAATGGGTAAGCTTTTCTTCTGCCGATACGCAGGCGATAAATTTTCCCATATACGTTCCGATCATGTCCAGATTGATGTTCAGTACGATCTGTCTCAACTCTTTCTCATGATCTCTGACATACGCCTTCGATCCTAAAAGTCCTCTTTCTTCGCTTCCGCAGAATACAAACCGAAGACCATAATTCAGCTCTTTCCCTTTCATCTGCTCCATGATTCCAAGAAGCCCTGCGCATCCGCTCATGTTGTCATATGCACCATGCGAAAGCGATGTCGTATCATAATGCGCGCTTAAAACGATCCATTCTTCTCTTTTTCCCGGCAATTCTGCAATCACATTATGGGATTCTCCATCGTATTCCTTCTGCCGGATTTCCAGACGGATCTGTTTTACTTTATTTTTCACAAGTTCTACTGCCTGTGCGGAGTGAATCATAGCGCAGAGCACTTTCTTTTCCTCTCCGACAACGGCTTCCCGAAGATCTCTCTGATCAATGTCTGTATGTGGGTAATAGCTGTTTCCATATTGGAACAGAATCGCTTTCGCGCCTGCTTTCATCAAATCCTGGTACGCAAAAAATCCGATTCCCTGCGTATCCATCAGCACAATTTTATCTTTCGCACCGGCAATAGAAACCGGATCGGTTCCAGGCATATAGTAGAGTTCGCCTTCCACGCTTCCGCTTCCGCAGCATGTGAGCGCTTTGCATGGAATTCCCATCCCGTCTGCATACAAATGTGCCTCTTCGATTTCGCCCATTGCAACGCGGAAACTTTCCAGTTCTGCCGGGACTCCTAATGTCTCGCACTGCTCCTTTAAATAATTTGCAACCTGCAATTCTTCTTTTGTGCCGCTTGCATGCACAAAATCTGTCTGGTCAAAAATAGATTGTAATTTCATTATATTTACCTTCCCTTTCTTCCTTTAGTCAAGCGGATATTCGCAATTCGCTTTCGCTACTTGCTCATAACCAAAATCGAAATCCCATTTGTAAGCGCAAGCCAGATTTTCATGATTTACGCTTTTCCATGTTGCGCCCAAATATCAGAGAGACTCCATCAACCCTTTGATTCCCCGTTCTTTATAGATATCTTTATAGTATTGGACCTCATCTTTAATCAATTCATCGATCACCTGCATGCCAAGCAGTTCCACCGGCGCCTGGTCATCTGTGAGGATATAATTTCCTTTTTGATATTCTGTAAGATTTGAAGCAACTTCCTGCATCATATTTTTCAGATTTGCATTTGTAAGTTCGCCTGTATGCTTCGTCAGATTCTTTCCGATGTCCGGATCGTCCGACGCAAAGAGTTCCCGGTTGGATGATCCCGCCACATCGACGATAACCTCGGTAGTAAAGACACTTCCAATCGTATCTGAAAGGTACTGATTGATGTTTCCCTCCTTCGTTCCTCGCATATTCATATTTACCACCATGACGCCATCGTCCTTCAGATGCGATTTCACCAGCGCAAAGAACTCTTTCGAGGACATCTGGAATGGAATTGTGATGTCCTGATATGCATCAACCATAATCACATCATATGCTTTCTGCGAGGCGTTTAAAAACGCTCTTCCATCGTAAGTAGTCACCGGAACATCCTCTGAGAGTGAGAAATATTTCCGAGAGAGATCCGTGATCTTCTCATCAATTTCTACGCCTTCGATATTCATGTCCCCAAAATATTTCCTGCACTGTGTGGCATAAGTTCCTGTACCCATTCCAAGGATCAGCACATCCATCTGATCTGCAGCTTTATCCTTGAGCATAAGCGGCGCCGCCATCGCATAATCATAGTACATTCCGGTCAGTTCATCCTGTTTCATATACACAGACTGTATCCCAAACAGAACATTCGTGGACAACGCCACTCTCTCATCGTTTTCATACACCTGGAGATAGTTGTATACAGACTCTCCCTCATACGTCAGGTTGTTTTCCCAGAATGCGAAGGAATCGGAATAACCCGTTCCACAGCAGAACGCGAAAATAAGTACCGATGCAACCACTTTCTTTTTCCCTGCTTTTTCCATCACAAAATACACGATGGATAACGCAAGTAAAATTCCCGCAAAGATCAGAAAAGTAATCGATGTTCCAACTGCAGGAATCGTAACAAACGTCGGCACAAAGGTACCAATAATGCTGCCGATCGTATTGAATGCTCCCAGTGTTCCCACCGTTTTTCCGTTATCATCCAGATTGCTCACCGAATATTTGACCAGTGACGGAGTTACCGTGCCCAGTAAAAACAATGGGAACACAAAAATTACCATACAGGCCACAAACGCAGCCAGGATCAGAAAATTGTTATTTACGGAAAAAATCAGAACCGCAGAAATGCCAACAATGATATATTTTCCAACCACAGGGATCAACGCAATCCATAAAGCAGCTACGATGATACGGCCATAAAGCTTGTCCGGATTGGGCGACTTGTCCGCCGTTCTGCCTCCATAGATATTTCCCAGTGCCATAGCAATCATGATGGTTCCGATGATGATCGTCCATACAATCTGTGAAGAACTAAAATACGGGGCAAGCAGCCTGCTCGCACCAAGTTCTACCGCCATCACAGACATTCCGGAAAAAAATTCTGTCAGATACAAAAATAACTTGTTTTTTAAGATGCCACGATTTTTTCTTTCCATGAACCGCTCCCCGTCAAGTAGACAATTGAAAAAATATAAATTTTTCCTGCCAGTAGAAATTTATCTGCTG